>FTBI01000069.1_pt1 | contig 10313 bp, 8 predicted proteins | sample 1639171 | NCBI WGS metagenome assembly FTBI01 (sample SAMEA3914812, study PRJEB12502) | metagenome | biome: forest; material: soil | place: Canada | collected 2011-07-07 | depth 0.1 m | reverse complement strand
TATGCGGAGAGTCTGTGCACGGCGATGGTCATTCGACTAATGGACGGCGTGACGGTGAATGAAGCGACGCCGCGCACGCTTGCCCCGAGAGTGGCGGCTCGCGTGATCGATTTCATCGAAAGCAATCTGGCGCAGCGCCTTACGCTCGCCGAACTGGCGGCGGTGGCCGGGCTCAGCGTGCCGCATTTCAAGGCGCTGTTTCGCGCGACACTCGGTATGGCGGCGCATCAATACGTGGTACAGCGGCGAGTCGAGCGCGCGAAGAATCTGTTGTTGGCAGGCAAGCTGAGCGCAAGCCAGATCGCGCTGGACGCGGGCTTTTCCCATCAGAGCCATATGGCGCACTGGGTGAACCGGGTGCTGGGCGTGACGCCTCGGGAAATTGCGCGCGCAGGCGTGCCTGACCGGCGATCGGGGCGGCTAGCCATCGACGGCGATTTCTAAGATGGGTTCGACTGAGACTGGTTTAATTTTTCCGAACCCGGAGTTCGCGAAGCACCCTTGATTCAAAAGGATTTTTCGGACTCTGGACGGATTGACAACAGGATGGTGCGCCCGGCTGGGATCGAACCAGCGACCCTTGGCTTCGGAGGCCAATACTCTATCCACTGAGCTACGGGCGCGTATCAAGACGAGGGCGCTGCGTCCGAACGAACGCAGCGCCCTTTTTGCTAGACCGCCAGCATACCTGCTTCGCCCCGGGAAGTCCACCCGCGGTGCCGGACAGGGCCGTCGGGCGCCTCAATCCGGGGCAATCAAAGGGGGTGCCGGCACCCGGAAAGCAGGTCAACCACGGTGTCAAGCGGCGGGATTCTGCTTATCGCGCTCGCAAAACCTTTAAGCCTATAATCGTTTCGATAATTGATTTACGGTAGTTGTTGCGAGTCGCCGCTGAACATAACCATTCCAGAGACGAGACAAGGCATGAGCGATGAACACCACGAGTCCCCAATCAAAACGCCCGGTCAACTCATTGCCGTCGCGGTTGCCAGCTTCCTGCTACCGATCGCCGCGATCGTGCTGGTTGTCCAGTATGTTCAGAACAGTAATCGAATAGGCGCCGGCACCGACGCGTTCTCCACTGAGCAGGTCAACCAGCGCCTCGCGCCCGTCGCGCAACTGACGGTCCACGATTCCAGCGCACCCCACGTATTCAAGTCCGGCGAGGATGTCTTCAAGGCGGTCTGCACGACCTGCCATACCGCCGGTGCAGCCGGGGCACCCAAGTTCGGCGACTCGACAGACTGGGCGCCGCGTATCGCTCAGGGCTATGACACACTGCTAAAGAATGCCCTCGCGGGCAAAGGCGCGATGCCGCCGCGTGGCGGCACGAGCCCCGACGACTACAGCGACTACGAGATCGGTCGCGCCATTGTCTATATGGCGAACCATGCGGGCGCGCAATTCCCTGAGCCGCAAGCGCCGGCACCCGGTGCACCGGCAGCAGCAGCGGCCGCGGCCCCTGACGCAGGCGCGGCTGGCGCCACCGGCGCATCAGGCGCACAAGCGGACGCCGCTTCAGCGGCCGCGGCCGCGCTTGCCGCGTTGCCCGCCTCCTCGGCGGCACCGGCTGCGGGCGCCAACAGCGCGGATGCGGCGCAAGCCGGCAAGGCGCTCTATACCTCGGTGTGCGCCACGTGTCACAGCGTCGGCCTGCTCGGCGCACCCAAGTTCGGCGATGCTGCCGCTTGGGCTCCGCGCCTCAAGGATCCGATCGACACGATCTATAACTACGCCCTGCACGGCAAGGGGCAGATGCCGGCCAAGGGTGGCTCTACTGCATCGGACGAAGACGTCAAGGCGGCAGTCGACTATATGGTCAACGCGGCAAAGAACGGCAGCAGCTAAAACCGACTCGCCCACCGATGCGTGGGCGGTGACAGGGCCTGCGACTTCACGTCGCGGGCCTTTCCTTTAATAAGATGGTCCCCCCACCCTAAGAGCGCTGCGCTTTGTAGGGTGTTTTCATTTTTATGAGCGTCTTCAAGCTGTCCGACGCGGTCTCGTTCATCAGGCTTCCGAACTTTCTCGACATACCAGCGCAGCACGGGCGCAGATTTGTTGCGCCGCATGATCGATAGCGTTTTCCCGGCCTTTCCTATGGGGCACATTTGCCTATACTGAATTCAGGGACTAACGAAAAGGATGGAGACAAGCATGAACTTCGATCTCTTTACGATCAATGACTTCATCTTGCTGATCCCGATGGCGCTCGCGGGCGCACTGTTTCTCGGCGCGGTGCCGGTTCGCTCGAAGATGCGGATCAATTCGCTGCGCCTGCTGGGAGCGGCCATCGGTGCGCTCTGCGGCATTTTGCTGGTCGAGGCGCTGCCAGCGATGCTGTAAGCGGGGGCGACGCGCCGGCCATGCTGGCGACGTAGCCCTGATGTAAACAGACGGACGAGCGCGATGCCTCGCGTTCGCCTGCTTGTCTGTGTGTCTGTGGGTCTAATGACGCGCTTCGGCGACGCGGCGCGTGAGCTAACTCTGCCGCACCTCCCCTCCCTGGCCTCCCGCTCCAACCCAACGTTTGATCTTCGCCGCCGACGCATCCAATTGCGTCGCACGAGCGTATAAAACTCCATATAAACCCTGAATGGAGCGGCACCATGCCGATCGCATTGACGGCACTGCTGGGCCTCGTGGTGCTTGCCACCTTGCTTTCCGCAGTCTGGTTCCGGCAGTTATTCACGAAAAATGCCGGCATGGTCGATCCGGTCTGGTCGATTTCGCTGGGGCTGATGGGCCCGCTCTACGCGTGGCTCGGCGACGGCGACATGGCAAGCCGCGTCCTGCTGACGGTCGTCTCCCTGGTCTGGGGGCTGCGGCTCGGGCTGCATCTCTATCTGCGCAACGCTGGCGAGCCGGAAGACCCGCGCTACCGAAAGTTGCGCGAGCAGTGGGGCGAGGCGGCAGACAGCCGGATGTTCTGGTTCTTCCAGGCGCAGGCCGTGATCGCGCTCGTGCTCTCGACGGGCTTTCTCGCCGTCGCTTACCGGCGAGGAATGCCGCCCCCATGGGCGGTGCTCGCCGGGGTCTTCATTTGGGCGATTTCGATTGCGGGCGAAGCGGTCGCCGACTGGCAACTTAAACGCTTCAAGACGGATTCCGCCAACGCGGGCAAGACCTGTCAGAGCGGTCTATGGCGCTATTCACGCCACCCGAATTACTTCTTCGAATGCACGTTCTGGCTCACGTTCCCGCTACTTGCCTGGGGAGACGTCGGCGCCTGGTGGGCGCTGGTCTCGCCGGTGGTGATGGCGCTGCTGTTGATGAAGCTGTCGGGCGTGCCGCTCGCCGAAGCCCAGGCGGAGAAATCGCGCGCGGACTATGCGGACTACAAGCGGCGCACGAGTGCTTTGATCCCGTGGCCGCCCAAAACTCGATGATCAGACCGTCTCTCTCCTAGCGCGCGACGAACAAGCTTTCCGCGAAGGGCCATTCGGTATCGGTCCACTGCGCAGTCAGCGAAAAACCTGCGACGTCGCCCATCTGCACAATGTCGTCGCGCGTGTACTTGTGGCTCGCCTCAGTCCAGATGGTTTCGCCCTCAGCGAACTCAATCGCACAGCCCGCCGCCTCGATCGTCACCGTCTGGTCGCGCCGCGAGCGCAAGTGCATCTCGATCGCACCCGCGACGGGATCGAACCGCGCTTCGTGCTCGAATTCCCGCAGATCGAAATTCGCCCCCAGTTCGCGATTGAGCCGGCCAAGCAGATTCAGATTGAACGCCGCCGTCACGCCGGCCGGATCATCGTAGGCATTGACCAGTACCGGTTCGGGCTTGAGCAAGTCGGCCCCGAGGATCAATGCATCGCCGGGCCGCATCAGATGCCGGATATCGCGCAGGAAGTGCGCGGCCGCGAGGCGCCGGAAATTGCCGATGGTCGAACCGAGGAACATTACCAGCAAGCGATCTCCGGTGCGGCGGCGCTCTTCGACGATGCGTTTCAGGCCATCGAGATATTCATTCTGGTAGCCCGCAATGTCGACGCGTTCGAGGTCGCCCAGCGCGCGTTCGCATTGTGCGAGGGCCGCGGGAGAGATCTCGATCGGGCAATACGTGATGCGACGGCGCGTGCTCAACGCGTCTAGGATGCGCCGAGTCTTGCGGCCGCTGCCGCTGCCAAGCTCGGCCACCAACGTTGCATCCGGTACCAGGCGAGCCAGATCGCCTGCATGTGCCATGAGCACACGCTCTTCGGCGCGCGTCACGCCGTATTCGGGCAAGACGGTGATCACATCGAACAAAGCCGAACCGACATCGTCGTAAAGATATTTGGACGGCAATTCCTTTTGCGGCGAACGGGTCAGGCCAAGCCTGACGTCTTCGGCAAATGCCGACCGGATGCGGTCGGCGAGTACGGGGTGAGCCATGGTGTCTCCTAGTCTTCAGGCGTGAACGCAGCGAAAGCCGGCGTAGACGTACTGATAGTGGGGCTGGAACCAGTTGCGGAACGATGGGCGGATCATGCAACTCGCGGTCCGCGGCGAGCCTCCCTTGAGCACATAGTGCTGTCCATCGAAAAAATTTGCCGAGTAGCCCGGGTAACACTCGAAAGCCTTGAAACCGGGCAGCGGGGCGAACACGGTGTCGGTCCACTCCCAGCCGTTGCCCCACATACCGACCACGCCTGCGTCACTGCGCTCATGCAGATCGGCATCGACTGCGACGGGGTCGAAATACGCAAAATCGAAATTGCCGTGCCGCGGCCGCCGCGTGCCGGCCGCACGCTGCCATTGCGCTTCGCTCGGCAGTGTCTTGCCGGCCCAGCGCGCGTACGCACTCGCCTCGGCATGACTCACGTAGACCGGCCAGTTCAGGGGCAGCGCAATCTCGTCAAACATCGTGCGCAGGCGCCAGCCCGAGGCGTCGGCTTGCCAGAACACCGGATGCCCGAGTCCCTCGGCTTCACGCCACGCCCAGCCCGCTTCGCTCCAGAAGCGCGGGTCCCGGTAGCCTCCCGCTTCGACAAAGGCCAGAAACTCGCCGTTGCTGACCATGTTCTTGTCGATCTCGAAAGCCGGCACCTCGACATCGAGACCGTCGAACTCGTTGCACCAGCCGAACGACGACGCTTCCTCGGCCGGCATGCCCAGGCGCGCTGTCCCGGCAGGGATGGCAACTCGCCCGTTCGGCACGAGCGGCTGCTCCACCGCTTGGGAAGCGTGCCCCTTGACCTTGCGCTCGAGCGGGAGCTGATGAAGCAGATAGGCAAGCGTCTCGGCGTGCATCAGCCGATGTTCGATCGCGACGTTGAGCAACAACGCGGGCGACTGTCCGGAAGGCAGCGCATCCACGCCATGGCGCTCGACGCGCCGAAGCTCGTGATCGATCACATCGCGTACCGACCAGCAATAGCGTTCGACTTCGGAACGCAAGGGCCAGTCGGAAACCTGATCGGACGGCAGTTGGCCGTCGATGGGGTCGATGCCAAAGGCGAACAGATGGTCGTATTCCGGATTCACTGACGCGCGGTCGAACAACCGGCCATTCAGCAGGTTCCAGTCGAAGGCGTCCAGGTGGCCGCGATAAAAGCCGATGCGATGCCGCTCGCCGATCGAGCGGTCGTAAAAGGCCTCGTCCCTCAACAAACCAAACAGGCTGTCGGTAGCGGCGCGCGCGTGGTCGAGGCGCGCCAGCAGCAAGGGCCAGGCGTCGCGTGCAGTAGGGGCGGTAGTGGTCATTGTGCGCTTGCTCCAGAGAACTGCCGACACGATGGGGGGCGTCGACAAAACGGCAAAACGGGCTGCAAGTGTTACACGAGCCGGAGATCCGCGTGCGGTCAGGCCGTTGTATCGAAGTCAGCCGATGGCTCGCGCGCCTGGGAGTACCTGCCCGCACTCCCCATTCGCGCAAGGTTCGGTCCCTGGCGCGGGCGACAGCTTTGGGGCACAAACGGCCGGCGGTGTCGACTCGCGAGGGGGAATTGAGCACGTTCCATACCGTCCGCTCATCGCTGACCCGGGGGCCGCATTGCGATGGTCGGCGGGGGAGAGCTCCACGGGAAGACCCTTGGTCGGAAAAGGTCAATTTCCACGGAAATATTTCACACGGTAATAATAACGATTATCAATTGAAAGGTTTATGGGCGGTTTTTGAAAGATTTTGTCCCGACAGGCAATACAGTCGCAACGCCTGGGCAGACATCCACCCGAGCCACACTCCAGCCAGCCCAGCGCTCGACGCGCCCGCTACGCGACCCCACGTCGGGCGACAGCACCGCGTCTCTTGTCGCCCAGCCAGCCGAATCTCTCGCGTCGCCGACGCGTGCCGCCCCCTCCGGCGGCTTTCCGACTGACTAGGTACATCATGATGCTTCGCAAGACGCCGCTCGCCGCGGCCCTGTTCGCGACCCGCGCCGCCTCGGTTGCGGCTTCGATGGCGGCTTCGATGGCGGCTTCGGTCGCCGCTTCGATTGCAGTCTCCCTGGCCGTGACGCTTCCGGCCCGTGCGCAAAGCGCAGCCGCGGCACACGCCTCTTCTAGCGACGCCGCCGCACAGGCCAGCTCCGCGGCACCCCACGACACGGGCTCCCTGCCGACCGTGCAGGTACAGGATGCCGCCGACAAGAATACCTTCCTGGCCGATACCTCGACGGTCGGTGGCAAGACGCCGACCGCGCTGCGCGATATCGCACAAACCGTCACAGTCATCGACCGCGCGCTGCTCCAGTCGCAGGGTGCGACTTCCTTCCAGGACGCCCTGCGAAATGCCCCAGGGGTGACCGTCGGCGCGGCCGAAGGAGGCTCGATCGGCAACAACGTCAATCTGCGGGGTTTTACCGCGCGTACCGATATCTATCTCGATGGCTTTCGCGACCGTGGCCAGTACTATCGCGACACCTTCGACCTCGACGCCATCGAGGTGCTCTACGGCCCCTCGTCGATGCTGTTCGGCCGGGGTTCGACCGGCGGGGTGATTAACCAAGTCAGCAAACAGGCACAACTCACGCCGGTCTCGGAAGTGTCCGCAACGGTGGGCACCAACGACCGCTACCGGAGCACCGTCGACCTCGACCGCGCACTCTCCGATACGGCGGCGTTCCGGGTCAATGCGTTCGGCCAAAGCATGGGTTCGACGCGCGACGAAATGCGCAACAAGGATTACGGCATCGCACCGACAGTGAAGTTCGGTATTGGCACGCCAACCGAAATCACGCTGTCCGCGCTCATTCAGCACAACCGCGACATGCCCGACTATGGGATTCCGCCTGTTAACGGTCACCCGACGCCCGTTGGCAAAGGGATCTTCTATGGCCTGAGCGACGATCGCACGATCCAGGATGTCCAGATCGTCTCGGCCGAGGTCGACCATCGCTTCTCCGAAGATCTCAAGCTGCGCAACCAGACGCAGTACGCGCACTACGTCACCGATGCGCGGGAGACCGGCGCCAGCGCGGTCCTCACCGGCCCGCTCTCGACCAGCGGGGCGCTGACCAACGGCAACTTCACCACGCTGCCCCTGAGCGCGCTCTACGTCAGGCTCGGCTCACACGATCGCGTGATCAGCGACCAGTCGCTCTACAACACAACCGACTTGATCTCGAAGTTCGTCACGGGCCCCCTGCACCACGAACTCACGACGGGCATCGAACTCGGCCACGACTCGTACACCAACCAGACGACCTTGCGGGCCAACTTGCCGATCGTCTCGCTGCTGGATCCGATCTATACCTCGACTCCCGCCAATTCAACCACGACCACCGGCAACTACGCGAACTCCGGGGCGAACAGCCTCGCTGCGTATGTGAACGACACCATCTCGATCGGCGAACACTGGAAAGTCGTCGGCGGCCTGCGGTGGGACCGATATCAGGCGCACATTGCCAACACGATCTCCCTGCCCGGCTACGCGTCGCAGACCAACAATTTCACGAGCGTGCGCGCCGGTGTGATCTGGCAGCCGACGGATACGCAATCGTATTACGCGTCGTACGGCACCTCGTTCAACCCCTCGCTCGAAACGCTGACCGTCACAAACGGCTCGCAAAACCTGCCGCCCGAATCGAACCGCTCTTATGAAATCGGCGGCAAATGGGATCTGCTCGACGGGGGTCTCTCGGTCAACTCCTCGCTGTTCCAGATCACCAAGACCAATGCGCGCACGGCTGTGTCGACCGGCGTCTACACGCTCGATGGCGATATCCGCGTGAACGGCTTCCAGGCCGGGGTCAGCGGGCGCCTCGCCCACGACTGGCTGGTCTATGCCGGCTACACCTACCTCGACGCCGATATCGTCAAGGCCGCTGACGGCACGCAGGGCAAGACGCCCGCCAATGTGCCGCGCAACACGGCGACGCTCTGGACCACCTACGAGCCGTTTCATCACTGGGAAATCGGCGGCGGCATGAGTTATATGTCGACACGCTATGCGGCCAACAACGACCTCGTCTCGGTCGGCAGTTTTGTTCGCTGGGATGCCACGCTCGCCTACCGCCGCAAGCAGTACGATCTGCGCCTGAACTTGCTGAACCTGACCAACAAGTACTATTACGACTCGCTCATCCCCTCGGACGGCGGACGTGCCGTGCCGGCGACCGGCCGCACCGTGCTGCTCACCGGGACTTACCGCTTCTAGAAGACATGATTCTGTCGATTCCGAACCTGCTGGACCGCGACACCGTCGCGGCCCTGCGCCAGCAACTCGACGCGGCCGATGCGCCGTGGGTCGACGGCCGCGCGACGGCCGGCTACTCCGGTGCGCCGGTCAAGCACAACCAGCAGATCAACGAGCTCTCCCCGCTCGCTGCCGAGCTGGGTGACCGCGTACTCGCCGCGCTCGAACGCAACCCCTTGTTCATCAGCTTTGCGCTGCCGAACCAGGTCTACCCGCCGCTGTTCAACCGTTACGGGCCGGGCATGACCTTCGGCAGTCACGTCGACGGCGCGGTACGGATCTCGCCGGCGAATGGCCGGAAGATCCGTACCGATCTGTCGCTCACGTTGTTTCTGTCGGATCCATCCGACTACGACGGGGGCGAATTGCAGATCGAAGACACCTACGGCGTGCACGAAATCAAGCTGCCCGCGGGCGATGCGATCGTCTACCCGGCCTCGAGCCTGCACCGGGTGACGCCGGTCACGCGCGGGGTCAGAGTCGCGAGCTTTTTCTGGGCGCAGAGCCTCATCCGTGACGATGCGTGCCGCGTGATCCTGTTCGACATGGACAACGCAATCCAACGTCTGCACGTCACGGACGCCGACGAAAGCGCGCGCCGCACGCTGATCGGCTGTTATCACAACCTCTTGCGTCAATGGAGCGACACCTAAGAGATTCTCTTTAGCTATCGCCCGATCAGCGAATGCGATTGGTCGGCTATCGCGTTGCCGATATAGTCATTCGCATTACAACGACTGACTCGGAGACACGGTGAATCAGATCGATTTGAGCGAACGCGTGCTCGTCGTGACGGGTGGTGCGCGCGGTATTGGTTATGCAGTGGCCCAGCGAGCGCTGGAATCGGGCGCCTCGGTGGCCCTTTGGGATGTCGACGCGGCGCGCCTCGAGCAAAGCCGGGCCGAACTCGCCAAGCTAGGCAAGGTCACCGCCCATACGGTCGAGCTGACCGAAGAGGCCTCGGTCAACGCCGCCACCGAGGCGACCCTCGCCGCCCACGGTGGCATCCACGCCCTCGTCAACAATGCCGGCATCACGGGGGGCAACGGCACGCTGTGGGAACTCGACCCCGCGGTCTGGCGCCGCGTGATCGACGTCAATTTGATCGGTCCCTACCTGACCTGCCGCGCGATCGTCCCGCAAATGATCAAGCAGGGATATGGCCGGATCGTCAATATCGCGTCGGTCGCCGGCAAGGAAGGCAATCCGAACGCCTCGCACTACAGCGCCTCGAAGGCCGGCCTGATCGGCCTGACCAAGTCGCTCGGCAAGGAACTCGCGACGAAGAACATCCTCGTCAATGCGGTGACACCCGCCGCGGCCAAGACCGAGATCTTCGATTCGATGAAGCAGGAACACATCGACTACATGCTCCAGAAGATCCCGATGTCGCGTTTTCTGCAACCAGCCGAAGCCGCATCGATGATTGTCTGGCTCGCTTCCGAAGACTGCGCGTTCAGCACAGGCGCGGTATTCGACCTGTCGGGCGGCCGCGCGACGTACTGACGGAGACAAGCGATGTCCATGCCCAAAATTCGCCACGTACGCGCCTTCACCGTACGGGGCGGCGGCGCCGATTACCATGACCAGCCGGACGGTCACTGGATCGACGACCATATTGCGACGCCGCTCGCGCGCTACCCTGAATATCGCCAGAGCCGACGTTCGTTCGGCATCGACGTGCTCGGCACAC
>FTBI01001077.1_pt1 | contig 10350 bp, 9 predicted proteins | sample 1639171 | NCBI WGS metagenome assembly FTBI01 (sample SAMEA3914812, study PRJEB12502) | metagenome | biome: forest; material: soil | place: Canada | collected 2011-07-07 | depth 0.1 m | reverse complement strand
GTCTCGGTCGATGAAGGCACGTGGGTCATCACGGTGTTCGCCGCGGCCAATGCCGTTTCGATTCCACTGACCGGCTGGCTCACGCAACGCATCGGCCAGGTGAAGCTTTTCGTCGGCGCGATTCTGATGTTCGTGCTGGCTTCGTGGTTGTGCGGCATTGCGCCCACGCTGCCGATCCTGCTGGTCGCGCGAGTGTTCCAGGGTGCGGTGGCCGGCCCGCTGATTCCGCTCTCGCAAGCGATTCTGCTCGGCTCGTATCCGAAGGAGAAGTCATCGACCGCACTCTCGCTCTGGGCCATGACGGCGACCGTCGGCCCGATTGCGGGCCCCGCGCTCGGCGGCTGGATCACGGATAGTTACAGTTGGTCGTGGATCTTCTACATCAATATTCCGGTGGGCATTTTCGCGGCCGGCGTCACGTGGATGATCTATCGCACCCGCGAGTCGGCAACCCGCAAGCCACCCATCGACGTGGTCGGGCTCGGCCTGCTGATTACATGGGTCGCGTCGCTGCAGATCATGCTCGACAAGGGCAAGGACCTCGACTGGTTCTCTTCGCCGGTGGTCGTGATTCTCGGCATCACCGCGGTGATCAGTTTCGCGTTCTTCCTTGTGTGGGAGCTGACCGAGGAGAATCCGATCGTCGATTTGCGGCTCTTCAAGCAACGCAACTTCCTTGGGGGCACGATTGCGATTTCGGTCGCGTATGGCGTGTTCTTCGGCAACCTGGTGCTGCTGCCGCAATGGATGCAGGAGTATCTGAACTACCGCTCGGTGGATGCCGGTCTCGTTACTGCGCCGCTCGGCGTCTTCGCGGTGCTGCTCGCGCCGGTGATGGGCCGCGTGCTGCCGCGCTCGGACGCGCGCATCATCGCCACGCTCGCGTTTATCGGCTTTGCGATCGTGTTTTATATGCGCTCGAAGTACGTGATCGAAATCGACACGTGGCACCTCGTGCTCCCCACGCTGCTACAAGGCATTCCCATGGCGCTGTTCTTCGTGCCGCTGACGGCGATCATTCTGTCCGGCCAGCCACCGAACAAGATTCCGGCAGCAGCGGGTCTGTCGAATTTCGCGCGGGTGTTCTGCGGCGCGGTGGGTACGTCAATCGCCGGCAACGAGTGGAACAACCGTACGGTACTGCACCACACCCGGCTGACCGAGCAGGCCAGCGTCGACAACCCGCTGTTCAACCAGCAGATCGATTCGACCCAGTCGCTGCTGCACCTGAATCCGCAGTCGGCGCACGCGCTGTTCGATTTCACCGTGAACACGCAAGCCGCGATGATGGGCCTGAACGACATCTTCTATGTGTCCGCGATCATTTTTATTCTGATCATTCCGCTGATCTGGATTACGAAGCCGGCCAAGGGCGGCGGCGGAGCGGATGCGGCGGGAGCGCACTGATTGCGGTGTGTTTCGGACCAGCTTGCCAGTAGAATCGCGGCTTCAACGGTCCGAGCCCCATGAACTACGCATCCATCCTCGAACAGATTCATCGCGATCTTCAGCCTTATCTGGGTACCGGCAAGGTCGCCGATTACATTCCCGAACTGGCGAATGTCCCCGCCGACAGTTTCGGCATGGCGATCGTCACAGCCTCCGGCGAAGTGTTCCGCACCGGCGCCGCCGACACGCGCTTTTCCATCCAGAGTATTTCCAAGCTGTTCGCCTGCACGATGGCGTTCCGGCTGCTCGGTGACGAGCTCTGGCAGCGCGTGGGACGCGAGCCGTCCGGCAATGCCTTCAATTCGCTGGTCCAGCTCGAAGCCGAACACGGCAAGCCGCGCAATCCGTTCATCAACGCGGGCGCGCTGGTCGTCACCGACGTGTTGTGCCGACGTTTCGTGCAGGCCGAAACAGCGCTGGTCGAATTCATGCGGCGGCTCACAGGCGAAATCAGCATCGACTACGATTCGCGCGTCGCGCTGTCGGAGTTGCAGCACGCCCACCGCAACCGGGCAATGGCGCATTTCATGGCGAGCTTCGGCAACATGGAGATGCCACCGGAAGTGGTGGTCGACGCTTATTGCCGGCAGTGCGCGATTTCGATGAGCTGCGTCGAGCTGGCGAAGGCGGCGCTGTTTCTGACCAATCATGGGGTGGTGCCGGCCACCGGCGAGCGGATTCTCGACACCAGCTCGGCCAAGCGGCTTTCTGCGTTGATGCTGACCTGCGGGACCTACGACGCGGCGGGCGATTTCGTCTATCGGGTCGGCTTGCCGGCGAAAAGCGGCGTGGGCGGCGGGATCGTTGCGGTGCTGCCGGGCGAGATGGCCGTGTGCGTGTGGTCCCCAGGGCTGGACAGCAATGGCAACTCACTGGCGGGGGTGCTGGCGCTGGAATGGTTGACGACTTATACGGGGCGGTCGATTTTTTGATTCGGAAAGCTTCGGCGCTACCGGCTACCGGCTGCCTGCTTCCTGCGCGTTTTGACACCCCGGCGGGATCTGGCCGCAGCAGGGGCATCGCCACCAGCACTGGCGATGCCCCCACCACAAGCAATTCAACCGCCCATCAAAATCGCGTCTGCATCCCCACGCGCCCGATGAACTGGCTCGGACCGCTCGAGGTGCCATCCGGATCGAGTACGCCGCTGATCAACGCCTGCGCGCCCTCGTTGGTCCGTTGATAGACCCCCTCCACATAGACCAAGGTGCGCTTGGACAGATTGTGGTCCAGGGTCGCCGTGACCTGGTGTGCGTGATTGTTGTTCAGATACGCATCGCCTTTCATGTACATATAGTCTGCGCCGATCTGCCAGTCTGGCTGGAACAGCCAGCTGGCGCCCACTTCGCCTTCTGCGATAGCGCCGCCGTTGGACGTGTTACGTACCGTCGTCACCAGCGCGGTGGTCGTGATATCGCCAAATCGATAATGCGCGCCGACGCCCCAATTGCGAATGCCGACCTCAGGCGCGCCCGAGTTCAGGTACTTGACTTCGGTGTACGCGGCCCCCATCCCGAACGGCCCGTTATCGTAGTTCGCCCCCACGCTGACCGAATTGCCGCTGCCAAACGATCCGGGCACTCCGCCGAAACCGTAGAGCGCGCCGAACCTGAAGCCACCAATGGAAGGTGACTGATACTTGATCGAACTATCGACTGTCGCACCAGCCATCCGGTCCCAGTCGAACTGCTGGGCGAACGGCGGATTGCCCGGAATCGCAATCTTGCTGAAGGGGCCAGCCCGGAAGTTGTATAGACCGCCGACTTCCATCGCCGCGTCGTCGTGACCGAAGAACAGTGAATCCGTCATGAAGTCGTACTGGTTGCCGAGCGTCACACTGCCATAGCGGTCACTCACCAGGCCGACATACGCATTCCGGCCAAAGATGCCCTCGCCCGAGAGGATCGAGCCGGTACCGAGCGTGAATTGGTCGACGAGGTCGAACACGGCATGCAACCCTCCACCCAGATCTTCGGTGCCTTTGAATCCGAGGAGGTTTGGTGTGAAAATGCCGTCGTCGAATTTCACGTTCTTGTTGCCGCCTTCGTTGCTCACATAGGACACGCCGGCATCGATCAGTCCGTAGAGGGTCACGCTACTATCTGCCGGCACGCTTTGCGCGCGAGCCTCGGCGGCGACGAAGACCGAAAGAACGGCACACCACAGCGCAAGGTACTTCATTGATTTGTCTCCTTAATCTGATTTTTGAGTGTAAATATTCAGTATGCCTACATATTTATTGTGATTATCTTTCGGACCGCAAGACTCGCAGTCCGACATCAGCTCACGGTATTTGAGTTGCCGCTAATGGGCGAGTACAGCTGCGGTACCTTTCGCGCGTCGGCGGGGAGCGGTCTCAATCAGCGCAAGCGAGACGAATGCACCGCATACCAGCCCGATCAAGGCGAACTGCAACGTGAACTGGATGCCATAGTGCTGTGCAATGAAACCCGCTGCAGCAGGCGCGATGCCGCCGCCGAAGATTTCGCCGGCGCCCGACGTGATGCCGATGGCCGACGCCACCAGGCCCAGCGGCGCCGCCTCGGTGGCGATCGGGCCGGTGAGCAGGCCCAGCAAGCCAAGCGCGAAAAACGAGACGATGAACAGCACGATGAACAACGTCACTGGGTTGGCGCCGATGCGGGCAAACACGTAGAGGGAAATTGCCGCACCGACGAAAGCGATCACGGTGGTCGGGCGACGGCCCACGAAGTCCGAAATGCCGGCCAGGCCGAATTCGCCGAGGAAGCCGCCGAAGCCAATCGCCGAGACGACGAAGCCCATATGCTCGGTATCGAGGTGAAGATAATCGACGAGGTAGTTAGGCACCATCGCGCCGATCACAAAGATGCCGGCCATCGCGCACAGCGTGGCAAGCATCGCCAGCACGACGTTGCGGCTCTTGAACAGTTCGCTCCAACGCGGCTGACCCGGCGAACCGAAGGCCGCCAGATTCACCAGTTCGTTGCGCGGCTGATCGCGCAACAACAATGCGATCAACGCCGCGACGATCAACCCGGGAATCGCGGACACCGCGAACACCCAGTGCCATGACGGGACCACGCGCAGCAACTGGGTGGCGATGATGGGCGCGAAACCCAGACCCAGCAGCGCGAACATACTCAACTGCAGGCCCTGATTGAAACCGCGCCGCGACGGATGCGAAGCCTCGCCCACCGCCGCGACGCTGGTCGGCGTAAAGGCACCTTCGGCCACCCCCATCACCGAGCGAATGAGCAGGAGGCTCAGAAAGCCGCCCGCAAATCCGGAGAAACTCGACAGCAGCGAGAACATGATCATCGCTGCAATCATGATCTTGCGACGGCCGATCTTGTCGGAAAGGCGCCCCATCGCAATGGAGCACACGCCCCACGCGAGACTGAGAATGCCGATCAGCGACCCCAGTTGCTGATACGACAGCCCGAGGTCTTTCATCATGTGCGGAAACAGCGGAGCGATGATCCAGCGGTCGAGCCCGACTAGTCCGAATCCAATTGAAAGCAGCACGAGCGTCGTGCGCTCGTATCGGCTGTCATGCTGAGTGGCGTTCTTATTCACGTGCTTGCCTCCTATTGTTCGTATGTAGAACTGCACTTCGTTTATCGAACTTTGTGAGCCCCGATCGTAGGAAGATCCGATAAGCATGTCAATACAAGATTCCCCTTGTTGTACACAACAAATCTCCAGTCTCATTAAATTTGTGAGTGTTAACCCGAAATTCATGAGTAAAACGTTGAATTATTGAAAGCTCTGTATACAATCTGTATTCACTACACCGCTATTCCGACATCGGATGGCGTACCCGAAACTGCAACCTCGAACGAGCTGCACCATGTCAGACAGTGAAAATCTAGCGGTCGACGGCAAAACCTCCTCCCCCGCCTCGCAGACGGTCCGCGCGTTGCTTGGACTGCGCGAACTGATCCTCGGCGGCGAGCTGAGCGCGGGCGACCGGATTTCCGAGTTATGGGTTGTCGAACGGCTTGGCGTGTCGCGCACGCCGGTGCGGGCCGGCTTGATCCGCTTGCAGGAGGAAGGCCTGCTCGAGCCGATTCCGTCGGGCGGCTATGCGGTGCGCTCGTTCAGCGAAACCGAAATCCGCGATTCGATCGAAATGCGCGGCACGCTCGAAGGCCTGGCCGCACGGCTCGCCGCTGAACGCGGCATCACGCATTCGATGTTCCGCGATCTGCACGAATGCATCGACGAAATCGACCAGTTGCTGGTCGGCGAACTGACAGAAGAGAGTTTCTCGGGCTACGTCGATGCGAATGCCCGTTTTCACCGACTGCTCTCAGCCGCTGCCGACAGTAGCGTCGTCGAGCGGCAGATCGAGAGGGTTGCGACTTTGCCGTTTGCATCCGCCAGCGCGTTCGCCGTGGTGCAGTCGCTGGACCCGCGCGCGCGAGAGACGTTGGTGGTGGCGCAGGCACAGCATCGCGCGGTGCTCGAGGCCATCGAGAACCGCGAAGGCGCCCGCGCCGAGGCGCTGATGCGCGAGCACTCGAAGATCGCGCATCAGAACCTGAAACGCGTGCTGGAAAACCAGCGGGCCATGACGAAGCTAATCGGCGGCAACCTGATCCGCCGCAACGCCCGCTAATTCTTGCCGGACGGCAGCGCGTGCAGGCGGTATGCCGGCGCACCACCGCCGCCCCTATCTAAAGGCGTTCCGATACGCCACGGAGGAGATCGATGTTTTTGAAGAATGCCTGGTATGTCGCCTGTACCCCGGATGAGATCGCAGACAAACCGCTCGGCAGGCAAATCTGCGGCGAACGCATTGTGTTTTATCGCGCCGGCGACGGTACCGTCGCAGCGCTGGAAGATTTCTGCCCGCATCGCGGCGCGCCGTTGTCGCTCGGCACTGTGCGCGACGGTCACCTGGTCTGCGGCTACCACGGTCTGACGATGGGTGCGAACGGCAAGTGCGTCAGCATGCCGTGTCAGCGTGTGGGCGGCATTCCGGCGATTCGCAACTTTCCGGTGGTCGAACGTTACGGCTTTGTCTGGGTATGGACCGGGGACAAGGAAAAGGCCGATCCTGCCGCGATTCACCACCTCGAATGGGCTGACAATCCGGCTTGGGCCTACGGCGGCGGGCTGTATCACATCCAGTGTGACTACCGCCTGATGATCGATAACCTGATGGACCTCACGCACGAGACCTACGTGCACGCGAGCAGCATCGGCCAGCCGGAGATCGAGGAAGCGCCGCCCGTGACCAAAGTCGACGGCGACACCGTCATCACGAGCCGCTTCATGGAAAACATCATGCCGCCGCCGTTCTGGGCGGCTGCCCTGCGTGGCAACGGTCTGGCGGATAATGTCCCGTGCGACCGCTGGCAAATCTGCCACTTCACGCCGCCGAGCCACGTCATGATCGAGGTGGGCGTCGCGCATGCCGGCAAAGGCGGCTATCACGCCGAACCGCAGCATAAGGCGGCAAGCATCGTGGTCGACTTCATCACGCCCGAAACCGAAACGTCGATCTGGTATTTCTGGGGCATGGCGCGCAATTTCGCAGCCGACGACAAGGCGCTGACCGACACGATCCGTGAAGGCCAAGGGCGAATTTTCTCCGAAGACCTCGGCATGCTCGAAGCGCAACAGCGCAACCTGCTGACCTGGCCGGACCGTCCGATCCTCAAACTCAATATCGATGCAGGCGGCGTCCAATCGCGCCGTGTGCTCGACCGGCTGATCCAGCAGCAACACGAACTAACGGTCGCGAACTAAGCCGCCGCCCCGATGCCGCGCAGCCGGTCGCCCGGATGCCGGCGTGCCGCCCGTCTTGTCAACAAACGCATCCATGAAAGCCCTCATTACCCACAAGCTCAACGTTGCTACCGATATCTGCATGTTCGAGTTGGCCTCGCCAGGCGGCGAAGCGCTGCCGCCGTTTTCGGCGGGTGCGCATATCGACGTGCATGTCGATGGCCACGTCCGTCAGTATTCGCTGTGCAACAGCCCGGCTGAAACCGGCCTGTACCGCATCGGCGTGTTGCGCGATCCCAATTCGCGCGGCGGCTCGATCGCCATGCATGAAATCCCTTGTGGCTCGACGCTTGAGATCAGTACACCGAAGAACCATTTTCCGCTTGTGGAAGATGCGGCGCACTCCATCCTGCTAGCAGGCGGCATCGGCATCACGCCGATTCTGTGCATGGCGGAACACCTGATCCGCACCGGTCAATCGTTCGAACTCCATTACTGCGCGCGCGAACCTGAGCGCGCCGCTTTCCGCGAACGCTTTACCGCACCGGACCTCAAAGCGCGCGCATACCTCTATTTCGACACCGCCGCGCCCAGCGAACGGATCGACCTGCCAACCGTCCTCACACGCCCCACTACCGATACCCACGTCTACGTCTGCGGTCCGGCAGGCTTCATCGAGGCCGTATTGGCAACCACATCGAAAGCTGGCTGGCCCGCCACTCACGTCCACCGCGAATACTTCGGCGCCGCCCCCCAAGCCGCTGGCGCGGACGGCACGTTCCAGGTCAGGCTAGCCAGTTCCGGCAGTGTGGTCGACGTGCCGCCCGGCATCACGGTCGTCGAGGCGCTACGCAACTGTGGCGTCGAAGTCCCGGTGTCGTGCGAGCAAGGCGTGTGCGGCACCTGTCTCACACGCGTGCTGTCCGGTGAACCGGACCATCGCGATCTGTACCTGACCGACGAGGAACGCGTCGCCAACGATCAGTTTCTGCCTTGCTGCTCACGCGCAAAGACGCCGCTGCTGGTTCTCGATCTTTGAAGTAGCGGCCGCCTTGCGCATCCATCCGGGTCTCTCTCAAAGCCTGCATGGGCCACTTTCGAGCTTTAGCTGCCGTCCGGCGGAGTGTTGTCACTCCCCGGTGACTGGATTGTTCACAGCGAAGCTTACTTGCCTCATTCCGTGCGCTGCATTATGCTTTGGCACATGAACCGATCCCACATCAACTCGATTATTAACGCCGCGACAGTCTCGGCGGGATAGCTATTGAGTTGACAATACGCAATCACAACCCGCCCAGAAGGCGGGTTTTTGCTTTCTGGGCCCTACTTGGAGCGCCTGGAAATGACGAGTGAGAGCAGGTTTCTTGACGGTGTTGGATCTTGTAGCGCAGCCACTCTCCATATGGTCTGCGGCAAAATTGCCTCGGGCAAGTCCACGCTAACGGCTCGCCTGATGAATTCTCAGCGGATGGTCCTGATCAGCGAAGACGTATGGATCGCGTGTCTCTATCCGGGTGAAATTCATACACTGGCAGACTATGTGCGCTACGCGGGGCGCCTCAAGACGCTCCTCACCGAGCACATTCAATCGCTCCTCTCGGCAGGGATATCAGTGGTACTCGACTTCCCATTTAACACGACTAACACTCGTGCATGGGGGCACGCTTTATTTCAGGCCGCCGGCTGCGAACATCAGCTTCACTATCTGGATGTGAGCGACGAGATTTGCAAATCCAGGCTAAGGGCGAGAAACGCGTCAGGAGAACATCCATTCCAGACATCCGAAACCGAGTACGAGCTGATCACCCGCTATTTCGTCCCGCCTGCGCCAAGCGAAGGATTCAACATCATGGTGTACGACGAGACAGGGAATCTCCGCTGCCGGAGCGCGCACGACATTGGATTGTCCAGCTAGAAGCCAATCCCGATGGCTGCCGCCGGCCGCTCTGTGACAGGTGACGCCTCGATATCGCTGTGAGCCCGGATGCTCCGCGTCACCCGCCAGTCCATCATCCGCGCCCGCGGTAAGGCAGGGGGCGCGGATGACAAATCACGCGCCGGTTAGTGATCTCCATCGTGGTGGTCGTCATGTTCATTGTGCGGGTCCCGATCGTTGGGGTGATTGCGCATCCAGTCGTCGTGCGCCCAGTAACGATGGCCATCATAGTACTGCTCCCCATGCCACCCAATTGTGATGCCGACAGGCGCAGGCGCAACACCACCCGGGGCCTGGACAATACACCCGGCGAGACCGATTCCGAGGCTCGCAAGCAATACAGTCGCAACTAGGGTTTTCATTTCGGCTCCTTAACAGGTTTCAAAACTGAGGGCGAATGCCCTGCCTCTCTCAACGTGCCAGAGGCGTCCTCGTTGGCCACTTTTAGATTGCTAGCGACAGTTAACCGTTACCTCACTTCGCTGCGCCACGACCACACTTTAGCACTCAGGCGCTCATCCCAGACGGCGTCGTAAGATCGGCTCCTGCTGCGGCCCGGCCGGGAAAGAGCGCGGTCAAAGGCTGACCCTGACCAGCACCTGTCCGCGATCAGGCACACGGCGGCCGGCATACCTGACGTGGCGAGCCAATAGAGAAACATCTCATCGAACGCCATAGCCTGGTCATCAGGCCTAGCTATGAGAATTAAACACGGTAGCCGATGCAAGTTCGAGTTTCGTAGGGACTTCGAATTCTGCTTCCATAAAATCAAACATGGCGGCCGAAACCTCAAACGAAAACGTTTCGCCCTTTTCGGCGTTCCTTGTCATCACCCGAGTGCGGCGTATGTCATGCGGTGCGGTGACATAGTGGAGCTTGCTCGAAAGGCCAGCGTCTCTTGCTTGTTCGGCAAACGTTGAGCGATTTCTCTCCTTCATGAAACCGAGATCCAAAACAACGCTTCCGCCATTTTTCGCGATTTGCTCAGCGGTGCGCCAGATTTGACGCTCGCAGCGCTGCACTCGCTCCATGATCCAGCTCAGATTAATCGGATCTGGAAGGTCTGCGCCGTACAACTGGGCCATCCACTCGTCAATCGAGAAGCGCGTGCCCTCGGATGCCGCCGCGAGCGTCCGCGCACGCGCGCGTTGCTGTCGTCAGTTTGAGCGATTCACGAACATTCCCATGTGTTCGATTTACGGCGAGCAACCGAATGCGCATCCATGACGTAATGATCGGATCAATCC
>FTBI01000971.1_pt1 | contig 10366 bp, 7 predicted proteins | sample 1639171 | NCBI WGS metagenome assembly FTBI01 (sample SAMEA3914812, study PRJEB12502) | metagenome | biome: forest; material: soil | place: Canada | collected 2011-07-07 | depth 0.1 m | reverse complement strand
GATCGTGAATCCCATCATGGGCGTCGCGTTCTGGCGTGACGACGTGCAGATCGCGAAGGAAGAAGTCACGATCCGCTTCGAGGAAGGTCGTCCGGTCGCGCTTAACGGAGTCCAATACACGGACGCCGTCGATCTGTTGCTGGAGGCGAATCGCATCGGCGGCCGCCACGGTCTCGGCATGAGCGACCAGATTGAGAACCGGATCATCGAGGCGAAGAGTCGCGGGATCTACGAGGCGCCGGGGCTTGCGTTGCTGCATATCGTGTACGAGCGACTCGTGACGGGCATCCACAACGAGGACACAATCGAACAGTATCGCGAGAACGGGCGGCGTCTGGGACGCCTGTTGTATCAGGGCCGCTGGTTCGACCCGCAGGCGATCATGCTGCGCGAAACGGCACAGCGTTGGGTCGCACGCGCGATTACCGGCGAAGTCACGATCGAGCTGCGGCGCGGCAACGACTACTCGATTCTGAGCACGAAGTCACCGAACCTGACATACCAGCCGGAGCGGCTTTCAATGGAAAAGGTCGAATCGACCTTTTCGCCGCGCGACCGGATTGGCCAGTTGACCATGCGTAATCTGGACATCACGGATACCCGCGCCAAGCTGCTGATCTATTCCGAAACCGGCTTGCTCACGCCGGGTGAGGCGCTGGCGCTGCCGCAGTTAAAGGACGATACCGAGTAAGCCAGGTGGATCGCGGCCGCATGAAGCCCCGTAAGCGCCAAGGTTGAGGGAGGGTGGCGGCCGAGGGAGTTCCCTCGTAGCGCCGTCGTCCTATCGGGATCTTCGTATCGCGCCTCATCGCGCCGTACGGCCAACCGCCTGCGCAGCATGTCGGCCAGCGCAAAGGGCGAGCAGGCGTTAGCCAGTTTGCCGCGTGGACAGGGGTTTCTCGAACAGGAATCCGGGCGGCTCATCCTCACCGAAGTCGTGCGCTGACAGAAGGGTATAGCCGCTGGTTTTGTATAGCGCGATGGCCTCGGGCTGGCGAGGACCGGTGCTGAGGAACACCCGCGTATAACCCAGGCGAACGGCCTGCGTCTCCAGTTCGTCCAGCACGCGGCGCGCCAGCCCTTGACGGCGGTGGTTACGGCTTGCCCAGATGCGCTTGAACTCCGTAGTGCCGGGGTCGGCATGACGCATGAGCGCGCCGCCCGCTATTGCCTCGCCGTCGCGCAGTAGCAGCACGAAGGCGCCATGCGGCGCAGCGAACGCCTCAGCCGGATAGCGTTGTAGTTCATTAAATATGTCTTCCTTATTGATCAGGCCTTCATAACGGCTGCTGTATTCGAAGACCAATTCGTCGAACAGACGACGGGCCAACGGGTCGTGAACCGGAACGTAAGCGAAGCGCTCATCCGGCACAGTTGACGAGAGCACGGCTACCATGCCTTATCCCTTGACTTAATGGACCTTCGGGAAGCCGTGCCGCTCGGCGAGCAGCGCAAGGATCCGCTTCGTGTCGGTGACGAAGCGCTTGTCGCCGAGCGTCTGCGCGTCATCGGGTAGCGGATGCTCGTCGCCTAGCACGAGCACTGGCAGACTCTGGTGCGCTTCATCGAGCGCAGCGATCACGTCGCGCCTCGGCCGCAAAAACGGTACGCGCTTCACGTCGAGCCGCGCGACGCGCTCGGACTCGCTCGCAAGCAGTCCTTCAATCGCCACGCCGTGCGGGCAGACAAAGCGCTCGCCCGGGTGAGCCGGATCGGTGAAACCGGGTTCCAGCAACAGAAGCAAATCTCGACTCACAATACCTATCCTTTTTATCTGGTTAGTAAAACACACCGTCTCTTCCCGATCCCAAGGCAAAATTCCAGCCAGAAAATCGAGTCGACGAGATGGGCGCCGCTGCTAAGCCGCGACGGGCTTGCGCGCGGCGTCGGGCCGCCAGCCCAGTTCGGGAGCAATGCGTGTGACGAAGTCCTCGAGGATCTGCTGATAGTTCTCAAACGGCAGATCGTACGGTAATTCGAGGCGCAGTTCGCGGACCTGAGCGACGACCGGGTCGTCGAGCAGCTGGCTGACGATCTCGTCGGCCGTACCCACGAGATCCGGCACAAACAGCGTGCGGCGCTCTCCATGCGGCGTCAGCGTACGCGCGTGGCGGCCCTCGGCGAACTCGCGATAGCGCTGGCGCGTCCGGGCGTCGGCGCCGTCGATCGGCACGATCACGCGGCCCAGCGCGATACGCGGTGCCCGCGATTCGCTCCAGTGCGAACGGAACAGATCGAGCTGACGCAGTTGCGCGTCTCGGAAATCGTCGGTTCCCTCGCCCGTCGTGATGTTGCCGATCAGCAGGTTAAAACCCGTGCGGCCAGCCCATTCGATCGAACGCCGCGAGCCGCCGCCGTACCAGAGCCGGTCGGTCAAACCCGGCGCATAGGGCGACACGCGGGGCCTTACACGACCCGCCGCCGATTCGACGAAGGTGTCTTCGCCGCCGAGCCATTCCTGGCTGAGATTGCGGCGCAGACGCTCGACACGCGCATGCGAGAAGTCGATCAACTCAGGGTTGGCATCAAACAGCCGCTCGCCGAGCAGAATACCGTGCGCAGGAGCACCTGCGCTCAGCCCGATATTCAGGCGCCCATGAGACAGCACGTCGACGGTCGCAAGATCCTCGGCAAGACGAAACGGATTCTCGTAACCCATCTGGATCACCGCAGCGCCGAGTCCGATCCTCGTCGTGCGCTGGCTGGCCGCCGCAAGAAATGTCGCGGCAGACGAGACCGCGCGCTCAAGATGACGCTGGCGTACCCACGCACTGTCGTAGCCCAGCGTTTCGCCCACGTGGAACAGATCGAGCGAGCGCTCGAGACCCGCGGCCGGATCTTCGTCCGGATAATTCCCCGGTGTCAGAAACGCAATATGGTCAATGCGCGATGCACACATGTCGTACCCCTGTCCTATTGTGTGTTGGTGTGTCGATGCCGGTATTAACAGCCACTTACTCAGGCATCCTTATAGCCCGGCGGGTTAGTCTCGGAACGCTGAATGGCCTCGTCTTCGAGTCCCCAGCGGGCCAGTGCCGCCTTGTATTGGCCGCCGTCGATCAGGCCGTTGGTCGCTTCGGTCAACGCCGGCGCCAGCCCACTGCCCTTGCGCGACGCAACTGCCACGTCGGCCTTGAGCGGCCAGCCGGCATTCACCGTTCCCACCAGGCGAATCTTGCCCTGCGTCGCGGCCGAGTAGGAAAGCGGAGCATGCGGATTGAAGATCGCGTCCGCGCGACCCGACTGCAGCGCGAGCTCGGCCGAAGACAAATCATCGAAAAATTGCAATTCGGCGGGCTTCAGGCGTTGCGCCACGTTTTGCTGATTCCACTCGAGCAGGATGCGCTCCTGGATCGTGCCTGAACCCGTGATGATGCGCAGCCCGGCAATATCCTTTGGTGCGCGTATCGACTGAATAGAACTGGTGGCCGCCACATAGAAGCCATGCAAGCCGAGCCGATAAGTGGTGAAGTCGAACTTCTGCTTGCGTTGCTCGGTTACGCCGACGTTGGAGATCACCGCGTCGTACTTGCCGGATGCGAGCCCCAGCGGCCAGTCCGGCCACGCGACTGGCACGAGGACCAATTTCAGGCCCAGCGCATCGGCCAGCAGTTGCGCGTAGTCCGGATCCGAACCGACAATGGTGCTCGCGTCGGTCGCATAGGTCGCGAGCGGCGCAGCAAACGGTGCGACCGCCACCGTCAATGCGCCCGGCGTAATGAAGTGGTAGCCACTCGCCACGCGCTGCGCGGCGGGATTCTTCGGCGCCCTTAACTTACCTTGCTGCTGCGGGCTGAAATCGAATGATCGGGTATCGGCCAGTGCCAGTCGATCCCATGCCAGAGAAGCAACAGCAAGCCCCGCCAGGTCCACCAGAAATTTTCGTCGAGTCATGATTGATCTTGAATGGTCGTATCCGCAAGCTCACGGCCTGCTACAGCACCTTGGACAAAAAATCACGGGTGCGCGGATGAGTCGGGTCACGCAGCACGCTCGCGGGCGGACCGGATTCCACGATGCGTCCGGCGTCCATGAACACGATCGTGTCGGCAACCTCGCGCGCGAAGCCGATCTCGTGCGTGACGATGATCAGCGTCGTGCCCGAACGCGCAAGCTGTCGGATCACGTCGAGCACCTCGTTGACGAGCTCCGGATCGAGTGCCGAAGTCGGCTCGTCGAACAGCAGGACCTTCGGCTTCAGCGCAAGCGCGCGTGCGATTGCCACGCGCTGCTGCTGGCCCCCGGATAGCTGGCGCGGCCACGCATCAGCCTTGCCGGTGAGTCCCACGCGAGCGAGCAGCGTGCGCGCCTCCGCTTCTGCCTGAGCGCGCGGTACGCCAGCCCCCAACGGCGCCTCGATGACGTTGTCGAGCACCGTCAGGTGCGGGAACAGATTGAAACTCTGGAACACCATCCCGACATCGGCGCGCCGCCGTTCCAGGACGTCCTTCTCCTTGAGTTCGTACAGCGTGCGCCCTTCCTTGCGATACCCGACCAGTTCCCCGTCGATGTCGATGAAGCCGTCGTCCACGCGTTCGAGGTGGTTGATCGACCGCAGCAGCGTCGACTTGCCCGATCCCGACTGGCCGAGGATCACCGTGACGCTTCCCGACGGAAAACTCAGCGAGACGTTATCAAGCACCTTCAGCGGTCCGAAGCTCTTCGACACGTTGTGGATACCGACCTTGCCACCGACGCGCTGCTGCGCCCAGCCTGTTGTGCCCGCTTTGGCTTCAGCTTCGACTGCCACGCGATCTTGCCTCTGCGGCTGGACCGCGCTTTCCCCGCGAGCAGCGCGTGCGCTACGCCACCGGCCGAATAGCGCGGCGAGCGGCGAACGCTCCACCTGCGCACGCGTCGTGCCACGTGCGTAGTACCGTTCGATGTGCACCTGGATCGCCGACAACACAGTCAGGATCACCAGATACCAGATCGTCGCGACCATCAGCAGCGGAATTACCTCCAGGTTGCGGTGATAGATGATCTGCACCGTGTAGAAGAGGTCCGGCATCGCGAGAATATAGACGACCGATGTGCCTTTCGCGAGACCGATCACGTCGTTAAACGCAGTCGGCACGATGGCGCGCATCGCCTGCGGCAGCACGATGCGCCGCACCTGGCGTGCGCCCGGCAAGCCGAGCGCCGCGGCCGCTTCTCGCTGGCCGTGATCGACGGACAGAATCCCGCCGCGGATCGCCTCGGCGGCGAATGCGGCGTGGTTGAGCGTGAGACCCAGCACAGCGGCGAAGAACGGACTGATCAGCTCAGTGGTCGATTGATTCAGTAATGCGATGTGTGTGAACGGCACGCCGATCCAGATCGTGTCGTACAGATAGCCGAGGTTGTTCAGCAGGAGCAGCAGTACGATCGGCGGAATCGAACGGAATAGCCAGATAAATGCCCATGCACAGCCGGCCAGCAGCGGCGAACGCGAGACGCGCGCCAGTGCGAGCGGCGTGGCAAGTGCGAAGCCGAACAGCGCACTGAGCGCCGTGAGCACGAGCGTACGCAGGAGACCCTCGAGTACCGGCCCGGCGAAGAACCACTGCGCGAAGACGCCCCAGCCCCAGCGCGGATTACCCAGTACCGAGTTCAGGACGATCGCGATCAGGGCGATCGCCAGCACGGTTCCGGCGGTGCGCGCATGATGGGTCGCCGGCACGACCCTGTAGTGTGCGTAGTCCTGCCCTCCTGCGCCGTCGATCACGGCCCCCCCGTGGGCGGTCCGGCCAAGCTGATGAGTGGTGTCGCTCATGATGCTGCCCTCCTGCGTTGCAAGCCGTACGGCGAGCCGTTCGTCATGCCGTTTCGGCGGTTGCATAGCGGCTTGCGCGACGCGGCAAGCCGAGGTGATCGCGCAGCGTGATCCCGGGCAAGGTGCGGCTATAGCGGCCGCGTGCCTCCAGCGCCGGAATCACGTATCGGACGAAATCGTCAAAGCCCTCGGCCTGCACCGGGAAGCCGAGAATGAAGCCGTCAGCCGCGCCGGCGTCGAACCAGCGGATCAGTTCGTCCGCGATCTGTTCGCCGGTGCCGATGAACTGCGGTTTGGGTGTCGCCACCTCTAGCGCGACCTGGCGCAACGTCGAGCCCGTGCGCTTCGCGTCGGCCTTGATGCGCTCGGTCGTCGAACGGAAGCTGTTGGCGCCGAGGTCGCCCAACTCCGGGAACGGCTCGTCGAGCGGGTATTGCGTAAAGTCGTGGTGCTCGAAGAAGCGCCCCAGATACGCGAGCGCCTCGTCGATCGTCAACAGGTCGCGGATCGCACGATACTTTGCCTCAGCTTCGGCCGCGGTCGCGCCGACTACCGGACCGATGCCCGGAAAGATCTTCACGTCGGTTGCCGCACGCCCGTGCTCGACCGCACTCTTTCGCACACTCTCGGTGAAGTCTCGCGTCTCTTCGAGAGACGGCGAATGCGTGAACACCGCGTCCGCATACTTACCGGCGAGCGCGATCCCGGAATCCGACGCGCCGGCCTGGAAGATCACCGGTTGGCCCTGCGGCGAACGTTGGATATTGAGCGGCCCGGCCACCTGGAAGAACCGGCCCTTGTGGTCGAGCGCATGCAGTTTGTCGCGGTCGAAGAAGCGCCCGCTCTCGCGCTCGCGTACGAACGCTCCGTCGTCCCAGCTGTCCCACAGTCCCTGCACGACCTCCAGGTATTCGTCAGCGATCTCGTAGCGTAGTTCGTGATCGGGATGCTCGCCGCCGTAGTTTTTTGCGGATCCTTCGAGCGGCGACGTGACGACGTTCCATCCCGCACGCCCGCCGCTAATCAGGTCGAGCGACGCGAACTGCCGCGCCACCGTAAACGGATGGCTGTATGACGTCGAGAGCGTGCCGGCCAGACCGATCTTCGAGGTTGCGGTCGCGAGCGCCGAGAGGATCGAGATCGGCTCGAAGCGATTCAGGAAATGGGGAATCGACTTCTCGTTGATATAGAGGCCATCGGCCACGAACGCGAACGCGATGCCATTCGCCTCCGCTTTCTGTGCGATGCCGGTGACGAAATCCAGGTTGACGCTGGCATCCGCGGGCCCAGCCGGATGCTTCCATGAATTCATGTGGCCGCCCGCGCCGTGCAGCATGATGCCGAAAGTGAGGTTTCGCTGGGTCATGTCGTGGTCCGTAATGTGGGAATGAGAAGCGCGTCAAACGCGCGCGGCGTGTTCGGCGGTGGCCAGCGCTTCGATCGAAGCAAGGCGCAGCGCGTAGTCGGCGACCGGGGTGTCGATCACGAATTCCTCGATGCCGAAGCGTTCGTGCAGTGTGTCGAGTTCCTGGCGTACATCGTCGGCCGTGCCGGTGAGGAGATGCGGACGCAGCTCGTCGACCTGGTAGTCGGTCACACCGGTTTGCCGCGCGAACTCCGCTGCCGCCTCGGGACTGGGGAGATTCACACTCTGCCCGGTAGCAAGCTGCAGTTTGAAAATTCGCAGTGCCGGGACCTGACGCGCGGCCTCGGCCTTCGACTCCGCTGCAAACGCGTAGAGCGCGAGCAACGGCGTACGCCCTGTTGCATTGCGATAAACGTCAATCGAACGTTCGAGGTTGGCCTCGTCACGATTGAAATGGCCGGCATAGCAGAATTGCCAGCCATGCTGGGCGGCGAGCGCGGCGCTCTCGGGGCTCGCGCCCAGAAGCACGCCTTGCGGAGCCTCCGGCGGCGTGGGCAGCGCAACCGCCCCTGCCAGCGGATGGTCTTCGGCGACACCCGATTTCAGGAACGCGTCGAGTTCCGCGAGCTGATGCGCGAAATCAGGCTTCTTCGTCTTGTCGTGAAACCATTGCAGCGCGCGCGTCGTCAACGGCAGGCCGCCCGGCGCTTTGCCGACGCCGAGATCGACGCGGCCCGGCGCCAGGGACGCCAGCACCCGGAACGATTCCGCCACCTTAAAAGGGCTGTAATGCTGCAGCATGACGCCGCCGGAGCCAACCCGGATGCGCGAGGTGTGCGCGAGCAGATGGGACACGACAATCTCTGGTGCGGAGCTTGCCAGCCCAGGCGCTCCATGATGCTCGGCGATCCAGTAGCGCTTGTAACCCAACGCCTCTGCGCGCTGAGCAAGCTGAACCGTAAAGCGCAGTGCATCGTAGGCACTCGTTCCGTCGGCAACCGGACTCTTGTCGAGAATCGAAAGTGAATAGGACATATCGGAGTCCTCCCCATGCACCCACGGGTACATGGGGAAAAAGTTTTGAGGAAATTCCTGCATGCAGCCACTTAGGCCATTATCGCTAGCGAGCCTCGCGGGCGTTCCAGTGATTTTTTCTATGCATAGCAGGAAAACGTTAAAACGCGTATCGGGCCCGCGCGTAGTAGAAGCCGCCGTTCACGCCAATCGAAGACGATGAGCTGTCGTACTGAATACCTTCCAGCTGGGCTGCGAATGGCAGCTTGTTCGGATAGACGTCGAACAGGTTGTTCGCGCCCACCGCGATCTGGAATTTCTTCGTTACGTTGTAGCGAACCTCAACGTCGGTGATGTACCTTGCCGCGTTCTCGACATGGAGGAACTGCGTGGTCGAGAAGGCATTCGGCCCGGCGAAGTAGGTTGCCTCAGTCGACGTAGTGCCATAGCGTGTCTCGTGCAGGCTCACGGCCCACTTGTCGAGATGCCACGTACCGCCAATGATGATCTTGTTCTTTGGCGTCGAGGTGCTCAGGAAGCCGATCTGCTGCGCATTGAGTTCCGGCTGACCGTTCGCTCCTGTCGCCACATGCGTGACCGAGGTAGTGTTGATGTTCACCCCCAGATCCCAGTCGACCTGGCCGTAGCTGCCAAAGCCCGTGTGGTAGGTACCGGCTAGATCGATCCCACGGGTACGCGTGCTCGCGCCGTTGGTGAAGTAGCTCGCCGATACCGCCGACGCCGGAATCGAGCTGGGTATGGACAGCCCCGCGGCCTGCATCGCGGCGATCGCGGCCGCGCCAGACGCCGTCCCGCCCTCGACGATCCGGTTACGGATGTCGATCTGATAGGCGTCGAGCGTCAGGTGCAGATCTCTTGCCGGGGTCAGTACGAAGCCGAGGTTGTAGTTGGTCGATTTCTCCGACTGCAGCGGCTGCGCGCCGATCAACCTGGCCGCCGCCGAGTTGGCCGCGAGAAGGCCGCTGACCGATGCCGGCGATTCGTTCACGTTGCTGTAATACTCTTCGGCGAGCGACGGCGCACGGAATCCGGTGCTCACGCTGCCACGCACGGCGAACACCGGCGTGAAATCGTAGCGTGTCGAGAACTTCCCGTTCGTTGTACTCCCCACGTCACTGTAATGCTCGAACCGTCCCGCAAGATCAACCGTCCATTGCGGTGTCAGATGGGTCGACAGGTCGACATACGTACCGACCACATTGCGCGAGTTATCGCTCGCGCTGACCGGAGCAAGACCCGGCAGCGCCTGAGAGCCACCATCGACATAGGACGCGTAATCACCCGCCCCCACCGAATAGGTCTCGCGGCGCTGCTCGACACCCCAGGAGACGTTCAACGGCGCCGATAGGAGCGGCAGCTGGAAGGCGCGCGAGAAGTCGAGATTGTTGGTCAGCTGGGTATTGCTGACCGTCGACAGATGGAATGTGCTCGGCGTATAGCCCTGCGCCGCGAATAGCCCCGTGTTGGCCGAATTCTCCATCCCGATGACGTCATGGTCACCGCCATAGGTCGTGCTCAGATCCCACGACCAGCCGAACAGGTTCTGGCCTTTGATACCTGTCGTCACCGAATAGTCGTTCTCGTTGACCGTCTCTCTAGGCACGAATCCATCGGGGTAGATGGCTGGCAGCACCGATGGCGGACGATAGTTCTGGTAGGCCTGGGCGTTACGATGCGCGTACGTGCCAAAACCATACAGTTCGACATCGTCGCCGAGGTAATAGCCGGCGTTGTAACCGACCGACTCGCGGGTGCTGGCCGGATCGCCCTCGATCGGGTTGTAGTAACCGTGCCCTGGCTGGAATGTCCCGAAATAGTCATCGGGCCCGGTGCGCACCGTATGGTTCTGGCGGTCGTATTCCGCGCTCAGGTCCAGAAATCCCTTGCCGCCAAGGTCCAGACCGATACTGGCCGATTCGCTGTTTTTGAAACCATCGCCGGCATAGGTCTGGCCATTGGTCGTCTGCAGCTCACCCCCGTGCGAGTTTTTCTTCAGGATGATGTTGATGACGCCCGCGATGGCATCCGACCCATACTGTGCCGCGGCTCCATCGCGCAGGACTTCGATGTGATCGATAAGCCCCACCGGAATCATGTCTATGTCGACACCGGTGGACCCCTGATTCAACCCAGGGTCGAGTGCGATGTTTGCCGTGGTATGGCGACGTTTGCCGTTCACCAGTACGAGCACATGGTCCGGACTCAGACCG
>FTBI01001285.1_pt1 | contig 10393 bp, 10 predicted proteins | sample 1639171 | NCBI WGS metagenome assembly FTBI01 (sample SAMEA3914812, study PRJEB12502) | metagenome | biome: forest; material: soil | place: Canada | collected 2011-07-07 | depth 0.1 m | reverse complement strand
CTGTTCGGTATTGCATTCGCCCGGTTGCTGCAACAGATCGCCCGCGCACCCGGTGAAAGTATCGTGCTGACGCTGCCGAGCGGCGTGCGGGTGGTCGCACGCGGCGAATTTGCGGCGCCGCGTTATGTTGCGTCGGCGGAAGGCTTTCCTGACGCGGCGCGTACGGCCACTTCCAGCGGCACGCGTGCTGCGGCCCGGCCCTGCGAAGCGCCGCCACTCGCCACACTCGAAACGCTCGATACCGGCGACGCGACGGTCTCCGCGATCCTGCGGCGCGTCGCCAAGCTGCGTGGACGCGATATTCCCATTCTCGTACTCGGCAAAACCGGCACGGGCAAGGAGTGGCTCGCCCGTGCGATCCATCACGATTCGCCGCGGCGGGCGGCACCCTTCATCGCCTTGAATTGCGCATCGTTGCCCGATACGCTGATCGAGGCAGAGTTGTTCGGCTATGAAGACGGCGCGTTCACCGGCGCCAAGAAACGCGGCAGCGTCGGCAAGATCGTGCAGGCCGACGGCGGTACGCTCTTTCTCGATGAAATCGGCGATATGCCGCTGGCCCAGCAAGTGCGGTTGATGCGCGTGCTGCAAGAGCGCACCGTCGTGCCGCTCGGTGGCACGCGGGCGATTCCGGTCGATCTGCGCGTCGTCTGCGCGACCCACCGCAATCTGCGCGCGATGATCGAAGCCGGCACCTTCCGTGAAGACCTGTATTACCGGATCAACGGCCTCGTTGTCACCTTGCCGGCGCTGCGCGAGCGTAGCGATCTGGCGGCGCTCGTCGAGCGCATGCTGGTATTGCAGCCGGATGGCGAGCGTTTGCCGCGTCGCGTGTCCGATGAGGTGCTGGAACGGTTCGCGCAATGCCGCTGGCCGGGCAATCTGCGGCAATTGGCTAACGTGCTGCGCACCGCAAGCATCATGGCCGAAGGCGCGGAGCAGATCGAACTCGAGGATTTGCCGGAGGATTTTTTGCAGGATTGTGCGGCGATCCCCCTGCATGAAGCACACATCGGCACCGACGTGCAGTCGTGCCGTCAAGACGGTAGCACTGACGGCATGACGATCGCAACCGACGCTCCAGCACCGCCATGCCGCAAGGAAGAATGGCAATCGGCGCTGATTGCGCAGACGCTCGCGCGCCACACTGGAAATGTGTCTGCGGCAGCACGCGAGTTGGGCCTTGCGCGCAATACAGTGTATCGGTATCTACGCCGAGGGCAAGACCGCTGATTGTGCATGTGCGCATAGGCGTGGCACCTGCGTGCCTACGTATGACGCCAATTCAATGAGACTGCCGGTTCTGGCAGTCTCAATGCTTAACAGCGGCGCGAGGCGCGACTATGCATGACATCGCACCGTACTGTCGGCCGTACGGCCGAGTAGGCGTATCAAAGCGCGCTGAACGCCGACCACGCGCCATCCTTGAACTTTGACGCAAGCACCGACGCATCGCGTTCGCTACGCACGACGAGCATCGGGTCGGCGCCGTCGTCGCTGACGAACTTCGCCACGCCGTCGACAGGGCCGAGATCGGTGATCACACCGTCCTTCCAGACACAAAGATTGGGGAATGACTGCTCGTATGGGTTGACGTACGCGAACGCCTTGCCAGCTCCGCAGTTTCCCGCAACGATCACCTTGTCTTGCGCCATTGTCGCCGTCACGTTGATCCAATTCTCCTTGATGCCGAGCCCCACCTGAGTCCACTTTGGACTCGCGGACAAAGCGACGGGCGACGACTGCCGGTAGATCTTGAAGTCGCCGACCGGTCCTGTTGGATCCATTGGGTTATGGACGCCCAGCATTTCTTTCGTGACGACGATTACGCCGCCGTCGGCCCCGTTCAGCATGATCGGGTCAACAAGTGACCACGTCTCAGGGAACTCGACGTCACTGAACGCTGCTTGCCCGGGCAACACTTGCGACCGGATTCGGAGCGGACCATGAAACATTCCGTCGCGCACCGCGACTGCCAGCGCGCCCGTGGCATCTTTAACCACGGCCGGATCGCCTGCGCCCTTCAAACCCGTGGGTAGCCACGCGCCCCAGGCACCGCCAACGCCAGCTTCCGCGCGATAGAGCACACTTTTGTCAACTGCCCGGGCCACAACGGCAAGGCGGCCGTCGCTGTTGGCGATGGCCTGCGGTGAGGACACGATCACGCTGTCGCGCCAGGTGACCGCCGGCAGCCATCCTCCGTCCGAGTTCGTCGCCACGTGAACAAGATCGTTTTGCGCCGTGCGCGCGAAAACCGCAAGCCGCGCATCTCTGCCGACCGCTACCGCCGGTACGCCGGCAAACCGGCCTTCGACAGGCGCGAGTCTACGCGCTACGGTACTTCGCACATGCAGCTTGTTGTCCACGCTGCCCACGTAGGCGACAATAGCGCCGCCTTTAGAGCCGGCAGCACCGATTGGCGCAATCTGGCGACTCAAAGGTTCCGCACCGCGCGCCAAGATGTACTGCGCTTTAAGCCATTTACCTTCCGCCTCGGGTGGCCATGAACACGAAGGTGGCGCCGAAGCCGATGCGCTTGAACATTGGTACTTGCTGTCGTATTTACCGTACCACGCTGCCACGCGGGTTTTCATATCGGACTCCGCGGAAGTCAGATTCGCAGCCCTTGCGGCGCCTGGATCGCCCACATAGAACTGCGTTGCATGGCTCATATACAGATAGCTCATCCCACGGAGCGCCAATTTTGCGCCTGCCGCACGATCTGGATGGTCGTTGTTCTCACCGCATAACCAGCACAGCTTCTCAACTGCGGTTGTAATAGACGGATCCTGCAGGTAGAGGATGTCCGGCTGATACTTAAAGATCAATTGAGCCAGCGCGTGCACGAGATTGCGAGGCCCTTTGACCCGATAGCGCTCGACGTTACTTTCAGCCGCACCAGGAGCCGCTGGCCCGGCCGGATACGCCGGAGCAGCGTAGCTCGTGTCCGAATACGCGCGGCTCAGCGGCGTGTGAGAGCCCCAACCGCTGCCCTCCCACGCATCGTCGATCCCAAGATGGATATGTGTCAGCCGGCCGTCGGGGTGGGTATAGCGAACGGGTTTGTAACCGATGACGTCCGGCCGGTCCTGCGACCATTTGATCGATTCAGGAGCGGGTGCGCCGGCCATCGACGACCATGCGGTCAAAGCACCGATGTCACGCCTCGCTGAATAGTCCCATGTATCTGAGGCGAGCTTTCCGTTCGTCAGATAGACAACCTCGGCGCAAGCGCCTCGCTCCAGATGGCGCTGCAAATCGGTTTGCATGAAGAACAGGTCGTCGTCCTGATGCGCGACGATGGCCTGAACCTTGTAGGTGCACACCGGCGCGATCGGGGTACTCGCCAGGACATCACGACATAAAGCAGTGCCAACGATTAGAGCAATAGATGTATAGCGCATGGTTTACTTGACTCCAAGGAAGGAGATCAAACGCTATCATCACAGACAAAAAATTACACAATCCTTACTGTCGCAGGGCTTCGGTTACCATCCTGCTTATCCGTCGCCGTGTACAGTCGGTGTTTGACCTTTCGCTCAACCCTGTCGCATCCATTCATGCCGGACACCCCAAGCCCTTTTCTCGTTCGCGTCGAGCCGCTCGGCCAAAGCTTCGAAGCGCCCGATTCGCTCACGATCCTCGAAGCCGCCGGCTTCGCGAATCTGCGCCTGCCGCGCTCGTGCCGTAATGGCACCTGTCGCACGTGTCTATGCAAAATGACAGCGGGACGCGTGCGCTACACGATCGAGTGGCCGGGTTTGAGTCGCGAAGAAAAAGCGGAGGGCTACATCCTGCCGTGCGTGGCGATCGCGGAAACCGATGTGGTGATCGAAGTGCCGGATGCGGTTGAATTACAGCAGCGCTAAAACCGTGTTTAGCGCCGCCGACCTCGCCTTCAGCCTTAGCGCCCGTTGCCCATCGCCCGGGCGATTTTCTTGTCGGTGTTGTACTGGCTCAATGCATACACCGACCAGATAGCAGCCGGAATCCAGCCAATCAGCGTGATCTGCAAGATCAGGCAGATGATCCCGGCAAACGGCCGGCCGATCGTGAAGAACTGAAACCACGGCAGAAGGATGGCAAGCAAAAGACGCATTCAGATTTCCTGTTTGTATTGACCTGGCAGTACCCGTTCTTCGGGTGCGATCGCGCTTGCGATCGCTTGAACGAGCCCGCCTAGTTGATCGGCGCGAAGCGTGGCACCTTGGTGCCGTCGATGTCGACCAGCTCGAAAAACACCGAAGCCGGACGCGTCCAGATCGTACCATTGCTGGCTTTGTAGACGATCATCGTGACCGTCGGATCGGACTCCAGCGTCGCCTCGCAAACCAGCTCGTAAATGCCGCCTTTGTAGTGTCGATAACGCACCATTCAACTACTCCTGTCCCGATCAACGGAATTTTTATAAACGGGCCGACGTCCTCCAGAACAGAGCACGTGGTTTTGCTGCGACCGTTATTTTAAACCTGTGCCGGCGCGTGAAAGATAGATGATGCAAGCTTACGCGGTAAGCGATCGACAGTCGCGAGGCGTAGCCGCCTGCGCGGCAAAAAAACCGCCAGCGCTCAAAGGAACCAGCGGTATTCCCGCGCGTTCACCTCGCTCATGAAATCCAGATGGTCCTGGCGTTTGTTCTCGCAGTAGACCATCACGAACTCTTCCCCCATACCCTCGCGCACCACCGGATGATTCTGCATCGCGGCGACGGCCGTGAGCATGTCTTTCGGGAAATCGATGCCGCTCCTGCGGTCCTCATTGAGCGGCGCGATCGGCTCGCGACCGGCGTCGAGCCCGTGCTCCATACTGGTGAGGATGGCGGCCAGCACAAGGTAAGGGTTTGCGTCGGCGCCCGCCACGCGATGTTCGATGCGCAGGTTGCGATCATCCGATTCGGGAATGCGAATGCAGGCATCGCGATCCTCGAAGCCCCAGCTGCCACGGCTGGCGGCATTCGCCTTCCAGCCATAGCGGCGAAAAGCGTTGTGATTGGCAGCGAAGACCGGCATGCAATGCGGCAGAAGCGCGAGACACCCGGCCACCGCGTGGCGCAAGGGCCGCTGGCCGTCTGCAGCCAGCAGATTGTTGCCGCCCTCGTCATAGAGACTCACGTGCACATGCATGCCGCTGCCCGGCGCATGCAGATATGGCTTGCTCATGAAGCTGGCGCGGTAGCCGTGTTTCATCGCCACGCCGCGCGTGCTTCGGCAGAACAAGGCGGCCCAGTCCGCGGCGCGCAGACCGTCGTCGTTGTGGTCGAAGTTGATCTCGAACTGCCCCGGTCCCAGTTCAGCCGTGATCACGGTGGCATCCACGCCCTGCTCGCGCGTGGCGTCGACCATCTCACCCAGCACGCTGGAGAAGCGCGACAGTCGCTCGATATGCATGTTTGGCTGGTCGTCCCTGTCGTCACAGAACGGATCGCGCGGGAACTGCGGCAGACCGTCCGCGAGCCTGGCGTCGAACAGGTAAAACTCCAGTTCGAAGGCCACGACCGGGTGGATGCCGCGCCGTTCGAGGCGCTTCAGCACGCGCGCCAGGACCTCGCGTGGCTCGAACTCGATGGGTGCCTCGGTGCCGTCCGAGCTGATCAACATCTGGCCCAATGGTTGACTCTCCCATCGCACAGGCTTGAGGGTGCCGGCAATCAGGCGGCGCACCGCATCCGGGTCGCCGTCGTTGAAGCAATAGTCGCCAATCGGGTACAAGCCGCCCTGCGCACCGAGCAAAATGCAGTTCTGGGGCAGCTTCAGGAGGCTGCCGGCCGCGACCTTCTCGAGCATGTCCACGGGGTATCGTTTGCCATAAAAGTGCCCAGGGATATCCAGGCAAATGAGGTCGACGTAACGCACCTCGGGATGCGCCGCGCGGAAGGCGCGCACTTCGCTGAGCAGGTCGGTGCTGGGGGAAGTCATGGTGTTGTCCTTCTCACGCAAAAGGTAATGATTGAGATTCAATTCAAGGTTGCGATGGACCGAGACAGGCAGGTCGGCGGCACAACGGGACGTGGCATTCACGACGTCCACTAATGACATCCATGCATGACGCAATTAATCAGTGATCCGAATCTTCATTCGGCGCAGCGTGCCCTGCTGCGTCCGGATCCAACCTGAATGCTAGGCGAACACCCAAAGCACCCGCGTCGGTTCGTCGGAAAGGTTGGCATAGCGGAACCGCGCGTGCGCCGGCACCTGGAAGCCGTCGTTAGGGCCCAAGGTCACCGGCTGTGCCCCGTCGTCCAGCCAGATGGTCAACTCGCCTTCGAGGACGAAGCCACCTTGCTCGTCGCTGTCGTTCAACGGTCTATCACCGCTGCTGGCGCCTGGGGCCAGGTGGCTTTCCAGCATGGAGAAACCCGCCGACATATTCGGCGACACCAACACGTCAGTCACACCCTCGGCGTAATAGAGGGTGCGGCGTTCATCCGGCCGGGTCACCCAAGGCAGTGCGCGCGGCTTGCTCAGGTTATAGAAATACGTGGTGGGTACGCCCAGGGCTTCACCGATGGCGGTCAGATCGCCCACAGTCGGACGCGAGAGGCCGCGCTCGATCTGGGAAAGGAAACCCACCGAGCGGCCGATCTTTTCCGCCAATGCGCCCAACGTCACTTTCTTATGCTTGCGCAGGTCCCGAATCAGTATCGCGAGACCTTCAATTTCTTCCTGCTTGTTCATCTTCCGCCCCTTCTCTCAAACTCTATCGCGCAGACGATACCAGGTCTTACCCATGACCTCCAGCGGCGCCGCCAGCAACGCGCCGCCTGGAAAAGGCGGATTGTCGATGGACTGATACAGGCCCAGCAGTTCGTCGTCACCGAGGATCGCGTCCGCGACGGCGCGGGCAGCAGCGAGCGTGGGAAGCACGCCGTGCCCCGAATAGCCTTGCAGCCAGTAGCGCTCGCCTTGCCGGCCAATATCCGGCGTGCGTTTCATGCTGATATCGATATGCCCGCCCCAGGCAAATTCCACTTCCACCCCGCGCAACTGCGGGAACGCCCGCCCCAGGTAGGGCCGCGTGGCCGCCGCAATATCCTTGGGGATACCGCCCGCGTAGGTGCAGCCGCCGCCGAATAGAAGGCGGTTATCCGGACTCAAGCGGAAGTAGTCGGGAACGAACTGGTTGTCGATGACGCAACTGTTGCGCGGCAGCAGCGAGCGGGCCAGTTCCGGCGCCAGCGGCGCGGTGGCAACCTGATACGTGCCGACCGGCAGCATGCGCCTCGACAGTTTGCGGTCGAGGCGGTCGATATAGGCGTTGCAGGCGAGCACCAGCACGTCTGCACGCACTTCGCCCTTGTCGGTGCGCACAACATAACCGCCAGACGTTTCGCGATACTCCTGCACCTGGCTCTGCTCGAAGATGCGTCCACCGGCCTGCTCGATCGCCGCCGCCAGGCCTTGGGCCAACTTCAGCGGATTCAGGTGGCCCGCCTCGGGATCGTAGAGCGCCGCATGGTAGCGATCACTCGCAATCCATTCGGGCATCTCCGCGCGAGGAATCAAGCGCATCCCGTCATAGCGCCATTTCTCCTCGGCTTCCCGCTGAGCCTCCTGTAGCAGTGCAACGCGGCGCGGCAACACCGCCGCCCACAGACTTCCGGCACGGTAGTCCACATCAAAGGCATGCCGCTGCGGCAGCTCACGTATTTCCCTTGCGGCCCAGCGCATGCTGTCCCACAGCTGGCGAGCACGTTCCAGCCCCAACGCGGCCTCCAGCGGCGGCATGTCACAGGACCAGCCGAGCAAGGCCTGGCCGCCATTGCGCCCGGACGCCGCCCAGGCTACCCGGCTGGCCTCGAGCACGGTGACACGCTTGCCTGCGAGCGCCAGGCGCAGCGCCGTGTGCAAGCCGCTGAAACCAGCGCCGACGATTAATACCTCGGTGTCGAGGCGCTCCTCCAAAGTCGGGCGCAGTGGGATCGAGCCTGGATAGCTGCGCGCGTAGTAACTAGCGACGTGCTCGGCGGACTGATGGAACATCGGGGCCGCTCCATGAAAAAAACAATCATCAATTTCATGAAAAAATAGCACCAATTTTTCACCAAGGCAAGCACGAGCTAAAACCGCCTTGTCGCGTCGCGCGGTACAAGAGGGCAATGAAGCGTGCTAGACGGTAGAGATTTCGGGTATTCCGGGTTGTCGTCGGAATTTACGGAGCGTCAACCGCCCTCTTTCATCTGCTTCAGAATCTTATAGACGGTGGCGCGCCCCATCGTCAGCACGGCGGCTACATAGTTCGCGGAACTGCGGCCGCGAAACGCGCCTTGCGCATGCAGCGCCTCGACGATTTCCCGCTTGTGTTCACGCGTGAGCGCATTGATGCCGATTTGCCGCTCGCGCAGCCAGGTGTGGAGGAAGGTGTTGATACGGTCCTGCCAGTCGTCGCGGAACAACTCCTCCGCGGGCGCCTCCGTCAGATTGCCGCCTTTGATGAACAAATCGAGCGTGGAGCGCACATCCTCGAACACCGCAATGTTGAAGTTGACGCACAGCATGCCGGCCGGCTTGCCATCGTCGTCGAACAGAATGTTGCTCACGCAGCGCATGCGACGGCCGTCCCAATTCAGCTTCTCGTACGGCCCGATCGTCCGGCCGCGCGCCGCATAGTGGACTTCGTCGAGCACCGAGGGGCCGCCGACTTCGAGCTTCGACAGATTGTTCACGAGATACGCGATGGTCTGATCGCGCAGGTCGTGAATCACGACTTCGGCACACGGATAGAACAGCGCCGCGATGCCGTCTGCAATGGGTGCGTAGCGGTCCAGCAGCAGGTCTTTCACGGGAGAGTCGGTTGTCTTGCGCATTGAGAAATCGCAGTGTTCGAGGGATGCGGCGCCGCTTTCGCCCAAATGAGCCAATCGGGGCGCCGAGGTTATGGCCGGCAGGCGAGGTAGGCACAGCAATGCCGGGCAGCCAGGCGCGGCAACTCGCCATTGTAACGACCCCAATCGGCAGCGGCGACCGCGACGGCATGGCGACAGCACCGCGGCTATTTTATTGCGGGGCCGCATCGCGCGCAGGGCTTTGATGGGCGCGCGACAGCATGCTGCGCACACGTTCCAGTTGTTGCATCCGCACCGAGCGATTTTTGTCCGCTTGGCATGGGTTTTTTTTTCGTGCGATAAAAGAACCAACCCATTCACGGAGCAACAGATGGCCACGCTCGAAGCGTTTCGCGCCGTGCTCGATGACGAAGGCACGCCGGAAATCATCCGCAATCACATCATCGATTCGTTGCAATACACTCTGCGCAATCACGGGCAGATTTTTACGTCGAAGGAAGTCGAATGGCTGTCCGGCTGGGATGATGCGCGCATCCCGCTCGCCGCTTCACGCGAGCTGCAAAAGCGCGTCGCCGAGACCACCCGCTGATATTCGCCCGTCGTCGCCGTCACGGCGCCAGCTCATATACGGCGTGCCGGTCTTACCCCGGCACGCCGTTCGTCGCAGCCATTTCTTGCCCAAAGCCCCGCCGGCTGGGCGGATTGGTCGCGCGCGGAACTTTTTGCTATCCAATTAGCCCCATTTAGTGCATCATATTGGAATAGCTGTATTCCGCATCCACACTAGCGGCAATACAAGCGGCAGTACCAAACAGGTTCAATCGGCGTCTCCGCACCACCCCCGACTGTTCGACCGCTGCCCGTCGGCGATCCCGTCATTCCGGCAATGCGCCGCCTGCATTCGCCGTCGCGAGTTGTGCAGCTGAGTGGTTCATTTACGCGCCCGATGTCTGCGCGACATCAGCGTGTTTCTTCTCCATCGAATCCGCGATTTTGCGCGGCCGCGCTCATGCCCTTGCCATCGGGCCTGTGCCAATCTTTTTCCATGGCGGCGCGCCCCAAGGTGCTGCGCCGCCGGGTCTGTTGTGCCGCGCATAACACGCGTGACACGCGGGCCACGTAATACAGGACACGTGCTTCATGAATTCAGTTGTCAAGACGTACAAGGGTTACGAAATTCACCCGCTCGTCTATCCGCGCCGCCCTGCTGGCGCTCAGACGGGCCGCAATCCGGACGCAGGCTACGACGCGTCGGTGCGCATCTGCCGCGTGGGCGCCAATCCGGCGGCCGACGGGCGTGTGTTCCGTCTGCAGTATCTGTTTCCGTTTGACGGCACGGGCAAGGCGCGCATTGCGTGCATGGCCCACGCCGAACAATTGATCGACGGCCGCGTAGACGGCCAGTCCGTCGCCGATCTTTGAGCGGTACTATCAGCGAATCCGCTGTTGCCGCAACGCAGATGGCCTGAAAGCCAACTGTTAACCGTATCAGATGTTGCGCCAGGCTTAACTGCGTGGCCAACACCCACTTATCCCATCGACCAGGAGTTATGCATGGCGAAAGAAGAACTGCTTGAACTTGACGGTATCGTCGACGAAGTACTTCCGGAT
>FTBI01000577.1_pt1 | contig 10393 bp, 7 predicted proteins | sample 1639171 | NCBI WGS metagenome assembly FTBI01 (sample SAMEA3914812, study PRJEB12502) | metagenome | biome: forest; material: soil | place: Canada | collected 2011-07-07 | depth 0.1 m | reverse complement strand
CCCGGCGCGGGCATGGAAGAAATGAAGTTCGACATGGGTGGTGCGGCCGGCGTGATCGGCGGCTTCATCGCCGCGGTCAAGATGAAGCTCAAGCTCAACTTGGTCTGCGTGGTGCCGTCCGTGGAAAACATGCCGGATGGCGACAGCTATCGCCCCAGCGACGTGGTGACGAGTCTGTCCGGCCTGACCATCGAAGTGCTCAATACCGACGCCGAGGGTCGGTTGATCCTGTGCGACGCGCTGACCTACACCGCGCAGACGTTCCAGCCGCACACCATCATCGATGCTGCCACGCTCACCGGTGCCTGCGTGATCGCGCTGGGCAAGCATGCCACTGGCTTGATGAGCAAGCATGACGACCTCGCTGCCGAGTTGCTCGCCGCGGGCGACGAAACGCTCGACCGTGCGTGGCGCCTGCCGTTGTGGGACGACTATCAGGCACAGCTCGATTCCGGTTTCGCCGACGTCGCCAACATCGGCGGCAAGAGCGCCGGCGCGATCACGGCCGCCTGTTTCCTCTCGCGCTTCACCGAGGGTCAGCGCTGGGCCCACCTCGATATCGCCGGCACCGCATGGGACGAAGGCCGCAAGGGTCTGGCCACCGGCCGCCCGGTTCCGCTGCTGGCACAGTGGCTGATCGATCGCAGCGCATAAGCGGGATGACCGCGTAGGTTGGGGTGAGCGCAGCGATGCCCAACGTGGTGGTGTGCGGTCCTGTTGGGCATCGCTGCGCTCACCCCAACCTACCCCCCCAACCTACTGAGCCTTTTCATGCCACGCGCCGACTTCTACTTGATCGACAGCAAGCCACGCTTTCGCGAGCAGCCGTTGCTGCTGGTGTGCGAGCTGGCGAAGAAGGCATTCGCAACGCAGCAACCGGCGTTGATCCTCTGCCGCGACTACGCACAGGCCGAAGCGCTGGATGAACTGCTGTGGGCGTTCGACGACGACGCGTTGATCCCACATCAGCTGGCCGGCGACGACGACGATGCGGACACGGCCGTGCTGATCGTGCCACCAGGCATCGACACCGAAGATCGCCCGCTGGTGATCAACCTGCGCGAAAGTTGCCCCGTCGGTCAGTACCAGCGCGTGCTCGAAGTGGTGGCTGCTGACCCCGCCGAGCGCGACGGCTCACGCACGCGCTGGCGCGAATACCAGCGGCTCGGCTTTGAACTGCACAAGAACGATATGTAGTTCGTGGTGAAGCATCGCGACTGAAGTCGCTCCCACAGGGACACGAGGCTGGCGCAGGCTCTTGTGGGAGCGACTTCAGTCGCGATGCTCTACCGCACACCCATCTCAGCTGAGGGCGCAGCCGCCATCAGCGCCAGCGCGTTGGCCAGTTGCTCGCCGCTTAGCGGCTTGTGCAGAAAGCCATCCATGCCTGCTGCACGCGCACGCGCCTCGTCCTCGCTACCGGAGCGCGCGGTCACGGCCACGATCGGCATACGCTGCCCGACATGTTCGCGTTGGCGTATCAACCGCGCTATCTGGAAACCGTCAACCCCGGGCAAATCGAGATCCAGCAGCACGGCATCGAAACTGCCATGTCCCAGCTCAGCCATCGCAGCCAACCCGTTGGCAACGTGGCAGACCGCATGCCCCTGCTGCTCCAGCAAGCCGCGGATCACCGCGGCGACAATCGTGTCGTCTTCGACCAGGAGCAAGCGATATATCCGGGCTTCGGCGATGTCTGTCGCTGGCGACGGCGACGCTTGCGGCGGCTCGGACAACGGCAGCCGCACATGGAACGTACTGCCATGCGCCAGTCGTGACTCGAGCTCGATGCTGCCGCCCATCATGTCCACCAGCTCACGGCAGATCGCCAGCCCCAATCCGCTGCCCGCCCGACGCTGTGGGCCCTCCTCTTGTTCGAAGCGCTGGAACAGGCGCACCTGACTGGCCTCGGGAATGCCCGGACCCGTGTCGCTGACACTGAACTGCAAACCGTTGGCGATCCGCCGCACACGCAGCGTCACGCTGCCCCGCTCGGTGAACTTCAACGCATTGTTGGCGAGGTTCAACAGCACCTGCTTGATCCGCACCGCATCCCCGATCACCCGCTCAGGCAGGTCGTCGGCCAGCTCCAGCACGAAGCGAAGGCCCCTGGCGTATGCCAGCCCCTGTTCAAGCTGGGTGACCTCATCGACCAGCTGACGCGGATCGAACGGCGCTGGCTCCAGTTCCAGACGGCCGGCCTCGATGCGGGCCAGATCCAGCGCGTCGTTGAGCAACTTCAGCAGCATTCCACCGGAACGCTGCATGGCCATGGTGTAGTCGTGCTGCTGCGGGCTGAGCGGCGTGCTCAGCAACAACTCGGCCATGCCCATCACGCCGGTCATTGGGGTGCGGATTTCGTGGCTCAGCGTGGCCAGGAACTGCGTCTTCGCTGCGCTGGCCGCCTCGGCCATCTGTCGTTGCTGCTCGGCCAACTGGATACGGTGCCGTTGTGCCAGGCGCCGACGCCAGTTGCGCAAGAGCAGGCCGCCGATGGCCACAACCAACAGCGCATACGCCAGCCAGGCCCACCAGCGTTGCCATGGCGGCGCCTGCACCTGGATCGTCAGGGGCGTGACCAGCTGACCCCATACCTCGTCCGCTCCGGCTCCCATCACTTTCAGCTTGTAATCACCGGCGGGCAGCCCGGCGAAATCCCGTTCACCGCGACTGTCCCCATCGACCCACTCGGTATCGAAACCATCCAGACGGTAGCGGTAGTGGTTGACGGCAGGATTGATGAATGAAGCCACGCGCACACCGACATGCAGATCGCGATCACGCCAACCCAGCGACACGATCTTGCTGTCCGACGGCAGGTCAAGCGTCTTGCCGTCCTGCTGCACGCTCAGATGCATCAAGGTCAACGGCGGTGGTGAAGATGTTGCGTCTTTCGATTGCAGGAATCGCTCCGGCTGGAACGCAACGACACCACCGCTATTGGCGCCAAACAGGATTCCATTCGGCGCAGCGGCGGTCGCACCGCCGCTGAAATCCGCGTACGAAAGGCCTTGCGAAGATCCAAACGAGGTGAAGTGGCGCGTGTGTGCGTCAAATCTCCACAAGCCGGGATTGGCGAATACCCATAGCCGACCTTCCCCATCCACCTGCAAGTCGCTCAGGTTGGACGCAAACTCTTCATGGCTGATATCAATGCTGTCGTCGCGCACCGCATGATCGTCGGTATACCGGTAGTGCTCGAACGCAGCACGGGTCGCCAGCCAGAAACCGCTGGCATCGAACGCAAAGATGAGGACTTCCTGGCGCGGCACGCCTTGCACGAACGCCAGCCTGCGAGACTTGTCGTCCCAGCGCATCAAGCCGCCCGCGCTGGCATACCAGAGGCGGCCCTGGCGATAGGTGAGCTGATCCGGAAGCAGCGTATCGCCTGCTCCCTTATCCGACGGCACGGACTCCAGCGGCACGGGTGTCGTGGTCAGGCTGTCCGGGTCAATTGCGAATACCCCCTCACCCCAGGACGCGACAAATACCTGCCCATCATCGGCACCGGACAACAACACAGGGCGTGTCATGTGCGCGTTGCCGGGCTTGATATCAATGAGCTTGCCGCGGTCGAACAGGTGAACCGAGCCGGGAACGGCGATCCATAGACGGCCACGCGCGTCTTCCGCCAGCGCCACGATCTGCTCGCGGTTGCCCTGGACGACATGCTGGGCACGACCGGTATTCACATCCAGCTTGTCGATCCAGCCGTTCTCGCCGCCGACCCACAGCTTGCCGTCGCGACTCATGAGGATGGTCGATGCCGCAATATTGGAAAGGCTGCCGGGGTCATCCGGGATATGGGTAAAGCGCGTGAAACCGTTCCAGCCTGGCGGCAAATAGGCAACGCTGGAATCGTCGAAGGTCACCCAGAATCCACCTTCACGATCGAGTGTGGTCTGCCAGGTCTTGTTGCCGGGCAATCCGCCTGGCAGCAAAGGCTGTCCGGTGATTGATTGCAGGTGTCCGTCACCCTCATCCAGCAGCAATCCGTCGACATCGCCCATCCACAGCCGCCCCTGAGCATCACGCGTGCTGCTCAGGACGCGCAGCGACGAGAGCTGCTGGTTCGCCAGTGGGCGCGCCACACCGTCCGCACCGATGATCAGCAATCCGCCGGTAACCGCTATCCGGACTTCACCGTGGTCACCGTCGATGTGCCAGATCTTGCCAACATCGCCATGGAACGCGGGATCCACCGGAACGCGATGTATCGAGCCATCGGCCCGGCGTAGATACAAGCCACTCTCGGCGCCGATCCACAGCCGGCCATCGGCCTCGGCAAGCAGCGCGCGTGTGGGGCCGAACGATCCGGCATGCGTTCCATCCACATCCAGCGAAACGTGATCGAAGCCGGTTCCATCCGCGCGTCTGCGGTCCAGGCCACCCTGCGATGCCACCCACAACTGGCCATTGGAGGTTTGCGCGATGCTCCACACTTCATTGCTGGCGAGGCTGGCAGGGTTTGCGTCGTCATGCTCCCAGTGCTGGAAGCGACCGCTCGACGGGTCACGGGCGATCAGTCCGCTTGAAATGCCCCCGCTCCAGATGCGGTTATCGCGGTCGACAAACAGGCAATAGACCGCACCCTCAGGTATCGACAGGGGATCGTCGACGACATGCCGGAAGACCTTGAAACTGACGCCGTCGTAACGCACCAGGCCGCCGGCCGCACCAAACCACATCAAGCCATTGCGATCCTGCGCCACCGCGTAAATCGTTCCGTCAGGCAAGCCATCAGCCACACCGTAACGGCGGAATTGGGGGGTGGCCAACGGGGTCGACCCGACTTTCGATGCCGTCGTCGCGGGATTGACGGTCGCGCCATCGTTCGCCATCGGCGCCAATGAAGAGACCGCCAAAACCGCGTTCAGCACGAACGATGCAAACATGCGCAGATCCCCTCACCCCTAGCCATCATGCCAAAACCAGGCCGATGCAGCGAGCGCGGCAGGCTGCACGAGGCGGGCGCCCGACTGGAGGAACTACGCCCATGCAGGCAACGGCCGCGGCGGCTAACGACACTCACCACCAATGCCCGGAGTGAATGCAATGAATCAACAACGACGCACGGGATGGGCCACTGACAAGGTGCACGCCAGCGAAACAATCCGTTCCGCAGCGGACTGCTGGCGTGGCACATCGGGATCGGCGAGACTTCCGCATATGTTGCGCTCCCATCCAATCGCCTGGCTGCTGTGGCTCGCCGCGGTCCTGCTGCCGTTTACGCCGGCGCAGGCCGCCAGCGCCAACTATGGCTACGACACCGTGCACAGCCAGATCCTCTTCAGCATCGATCACGATGGCTACTCGCGTCCGTTTGGACGGCTGCATGTTGCCAAGGGCTGGCTGCGCTTCGATCCGGACAACTGGACGACAGCAGCCACCGAACTGGATATCGATCTATCGGGCCTGGACATGGGCGATGCGGCCTGGAATGCGGCCGTTTGCAAGCCGGCACTGCTCGATTGCGCGAAAAACCGCTACGCACACTTCGTCAGTACCAGCGTCGAACGCAAAGACGACCGTCACGGCGTGCTGCACGGCCAGCTGACCATGCGCGGCATCACCCAGCCACTGAGCGTGCCGTTTACATTCAACCGCGCGGCCAAGACGATCTACGGTCTGCATACCGTCGCCGGCTTCTCGGCCACTGCCACGCTGGATCGCAACGCGTTCGGCATCACCGCCAATCGCGATTCGATCGGCCACGATGTGAACGTGTGGATGGAGCTCGAGGCGATTCGCGACGACCAGGCCGGCCAACCTTCGACCAGTCAATCTTCAGCCAGCCCACCGTCAAAGGAACAACCATGAGTCTGCGCAGCAATGGCCGCCAATGGGGTTCGGTCGCCAAGTTCTTCCATTGGATCATTGCGCTGGCGATCCTCGGCAACGGCATCTTCGGACTGCTGATGGATGAGGCGAGTTCGCCGATGCAGAAGATCAACTGGCTCGCGTTGCACAAATCGATCGGCCTGACCGTGCTCGCGCTCTTCCTGTTGCGCGTGCTGTGGCGCTGGGGCGATGGTCGCCCACCCGAAGAGCCCGCGCCGCGCTGGCAGCAGCGTGCTGCACATCTCACGCACGGCGTGCTGTACGTGCTGATCGCGGCGATTCCGCTCAGCGGCTGGTGGTTCAACTCGGTCACCGGAAAACCACTGCAGTGGTTCAAGCAGTTCAACGTGCCTGCGCTGGCAGCGAAGAACGATGCACTGACGCATTTTTCGCACGGCCTGCATGAGTACCTTTTCTGGTTTTTGCTACTGGTGCTGGTGGCGCATGTCGGTGCAGCGTTGAAACACCATGTATTTGATCGCGACAACGTGCTGCATCGAATGCTGCCATTTGGCCGTCCACACAATGACTCCACTCCCCGAGGAGATTCCTGATGAAACGTCTCGCGTTGCTCCTGTGCGTGTTCGCCCTTCCCGCCGCCGGCATCGCCGCGGACTATGCCGTGCAACCGGCTGCCAGCAAGCTCAGCTTCAGCGACACTTTCCAGGGCAGCGCCTTCACCGGCAGTTTCAACCAGTGGACTGCGGCGATCAGCTACGACCCCGCCCACCTCGCAACCTCGAAATTCGATGTCACGGTGATGCCGGCCAGTGCCCAGACCGGTGACAAGGATCAGGAAAAGGCGTTGCCTGGTGCTGATTTCTTCGATGTCGCGAAGTTTTCCACTGCGCATTTCATCACGACCGGCTTTCGCCAGAACGGTGCACAGGTGATCGCCGATGGCAACCTGACCCTGCGCGGCGTGACCAAGCCGGTGAGCCTGATGGTGACGTTCAAGCCGCAGGGTACCGGTGCCACGCTGGACGTCAGCGGCAGCGTGAAGCGGCTCGACTTTGGCGTGGGCGGCGGCGACTACGCGGACACGTCGGTGATCGGCGCAGACGTGAAAATCACCGCCCACTTGCAGCTCACCGCGAAATAACCGGTCGCCACGACGGCGATCGAAACGCTGTGGTGACTTGATCCCGCGAGAGCGCACGCGGTTGTGGGAGCGACTTCAGTCGCGATGCTCTGGTGCAGATGATGGAAGGCAGGAGCGCAGCCTGTGCGCGATGCTTTCCGCTACGCCGCCAGGAGCATCGCGCACAGGCTGCGCTCCTACAGGAGGAATTCGCGCACGGCTGCCGCGTCGAACGGCCAATCCAGCTCGCGACCGCTGGTTTCATGGCGCAACACCGGCACCCGCGTGCCGTAGCGCTGCTCAAGCTCCTCGCTATCGTCGACCCATACGCTGTCGAAATCCGGCGTGCGCGCCTCGGCGAGCACGGCGAGTGCGAGGTCACACAGGTGGCAGTAATCGCGCTGGTACAGGATCAAATCGGACATGCGGCTGCGAATGGACTGCCAAAGACGGGGACGCCGCGTAGAATACCCGGTTCATTCCATAGATCAGCAGTACAACCATGGCTGTCAGCGTATTTGACCTGTTCAAGATCGGCATCGGCCCCTCTTCCTCGCACACGGTCGGACCGATGCGCGCAGCCGCTCGCTTCGCCGAACGCTGGCTTGACGAAAAAGGCGTGCTCGATCGGGTAACCCGCGTGCGCGCCGAACTGTATGGCTCGCTGGCGATGACTGGTCGCGGTCACGGCACCGACAAGGCCGTGCTGCTTGGGTTGGAAGGCGAGCATCCGGACACCGTCGATCCGGATCAGATTCCGCAGGCACTCGAACGCATTCGCGGCACTCAGCGCCTACGCGTGCTCGGCAAGCACGAGATCGAGTTCGACGAAAAACGCGACCTCGTCTTCAACAAGCGTCAGAAGCTGCCGTTCCATACGAACGGCATGCGTTTCAGTGCGTATGACGCCGATGGCAACGAACTGGCAAGCCGCGACTACTACTCGGTCGGCGGCGGTTTCGTGGTGAACACCGACGAAGCGGCCGAAGACCGTATCGTCGCCGATACCACCGAACAGCCTTACCCTTTCTCGACCGGGGACCAGATGCTCGCGCTGTGCAAAGAGCACCATCTGACGATCGCCCAGCTGACAATGGCGAACGAAAAAGTTTGGCGCAGCGAGACCGAGATCCGCGACGGCTTGCTGACCATCTGGAAAGCGATGCAGGACTGCGTCAACCGCGGCCTGCGTTCACCCGGCGTGCTGCCAGGCGGGTTGAAGGTCAAGCGTCGCGCACCGGCCATGGCCGATGAATTGCGCAACCAGCCGGAAGCCGCCCTGAGGGATCCGCTGACTATCCTGGACTGGGTGAACCTCTACGCGCTGGCGGTGAACGAGGAAAACGCCGCTGGCGGTCGTGTGGTCACCGCGCCGACCAATGGCGCGGCTGGCATCGTGCCGGCCGTGCTGCACTACTACCAGCGCTTTTGTCCGAAAGCGAACGATGATGGCGTGATCGAGTTTCTGCTTACGGCTGCCGCGATCGGCATCCTGTACAAGGAGAACGCTTCGATCTCTGGCGCCGAAGTCGGCTGCCAGGGTGAAGTCGGCGTGGCCTGCTCGATGGCCGCTGGCGGACTCACCGCTGCGCTCGGGGGCACGGTGTTGCAGGTTGAGAACGCCGCCGAGATCGGCATGGAACACAATCTCGGCCTCACCTGCGATCCGATCGGGGGGCTGGTGCAGATTCCGTGCATCGAGCGCAATGCGATGGGCTCGGTGAAGGCGATCAACGCCAGCCGCATGGCACTGAAGAGTGACGGCAAACATCGCGTCTCGCTCGACAAGGTGATCAAAACCATGCGCGACACCGGCCGCGACATGAAGGACAAGTACAAGGAAACCTCGCGCGGCGGACTTGCAGTCAACGTCATCGAGTGCTGATGCTCAAGGTCGCCTCACACCCCTGTGAGAGCGACTTCAGTCGCGATGCTCTTGAAAAATGGCCGAGAAGCATCGCGACTGAAGTCGCTCCCACAAAGGCCGGCTGAAGTCGCCCCTGCAAACGCCTTCGACTGTAAGGGTTGCACCCTGCGAAGGCGCGCTTCCGCCCCATCGTGACCCATGGCGGGTGACATGATGCGGGAAACTCTGTAACTATCAGCCTCTTTTGGCGCCTCAATCGCCCGCGCAGGAGCTTTCATGTCCTCATCCAGTCCCCTCCACCGCGACGTTGGCCCGTTCGCCCTGATGCTCACTGGCCTGGGCTCGATCATTGGGTCTGGCTGGCTGTTCGGCGCATGGAAAGCCGCCGGTCTGGCCGGCCCCGGCGCAGTGTGGGCGTGGGTGCTGGGCGCGGCGATCATCATGACGATCGCGCTGACCTATGCCGAGCTCGGCGCGATGTTTCCCGAATCGGGCGGCATGGTGCGTTACGGTCACTACTCGCACGGCTCGCTGGTTGGCTTCATCGCCGCCTGGGCGAACTGGATTGCGATTGCCTCGGCGACTCCGGTCGAGGCCGAGGCATCGGTGCAGTACATGTCCAGCTGGAAATGGCAGTGGGCGAAAGACCTGTACATGCATATGCCCGGTGGCCAGGGCGAGCTCAGCCATGCGGGCCTGGTGATCGCTGCGGCGCTAGTGGTCGTCTATTTCCTGGTGAACTTCTGGAGCGTGAAACTATTCGCACACTCCAACGCCGCGATCACGGTGTTCAAGCTCGTGGTGCCGGCTGCCACCGGCCTTGCGCTGATCGCCAGCGGCTTTCATCGCGAAAACTTCTCCGTCGGTATCCACGGTGGCTCACACACCACGGATTTCGCGGCCATTCTCACGGCCGTGGCTACCGCCGGCATCGTCTTCAGCTTCAACGGCTTTCAGAGTCCGGTGAACCTGGCCGGTGAGGCGCGCAATCCCGGCAAGAGCATCCCATTTGCGATCATCGGTTCGATCGCCATCGCCACCGTGGTCTACGTGATCCTGCAGGTCGCCTACATCGGCGCCGTGCCACCTGACATGCTGGCCAAGGCCGGCTGGCACGGCATTGATTTCAGCTCTCCGTTCGCTGAACTGGCGATCATCGTCAACCTGCACTGGCTGGCGATCCTGCTGTACGCCGATGCGTTCATCAGCCCCAGCGGCACCGGCATGACCTATACCGCTACCACCGCGCGCATGCTCTACGGCATGGAGCGCAATGGCACGCTGCCGAAAATCCTCGGCCGTGTGCACCCGAAGTGGGGCGTGCCGCGTCCGGCGATGTGGACGAACCTCGTGGTGTCGTTCCTGTTCCTGTTTTTCTTCCGCGGCTGGGGCACGCTGGCGGCAGTGATCTCGGTGGCAACGATCATTTCCTACCTCACCGGCCCGGTCAGCGTGATGACGCTGCGCCGCACCGCGACCGAACTGCATCGACCCTTGCGCATCACCGGCCTGCCGATCCTGGCCGGCATCGCGTTCATCATGGCGACCGAGCTGCTGTACTGGGCCAGGTGGCCGCTCACCGGCGAGATCATTCTGCTGATGGT
>FTBI01002105.1_pt1 | contig 10417 bp, 8 predicted proteins | sample 1639171 | NCBI WGS metagenome assembly FTBI01 (sample SAMEA3914812, study PRJEB12502) | metagenome | biome: forest; material: soil | place: Canada | collected 2011-07-07 | depth 0.1 m | reverse complement strand
TGGTATCTCGCAATAACATTTCAATGCCTTTGCGGCTCGCAAGCCGAGGCGCGCATTGGAAGCGGCTATGGTTCGTTGAAGCGCAGCGAGGACTCTGAGCAACCCGGTTCAGCGCTCTTTCGTACCGCGGAGGGCTGCGCGGTCGATACGGCTGCGTTGGGTGCCTTGGGTCCTGTTTCTGCTTTCTCTGGCTGCGGTCGGCATCTGGCCTGGAGCCATCTTGATCAACTATCGCAACGGCGGCGAAGTGACGCCGATTTTAGGGGCAAGGCAAGACGGCAACGACGCGGGACGGTGCTTCTGCCAATTTCTGCAATCGGACCAAGGAAGTGACATGATACTTGCCAGGCTGCGCCGTATGGCTTGGCAGGATTGGGCGGTCCCGATCCAGCCCAGATGCCTTACGATGGGACCTCGAGCCGTACCGGGTCCCACGCCACCGGGCACGGCCAGCGCCGAGTGCTGCGCTGAAGCGCGCTGATGCCCGGCCGTCATCCCTGCTTTCCGGCGCGAGAACGACGGGTAATGCCATATCTGGAATCCCGGATCGACTCGATCGCGCGATTGTTGATTTTCGCTAAGAACTGACCCGGGTTTTCCACTGAGAAGTGACCCGGGCGAATTTATGGTTTGTGGGTCATGGTGAGGTCAAGTTCCTCGCCTTCTCCTTTCGGCCCTTCGCGGCGGCAGTGCTGGATTTGAAGCGGAAGCTGTCGTTGCCGGTCTCGACGATGTGGCAATGATGGGTGAGGCGGTCGAGCATGGCCGTCGTCATCTTGGCATCGCCAAACACGCCAGCCCATTCGCTGAAGCTCAGATTGGTCGTGATGGCGACGGAGGACTTCTCGTACAGCTTGCTCAGCAGATGGAACAGCAGCTCCCCGCCGGAGGCGCTGAACGGCAGGTAGGGGGAACTTGATTTTCGGTTTCGCCCCGATTTTTGGTTTCACCAGCTGCATCACTTCCTGCTGTCGTGCCGCCGACTCAGGGGGTCAACCGGAACACGGTACCAATCTGCCTCGCGTTTGGGCCAAGATCGGTGCCAGTATTTGTCGTGCCGTATAGATTGCCCTGCGTGTCGGCAATCAGGCTTCCAAATGGACCGGCACCATTGGCTTCGTTAAACGAAAGCAAAAGCGTCTCTTTCCAATCCTTCTTGCCCGGAGCAGGCGGAGCTATCTTATAAACGGCACCGAAGCCGATCGTTCCACCGCCCTCGAGCGTGCCATAAAGATTGCCTGCAGCATCGATCAGAACCCCACCCATCGGGGAGGAACCGTCCACGTGCGGGTTCAAATTGCTGTTGCCAACGAAACAGTGCGGCAGCGTCTCCGTCCATTCTGACTCGCCGGCCGCAGGGGGCGCCAGTTTGAACACAGCACCGCCTCCGGAGGACGTGCAGCCGAAAACGGTCGTGCCATAGAGATTGCCTGCGGTGTCGAATGTCAGGTTGCCATAGGGAAAGCCGCCATCCTGCTTGAACAGCCCGCCGTTTTTCTTGCAGCATCGATCGGTTATGTCAGTGAAAGTATGCAGTACGGTTTCCGTTCCGCCAGGCGCGAGCTGGAACACGGTGCCACCTACAGCGTCCGTAAGCCCGTCAGACGAAGTGGTGCCGTAGAGATTACCGCTGGCATCAAAAATGAGGCCTGAATAAGGCTGGCCGCCGTCCTTGCCGCCGGTGAAATCATGCAGCACGGTCAGGGTGCTGTTTACGCCTGCCACTTGCAACTTGAACAGCGTGCCTTGGTTGGCGCCACCACCCAACGATGTGGTGCCATAAAGACTTCCGGCACCGTCGAGGGTCAGCGTGTCGAAGGGCAACTGGCCGTCCGTGCCATCAAATTGGTGCAGAACCGTCTCTGTCCAGGTGCCGCTGCCGCCATTTTGCAACATGAATACGGTACCGGATTGTGAAGCACCGCCGAGCAACGTGGTGCCGTAGATATTGCCTTGGCTGTCCAACACCAGGCTGGCCCGCGGCTGCTGACCGTCATTCGGATAACCTTGGAAGCTATACAGCACAGTCTGCGTCCACGCGGTCTGGCCGGCCGCCGGCGGCGCCAACTGGAACACTGTGCCGCAATTGCAGTTCGAATTGCCGCCGCTGGCCGTGGTGCCGTATAGATTGCCGTCGGGGCCGGCGACGAGGCCAGCGCTCGGATTGGCGCCACTAGCATTGATGCCGTGTGCGGGAAAGCTGTACAGGACAGACTCTTTCGCTGCGGCGCCGGTGGCCGCGGACAGGGCCAGCAACACGGCAGCGAGCCGCATTGTTTGAGTGCGGACCATAAGGAGTTCTCCTAGTCGTGTGATGGGGACGCAAACAGATGACGAAACACGCGTGAGGTCAGCCACCAGTTGTGCCGGCGATGAGCGGGCCAGAACCGGACTCTAGGTTCGGGAAATTACCGGCACCAACAAACCAGACGCTGGACGGCAGTGCCACCGCGGCGCCGAACAGCGTGTTGTTCGACCCCACGTCCGGCGTCGGCTGAATGGTCCATGACGTGCCGTCGCCATGCAGCGCAAACGTGATCTGCTGCCCAGACCCATCCGGAATGAACGCCCTTCCGACCGCCCAGAGATCTGTCGGCGACAGAGCCACTACGGACATCAGATGGTTGGACTGGTTCAGCGCAGTTGGCCCGAAATTCGGGCTCGCTACCACCGACCAGGCTTTGCCGTCCCAATGCTCAATCAGGGTCTGGATCGGATTCGCACTGATCTCCTGCGATTTGATCATGATCGGTTTGGCATTAGCGGAGCCGGCGGCCCAGGCATTCGTGGGCGATAGTGCAACGACACCATTGAGATTGCCGCCGAATTGTAGGGCCGGTGAACTCACCTGTGACCACGCAGTGCCGTTCCAATGATAGAAGAAGGGCGTGGCCGAGGGGCCGCTACCGTTGTTGCCGGCGGCCCAGATATCGCTGGTCGATTCCTCCGATATCTTGTTCACGAAATAAAACCCTTCAGGGTTGGGCTCCGGCGACGGCACGATCGTCCAGCTGGTGCCATCCCAATGTTCGAACAGTGGTACGATGGCATCCGGGTCCACTGGGCTATCCTGGGATCCCGCGATCCAGACATCGTTGCTGGCGTGCGATGTGACGGAAGAAAACCTCGGGCTCGCGCCCGGCGGCGTCGGGGTGGCGACGACGGACCAGTTATTTCCATCCCAGTGCTGCGCCAGCGTCGTTCCGTTGCCGGTGCCGACGGCCCAGTAATCGTTGCTGGTAATCGCGGTGACATCATTGAGTTGCGAACCGGCGACCGGCAGAGCAACGGACTGCCATGTCTTGCCGTCCCAGTGCGCCATCAGCGCGCCGACCGCCCACGCGTCGCTCGGGGAGGCGGCGGCGGCGGCGATCATGAGACCATCGAGCTTGGCGAGTGGGCGCGGCGTCTGGAGCGCGAACACCGGGGCCGCAACGGAGGGCCGGCTAATGGCGAATGCGGCGATTGCGGCGCCTGCGAGCCATCGGAGACGCGAGCGTCTGGCCGTTCGGTCGCCTGGGTGGCTGGAACGGGGATCCGTAGAGATTCGGTGGTCGCTCATGTCGATTATCCCTTCCTCTTGGGGACGCGGGAATGCCCCTTGCTAGGCAAAGACGGAAGGCGTGATGATTTATTCCCGTCGGATGTGGTGGGGGCTTCGGAGTGTGCCGACACTCCGACGAGAACCGGTCCCCACTTGCCATTGCGGGGGCAGGGCGTAGCTGGCTCAGGCGGTCAAAGACCGCCAGTGGCCTGGCCTTGGGCCGCAGCACCCGTGACAGCGCCTTCTCATTGACGAAAGCATCCACACTAACGCGGGCACCGTTCGGGAGAGCGATCTCAATCGACCCGGCTTCCCGCCACTTCCATGCCCAGAAAGCTCGGCGCTCCCGGTGGCGGCCGGTAATAGCCCATACGCTGGATCACGTCGGGCCGGTTGATCCCGGCAGAAGCGACTTCATGCAATTCGGTCGGGAACGCCTTCTCGGTAATGGCCACCGTGCCGCGGACACGGATCGAGAAGCGCTGTGGGTCCGTCGCGATAACCTTGTAGCCGTTCCGCAGCAGTTCCGCCTTTACGGCCGCGTATTCCGCTTGCGTCGGCGCATATTTCGCGAGATCGGCCGCGGTTAGCCACTTGCGGAAGGTGGGAGACGAGTGGTTGTAGAGCGCATCGACGACTTTCTGCAGTCCCGCCTCGTCATGCATCTTAAGCAAGAGGGTGAGATTGATCAGCTTGCCCGGATCGGCGCGCCCGAGATCGGCTGCACTCGCAAGATTCGGCACATTGTGAGCAGGAAGCGCTAATGCCCCCTGCGCCGGAAATCAAAAGGGCGCCACAGAGTGCCATTACGGGCACGGAAATTCTTCCGACCGCATGCAAGAAGGGCATTTCAAGTCCTCACAATTCAAAAACCGATTGCAGTTCAAAAGTTGGCCTGCAACTCGCTCGGCAAGCGAGGCGCGGAACGAGCCAGCCCGTCTACATCGCGTGGATATGCCGTGAGGTCCAAAATGAGAAGGCACATCTATTGCATGCCCTACTGAGAGAAATTCAGAAAGGGGGGAGGCTCCGCATAGGCGATGCGCTCCGAGGCCGATCGACGCGATTAGGGCGTGATTAGCCGCTGACATCTTTGCTGAGCATCTCCAGGTGAGGTCTGTTTCAGGGCGTTTCTCAGCGATCTGGGGCCTGCTCGGATTTAAGCTCTCCGAACTGCTCTTACCAACGCGGATATTTCAGTATGCTATTGAGGTAAATTCACTAGACTTCGGAACCGGCAAAAAATATTGTTGTCTCGGCGGGTAGCTCACTAAAGACTTATCCGTACGTAATTGCCTTTCGTATCAGGTCGTAGTGGGGATATGCCGTCCATGGAGGAAGGCGATATGACCAAGTGCATGGCGGGGACTAGCTTCAGCGCGGATGTGTTCGTGCCGGTGTGAGATATGCACCGGTCGCGGCTTAAAAGACTGCAGGAGATGCGACAGATCGAGGCGGATTTAGGAAGCAGGCTCCTGACTGCAAAAACTCTAACAGAATCTGCAAGAATCCGTAACGAGTGGATGGCAAAGCATGTCGAGACTATTGGCGGCGAGCAGAAGACGTTCACAACGGCGTGGCTTGGATTACTTTTGGACGCGATGGCGACGCCGTCCACTCTATCATCCAAACTCCTTGATCGGGATCATAAGAGCGAGCAATGATGTGAGCGCCTAACGGGCGGGCAACGAATGTTGTTCATGTGTGCGTTGGCCGCCACGGTTCAGAGGTTGGCTAATTCCTCCGCCGCCTTTCGATGGAATGACTTAGGGCCGAAACCCATTAATCTGGTTGAAAAATCAACTGACTGCTGATTCTCTTGCGCCCGATTCGGAAGGGAGATGGGCATGAGGCCGAGTCTGCGTTGGTTGTTCAACAAGCACTGGGACAAAATAGAACAAAATAGAGCCGCCAAGGACTACAAGGAGAGGCATCGGATCGAGATCGCGTTCTACCGTCTGAAAGACTTCAGGCGAACTGCCACCTGATACGACAGATTCGCTCTTGTCTTCGTCGTGTCCGTCCACCTCGTTGCCGCGGTCGTCGGGTGGACACTATGAGTCTGGACCCTAATTGAGGAATACATGGCATTCTCCCTTTCGTCCATTCCGAATAATCCGAAATGACCACACATAGCGTCTCGTGGAGGCTGGCCACGAATTCGGTGGTCCGCGACCAAAGCTCATTCGTCTGAGCGAAAAATTCGGAGTCGCCTGTTTTCTTTCGGCAGCGGAGATGCTCGTGGAAATAAACGATGATGACGACCCACTGCGGGCCGTTATCGAAGCCATGATCGCCAGCAAGGCGATGGATGACAAGGCCGCCTATCTTTCCCGCGGCAGGCAGCACGCGTCGCTACCGTTGGAGGATTTGAGGACGCTGTGGACCGAGGCATTCAAAGCTTTCTTTTACAGTCGGCCGAAGGTTAGCTCCACGCCGATGGATGATGCTGCGGCCGAGCTGGCGCTTCGGGGAGAGGACCCGCCCTATGATAGGATGCCGCTGGAGATCGATTCCATTCACACGGTAATCAGTGCGCAATCGGATGACTACCCAGCTATTAGGGCACCTATCCAAGCCTTTCTCAAATTAATGGCCAGCCCAAAAAACTAGCCGCACGCATCCGATGCATGCGGGCACAACGATTGGTAAACCAGGCGGTAGGGAAGACGTCGCGCACGATGGCAACGAATCGACCAGCAACAGGGTCCTCCGCCTTCGGCATCCAGGTGAGATCGATGCGGCACCAAGCGTTCGGTTCGTCAATCGACTTGTAGATGACACCAGGACAAATCGTTTGTGTCTGAGCTAGGGCCGAAACCCATTAATCTGGTTGAAAAGTCAACCAACTGCTGATTCTCTTGCGCCCGATTCGGAAGGAAGGCGGGCATGAAGTCGAGTCTGTTTTGATTGTCTGACAAGCGATGGGACAAAATAGAGCCGCTTTTGCCAAGAGACGTTCGCGGCACGGAGTGCGTCGATGATAGGCGTGTCATCAGCGGCATACTCCATGTGATCAAGAGCGGTTGCCGCTGGCGTGATCGCCCACCGGAATACGGTAAGCGATGCTGAGCGGCTCTTCTTCAGCGTTCGCGTTCATCGTGTTGAACCTGCTCGAGGAAAAGGGCTTCGAGCTATCGTTATGTTTAGCGTTAATGACTGTGAGAATGTCGGTGCTGCCTGGAGCGTCTGACCCAGTGAATGATTGACCTCGTGTCATGGCGTCGATTTGTCGGTGCTCTGGGCAGCACCTGACGATCAATTGGGATGTGACTTCATAGGAGCTTGAGCCGTTCGTCCCGTCACAGTCCTGCCCACCCGTTGAACCGTCAGGCTCCCCTTAAGTCGATTGGAGCCTCCAAGCATGAGCGACGCTTTTACTGCCGAGATCGTCATCGGCATCGATACACATAAGTACGTTCACGCCGCTGAAGCTATCAACACACTCGGCGCGCGCCTTGGCACGACAACCATCCGGGTCAACGAGAAAGGATACCGAGCGCTTGAAGCGTGGGCCCAGTCATTTGGCACAATCAAGGCCTTTGGTGTCGAAGGCACTGGATCCTATGGTGCCGGCCTAATCCGTTTTCTTTGTGAACCAGGACATTCCATCCTGGAGGTGGATCGCCCCAATCGTCAGCTGCGCTATCAGAAGGGCAAGAGCGACCCGCTGGACGTCGAGAGCGCTGCTCGTTCCGTACTGAGTGGACAAGCCACCGGCAGACCAAAGGCCGGCACTCAAAAAATCGAAATGATTCGCCACTTCAAAGTGGCGCGCGATACGGCGGTCAAACGACGTACTCAGGCAATGTTGACGTTGAAGGCGCTTATCGTCAGCGCTCCGGTTGCCCTGCGCGAAGAGCTCGACGGTCTCGTAAGCAAGATGGCGCTGATCCTGTCCGTCGTCCAATGATTTGAAACACTCTATACCGCGCAACAGACCCTGCTGAGCCTTAAGCAGGCCCAACTCAGTCAGCAGGTTACGCTGTACAAGGCCCTAAGGGGCGGCTGGATCGAAGGCGCGGGACAGCCGGCGCCGCAAACCGACAGATTAGCGGTTCGTCAGTAAAAGCGAGGAGGCCATCCGCGCCGGCGATGAATGCCGCCTGATTGGCGGAACCGCGCCTCTGTATTCCTGAATTCCCCTCAGCATCGAATGCAATAGACACGGGGTTTCCAATGCTGGTGCTAGTCAATAGGCTCCTCTCGCACTCACCCCCGACGTAGAAGGTGCCTGAATGCTCGATGACGGCCAGCGGATTTCGCGATCCGGTCCGGCTGTGGCTGCGATGGCGAGAAGCGAAGCCCGGCGAGGACTACTGAGCAACTCGGTTCAGCGCTCATTCGTGCCGCGGAGGACTGCGCGGTCGATGCGGCTGCGCTGGGTGTCCTGGGTGCTGTTTTTGCTTTCACTGGCTGCGGTCGGAATCTGGCCTGGGGCCATCTTGGTCGACTATCGCAACGGCGGCGAAGTGACGTCGATTTTAGGGGCAAGGCAATACGGCAACGACGCCGGACGGTGCTCCTGCCAATTTCTGCAATTGGATCAAGGAGGTGAAATGATACTTTCCAGGTTGCGCCGCATGGCTTGGCGGGATTGGACGGTCCCGATCCAGCCCAGGTGCCCTACGATGGGACCTCGAGCGGTTCCGGGTCCAATGCCACCTGGCACGGCCAGTGCCGAGTGCTGCGCTGAAGCGCGCTGATGCCCGGTCCTCGTCCCGGCTTTCCGGCGTGCTTGGCAAATCGCCGCTCGCCTACTTCCAGGAATTGCGGATAGCGCACGCCGTGCACCTGCTCGAGACCACCCAAGCCAGCGTTGACCAGATCGCCGCCGAAGTCGGTTATGCCGAAGGGTAACTCTGCGCACGCTGCTGCGCCGGAGGCTCGGCCGCGGCGTGCGCGAAATCCGCCGTAGCCTGTAATACAAAACCCTCGTGAATCAGCCCCCATCTCTTCGACAAAATATCACGGTAGCGTTTACGTGGCTTGCGCCGTCAACGACGTATATTTCGGCAACGAACGGAAAATGCGTATTGAGTGTATTGATATGGGCCAAGGCCGACCATGTGATTGAGACCCATCAGGGTGCGCATCACGGTCTTGCCGTCCCGATATGACGTCCTTCGATCGCATTGCCGCAGAACGTCACTGGGCGCCCCTGTTCAGACTGTTTCGTGAGAGTTTTGCTCTCAAACACTGAGACGTATCCTTCCCCGATCGGCACGGCGGCTACGGCAAGACGGTAAAGGGGTTCTTGAGCGAAGCTCCAGCCCTGGCCGAGCTGCGGGTCTCACGAATCATGTCGATGAGGGCGCGCAGCGCAGCCGGGACTTGCCGGTGGCCGGGATAATAGAGAAAGAGTCCCTCGACGGACGGGGAGTAGTCCTCCAGGACTCGGATCAACTGGCCCGAACGCAGGAACAGCTCGGCCATGGCTTCGAGTGTATAGGCGATCCCTAATCCGTCGACGGCCGCACGAAGGGCCATGTCGGCATAATTGACGATGACGCGGCCCTCCACCAGAAGATTTTGTACCTTGCCGTTCCGATTGAACGACCACTCGTGCAGGGCGCCGTCCACCGCCCTGCGGTATTGCACACAGCTGTGCCGGGCGAGGTCATCCGGTGTACGTGGCGGCCGTTTTCGCGCGAAATACGCCGGCGCGGCAACGACAGCCACCTTCATCGGTCCCATCACCCTGACGGCGATCATGTCGGCCGCGGCCCGGTCCTGCGGCCCGATCCCGGCGTCGAAGCCCATCGCCACGATATCGGCCGGCGTTTCGTCCACACGGAGTTCGAGATGAACATCCGGATAGGTCGACAGGAAGCGCCCCCAGATTGGTGCAATTACCGCCGCCGCCGCCAAATGACCGGAGTAGATCCGAAGGCGCCCGAACGGACGCTGGCGCTCCTCATTCAAATTCTCGAGCGCACCGTCGATCTGCTCGATCGCCGGCCGTAGCCGCTCCAGCAAGCGAAGGCCCGCATCGGTCGGCGAGACACTGCGCGTCGTGCGGTGGAGCAACCTCACGCCGATGCGCTCTTCCAACTGGCGCATCGTGTGGCTGAGCGCCGATGGCGTGACCCCGAGACGCGCGGCGGCGGCCCGGAAGCTCTGATTGTCGGCGATCGCGACAAAGATCGCCAGATCACCCAGGTTACCGCGACTCATTACTGAATTTCCCTCATCACCTTATTTGATAAATATAGGATTTTCATTTCGTGCCTTTGTCAATAGCTTGCCTTTCAGCGCGTTGAAGGCTGCGAAGGAGAGGCTATGCCGAGCGAAGGAGTTGCTGTGGCGCGCCGCGTGGAAGCAGACGAGTGGACGGCATCGGAGCACGGCATCCAGGACGGGCAGATACGCGCGCGGGACGAACGGTCGACGGGATCGGAAACGATCCCGCAACACTTGGGCCGCAGCCGCGTACGTTTCCTGTCGTTTCTGCTGCTGCCGCTCGCGCTGATCGCCGGCGCCTATTGGTACGTCACCAGCGGCCGGGTGATGTCAACGGACGATGCCTATATCGAAGCCGACAAGGTCGGCGTCTCGACAGATGTCTCCGGCATCGTCAAGGAGATCGATGTCGCCGAGAACCAGCACGTCGCGGTCGGGCAGACCCTGTATCGCCTCGAGGGTCTGCCGTTTCAACTGGCGCTGGAGCGCGCCGAGGCGCAAATCGGCTTGGTCCGCGACAGACTGAATGCGCTCAAGGCGAACTACGGCGACATCCGGACTCAGATCCAGCGGGCCCAGGACGACGTTGCCTATTACGACCATGAATTTCACCGCCAGCAATATCTCAGCAGCCAACATGTCGTCTCCGACGAAACCCTCGATACCGCGCGCCGGAGCCTGCAGAATGCC
>FTBI01000646.1_pt1 | contig 10481 bp, 5 predicted proteins | sample 1639171 | NCBI WGS metagenome assembly FTBI01 (sample SAMEA3914812, study PRJEB12502) | metagenome | biome: forest; material: soil | place: Canada | collected 2011-07-07 | depth 0.1 m | reverse complement strand
GAGCGTGGGGCATGAAATTCGAAACAGCAATGAGGGGCTTCGTCGTGTCGTCAGGGGCCGCCGGCTGACCGACGATCAACATCCGGATTCTACGAGATTGCGCTCGTCCGGAGTCGGAATGAGTAGAAATTGAAATCGCAACAGGCGGCGCCACCACGATACTCGAAGTGGGGTGTACCGAACTTCACACCCGATCGATCACCGTATTCGACCGAACTCTTACCGCGCAGGAAACATCTAAATGGCTGATGTCGAACAAGCTGTCAAAGCTCTGAACATGAGCGGCTTTTATCGATCAAGCGAAACCGTGTTGATCAACAAATATGGGATGGCGCGGGGCACAAGTCCGATTCGTGCGATCGCGCACCCGCAGCAGGTCTCCCGGGCGCGCGAGATGTTTGTCGGCGTGTCCCGCACGGCGCTCCATGTGGCGCCGCTGCGTGCCGACATCCTTTCCAGGGATGGAGTCCTCAAGGGGCGTCTGGCCGTCCATAAATGGAATGCGCGCATGGGCTGGGTCGCGTCCATTTGAGAATCGTCAGGGAAGAAGCGGGAACTGGCACACCAGCTTGAGGAGAGCAGGATTTTCCTGCCGGTCGTGGACATTCGGGTCGTGCCGCGCCGGGCGGAGTATCTGCCGCGGTTTGACGTGCCGGGCCGCACGCTCGACTTCGACTAAGCGGCCCCAGGGCAGCGGCGCGTTGGCTTGAGTCGCACCGTCGTCCAACGGGAATCGGCGGTGGGTTCGATGAACTCGACCGGTGTTGGTTCAGCCTTGTCAGATGATCCGGCGTTGCGGGAGCGGCAGTCGCAGACGCAATATGGAGTGCATCGTTTCGCGCGTTCGACGCCCGTGTCGACGCGCTCGATCAGCAGTTCAAGCAGCGACTTGTCGGAAGCATGGGAATCGATCGGCGACTCGATCGATTCGTTGCCGAAGTCGACACGCTCGATCGGTACGTCGACGGACGACTTGCCGGAATGGATGCCCTCTCCACCCGTTCAGCGCCGTTTGCCGGCGAGCATGATGCGCCCGATGTCCAGTCGTCTGGTCAGCGTGCCAGGGACGTCGCGTGGCCGGATGACGTCGGATGGGGCCAGTTCTTCGGCGGGCTCGCGGGCCGGTTCGGTCAGTCAGTGGTCCAAGTCCACGGTTTCCTCGTATCGCTCGGGGGGAGACCGAGGGTTTGAATTCGAAGCGCCGCCGCGCGAATCTGTCACGTCACCGGCGCCACCGAGCCCGATCTATGCCGTCATACGCAAGAAGGTCGCGGATCACGTGCCGCTGCCGGCCGATGCCCCGTCTGTGCCGCGCAAGCCGGGCAGCTCGCGGGTTTTCGTGACTGCGCCACCGCCGCCGCCGCCGCCATTGCCTCCGCCCCCGCCTCCGTTGCCTCCTCCCATGCCCGCGACCGATTCCCGTTTGCCGTTTGCTGCGGAGGGACTTCGCGGCCAACTGTCGAATCGGCTCCCGTGCTTGGCGAACCTGCCCGGTATACGTCAGCCACCACGCTTCGCCGCGGAGCATGCCCGAACCCAAGACCCTGGAAGAGGCGCGAATCGCCGAGCATTCAGCCGCCAACATGGCGGCGCTGATGACGAAGCTGGCGGAACGCCGTCTGCGCATCGCGTTGGACGACGAACTGTCCAAGGTGTGAATCGACCCTTGCCTGCATGGGGCAGGCATTTAACCGGGCGACCGGACGTCTTCAGGCTGTCCGGAGCGCCCGTTTTTTGTTGGAGTGGCCAGCAGGCGAGCGGACATGAGTCTTCGTCAGTTCTTTATCAGCGGGAAGGATGAGCGACGCATCGTGGCGCTCAACGCGCACCGTCAGCAGATTGCGCGCAGGCCCGTGGACGCCATGCTGCATTGGCGAGAAGTTCGACGGGCGAGTGCGCACGCCTCGTATTGGTTGAATGCGACACGTCAGCTCAACGACAAACCTACCATCGCGCCAGGCTCCGTTTTGACGGTGCGTGACTGGAAGCTGGTTGTGGCGAGTGCCGTTAGTGAGAAGGTGGGGACGATTCAACGTGGCGACCCGCCGATGCTGTCGGGTCTGCCGTTTGGCGTGTATCCCGCGTCGATGCAGGCCGACGAGAGCTTGTCAGATATCGCCGTCTACACAGCAATCTGGCAGGCATGTCCCGGGGCCGGACCGCCAGCCCAGCCCGCCAGCCGAGATCTCGAGCCCCGGCCGGCGGCCGGGCTCAGGCGCGTCGCAGATTCCGGCTTTCGCGTCGACGAGCGGCCCAGCTCCGCAACCGGTCCATATAGAGATAGACCACCGGCGTCGTATAGAGCGTGAGCGCCTGACTCACGATCAGGCCGCCAACGATGGAGATGCCGAGCGGCTCGCGCAGCTCGGACCCTTCGCCGTGACCGAAGGCAAGCGGCAAGGCTCCGAGCAGGGCGGCGCAGGTCGTCATCATGATCGGCCGGAAGCGCAACATGCAGGCCTCGAAGATCGCGTCGTGCGAGTTCATGCCGCGACGGGTCGCGTCGATTGCGAAGTCGATCATCATGATGGCGTTCTTCTTGACGATCCCGATCAGCAGGAACACGCCGATCAGCGCGATGATGCTGAACTCGGTGTTGAACACCAGCAGGGCTAGCAGGGCACCGACACCCGCCGAAGGCAAGGTCGACAGGATCGTGATCGGGTGGATATAGCTCTCATAGAGCATGCCGAGCACGATATAGATCGCGGCAAGCGCCGCGAGGATCAGCACAGGCTGATTGCTGAGCGACTCCTGGAAGGCCTGCGCCGCGCCACTGAAGCTTCCATTGATGGTGGCCGGCACCCCGATCTGGTTCATCGTGTCTCCAATGACCTGAGTCGCATCAGACAGCGATTTGCCCGGCGGCAGGTTGAACGAGATCGTGGTCGCGACAAACTGCCCCTGGTGGTTCACCGAGAGCGGGGTGTTGCCCGGCCCATAGCTGGCAAACGCGGAGAGCGGCACCATGGTCTCCTGTGCGGTGCTGACCGGCGCGCCGCTCGAACCACTCGACTTGCCGCTCGTCGCAATTGCATTGATCGACGCATTGCGCGCGGAGTCCGCCGCGATCGTCGCCGCCGTCGCGCTAGTGCCGGCCCCCGCAGCGCCGACCGCGCCCGCCGACGAACCGGTGCTTGCGGTACTCGTCTGCGTCACGGTGCCCGCTGGCGCATTGGTCGTCTGGCTCCCGGTGGCATTGCCGCCCGATGTGCTCACGAAAATATCCTTGAGCATCTCGGGGCTTTGCCAATACTCGGGCGCCACTTCCATCACCACGTGATACTGGTTCAGCGGGTTGTAGATGGTCGAGACTTGCCGCTGGCCGAACGCGTCATAGAGCGTGTTGTCGATCTGGCTAGGCGTGATCTTGTAGCGCGCCGCGCTGGCCCGGTCGATATTGAGCTGAATGTCGAGTCCTTTTTGCTGCTGGTCGGAGTTCACATCGACGAGCGTCGGGTTCTTCTGCAGCGCGAGCACGAGCTTGTTCGACCAGTCATAGAGTTCGGTGCTCGAATCGCCGAGCAGGGTGAACTGGTACTGGGCATTGCTCTGACGGCCGCCAATGCGCAGATCCTGCACCGGCACCAGGAAGGTCTGGCCACCGGCGACGCGCGCGAGTTTCGGCCTGAGGCGGGCGTTGATCTGGTCGGCCGAAAGCTTGCGTTCTGCGAGCGGCTTGAGCGTGATGAACATGAAGCCCGAATTGGTCGCGCGGCCGCCCGTGAAGCCCACCACGCTCTCGACGCCCGGATCGGACTTGACGAGCCGCGTGAGTTCCGTGAACTTCACTTTCATCGCCTGGAAGGAGGTCGCCTGATCAGCCTGGATCCCGCCGATCATATTGCCGGTGTCCTGTTGCGGGAAGAAGCCCTTCGGCACGATGATGTAGAGATAGACGTTGAGTACGATGGTCCCGAGCAGGATCAGCAGGACGAGGCGCGGGAAACGCAGCGCCACTTCGAGCGAGCGACGGTAGCCGTTCTGCACTTTGTCGAAGCCGGCTTCGAAGGCGCGCGAGAGCCGGCCCGGCGGTTTCTCCGTGTACACCTCGTCGTGATTGTCCGGATGCGGCTCGACCCCCTTCTTGAGGGGCACACGCAGCAACAGCGCGCACATCATCGGGGTGGTCGTCAGCGAGACCAGTAGCGACACGGCGATCGCCAGCGACAGCGTCATCGCGAACTCACGGAAAAGGCGCCCGACGATCCCGCCCATCAACAGGATCGGCAGGAACACGGCGATCAGCGAGAGCGACATCGAGACGACCGTGAAACCGACTTCCTTCGCGCCGAGCAGGGCGGCTTGCATCCGCGACATGCCGTTTTCCATATGGCGCGAGATATTCTCGAGCACCACGATGGCATCGTCGACGACAAAGCCCGTCGCGATGGTCAGCGCCATCAACGAGAGATTGTCGATGCTGTAGTTGAGCAGGTACATCGCGCCGAAGGTGCCGATGATCGAGATCGGCACAGCCACACTCGGGATCAGCGTCGCGCGCACACTGCGCAGGAACGCGAACACCGTCAGGATCACCAGCACGATGGCGATGATGAGCGTGACGCCGGTATCCTTGAGCGAAGCGCGGATGGTAATCGAGCGATCGGCGGTGGGCGTGATGTCGACATCGGCCGGCATCGATTCCTTGAGCTTCGGCAGGACCGCCTTGACCCGGTCGATCGTATCGATGATGTTTGCGCCCGGCTGGCGATAGAGGATCACGAGCACGGCCGGTTCGCTGTTGAACAGACCCAGGTTGCGCAAGTCTTCGACCGAATCGACCACCTCGCCGACATCGGTCAGATGCACTGCCGCATTGTTCCGGTAGCCGACGATCAGATCGCGATACTGGCTCGCCTGACGAGCCTGGTCATTCGTATAGAGCTGGAAGCGAGTCGGACCTTGCTCGAAGGAACCCTTCGGGGCGTTGGCATTGGCCGAAGCCAGCGCCGCACGCACGTCCTCGAGGCCGATCCCGTAGTGGAACAGCGCATACGGCAGCAACTCGACCCGCACCGCTGGGTTCGCCGAGCCGCTGACGTCGACTTCACCGACCCCTGCGACCTGCGAGAGCGCCTGCTGGAGAACCGTTGCGGCGGAATCGTAGAGCTGCCCGCGGGTCAGCGTCTTCGAGGTCATCGCCAGAATGATGATCGGCGCGTCGGCTGGATTGACCTTGTGATAGGTCGGGTTCGAGCGCAGCGCAGCCGGCAGGTCGGCGCGGGCCGCATTAATTGCGGCCTGGACGTCGCGCGCGGCGCCGTCGATGTCCCGGTTAAGCCCGAACTGGAGCGTGATCCGGGTGGTGCCGAGCGAACTCATCGAGGTCATTTCGGCGACGTCGGCAATCGAGCCGAGGTGGCGTTCGAGCGGGCTCGCCACGCTCGTCGCGACCGTCTCCGGGCTGGCGCCCGGCAAGTTGGCCTGTACCGAGATGGTCGGGAAATCGACTTGCGGCAGCGGTGAGACGGGCAGCTTGACGAAGGCAAACGCCCCGGCGAGGGCGATGCCGATCGACAGCAGTGTGGTCGCGACAGGGCGGCTGATGAATAGCTTGGAGATATTCATCGGCGCGCGTCCTCGCGCATGGGGACGCTGGCCTTGCGACCTAGCCGAGCGCGCATTCCAGTTCGCCTCTCGACTTGCATCTCAACTCGCATCGGCGCGCGCGGCCCCGCGGCCGCGTCCGAAACGGGCCCGCAGACGGCGCCCAAGGCTGTCGAAGCCGAGATAGATCACCGGCGTGGTGAACAGCGTCAGCATCTGGCTGACGACCAGGCCGCCGGCAATGGCGATACCGAGCGGGTGGCGCAGTTCCGAGCCTGCGCCCCAGCCGAGCATCAGCGGCAGGGCGCCGAGCAGGGCGGCCATGGTGGTCATCAGGATCGGCCGGAACCGCAGCAGGCAGGCCTGGTAGATCGCCTCGCGCGGGCTCTTGCCCTCGTCGCGCTCGGCCTCGAGCGCGAAGTCGATCATCATGATGGCGTTCTTCTTGACGATCCCGATCAGCAGCACGATCCCGATGATGGCGATCACGTCAAGATCCTTGCCGGCGATCATCAGCGCAAGCAGCGCGCCGACGCCGGCCGAAGGCAAGGTGGAAAGAATCGTGATCGGATGGATAAAGCTCTCATAGAGCACGCCCAGCACGATATACATCGTCACGATCGCCGCGAGGATCAGGAACAATTCGTTCGAGAGCGACGACTGGAAGGCGAGTGCCGCACCCTGGAAGCGCGTCGAGAACGAGTTCGGCAGATTGATGTCGTGCTCGGCCTGTTCGATGGCCTTGACCGCCGCGCCGAGAGAGGCGCCCGGTGCGAGGTTGAACGAGATCGTCGAGGCCGGGAACTGCCCGAGATGGCTCACCACGAGCGGCGAGGTCTGCTCGGTAAAGGTCGCGATCGCCGAGAGCGGCACCTGGCCCGTCGAGGAGGTCGACGAGGGCAGGTAGAGGTCGCCCAGCGAGGCGATGGTGTGTTGCAACGCCGGGTCGGCTTCCATGATCACGCGATACTGGTTCGTCTGCGTGAAGATGGTCGAGATGATCCGCTGGCCGAACGCATCGTAGAGCGCGCTGTCGACCGTGGCCGGCGTGATGCCGAAGCGCGCGGCGGTCTGCCGGTCGATATTGATGAACACCGAGGCACCGCTTTGCTGGAGGTCGCTCGCCACGTCGGCGAGTTCGGGCTGCTGCCTCAGGCGATCGACGAGTTTCGGCACCCAGGTGTTGAAGTCGTTCGCGTTGGCGTCTTCCAGGATGAACTGGTATTGCGTCGCGCTGACCGTCGAGTCGATCGTCAGATCCTGCACGGGCTGCATGAAGAGCTTGATGCCCGCGACCTGATCGGCATGCACCTGGATGCGCCGGATGATCTCGCTCGCATTGCTCGAGCGGTCGTCAAACGGCTTGAGGTTGATCAGGAAGCGGCCGCTATTGAGCGTCACATTGGTGCCGTCAACGCCGATGAACGACGACAGGCTCTCGACATCAGGATCCTTGAGGATCGCTTCAGCCAGAGCCTGCTGACGTACCGCCATGGCCTTGTACGAGGTCGACTGGGTCGCCTGTGAAATGCCCTGGATCACGCCGGTATCCTGTACCGGGAAGAAGCCTTTGGGGATCAGCACGTAGAGCAGGGCGGTGACCACTATGGTGAGCAGCGCGACGAAGAGCGTGAGGCGCTGGTGATCGAGCACGACGGTCAGCGCACGACCGTATTGCGCGATCACGCGGTCGAAGAAGGCACGAGTGCGCGCTTCGAAACCGCGCTCGTTGCGATGAGGGTCCCGGCGCAGCAGCATTGCGCACATCATCGGCACGAGCGTCAGCGAGACAACGGCCGAGATCACGATCGTCACGGCGAGCGTGATTGCAAACTCATGGAACAGCCGGCCGACCACATCGCCCATGAACAGCAGCGGAATCAGCACGGCGATCAGGGAGACCGTGAGCGAGATGATGGTGAAGCCGATCTGTTTGGAGCCCTTGAGCGCCGCTTCGAGCGGTGGATCGCCGGCCTCGACATAGCGCTCGATGTTTTCGATCATCACGATCGCATCGTCGACCACGAAGCCGGTCGCGATGGTCAGCGCCATCAGCGAGAGATTGTCGAGCGAGAAGCCGCACAGGTACATCACACCCAGCGTGCCGACCAGCGAGAGCGGCACTGACAGGCTCGGGATGAGGGTGGCGTAGGCGTTTGACAAGAAGAGGAAGATCACCAGCACCACGAGCGCGATCGACATGCCGAGCTCGAACGCGACATCGCGCACCGAGGCACGGATCGTCGTCGTGCGGTCGGTCAGCACATGGACTTCGAGCGCGGCGGGCAGGGTCTGGCGCAACTGCGGCAGCAGTTTCTGGATCGCATCGACCGTCGCGATCACGTTCGCGCCCGGCTGCCGTTGCACGTTCAGGATCACCGCGGGCGTGCCGTTCATCCAGGCGCCGAGGTGTTCGTTTTCGGCGCCGTCGCTGATTTTCGCGACGTCGGTCAGCATCACCGGACGGCCGTTCTTATAGGCGATGACAGCGGTTTGGTATTGGCTCGCGCTGGTGAGCTGGTCGTTCGCGTTAATCGCGTAGGCACGCGTCGGACCGTCGAAATTTCCCTTCGGCGTATTGACGTTGAGGTTCGAGATCGAGGTGCGCAGATCGTCGAGGTTCAGGCCGTAGGCGGCGAGCGCGCGCGGGTTGGCCTGAATCCGGACGGCCGGCCGCTGACCGCCGCTGATGCTCACCAGGCCCACGCCCGGCACTTGCGAAATTTTCTGGGCGAGACGCGTGTCGGCGAGGTCTTCGACCTGCGTGAGCGGCATGGTCTGCGACGTCAGCGCGAGCGTGAGAACCGGCGCGTCGGCCGGATTGACCTTCGCGTAGATCGGGGGGGCGGGCAGGTCGGCCGGCAGCAGGTTGCCCGCCGCATTGATCGCAGCCTGGACTTCCTGCTCGGCGATATCGAGCGGCAGGTCGAGCGAGAACTGCAGCGTGATGACTGACGAGCCCGCCGAGCTGGTCGACGACATCTGGTTCAGACTCGGCATTTCGCCGAACTGCCGCTCGAGCGGCGCGGTGACCGAGGAGGTCATCACATCCGGGCTGGCACCCGGATAGAAGGTCTGCACCTGGATGGTCGGGTAATCGACCTCGGGCAGGGCCGACAGCGGCAGGAAACGCAGCGCGACCAGGCCGACCAGCATGATCGCGGCCATCAGCAGTGCGGTGCCGACCGGACGAAGAATAAACAGGCGGGATGGGTTCATGCTCTACCCGTCACTGAGCGTCGCTCGCGTGGTGATGCCGGTGCGCATGCGCACCGGACGCGCCGGATGCGCCGCTGGCCCAGCCCGCGCCGCCTGCATGGGCGCCACTGGCGCCATGCGCGGCGGGGATGATGACCTTGGCATTCTCGCGCAGCCGGTCTGCGCCGTCGGTCACCACGGTTTCGCCGGCGTTGAGGCCCGACGCAATGCTCGTGCGTTCGCCATCGATCGGGCCGACCTTGACGACGCGGACTGTCACCGTGTTGTCGGGCTTGACGACATAGACGAACTGCCCGATCGAGCCGGTCTGCACCGACGAGCTCGGCACGATCACCGCATCGTGCAGCGTGTCGACCAGCAGCTTGGTGGTGACGAACTGATTCGGGAACAGCATCCCGTCCTTGTTATCGAACATCGCGCGCAGCTTGACCGTGCCGGTCGTCGTATCGATCTGGTTGTCGAGCGTATCGAGGTAGCCGCCCTGCAGGGCCGTCGTGCCACTGCGATCGTAGGCCGTCACCGACAATTGCGCGCCGGTGTGCACCCGCTTGAGCACGGCGGGCAGGTTGTCCTCGGCGAGTGTGAACAGCACGCTCATCGGCTGAAGCTGGGTGATCACGACCACGCCGTTGGTATCGCTCGTCTGCACGTAGTTGCCCGGGTCGACCTGGCGCAGGCCGATGCGGCCCGTGACCGGCGCGGTGATATGGGCGTACACGAGATCGAGCTTGGCCGTATCGATCGAAGCCTGGTCGGTGCGCACGGTCCCTTCGTATTGCTTGACGAGGAAGACCTGGTCATCGAGCTGCTGTTGCGCGATCGAGTCTTGCTTGATCAGCACCTCGAAGCGCGCGAGGTCGCGGCGCGCCTGGTCGAGCAATGCCTGGTCGCGTGCGAGCGCGCCCTGGGCATTCTGCAACTGAATCTGGTACGGACGGGGGTCGACCTGGGCGAGGAAGTCGCCCTTCTTGACCATCTGGCCTTCGCGGAACGCGACATCGATGAGCGTCCCGGCGATTTGCGTGCGGACCGTGACAGTGGCGAGCGGCGTGACCGTGCCGAGCGCGTTGATGGTGACCGGCATGTCACCGGTGGTCACCTTGGCGACCGAGACTGCCTGGGCCTGGTTCGCGGCGAAGCGGCCGCCGCCGCCCCGGCCGCCGCGTGCCGCGCCACCCGGCGCCGAAGCCGAGGCGCCACCGGCGCCCGCCTCCGCGAGTTGCGCCTGATGCCGACGATGCAGCCAGAACGCGAGCGCGATCACGACCAGCACGATGAATACGATCCAGACCCAGCGACGCTTAGGCCGCGACGTGACAGCAGGATATTCAGGGGGCACAGCAGGCTTGCGGTCTTTGTCGTCCATCGGGGGAGGCGTCGTTAAGGCGTCGAAGGGAAGGCGTCGAAAGAAAAAGCGTCGAACGAGGTGTCAAAAAGAAGTGGCTAAACAGCGTCTTAGCCGGCGGGGGCGTCAAACCCCGAGATGCTACGTCCCAATGGGGGCACAGTCTAGTTACTCATTCTTTCTACGGGTTACGATCCACTTGCGATGCAGACCTTAAGGCTGGACGCGGGCTACAATCGGGATGTCGCTGTTTTAGCTCATCATTTGCCGGAATTGCATGGAGATTCATCGCACGCCGCTGGTCTCGCCCTCACTGGGCACGACGCGCGAACTCGTGTCATACCACTATGGCCCGGCTCATGCCGCG
>FTBI01002222.1_pt1 | contig 10506 bp, 6 predicted proteins | sample 1639171 | NCBI WGS metagenome assembly FTBI01 (sample SAMEA3914812, study PRJEB12502) | metagenome | biome: forest; material: soil | place: Canada | collected 2011-07-07 | depth 0.1 m | reverse complement strand
GGTCGACCTCGTCAAGATGAAGGCGATCTACTGGGACGAAGAGAACCAGGGCATCAAGTTCGAGTACCGCGACATCCCGGCGGAACTCGCGGACACCGCGAAGGAATGGCACGACAAGATGGTCGAGGCCGCCGCTGAAGCGAGCGAGGAACTGCTCGACAAATACCTCGGCGGCGAGACGCTGACCGAAGAGGAAATCAAGCACGGCATCCGTGTGCGTACGATAGCCAACGAGATCGTGCCGATGCTGTGCGGCAGCGCGTTCAAGAACAAGGGCGTGCAGGCCATGCTGGACGCGGTGATCGACTATCTGCCGTCGCCGCTCGACATCCCCGCGATTACCGGTCACGACGAGCACGACAACGAAATCGAGCGGCATCCGAAAGACGACGATCCGTTCTCCGCGCTCGCCTTCAAGATCATGACCGACCCGTTCGTCGGCCAGTTGATCTTCTTCCGCGTGTATTCGGGCGTGGTGAACTCGGGCGATACCGTCTACAACGCGACCAAGGAAAAGAAGGAACGCCTTGGCCGGATCCTGCAGATGCATGCGAACGAGCGCAAGGAAATCAAGGAAGTCTACTGCGGCGACATTGCCGCGGCAGTCGGCCTGAAAGAAGCGACCACGGGCGACACGCTGTGCGATCCGCAACATGTGATCATTCTTGAAAAGATGATCTTCCCGGAACCGGTGATTTCGCAGGCCGTCGAGCCGAAGACCAAGGTCGACCAGGAAAAGATGGGCATCGCGCTCAATCGCCTGGCGCAGGAAGACCCGTCGTTCCGCGTACAGACGGATGAGGAGTCCGGCCAGACCATCATCTCCGGGATGGGCGAGTTGCACCTGGAAATTCTGGTCGACCGGATGAAGCGCGAGTTCGGCGTCGAGGCGACCGTCGGCAAGCCGCAGGTGGCTTACCGCGAAACAGTGCGCAACAAGGTCGAAGACGTCGAAGGCAAGTTCGTCAAGCAGTCGGGCGGGCGGGGCCAGTATGGCCACGCGGTGATCACGCTCGAACCGTCGGCGCAAGGCAAGGGCTACGAATTCGTTGACGCGATCAAGGGCGGCGTGATTCCACGTGAATACATTCCGGCCGTCGACAAGGGCATTCAGGAAACACTGAAGGCCGGCGTGCTGGCGGGCTATCCGGTGGTCGACGTGAAAGTGACGCTGACCTTCGGTTCGTACCACGACGTCGACTCGAACGAAAACGCGTTCCGCATGGCCGGTTCGATGGCGTTCAAGGATGCGATGCGCAAGGCCAAGCCGGTGCTGCTCGAACCGATGATGGCCGTCGAGGTGGAAACGCCGGAAGACTTCATGGGTAACGTGATGGGCGATCTGTCGAGCCGTCGCGGCATGGTGCAAGGCATGGAAGACATCGCCGGCGGCGGTGGCAAGCTGGTGCGTGCCGAAGTGCCGCTCGCGGAGATGTTCGGCTATTCGACTTCACTGCGCTCGGCCACGCAAGGCCGTGCGACGTACACGATGGAGTTCAAGCACTACGCTGAAACGCCGAACAACGTCGCGGAAGCCGTGATCAACGCGAAGCAGAAGTAGGCGCCCAAGGTTGCAGCGCGCCATGTGCTGCAACGTAAGTCAGAGCTAAAAGCCCGTCCCTTGGTGTGGACGGGCTTTTTTTATCATGGCGTGAAGATCGTGGGTACAGGCGCGCTCCTCACGCCGGCGAATCACTCAACGTCCCAGATATCGCGCCCGTTAAGCGCTTGCGCGGGACGTTGATTGCCGTGATAGAAAGCCTCCATCGCGTCAAGCTGCTGTTGGGTGATCGTGACGGATTCCTTGAACTCGATCCACGTCACACCCTCCGAGCACGGCGGCGTGGTCAGGGAGCCGCTGTAGGTGTAGTAGCCGGTGTTCTTCGGCAGCAAGTCGAGTGGGTTGATCGTGACACCCTTCGCCATCAGTTCGGCGCCCTTCTCATGCGGAATACGATCCAGCAAAGCCTGAATCACCGGATTGGGTTGCGCCCCGAGTTTGAGCTGAACAGCCAGCACGAGCAGCTTGCCGTCTTCGGAACGGTGAACAAAGTGAGCGTCCATCGCGCTTGCTTTGCCGGCGAAGCGCTCTTCACCCGGTGCATGGAAGTGGAACTGGACCAGCTGATAGGGATGATCGCCAAGCGAGATGCTGTCCGTGCCCGGTGCTGCGTTGAACTGCACGGAGTGTCCGGTGTTGGTGATGTCGATGGGAAGGGACTGGTAGTTGATTTTCAGCCTGGGCATATCGGCGGGCGCCTTCTTGGCACTTTCGATATTGATCGGCGATTCGGCACGGCCACTTTCGCAAGCGTGAAAGTCTTTGCTGATTGCGCCCCAGTGAGCGGGACCGCGCTCACCGCTGTAGCCCCATTCGTGCCCGGGTTCGGCCCAGGCGCTGGACGCGGCAAAGGCCATGCATACAAACACGCCGCCAGACAATCGTTTGATCTTGTTCATGGTTGTTAAACCCCTCAAAATTGACAGGGCATCAGCTTGTGCCGGGGTAGGCAGCGGCGCTATCGGACAAGTCGTAAAAATGGATGACACAAAACGAAAGCAACGAGGTGTGCGGGCAGGTTTGGAAGCGCGAGCGCCCATGTCGGCAAGCCACACACCTGTTCCCGAACGTGCAAAAATGCCAGACGGCGCCGCGCCCAGCACGCGGACACTTGCTCACGAGGAGACACACCATGAGCCAGGATCACGAACACCCGCACTACAAGGACGAGCACAAGGACGAGCAGCCGTCGGCGCCGATCGACTGGCGCGAACACGGCGTCAAGGTCATCAAGGGCGACCAGCTCGACAGCAATACCGCGCAAACGCCAGGCATGAATCGCGCGGCGGCGATCAACGCGGCACGCGTCGGCGCGCAGAAAATCTGGGCCGGCACCGTGACGATCCATCCGAATGCCAAGACCGGCGCGCATCATCACGGCGCGCTCGAAAGCGTGATCTACGTGGTGCGTGGGCAGGCACGCATGCGGTGGGGCGAACATCTGGAGTTCACGGCCGAAGCCGGCCCGGGCGACTTTATCTTCGTGCCGCCCTATGTGCCGCATCAGGAAATCAACGCGAGCACCGACGATCCGCTCGAATGCGTGCTGGTGCGCAGCGACAATGAAGCGGTGGTGGTCAATCTGAACATCGACGCGGTGGAAGCACCGGAAACGGTATTCTGGGTCGATCCGATCCACAAGCATCCGCACGAGCATTGAATCGCTTGCCTCCGCCACATCGGGCATCGCGCATCGTGCCCGACGGCCCGGCACGCGGTAAATCCAACTCGCCTGCACCAGCCCGGTCGGTAAGCGATGTCATCGCAGCAGCGCTTACCACGCTCGGGCATCGGCCGCGCGCAGTATTCGCGCCATACGCTCCACGGCAAAGCGTCCCGCAGCGTTGCATCAAGCGTTGTCCTGACGATACACGCTGCCCCTTTTATCCGCGAAACCGGCACCCCGTGCCCGTGCAGGTGCGCCCAATCCGTGGGCAATCGCTTACACTGAAACCGCTTTTCGCCACTGCAGCGCGCTGCAGCTTTTCGTCATTGCAATAACGTCGCCCCGTCGCGCGCATCCGGCGCGGCCCTTCAGAACCGACAGCAGAACGGACTGGACACTCCATCGATGAAGATTCCCGCGGACCGATTTCCCGAACTCGACGCAGCCCGACTCACCGCCGACGCCTACGGCAACCACGCGATCGACGAATTTATCGCCGGCCGCATCACCCGCCGCGATTTGCTGCGCTATGCGAGCGTGATCGGTTTGTCACTGGTTGGCGGCGGCGTTCTGAATGCGCCGCGCGCCCGCGCGCAAGGCGCGGCGGCCCCGTCCAACCAGACGATCCGCGTCGCCCATCTGACGCCGGCCGGCGCGGTCGATCCGCTCACGGTGACCGATGCCGCAAGTCTCGCGTTGCTGAACCAGACTGGCGAATTCCTGATCGACGACGACGGCGAAAAGCTCGTGCTGAAACCGGCGCTCGCGTTGTCGTGGAAGCCGAACGACAAGGGCGATGTGTGGACCTTCACGCTGCGTCCGAACGTCAAGTTCCACGACGGCCAGGTGTTCACCGCCAAAGACGTCGTCGCCACGTTCGATCGCCTCGCCGATCCGGCGAGCGGTTCGGCGGCGCTCTCGGTGCTCAAGGGCGTGCTGTCGAAAGGCGGGGCGAAGGTGGTCGACGACCACACGGTCGCCTTCCATCTCGATGCACCGAACGGCAACTTCCCCTATTACGTTTCCTCGGACAATTACAACGCCGTGATCCTGCCCGCGAACTATGCGGGGGGATATGAAAAGAGCTTCATCGGCACCGGTCCGTTCAAGCTCGAAAAGTATCAGGCGAAGGTCGGCGCGTCATTCGTGCGCAATCCCGACTACTGGGGCGACAAAGCGTTACCGCAACGCGTACAGTTCTCGTTCTACGCCGACGAACAGGCGCAAATGCTCGCCTTGCAAGGCCATCAGGCCGACGTGATGGGCACCTTCACCGTGCAGGGCGGCGCCGGCATTCTGAACAATCCCGACTACAAGGCAGTCGGCGTGAAATCGAGCGCGCATCGCCAGATTCATATGCGCAACGACAATCCGTTGTTCAAGGACAAGCGCGTGCGCCAGGCGCTGGCGTTGTCGCTCGATCGCGACGTGCTGGTGCGTGGCTTGTTCAAGGGCCGCGCGCAGCTCGGTAACGACAGTCCGTTCGCACCGGTGTTTCCGTCATCCGATGCAGGCATCGCGCAACGCAGGATCGACATCGCGAAAGCGAAGCAACTGCTGGCGCAAGCGGGCGTCCCGAACGGTTTCGACGTCACGCTGACCACCGAAAAGTACATGGAGATCCCCGACCTCGCGGTGGTCGTGCAGAACGCGGCGAAGGCGATCGGCGTACGCATCAATCTGAAAGTGGAAAGCCAGTCGCTGTACTACGGCGCGGGCACGCCGGGCAAATCGGACTGGCTCGACTCGCCGCTCGGCATCACCGACTATGGCCATCGCGGCGTGCCGAATGTGTTTCTGAACGCGCCGCTCACCAGCACCGGCACCTGGAACGCCGCACACTTCAGGAACCCGCAGTACGATCAACTGGTCGCGCAGTTCGTCGCGGCAATCGACCTGGGCACGCAGCGGAAAATTTCCGGGCAGATCCAGACGCTGTTGCTCGACGAAACGCCCGTGATCATCCCGTTCTTCTACGATCAGCTCATCGCCATGCGCAAGGGTGTGAACGGCGTGCGCTTCACCGCGCTCGCGCAACTCTATTTCGACCGCGCGGTACTGAGCGCGTAATTTGGACGCAAATGCAGTGGACGCAAAAGCCGTGAATGCAAAAACCGTTGAACGCATGAGCGCGCGGCGCTTCTTCGGCAGGAGATCACGATGTCGACCACGGTGACCCCTTCCGCCTCCCCGGTCTCGAACGGCAACGCGGGACGCGTCGTGCGATTTCTGGCGACGCGGATCGGCTTGTCGTTGATTACGTTGTGGCTGCTCTCGGTGATCGTGTTCGCCGGCGGCCAGTTGCTGCCTGGCGATATCGGCCGCGCGGTGCTCGGACCCCTCGCCGATGCGCGCGCGGTCGCCGCGCTCAATCATCAACTCGGTGCCGACCGCCCACTCATGACGCAATACGTCGAGTGGATCTCGCATTTCGTGCGCGGCGATATGGGGCTTTCCTATGCGTACCGTGAGCCGGTCGGGCCGTTTATCGCCGACGCGCTGGCGCATTCGGCCAAGCTCGGCCTGCTCGCGTTTATCGTCGTCGTGCCGCTCGGCATTGCGGGCGGGGTGTGGTCGGCCATGCACGCGGGACGCTGGCTCGATCGGACCATCAGCATCGCCGGTTTATCGGCGACCGTGGTGCCGGAGTTCGTCTCGTCGATCGTGCTGATTCTGGTGTTCGGCGTGTGGCTGCGCTGGCTGCCAATCGAGGCGTCGTATCCGCCCGAAGCGAGCGCACTCGAACAATTGCGGTATCTGATACTGCCGGTGCTGCCGCTGGTGCTGGTGTTTTTCGGCTACATCGCGAGAATGGCGCGCGCGGGCACCGTCGAAGCGCTCGATGCGGACTACACCCGCACCGCGATCCTCAAAGGCTTGCCGCGCCGTACCGTGATCTGGCGGCACGTATTGCGCAATGCACTGCTGCCGACCATCACCGTCGCCGCGACGCAACTCGGCTACATGATCGGCGGTCTCGTGGTGGTCGAAACGCTGTTTCACTATCAAGGCATCGGCTCGTTGATCTACAACGCCGCCAAGGCCAAGGACTTTCCGATGCTCGAAGCAGGCGTGCTGACAATCGGCGTGGTCTACACCGTCGCCAATCTCGTCGCCGATGCGCTGCATGTTCTGCTCAATCCGCGGCTGCGCGTGAGGAGCGCCGAATGAGCACCATCGTTCCGCCGGCCGCGCCGCCTACGCCACGTCCGGCTACCGAACCGCGCTTCGACCAGTTGCGCGTGCTACTGCGCTCGCCCACCTTCGTGGTCGGCGTGCTGATCGTGGGATGGTGGATCGTCTGCGCGATCGCCGGCCCATGGATCGTGCGGATCGACCCGTATGCATCCGACCCGCTCAACTCGCTCACGCCCCCCGACGGCACGCATTGGTTCGGCACGGATCAACTCGGCCGTGACGTGTTCTCGCGGGTGATCGTCGGCGCGCGCGACATTCTGACCATCGCGCCGTTGGCGACCCTGCTCGGCACGGTGGCGGGCACGGCCCTCGGGCTGATCGTCGGCTACTTCGAGGGCTGGGTCGACAACGTAGTGGGACGGGCGATCGACGCCGTGCTCGCACTGCCGCTGGTCATCGTCGCGTTGCTCGCGCTGGCTGCGGTCGGCGCATCGAACTTCACCGTGATCCTCGTGATCGGCATCACCTTTACGCCGATCACCGCGCGTACGGTACGCGCCGCCGTATTCGCCGAACGGCATCTGGACTACGTCGCCGCCGCGCAACTGCGCGGCGAACGCGCACCGTACATCATGTTCGCGGAAATTCTGCCGAACGTGCTGCCGCCGATTATCGTGGAGGCGACAGTGCGGCTCGGCTACGCCATTTTCGCGGTCGCGACGCTGTCGTTTCTCGGCTTCGGCATTCAACCGCCTTCCGCCGACTGGGGGCTCGCACTGTCCGAGTCGTACGCGTTGATGGCGGGCGGTGCGTGGTGGACGGTCGTGTTCGCGGCCGGCGCCATTGCTTCGCTCGTGGTCGGCGTGAATCTGATCGCCGATAGCGTGCAAGGAGTGCTCGACCGATGAACGGCCCGCCGCCCGCCTCGTTCCCCGCCTTCGACGTGTCGAAGAGCGATCGCACGGATGCGCTGACCGTCGTCGGCCTGACGGTCACGTACCGGATGCGCGGACGCGATCGTGAAGTGCTCCAGGACGTGTCGTTTCGTGTGCGGCGCGGCGAAGCGTATGGCCTCGTCGGGGAATCCGGCTGCGGTAAATCGACGGTCGCGATGGCGGCGCTGCGTTATCTGCCACGCAACGGCAAGGTGAAGGCGGGCAAGATCCTCATCGCCGGCCAGGACGTGCAGAAACTCGACGCCGACGCTTTACGCACGATGCGCGCGAACGCGATTTCGATGGTCTACCAGGATCCCGGGCGCGCGTTGAATCCGTCACTGACAATCGCGCGGCAAGTCACGGAAGCATTCGAAGCAGCCGGTGTCTCGCGTGACGAAGCGGTGCAGCGCACGGTCGAGATACTGCAGCGAGTACGCATCGCGTCACCCGAACGCGTGATGGACAGCTATCCGCATCAGTTGTCGGGCGGCATGCAGCAACGTGTGGTGATCGCCATGGCGCTCGCCTCGAATCCGGCCTTGCTGATCCTCGACGAACCGACCACCGGGCTCGACGCCACCGTCGAAGCCGAAGTGCTCGACCTCGTGGCGCAACTGCGCGAAGAACTCGGCACCGCTGTGCTGTTCATCAGCCACAACCTCGCGGTGATCGGGCGGATGTGCGAGCGCGTCGGCGTGCTGTATGCCGGCAAGCTGGTCGAGGAAGGCGCAACCCAGGATGTGTTCGCGCGGCCGCGTCATCCCTATACGGTTGGACTACTGCGCTGTTTGCCGGGCGCGGGGCGCAGCAAGGACACCGAACGGCTCGATACCATCGCGGGTCATCTGCCCTTGCCGGGCTCGGTTACGCAAGGCTGCATTTACGCGGACCGCTGCCGCCTCGCCGACGAGCGCTGCCGCCATGAAGCACCGCCGCCGTATCGCGTGAACGCCGCGCACGGCGATCAGATGTCGCGCTGCCATTACCACGAACGCGCCATTGAACTGCCACATGCGCCTGCGGACGCGTTGACCCAGCATGACGGTGCGTGGCGTGACGGCAAGCGCCCTGCTCTCGTGCTGCGCGCGGAAAAACTCTCGAAGACGTTCCACGTGTCCGGCGCTCCGCTGCGCGCAGTCGACAACGTTTCGATCGATCTCGCCAGTGGCGAAACGCTCGGCCTCGTCGGCGAATCCGGCAGCGGCAAGACAACGCTCGCGAAACTGATGCTCGGCCTGCTCACACCGGATGCGGGCAGCGTGCTCGAACTCGACGGCACACCACTCGCCGCGCGCGTCACGCGACGCAACGACGAGCAGGTCAAGTCGCTGCAGATCGTGTTCCAGAATCCGGACTCGGCGCTCAATCGCGCGCATTCGGTGAAGCGGCTAATCGGCCGTGCGTTGTCGCGTCTCACCGCGTTGCGCGGCGCGGCGATCGACGAACGGCTCGCCACCTTGACGGCCGCCGTGCGTTTGCCCGAGCGCTATCTCGGTTCGCGCACGCGCCAGTTGTCCGGCGGCCTCAAACAGCGCGTCGCGATCGCGCGCGCGTTTGCCGGTGAACCGCGTGTGGTGGTCTGTGACGAACCCACTTCCGCGCTGGACGTCTCCGTGCAGGCCGCGATTCTCAACCTGCTCGCCGATCTGCAACGCGAGCGTGGCGTGAGCTACGTGTTCATCTCGCATGATCTGCACGTGGTGCGCTATCTGTCCGATCGCATCGCGGTCCTGTACCTCGGCCGGCTGCTGGAGATCGGACCGGCAGCGGCAGTCTTCGGCGGACCGCACCATCCTTACACCGAAGCGCTTCTGTCATCAGTGCCGACACTCGATGCCCGCGACAGCCACGCTCGCATACGCCTGTCCGGCGATCTGCCCAGCGCGGCATCGCCGCCGTCCGGCTGCGTGTTCCATACGCGCTGCCCGCGCAAACTCGGGCCGATCTGCGAGCAGCAAGACCCACCCTTCCTCGAAGCCGGCAGCGGCGACCCTGCCCAACCGTCCGCGCATCGCATCCGCTGCCATATCCCCATTGACGAGCTGCGCACGCTGCAAGCCGCCTCGCGCGACGGCGCCGGCAAGACCTCCGGCAACAGCCCGGAAAGCGCGCCGGAAAACGCCGCGCGCAACGAATAACGCGCAATAAGGCGGCTTTCCGGCTACGCGTTTCATCACCGAAACGTTTTCATGCGTTTTTTCTCCGCGGGCATCACACGCCCATGTTCGATGCCTGTCGCCGCAAGGCTTTGCGGGAAATGGCATGGATATCGCTAAGTACTGTCCAGACATTCAAAACCAAACAGATTGGAAGAGATTCGGGAGCGCCGCTTGTGCGAATCGCCGCGGCAAGAGGCGATACGTGACGCAGCGCGCCCGGACGGTATCGGCTGAAGCGCATGGCAGCGCTCATCGGCGCACCGGCTACGGAGCCGGGAAGACAATAATGGTGTTTGACTTGCATCCGCAAAACAGACTCGGGGGACGACGAGACCCGCATTCAGACAGGCCCGGCGTCGGCGAATAAGCGTGGGAAATGGCGGCAGCGAGGTGTCGGCGTTCCCTCGGGAGAGACGTGATGAAAACCAGAAAATTCAATCAGTACTACTTCGGGGTTATACGAGGTGCGGCGGTCGTGGCTGGCGTGGTTTTGCTGGTGACTCAGGTCGCGTACTCAGCGTCGACCGATGCGACTCCCAAGTGGATCTTTCATGCCGATACGGCACTGCCTGCGAGCGATGCGCACAGCGCGACACAACTCGCGCAGGACGACGGTTCGGCGGCAGGCGCAATGGCCACCGGCACCGCAGCCGATGAACCGACCGCTGCCGACGATGCGGCCGTGGTGTTCAGCCCGCGCGATTGCGTAAAGACCACTGTCGGGGGATGCGTGCAGCATGCCGGCGGCAGCGGCAACGGCGCAGCGAGCGCGGGCGACAATGGCGCGGGTGCGAGCGGCAATGGTTCCGGCGGCGCAGCAGGCTCGGGCAGCGGCGGCGGTAAGGGTAATGGCAACGGTAGCGGTGGCGGTGGTAGCAGCGGCGGTGGTAGCAGCGGCGGCGGCAGCAGCGGCGGTGGCAGCAGTGGTGGCGGTAGCAGCGGCGGTGGTAGCAGCGGTGGTGGCAGCAGCGGTGGCGGCAGCAGCGGTGGCGGCAGCAGCGGCGGTGGCAGCAGCGGCGGTGGTAGCAGCGGCGGTGGCAGCAG
>FTBI01001701.1_pt1 | contig 10560 bp, 9 predicted proteins | sample 1639171 | NCBI WGS metagenome assembly FTBI01 (sample SAMEA3914812, study PRJEB12502) | metagenome | biome: forest; material: soil | place: Canada | collected 2011-07-07 | depth 0.1 m | reverse complement strand
TTGTCCAGTTGCTCTGCCACGTAACTGAAAAGCCCAACCGGATCGCTATCCGACATATCGCCCCACGAGCCGCTCGGACCAAGGCGCACGGCCACCTTGTCGCTACCCCACACCGAGATCACCGCACGGGTGACTTCCAGCAGAAAGCGCGCGCGATTCTCGAAGGAACCGCCATAGATATCGGTGCGCTTGTTGCTGCCGTCCTGCAGGAACTGGTCGAACAGATAGCCGTTGGCTGCGTGCAGTTCCACGCCGTCAAAACCTGCTGCGACACCGCGTTCTGCAGCACGCCGGAAGCTTTCCACCAGCCCGGCAATTTCTTCGATTTCCAGCGCGCGATTCGGCGTGTTGGGGACCCAGCCCGACTTCGTATAAGCAACGCCGCCATGGGGAATCGCTGAGGGTCCAACTGGCTGGCTGCCAGCGGGTTGCACTTCGGAGTTCGATTGCCGCCCGGCGTGATAGAGCTGCAGAAAGATCTTGCCACCCTTGGCATGCACAGCATCGGTCACAAGGCGCCAGCCGGCGATCTGGCTGTCGTCGAAGAGACCGGGTGCGCCAAGATAACCGTTGCCATTCGCAGCGGCGATAGTGGCTTCGCTGATCAGCAATGCCCCTTCGGAAGTACGTTGTGCGTAGTATTCGGCCATCAGAGGGCCTGGTTTGGCGCCGTCCTCGGCGCGCATGCGCGTGAGCGGAGCGAGCACCACGCGGTGCGCGAATTCATATGGGCCGACTCGAACGCCGGTAAAGAGTTTGGACATGATTCCCTCTGCTTGAGATCCGGTTTAGCACGGTGGACGTTCCGCCAGGTTTTCGCCTGAGAGTGTGGAAAGTCCGTTGCCTTGACGAGAACTCTATGCCGAACGTGCAGCGGGAAAAACAGGCTCACGTTCCGAGCATTGCGGACATGGGTGTCACAAATGGCGCGATTCATCGCCGCGCGAAGCGCGCCGTATCACTTGTGGCGGCTGCCCGAATGCGCGCAGGAACGCGCGCCGCATCCGTTCGCGATCGCCAAAGCCGGTGTCGCGCGCCACGACTTCAATGGGATGCAGACCCGACTCGAGCATCAGACGCGCCGCCTCGATGCGCAGATGCTCGACCGCCTTTGCCGGCGATTGGCCGGTCTCCGCCCGAAACGCCCGGCTGAATTGCCGTGGACTCAAATGGGCCGCTTCGGCAAGCTGCTCGACCGACAGTTCGGTATGAAGATTCTGTTTCGCATAGGCGAGCGCCATCTGAATCCGGTCGGAGCGCGGCTCCAGCTCGAGCAGCGCTGAATACTGCGACTGGCCGCCCGCGCGTCGGTGATAGACGACGAGTTTCTTCGCCACCAGTCGCGCGATCTCGGCCCCAGCATCTTTTTCAACGAGTGCCAGCGCCAGATCGATGCACGCCGTCATGCCCGCCGAGGTCCACACCGGGCCGTCGATGATAAAAATGCGGTCTTCCTCCAGCTTCACCGCGGGGTAGTCCTGACGCAGGCGCGCCGCGAAAAACCAGTGGGTGGTTGCGCGTCGTCCGTCGAGCAGACCCGCTTGCGCAAGATTGAACGCACCGGTGCAGGTTGAGCCGATGCGCCGCGAGGTCTGCGCCGAGCGCTGCAAAAAGGCGATCAGTGCTGCGCCGGGTTCGATCACTTCGTTATCGCCGACCACCAGCACGGTATCGAAACGGCTGTCGTCGAATGGCTGCGTCTCGACCGCGAAGCCGGTCGAGGTCTGCACTGGGCCGCCATGCTCGGACAGCAGCACGAACTCATAGAGGGGCTCGCTAGCCGTCACGTTGGCAAATTCAAAGACCGTCGTGACAGCCAGGTTGATGACCTGGAAGCCGCGGTACAGCACGATTCCAATACGCAACATGATGGATTCCCTGGGCGTTTCGCACCGATGGTCAAAGTGATGTCCTAAAAAGTGGCATCTATGACATTTGAGACTTCCGAGTCTACGCTTAATCTTCGTTCCATGCAGGCCGACATGGGTTGGCGCTAACGGAGAAAGTTGATGAACGACACGACACACAAGGGCACAGCGTTGATTACCGGCGCTTCTTCCGGAATTGGTGCGATTTACGCAGATCGCCTTGCCCACCGCGGTTACGATCTGATTCTGGTGGCGCGCAACCGCGAACGGCTCGACAAGCTGGCTAATCGTCTGACGAGCGCGACGGGCCGTTCGATCGAAGTGGTTGCAGCGGACTTGGGTAACAAGGCCGACGTGCGGCGCATCGAAGAGATTCTGCGCAGCGATTCGAGCATCACGATGCTGGTGAACAATGCAGGGATCGGCGGTGCCGGCCCGCTGCTCGTTTCCGACGTGGACACCATGGAAGCGATGATCGATCTGAACGTCACTTCGCTTACGCGGCTGACGTATGCCATTGCGCCGGCGTTCGTCGCGCGGGGAACGGGCACGATCGTCAATATTGCTTCGATCGTGGCGGTGGCGCCGGAAATCCTGAACGGCGTGTACGGCGGCACCAAGGCATTCGTGCTGGCGTTCAGCCAGTCGTTGCACCATGAGCTGGCGGCGAAGGGTGTCCGCGTGCAAGCGGTGCTGCCAGGTGCGACTCGCACCGAGTTCTGGGACGTCGCGGGCCACCCCGTTGAGAACCTGCCGCAGAGCATTGTGATGAGCGCGGACGATCTCGTCGACGCGGCGCTCGCGGGACTGGATCAGGGCGAACTGGCCACGGTTCCGTCGCTGCCTGATGCGGCCGACTGGGCCGCGTTCGAAGCGGCGCGCGCCGCGCTGGGACCGAACCTGTCCCGCAGTGAGCCGGCTGCGCGTTACGGCGTGAAGAGCGCCGCTTGAAGTACTGCTTGAAGTACTGCTTGAAGTAAAGGAGCCGCGGTGTTCGCGGCTCCTTTATCCGTGCCCGGGCTTTGCTTGCCGACGCGGCACGGCTTTACGTGATTAGCGCAGCGCTTCCAGTTCAGCGAACTCCCGATCGCTCAGACTGATCTCCGCGGCGGCCACATTCTCGCGAAGATGGGTGCGCTTCGACGTCCCCGGAATCGGCAACATCACAGGGCTGCGCTTGAGCAGCCACGCCAGTGCAATCTGGCCCGCGCTGACGTTGCGTGCGGCCGCCATCTTTTGTAGCGGCGAGTCCGCTTGCGTCAGACTGCCGGCCGCGAGCGGATACCACGGAATAAAACCGATGCCGTGTTTTTCGCAGTGTTCGAGCACGTCCTCGCTGGCGCGATCGGACAGGTTGTAGCGGTTCTGCACCGTCGCGACCTTGAAATACTTCGAGGCAGCCTGAATGTCCTCGACCGATACTTCGCTCAAGCCGGCAAAGCGGATCAACCCCTCGTTCTGCAACGAACGCACTGCGTCGAACTGTTCGTCGCGCGGCACCTTCGGATCGATCCGATGCAGTTGCCACAGTGCAATCTGCTCGACGCCCAGATTCTGCAGGCTCTTCTGCAGCCTCTGCCGCAGATGTTCCGGACGGCCATCCGGCTCCCAGCGATCCGGTCCTGGTCGATGCAGCCCGGCCTTCGTCGCAATCAGCAGATCGGTGTACGGATGCAACGCTTCGCGGATGAGCTGCTCGGACACATCGGGGCCGTAAGAGTCCGCCGTATCGATGAAATTCACGCCGAGCTCGCGCAGGCTCTGCAATGTGCGCACTGCCTCGGCCGGATGGTCAGGCGGTCCCCAGATACCCGGGCCCGTAATGCGCATGGCGCCGTATCCCAGACGATGGATCTCGACTTCGCCGCCCAGTTTGAAAGTACCCGACGCTTCTGCCGACGGATTGCTCAGATCGCTCATTGCTCGTCTCCTTATGGTGAATGTCGTGAGTCTAAAAGATTTAACGAAACTCAACCGGCGAGCCGTCTTGTTGCCTGGCGTCTGAGGAGGGAAACAGGTGCTCGCCCATAAAGTCCACGAAGACACGAATCTTCGGCGAGAGATGCCGGCCGGAAGGCCATAACGCTCGCAGTACACCGGGATTGCCGGGCAGTTCTTGCAGCACATGCACGAGCGTTCCACGTCGCAATGGTTCGCGTACGGTGAAGCCAGGCACGCAGGCGAGGCCCAACCCTTGTTCCGCCAACGAAATCAGCGATTCGGTATTGCTGACGATAGCCGCGTTCGGCAGATCGAGATTCAGCGTCTCGCCGTTCCGTTCGAGGGGCCAGGCGCGCAGCTTGCCGGTCGACTGAAAGCGATGCTGCAGACAGGCGTGGTTTAGCAGATCTTCCGGCGTGGCAGGCGTGCCGCGCTCGGCCAGATACGCCGGCGAGCCGACGATGATGTGCGTGAAGCGGCCCAGCGTGCGGGTGATCAACTGCGAATCGCCGACCTCCCCGGTGCGTATCACGACATCCAGACCTTCCTCGATCACATCCACGAGGCGGTCGGTGAAATCGAGATCCACCATGATCTCGGGATAGGCTTTCATAAAGGCGCCTATTACCGGCATCAGCAGCATACCGACAAGCGGCAGGCTGACGCGCAGGCGTCCGCGTGGCATGGAGTTCGCCAGTGCGAGTTCGGCTTCGGCCGCCTCGATCTCCTGAATGATGCGGGAGCATCGTTTGAGGAACTGCGCTCCTTCTGGTGTCAGCGTAATGCTGCGGGTACTGCGGTGGAACAGGCGCACGCCCAGACGCGTCTCCAGCCGCGAAATCGCCTTTCCCACCGCGGATGCGGAGATTCCCATTTGCCGGCCGGCGGCGGTGAAGCTTCTTGTTTCCGCGGATCTCACGAAGACGTTAAGCGAGCCGACGCGGTCCATGGCCGAGGCGCCGCTTGCGCCGTCGTCGCGCTCGGGACGCTCTGAGCGGTCAGGGTGCTCAGAGCTTTCGAGGCGAGAGGTGAGCCCGGGCGCCGTTGCTACGGCCGTGGGCTTTTGACGATCGTTCATTGCGCTCGGCCGGTTCGTGTCGGACGTGCACATCTTAGGCTGTTTCCTTACGCAGGGCAGGACATCGAGCGCCGCAAATACGGCGGCGCGCTGTATGTTTCTTCAGCGCAGGATTTTCGAAAACAGGACATGCCTGAAACGGACCACCGGCTGCGCGCTGCGTTGTGCCTTGGCGAGCATAAACGCGCCCTGAAGCGAGGCGACGATAAAGCCAGCGACATCGTTGCAGTCGAAATCCACCGGCAATTCGCCCGCTTTGACCGCCGACGCCAGGCAGTATTCGAGGCATTGCTGCTGCTCCGCGAAGATCTCCACGACGCGATGGCGAATCGCATCGCTGTAGTCGCTTGCCTCCAGGGCAAATTTGCCGAGCAGGCAACCGTTGCGCGTCTGGTTCACGCAAAGGCGGGAGATGTTCCAGTCGATGTAGTCGCCCAGCCGTTTGAGCGGCGCAAGCGCATCGTTGCGCAGCGTCTCGTCCAGGACCTGGCGGCTATTGGCGAAGTAAAGCTCGAGAACCTCGAGACCGAACGCTTCCTTGGAGGCAAAGTGGTTCGTGAACGACCCTTGCGGAACGCCCGCGGCCTGGACGATGTCACGCACGCTAGCGCCCGCGAAGCCTCGTTCGTGGACAACCTTGAGGCCTTCGGTAAGGATTTTTCCGCGGTGTGAGGGTCTTGGCATGGTCAGGAAATTGTACGGTCGTCCATATTGGGGCGTCAACGGAAACGGCCGCCGGATAAGCCGGAACCTTATCCCGCTGGATACCAGGGGAATCCTTGACATCCATTATGGGTTCAATTTTAATACGGACAGTCGTATTGGTTGGTGGAAAATCGCGAATTTTTATCGTGTGCGCTTATCGTGCGCGGGTTATCGTGCCGCCGGCCTTGCAAACTCTGCCCGGGTAGACGGGCAAACGTCAGAATTCAAAGGGATCGGAATATGGACCGGCTTCAGGCAATGAAAGTGTTCACGCGGGTTGTCGATACGAACAGCTTTTCGCGCGCCGCGGACACGCTGGATCTGCCGCGCGCATCGGTCACTACGATCATCCAGAATCTCGAGGCGCATCTGAAAGTACGGCTGTTACAGCGCACGACCCGGCGCCTGAGCCTCACGCCGGATGGCGCCGCTTATTACGAACGTTGCGTGCGCATCCTGGCGGACATCGAGGAAACGGAAAGCTCCTTGTCGCAGGCGAGAAGGACGCCGCGCGGCAAGTTGCGCGTCGATATGCCGAGCGCGCTCGGCAAGCTGGTCGTGATGCCCAAGATCGACGAGTTTCATGAGCGCTATCCCGACATCGAACTGATGGTGGGCTTCGGCGACAAACCCGTCGACCTGATTCAGGAAGGCGTGGACTGCGTGATCCGCATTGGCACCCTGCAGGACTCGAGTCTCGTCGCGCGACGTATCGGGGTGTTTCAGCGCGTGACGGTGGCAAGCCCGCTTTATCTCGAACAACGCGGTACGCCGCGGACGATCGAAGATCTGCAGGATCATGTCGCCGTTAACTACTTCCTGGGCCGCACCGGGCGCGTGATGGATCTGAGCTTTGGCGTCGACGGGCAAACCGTCGATGTGAAGATGCGCGGCAATATCGCCGTGAACGACGCGGAAGCTTACGTCGCGAGCGGCCTGAAAGGCGTGGGTCTCCTGCAGGCGCCGCGGTTTATGGCGTTGCCTCATCTGCGTTCCGGCGAACTGGTCGAGGTGTTGTCGCAATGGCAGCCGTCGCCGCTGCCGATCTCGGCGGTGTATCCGCATAACCGGCATCTGTCGCCTACGGTGCGGGTTTTCGTCGACTGGGTGGCGGAGCTGTTTGGACGCTGCCCGCTGTTCTCGGGTCAGGAAGATGCCGAACAGCGTTGCCTGCCGACCGTTGCTGCTGAACCGGCCATCCGGCGCAGTGCCCCAGTGGTGGCTGCGGATGATCTGGAGTTGGCGGTCTGAGCTGACGAGCACAGCTTGTCCAGCCGGGCCCAACTATGCGGTAATCTCCTGACGCTCCATTGAGCAAGTTGGCGGCGTAGGCCTGCGGGCGCACGCCGCCACCTGCTCTTCGTCGAGCCCACCACGAGGTGACCTATGGATTATCTGGAGAGTCTGCGAGTCTTCCGTGCCGTCGTCGAATCCAGGAGCTTTACGCGTGCCGCGGACATGCTCGGTCTGACCACGCCGATCGTGTCGCGCTCTATTTCCGGACTCGAACGCCGTCTCGGCAGCCGTCTGTTCAACCGGACTACGCGACAGGTTTCGCTGACCGAAGCGGCAGAACACTTCTACGAAGGTTGTGCGCGGATTCTCGACGATCTCGAAGCGCTCGAAGCCGACGCGTCTGCGCAGACCCGCGAGCCGAGTGGCGTGCTGCGCCTCGTCGCGCACACCACCGCCACCGTCAACCGGCTGGTGCCGCTGGTCTCCAGCTTCAAGCTCAAGCATCCCAAGGTAAGCCTTGACGTGACGCTCACGGAGCGGCCCGTCGATCTGGTCGCGGACGGCTTCGACCTTGGTCTCGTGCTGCCTTTTATGCTGAGTTCCGACACGGTTGTCACGCGGCTGCTCGAGCGCATGCCGTTTGCCATCGTCGCGACGCCGGATTATCTGAAGCAGCATTCGCGACCGACGCATCCGTCGGAGCTGACCGAGCACATGGTCGTCGTACTCTCGCCGGCGTTTCGCAAGCCCCAGCTAACCTTCCGGCTTGGCGCCGAGGATTTGACGGTACCGCTCAGATACGATATCGCCTCGAATAACGCGGTATTCAACCGGGAGATGGTGCTGCAGGGGTTTGGGATTGGCGTCTTGCCCGCAGGCCTGGCCCAGGCCGAGCTGTCTGGCGGACGACTGGTAGGCATTCTCGAAGAATTCGAGCTCATCGATGCCGTGGTCGATCTGCGGCTCGCGTATAACACGCGCACGCTGTTGCCTGCCAAGGTCAAGGCGTTTGTCGAACACGCGGCGGAGTTCTTTGCCGATGTGCTGGCCGTCGAGGCAGCATCGGATCTGAAGGGCAGGGCATAGGTCGGACGATTTGACCGTAGGCCGATGATCGGGCTCACTAGGGCCGACGCCGCCGCGTCCAGCCAGCCCAAGCCGCTTGCCGACCGGATTCTTGTCGCAATCACAACAATCAGATGTGCCCAGGAGATTGCTCCAGCAAGTCTGCATCTCTAATCTGTGCACATGCACACATCACCCGAAAACGACGACTGCTTCGCGATCCGGCAAGCCGCCCGCCATATCTCCCAGCTTTACGAGCGGCATTTGTCTGAAGCAGAAGTCACACCGACGCAGTTCAGCATCCTAACCGCGTTGCGGGACCGCGCGAGCCTGACGATGCTCGAACTCGCACAGGCGATGGTGATGGATCGAACCACGCTGGTACGCGCGCTCAGGCCTTTGCTTCGAAACGGTCTGATCGCCAATGAACCGGATGGACAGGGCGCCCGGCGTCTGCAACTGGTGCTGACCGCCTGCGGTCGCGCGAGGCTGGATGAAGCGATGGTGCATTGGCTGGCCGCTCAGGACGAGTTTGAGCGCAAATTTGGACCGCAGCAGGCTGCCATGCTCCGACGCGAACTGTTCCGTCTGACCCGCGACGTTTCGAAGGCTTAAAGAAAGATTGGGCCGTTGGCCCAGGCATTAAAGGCAATTTTCCATTCAATTTTGTGCATATACACAGGTGAAAACATGTCGAGTCCTTCAACACCCGTTCCGGTCGTTCCCGCGGCCCCTACCGAAGCTGCCAAGGGCAGGCGCATTCCATGGATGCGCCTTGCCTATGGTCTCGTGGCGGTGGTCCTTGCCGCCGCTGCGGGCTACTGGTTCCTTGTCCTGCGCTTCGAGCAATCTACCGACGATGCCTACGTCGGCGGCAACGTGACGGTGATGGCGCCCAAGGTCAACGGCTTCGTCACGGACATCCTTGTGCAGGACAACCAGCACGTCAGCGCCAACCAGGTGCTGATCCGGCTGGACGCGCGCGACTATGACGCCAAGCTTGCGCAGGCCACGGCCGAAGTGGATAGCGCCCGTGCCGCGGTATCGGAGTTGCAGTCGCAACAGGTCTTGCAGGCGGCGGTGATCAACCAGCACCAGGCGGAAGTGCGGGCCTCTTCGGCTGAACTGACGCGTAGCGCTCAGGACCAGACGCGTTACCGCGAACTGGTCAAGGACGACGCCGTGTCCAACCAGATTGTCGAGCGCGCCGACGCGGATTTCTCCAAGGCACAGGCCGCGGTGCAAAGCAGTGGAGCAGCGGTGCTTGCTGCTCAACGAGAACTGGATGTGCTGGGCGCGCAGATCGCCGATGCGCAGGCGCGCGTCAACACGGCGCTGGCCGCGCAACGAGTCGCACAACTGAACGTCGAATACACGACGATCCGCTCGCCGGTGGACGGTTATATCGGCAATCGCACCGCGCGGGTCGGTATGTTGGCCAATATCGGCGCACCTTTGCTGACGGTGGTGCCGTCCACCGATCTCTGGGTGGACGCGAACTTCAAGGAGGATCAGCTCAGGAAGATGCAGATCGGCGACAAGGCCGACGTGGCGCTCGACGCATCGAGCATCCCCGTGCACGGCTATGTCGAAAGCCTGGCGCCTGCTACCGGCGCCACCTTCAGCGTGCTGCCGCCCGAAAACGCGACCGGCAACTTCACCAAGATCGTGCAGCGCGTACCGGTGCGGATTCGGCTGAACGTGCCGCGCGGCATGGAGAACGTATTGCGCGCCGGCCTGTCTGCGACCGTCGAAGTGCATCTTGCGGACGGCTCGCAAGCATCGAGCGCTCATTGAGCGGACAAGGCCAACATCATGACAAGCGCTCATCCCCTCGATCCGGCCTCCCAGCCGATGCGGCAACGCGTGTTTGCATTCGCACTCATGTGTCTGGGATTTTTTATGGCAACCCTGGATATCCAGATCGTCGCGTCCTCGTTGAGGGACATTGGCGGCGGCCTCTCTGCGAGTCAGGATGAGTTGTCGTGGGTCCAGACGGCTTATCTGATCGCGGAAATTCTCGTGATTCCGATGTCCGGCTGGCTTTCCAAAGTGTTTTCAACGCGCTGGCTGTTCGTCGCCTCTGCGGTGGGTTTTACCATTACCAGCATGCTGTGCGGCATCGCTTGGGACATCAACTCGATGATCCTGTTTCGCGGCCTGCAGGGTGCCATGGGCGCAGCGATGATCCCGACGGTATTCACCACGGCTTTCGTGCTGTTCCCCGGCAAGCAGCGGCTGGTTGCGTCTACCACGATCGGCGCGTTGGCTTCGCTTGCGCCGGCGATCGGGCCGGTAATCGGCGGCTGGATCACCGATCAGTGGTCGTGGCACTGGCTGTTCTATCTGAATGTCGTGCCAGGTGTCGTGGTGGCTGCGCTGGTGCCGAAGTATGTGAATGTCGATAAGCCCGACCTTTCGTTGCTGAAGAAGGGCGATTACCTGGGAATCCTGCTGATGAGCGGATTTCTCGGCTGCCTCGAATATGTGCTGGAAGAAGGTCCGCGCAAGAACTGGTTCGGCGATCACATCATCATTACCTGTACGTGGATTTCGGCGATCTGCGGCTTTCTCTTTCTCGTCCATGCGCTGACCACCGATGACCCCATCGTCGATCTGCGCGCGCTGGTGGTGAGGAATTTCGGCATCGGCAGCTTGCTGTCCTTC
>FTBI01001654.1_pt1 | contig 10565 bp, 9 predicted proteins | sample 1639171 | NCBI WGS metagenome assembly FTBI01 (sample SAMEA3914812, study PRJEB12502) | metagenome | biome: forest; material: soil | place: Canada | collected 2011-07-07 | depth 0.1 m | reverse complement strand
TCCGTATCGAGTCCGGCTTCGGCAAGATGCAGGTCAATGTGACGGACGGGCATTTGCCGTATCCGTTCGGCCATGAGGTCAGCGGGTACGAGGTCAGGGATCTTGACGCGACACTGGCCAAGGCCACGTCCCAGGGGGCCAAGGTGTTGGTGCCACGTTTCGATGCCAGCGATCGTAGTTCGGCCATCGTGCAATTCCCAGGCGGATACATCGCAGAAATCCACGCGCCCAAAGCGCACTAGTCGATGGTTGTGGCGGCATGCATCGACGAAATCGTTCGATGCATGCCGTGTCTATCGGAGCTTGGGGATGAAGCCGATGAAGCGACTTGCCGCTGTGTTGACGAAGTAGGCGAGGTGTCCGTGCCAGTCGCTCGCGCGCTGCTTTTGGTGGGGGCTTGCTTGGTGAGCGGCAGCCATGCCGTGCTGGCTGAAGATGTAGCTGCACCGACGGATCAATCCCAGCAGAGACCAGCCATTGGCTTCTACCGCTGGCAAGAAGATTGGTCAGTGCTCGCCGATCCCCGGCTCCGGACTGAGCCGGGCGACGCGCTCAAGTACATAGCACTGTCAAAGACCAACCCCAAGAGCTACCTGTCGTTGGGTGTGACCCTGCGCGAACGCTTTGTCAGCGTCGACCCGGCCCTCTTCGGTGTCGCGGGTGGTCACCGCCAGGACTATCTGCTACACCGTCTGGAGGTGCACGCGGACGCACACCTCACCGACAACACACGCATTTTCGTGCAGCTGGAGAATGCGCTCGCACCCAATCTGGCCAAACCGTCGCCGGTCAACGCGAACAAACTCGATCTGCGGCTGTTCTTTCTGGATACTCAGGCTGAACTCGATGGTGGCTTATTCAAATTGAGGGTAGGGCGCCAGGAGATCGCGTTCGACCTTCAGCGTTTCGTCTCGGTGCGCGATGGTCCCAATGTCCGTCAGGCCTACGATGCAATATGGGCCGACTACGAACGTGGCGGATGGCGTATTACCGGATTCGCCAGCCAGCCGGTGCAATATAAAAACGAGTCTGACTTTGACGATTACAGCAATCGCCATTTGACCTTCAGCGGCATACGCGCCCAGCGGCGGATGACGGCCACCAGCGAACTCAGTGTCAGCCTTTCGGACTTCCGGCAAGACAACGTGCATTTCCTTGCAGGATCCGGCAACGAGGAACGTCAAAACGTCGACGTGCACTACAACGGCAGTGCGGTTGGTTTTGATTGGGATATTGAAGGCATGAAGCAGGGAGGGAGCATCGGCGTAAAGGATGTCGACGCCTGGGCATTCGGATCGTTGGCCGGCTTTACTCTCAGCGACGTGCGTTGGAGCCCGCGCCTCGGTATCCAGCTCGATGCGGCATCAGGTGACCGCAATCCGTCAGACGGCCAAGTAGGGACTTTCAATCCTTTGTTCCCGAACGGCTATTACGTAACCCTATCCGGTTATACCGGCTACACCAATTTCATCCATCTGAAGCCTTCGCTAACACTGACCCCCTTGCAAGACGTGAAGTTGGTGGCGGCGGTTGGCGCCCTTTGGCGGCAGACCACGCACGATGCGATCTATGCGCAACCGGACATTCCGGTGCCAGGCACAGCGGGGGAGCCAGGGCGTCGCAGCAGCACCTACGGACAGGTGCAGCTGAACTGGAAAGCAACCCGTAGTCTCGCCTTCGGCATGGAGTTCGATCGTTACTTCGTGGCGCCGGCCTTGCAGCGCGCCGGCGGTCATGACTCGGACTATTTTGGTGCTGAGGTCCGTTGGGGCTGGTGACGGGCGGGGCGTCAATCCTGGGGCATTGGGTTAGCCTTTGGCAGTAGGCTGTACGATGGCGGAGCGACCTCGGGCACGAAGGCCAGCTAGCTGAAAAATCAGGGCGAGCAGAGCGAAGACGATACCAATGACACAGGTGCCCAACCATCCTTCCTGTCGCCAGGCCATCGTGGCGGCCGTCGAGCCGACGGCGCCACCGAGAAATACACCCCCCATAAATAGCGTGTTGAGCCGGCTGCGAGCCGACTCGTCCAAGGCGTAAATCACATGCTGGTTCGACACCAGGGAGCTCTGCACGCCAAAGTCGAGCAGCACGACTCCGACGATCAAGCCGGTGAGCATCCCCCAGATACCAAACATGAGCCACGATGTGACGGTGACAACCGCCCCAATGACGATGACGAGAAGGGGCCCCCTACGGTCAGCGAGACGGCCCGCGAGAGGAGCTGCGAATACTCCGACGGCTCCGACGATGCCGAATAGTCCTGCGGCATAGGGGCCATATCCATAGGGTGGCTCGGCAAGATGGAGTGACAGGATTGTCCAGAATGAAATGAACGATGCGAATAGGGCTGCCTGCGTCAGGGTCGCCCGACGCAGCAATGGCTGCGCGCGCCATAACTTTTGTAACGAGTACAGAAGTGTGGGATAGCGAAGATAGGTCGTGGGCTCACTGCGCGGCAGCGCCATTGCCATCAACCCGGCGCCAAAGAGGGCCAATGGAACACTGATCCAGAACATGGCACGCCAACCCAGGTAGGTGGCAACAAATCCGGAGAGCGTGCGCGAAAACAGGATGCCGCAAAGCAAGCCGCTCATGACTTTTCCAATGGTTCTTCCCCGTAGTGCGGATGGCGACAAAGTGACTGCGAGCGGAACAATCTGTTGTGCAACAGTAGCGAACGTGCCTACGAAAAACGAAGCTGCTACAAGTGACCATGGACCGGGCGCGAGAGCCGCGCCGGCGAGAGCGACGGCAAGTATCAGAAACTGGATGACAATGAGTCGCCGACGTTCGACAAGGTCGCCCAGCGGAACGAGTAGCAGCAGGCCGATCGCATAGCCTAGCTGTGTGGCGGTCGGTATCATCCCGATCGTTGTTACGCTGGCGAACTGATGTTCGATGAGCGCGAGCATCGGCTGGTTGTAGTAGATGTTTGCGACGGCGAGACCGCACGCCGTCGCCATGGCAAAGACGGTTCGCTCCTTGAGAGGGGTAACGACAACATCTGGTTGCATCAAGGGCTCGGAAGGCATCGGTGACCTATGTCCAGAAAGAGGGGGTGATGAGCACCAGCTCGCCATCGCCCTCAATGATATCTCCCCGAGTCAATCACGCGTTCACGAAGTCGCGCACGTAGGAGGAGAAGCCATTCATGGTTCGCCGCTTTTGTCACTGCTGGCCGGGTCCCTTCGCCGACCATCGCCCGCGCTTTGCGTCTATTGCGGGCTCCCGCGGCGACAAAGTCGTGCTGATAGCCGGGGCACGGCGTAGAGTGAGCGGCCATCAAACTATTTCTGGTCTCCGGCTTTAGTGATAGTGAGGTCTCATGAATTTCGTGGATAGCGGATTGCTGTTCGGCTTTAGCGTTGTGCTCCTGGATTTTTTGGCATGGCGCTTTTTTCGGCTGAAAAATGAGTTGGCGCGGCTAGCCATCCGCAGCTTGCTCTTCATGGCGCTGAGCTACGTTTTATGGAGGTATGGCTTAAGTCCGCTGCACGTGGCTCCCTGGATAGACAACCCCGGGAGGCATTTCTTTGCTCAAGGGTTGGAGCTGCTGTGGTGGTTGCAAGCAGCACAGATCGGCTCGGTCGTGCTGGCGCGGGTGATTCTTTCGCCTGAACTACATCGTGAACATCTATTCCAGGACATCTTGCACGCCATCGTCTTCATGGTTGCCGCCGTCGCTGCCGTTGCTTACGTCCTGGAGTTGCCGATCGGCGGGCTGCTGGCGACGTCAGGAGCGTTGGCAATCATTTTGGGTCTGGCGCTGCAAAGCACCTTGAGTGATGTCTTCTCTGGCGTCGTTCTCAACGCGACGCAACCTTTTCATCTTGGTGACACGGTCACGATCGGAGATATTCAGGGCGAGGTTATCGAGCGAAACTGGCGGGCGACCACGCTGCTGAATGGTCAGGGAAATTTTGTCATCGTCCCGAATAGCGCCGCATCAAAGGCAAACATCGTCAATGAGAGCCGACCTCCGCAGATGCACGGTATGACTATATCCATTCGTATATCTCCACGCGTGCGGCCGGCCAGAGTTATCGCTGCGCTCACGGATGCTATTGAAAGCACCGCCGGTGTTCTCGAGACACCCAAGGCTGTTGTAAGTACGCATTTAATGCATCCGAAATTTGTCGAGTACGAAATACTTGCGTACGTTGCATCCGCAGGAAGCCGAGCTGCTACGAAAAACGAAATCATGGATCAGGCCTATCGGCACCTCAACGCTCAAGGTATCGAGCTGGGGCATCCACCCGCCGATGATGCTGCACCAAACCGTGCAGAGAGGCTATTGCGTGGCATCGAAATGTTTCGCGCGCTCAGTGATGAGCAATTTGCGGGGCTTGCGAAGGAGCTCAAGCACGAAGAGTTTTCGGCAGGCGAGATGATTTACCAGGTTGGACCGGACTGCCCTGACAAGCATCGCGCACTGTTCATTGTGGCGACAGGGGTCGCTGCATTGCTAACCCCGTATGAAGGACGTGATGTTGAGCTCCGTCGTCTCTCACCGGGCGATGCCGTTGGACGCGCTGGAATTCTCACCGGAGTAAGCAAAGGCATAAAACTGCGAGCGATCAGCAAGGTTGCGATAGCGAGGCTCGGCAAGGATGCCATTACGCCGATACTCCAACAGCACCCTGAGGTAGCCAAGGCGATGCTGGATTCGTTGATCGCCTATCAGGCCGAGGAAGCCGAAATTTTGAGTGAGCTGCCGTCACCCACTGTTGAGACTGGCGGCATCTTCGGCCGTTTGTTAGCGGGAATGCGGCGCTTGCATGGCATGGCAAATCATTGACGCGCCCCGTCATTGGACGAATTCGACATTGCGCGTCAGCAGGGAACTCTCTACTACCTTTCGCGTGTTGCGCAGATGCGGGGCGGCTTGGGCCAATCTCGTCCGCGTCTTGGCATGCCCCCAGAACACCTCGAGGCGTATGCGTTCGATGGCCTCATGCTTCCATCTCCCCACGCGCATAGCGTGATGGAGGCAGCTCGAAGGCCGCCATCAGATGGGCGGCCTTCTTGTTGAAGAATCACTCGATCGGGATGGGTGCTTTCTGAAAGCGGACTCCATGATGTCGGAGGTGCACGGTTGACATCGTGATTACAGGCAACGTGCAATGCTGGGGCTTTATACTGAAGGTCACGCGATACTCTCAGCCGGTTTCGAGTTTTCCTTGGAGATAGCTCATGAAAGGTTCTGACCTGTTCGTCGCAGCTCTTGTGAACGAGGGCGTCGATCGGATTTTTGGGATTCCGGGGGAGGAGAATCTCGACATCGTCGAGTCCATTCGGCGTTCGCCGATTCAGCTCATTTTGACCCGGCATGAGCAAGCCGCCGCATTTATGGCGGCCACCTATGGAAGGCTGACCGGCAAGCCTGGGGTGTGCATCACCACGCTTGGGCCTGGAGCGTTGAATCTCACTACAGGTGCCGCCTATGCACTGCTGGGCGCGATGCCGATGCTCATGATCACCGGCCAGAAGGCGATTCGGTCATCCCGACAGGCGCGCTTCCAGATCGTGGATATCATCTCGACCATGAAGCCGCTGACCAAGCTTTCACGTCAGATCATTTCTGCAACGATGATTCCGGCGATGGTCCGTGAAGCTTTTCGCGTGGCAGCAGAGGAGCGGCCGGGGCCGGTACTGCTGGAACTTCCCGAAGATGTCGCGGCGGAAGAGTGCGCCGGGGTGGCCTTGATTCCTTCGCACCCGATTGAATTTCCGCAGGCGAGTGCGGAGTCTCTTGATCGCGCCGCACAGATGATCATGCAGGCCAAGTCTCCGCTCTTGATGCTAGGCGCAGCGGCATCGCGGCCACGCTCGACTTCGGATTTGGCCCAGTTCGTGCTGCGTACGCAAATTCCATACTTCACCACACAGATGGGGAAAGGCACCGTACCGGGCGGCAGCGAGCTATATATGGGCACCGCGGCACTTTCCGAACGTGACTATGTGCATGAGGCCATCGAACGCGCCGATCTCATTGTCACCATCGGTCACGATACGGTGGAGAAGCCGCCTTTTATCATGGGCGTCAAAGGACCGAAGGTCGTCCACGTTGGCTACCAGCCGGCCAATGTCGAGCAGGTTTATTTCCCCCAGGCGGAAGTTATCGGTGACCTTGGCCCATCGCTGAGACAACTTGCAGATCGCGTTGAAGGCAAGATCCCCCATGCACAGGCTCTTCTGCCACTGCGGGAAGGTATCCTGGACCGGATCGCTGCACGTGCCACCGAAGATCGCTTCACGCCGCAACGATTGGTGCACGACGTCCGTGAGGTGATGCCGGCGGATGGCATCCTGTCCCTCGACAATGGGATGTACAAGATCTGGTTCGCGCGCAACTATCGAACACGGGTTGCAAATACGCTGCTGCTCGACAACGCATTGGCCACGATGGGAGCGGGTCTGCCAGCGGCCATCATGGCCGCGATGCTGTATCCCGAACGCCGCGTCATGGCTGTTTGCGGTGACGGCGGCTTCATGATGAACAGCCAGGAATTGGAAACGGCCGTCAGGCTCAAACTCAACCTCGTCGTTCTGATCCTGGAGGACCACGCATTCGGCATGATTCGCTGGAAGCAAGCGGTGGATCAGTTTCCCGACTTTGGCATGACCTTCGGTAATCCCGATTTCGTCACCTATGCCAAGGCCTATGGCGCTACGGGTACCAGGGTCAATGCCGTCGCTGAATTGCGTCCGATCCTTGAGAAGGCGTTTACTGATGGGGGCGTGCAGCTTGTCGTCGTGCCCATCGACTACTCAGAAAATAAACGGGTGCTCGTTGACGAGTTGAGCCAACGTTTGCCGGTAGAAAAGGGAGCATAACGATGTCAAAGACACTTCAGGTCGTACAGGCATTTGACCGGGCCGTCATCACCGAGGTCCCGGCGGACGACGCACAGGCGCTCGAAGCCAAGCTTGCTTCGGCGACTCGGATGCTGCGAGATCGCGACGCATGGCTCAAACCCCATCAGCGCAGCGCCATACTTCTGCGTGCCGTCAGCCTGCTGGAGGCGCGGCAAACCCATTTCGCCCAGCTCATCGCACGGGAAGGGGGAAAGCCGTATACCGATGCTGCTGTCGAGGTCATCCGCGCGATCGACGGATTGCGTAACGCGGCCGATGAACTGCGGACCTTTGCGGGCCGGGAAATTCCCATGGGCCTTACAGCGGCGAGCGATGGGCGATGGGCCTTCACCACCAAGGAACCCATCGGGATTGTCGCTGCCATATCGGCCTTCAATCACCCTCTGAATCTGATTGTTCATCAGGTGGCACCGGCGATCGCTGTGGGTTGCCCGGTGATCGTGAAGCCGGCCACGGCAACGCCGCTCTCCTGCATCGATTTCGTCGCGCTTCTTCGAGAAGCCGGTCTCGATGAACCGTGGTGCCAGACCTTCGTCACGGATGACAACTCGTTGGCGGAACGTCTCGCAACGGATCCGCGCGTGGCATTCCTGAGCTTTATCGGATCGGCAAAAGTCGGCTGGTATTTACGTAGCAAGCTCCCGCCGGGAACACGCTGTGCCCTGGAGCATGGTGGTGCCGCGCCAGTCATCGTCGATCGAAGTGCTCCGCTGGATCGGATCATCGAACCCATCGTAAAAGGTGGCTACTATCACGCCGGCCAGGTTTGCGTCTCTACGCAGCGAATCTTCGTTCACACGGATGTCGTGGAGGACTTTGTTGAGCGACTTGGCGCACGAGTTCGATCTCTTCGGGTGGGTGACCCACTCTTGCAGGAGACCGAGGTGGGTCCACTGATCACTGCGCATGAAGCGAATCGGGTGGCGTCATGGATTGACGAAGCGGTATCGGGTGGCGCTGTGATTATTGGCGGGGGCCGCCAGTCCGAGACCACGCTCATACCCGCCGTCCTGGTCGAGCCAGCCGCCGACGCGAAGGTTTCTCAGCTTGAAGTTTTCGGGCCTATAACATGCGTCTACGGGTATCGGGATCTCGACAAGGCAATCGACATCGCCAACTCACTACCTTTCGCCTTCCAGGCCAGCGTGTTTTCGGCAGACATCGGTCCCGCCATGCGCGCTGCCCGGCGGCTTGATGCTTCCACCGTGCTGGTCAACGATCACACGGCGTTTCGCACTGACTGGATGCCGTTCGCGGGACGGCGCCAGTCTGGCTATGGTGTGGGTGGCATACCGTATTCGATGGAAGAGATGTCGCAGGACAAGATGCTGGTTCTGCGCTACGACGGATAGCTGTGGCCCCCCGATGGAGGGTCTGGCAGTAATGGCAGCGCGCCACACCAGCAGCGACGAGGCGATCTATCGCCTCGCTCGCTTCACCCAGCCCGGGGAACAAATCCGGCGACCCCGGTTTCGACCACGGCGTTGAACCGGATGTTCGTCGCGATGCCACTGCGGATCTCCTGCATGGCGTCTTCGGGCAGTGGCGAAATATCGAAATTCGTGCGGATGTGCTCAGGGTTGGTTGACGTGGTCAGCACCGCGGTGCCGCGCTGCACAGCCCAGGCCAATGCCACTTGAGCGGGAGTCTTGTGGACACGCTCAGCGATGGCCCTGATCACGGGGTCGTTGGTCACTTTCGGTTCCATGCCATGACCTAACGGCGCGAAGGCGAGCAGCACAATGCCATGTTGCTGACAGAAGTCGAGTAGCTCCCATTCGGGAAGATAGGGATGGCATTCGACCCGCACCACGGCGGGCATGATCCGCGCAGCCGCGACGACCTCCTTCACCTTTTCCAGGGTGATGTCGGAAAGCCCGATGGACCTGCACATGCCCGCATCGACGAGGGACTCCATCGCCTGCCAGGTCTCTACCAGGGTTACTCCGGAGTCATAGATCGGCTTACCCTGTTCGTCTCTCGGATTGTGGTCGTCGCCCGGTTGGAAGGCAAAGGGCGTATGGATCAGATAGGAATCAAGGTAGTCGAGCTGCAGGCGGCGCAGGCTCGCCTCGAGAGCGGGCTTGACTCGCTCCGAGCGGTGGTTGTTGTTCCACACCTTGCTGGTGACGAAAAGATCTTCGCGTTGAACTGTCCCGGACTCGAACGCTTCCCGCATCGCATACCCGGCCACGTCTTCGGTGCGGTAGAGCTCCGCACAATCGAGCAGCCGGAAGCCCACTTCCAGCGCGACTTTAATGGCCTGCCTGGCGGCGGCATGATCAGCAATCAAGGTGCCAAACCCAAGGGCCGGGATCGCCCCCGTTCCGTGGGCAAGAGGAATTTGTGCACTTTGTAGGGAGTTGGATAGGTGCATGCTCATGCTCCTTATCTAAGAGGCGAGCAGTCAATCGGAAGATCATCCTTCGTTCCCACAGGCCATTCTACGCTCGAAGGCACCACTGGAATTACCGCGGTTGCGTGGTATGGAGATACGGCTCGAGAGTCAGCTTCGTTGCGAAGCCGTACCCGATACAAAACGGTTGCCCGGCACGCTCCACCGCCATGGGAGATCCTTGCCCTGGCTGATGCCAATGCGAAGGCTACCCGCCAGGTCCTTGGGTGGGGCCATGCCATCGTCGACGATGGCAAAGCCATCCAGTGGATGGACCAGATCAATCCCACTTTGGGCGCCGTTGATGCCCATCGCCTGAGTCAGGCGAGCTGGTCCACGGCATAGGTCACGATCACTCGCTATCCGTGGGCGCGCTGTGCGCATTTGTGCAATCCCGTGTAGCGGTTCCAGTGCGCGGATGAGCACACCGCAACCGTCCCCCTTTGGGCCAGACACGCAGTTACAGCACCAGTGCATACCGTAAGTGAAATAGACATACATATGCCCCGGTGGTCCAAACATGATGGTGTTCCGTGGCGTCTTTCCCCGGTACGTATGCGACGCTGGATCGATCGCGCCGACATAGGCCTCCACTTCCACAATGCGACCCGCCCGGCCATCCGCGGATGCCAGGACCTTGTTGAGCAGTTGTTGTGCCACCGTGGTGGCCGCCCGATTGTAGAACGCGCGCGACAGGGGCTTGCCCGGCCAGGTGATCAACGGAGTTTCTTTCTTTACCACTCGAGTTCTCCGACTAGTGTCGTTCGTATGTGCAAATCGCACTTGCCAGAAACGTCGGCTTGCTCAAGTGCACCATTCCGGTTGTTCCAGGCATCACCGCAGCAAAGGCTTTGCGAAGCTATCGGCGTCGGCAACCGCGCCTAGATAAAGTTGACGGTACGCTTCGACCAAACGGTCGAGAGAGAACGCGCGATTTCTTCCGCTAGGGTTGGGCACAACCCAAATCGCGGCACCCTCCATATTGGTCGATTGCAACCCCCACGCGATGTCTCGTTGACCTGAAAGAGCGGAGTACGCCGCCTTGCCGAGAAAGGCGACAACACGCGGCGCGTAGCGAGCGATCTTCTGCTCGAACTGCACGGCCGCAGCGCTGAATTCCTCCGCCGACAGTTGATCTGCCCGTGCCGTTGGCCGGCTTACTACTGTTGTCAGACCGCATCCGTACTTGAGGATCGCACGGTCATCCTCAGGCCGAATTTCCTCAGGCGTGAAGCCTGCGAGATGTATGACGCGCCAGAAGCGATTGCTTCTTCCAGCAAAATGGTGC
>FTBI01001873.1_pt1 | contig 10685 bp, 10 predicted proteins | sample 1639171 | NCBI WGS metagenome assembly FTBI01 (sample SAMEA3914812, study PRJEB12502) | metagenome | biome: forest; material: soil | place: Canada | collected 2011-07-07 | depth 0.1 m | reverse complement strand
GAGCACTGCCTTCACACGGCAGGTGTCACAAGTTCGATCCTTGTACCGCCCACCACTGATAACGACAAAGGCCCGGCATCGCCGGGCCTTTGTCGTTATCAGGCATCTCGGTGCACGCCCGCGATCGGAACTCTTTTTATCTCAGATCATGGACATTCCGCGCCCAAACCGCGCCGCGATGCGGTGATGTTCTTCACCGTGACCGCCGCGAGAGGGCCCGCATGGCCTATTGCTGGGGCGACTACCCGCACCTAACGATGCTCGGCCTGAGCGCTGCGCTGCATGATTAAAGGGCCAGCATGTCACTTCGCACTCGCGAAGACCTTTCATTTCATGGCCGCTGACAAAGGGCCACACGGGCTCATTGAAAAGGGCCTGGCCGGCCCTTAGCGGTCATCCACTCGACCTGACGATGACGGTGCCGGGGAAATTTAAGGTGGTATGACGGCCCGCCGCCTTGACGCTTCATGCTCCAAAGGCGGCGTCGCGTGAGATGCACAAGGACATGCCACAGCGGGCAAACACCAACGTGTCCATCGTGGACCAAGTGCTCGCAGTACGACGGCGCCACGGGATCCCCGACGCGTTCGCACAGACGCTCGCCGGTGCGACGTGCAGGGGGTTGCGCGAATCAGCATCCATGCTTTTCTCGGGTCAGACAAGCGATCCCGAGGAACTCATGCCCCGCCACATCCCCACCGAAAACGATCTGTCCCAGCAACTGCTGCGAGTGCTCGACTGGGTTCACCGTACCGGTTGGCCCACGCGCTCACACGACACGGCGATGGCGGCTGAGGTGTTTGACGCGTGGCGGTTAGCGATAGACGGCACCTGCCGCCATGGCAAACCGCACGACCGCCTAGCGTTGCTGGAGTCACTGCATAGCGAATTCAGCACAGTCCACGACGCCGATACCACGGAGCATCTGTGTGCGCTGTTCGTCGTCGCGCTTGAGGCGCATATGCGATCCACTGCACACGATTACGGCGGCACCGACGCATGGCACCGGGAACGGCCGTCGCGTCGATCGCAATCGGGACTTCCCGACGACTGCACCCCGCCGTGGCGGGGCCCCTTGCGCGAATGACGAACCATGCCACGTTGGAAATCACCCACCCATGGAGCTTCACCAATGACCCTGTATAGCCGTCGTGTTCTGGCCATGGCACTGGCCTCTGCCGTCACCACCTCGCTGACTGCCTGCGGCGGCGGCGGCGGTGGAAACACGAAGCCGACCACGCCTCCGCCGTCCACCCCGGTGACTCCGCCCGTTACCCCGCCGGTCACGCCCCCAGTGACGCCGCCGCCGGTCACGACGAGCTACAACCCGATGCGCAGCGAACTCGATCCGGAAAATGTCCCGGCCGCGTGGGCAGAGAATCAGGATGGCACAGCGCTGTTGCAGGGTCAGAGCGTCAAGGTTGGGATCCTGGATTCCGGCGCTGATCCGACCAATGCGGCACTGGCCGGTCGCATCACTTCGTTCCAGGATTTTGTTACCCCTGGCAACACCATGGCGATGGATGGCTTTGGTCACGGCACGGTCATGGCCGAGATCATCGGTGGCACAGCCAATGCGGATGGTTCGGGCGGCAACCCGTTCTACGGTGGTGTTGCGCCTCAGTCCGATCTTTACATCGCCCGAGTGGGTGACGACACCGGCACCATTCAGTCGTCGCTGGCCCCCGGCGCGCTGACTTCCTTGCTCAACCAAGGCGTTCGCCTGCTCAACATGTCCTTCGGCGAAGCCAGCATGGTGACGTCCGGCGCTGATGGCGTGCCGAGCGACCCGAATTCGGTGATCACCGAAGAGCATGGCTTTTACGCTCCCGCGGTCGCCGCCGGCGGCTTGCTCGTTTGGGCCGCAGGTAACTCGGGGGCTGCCCAGCCGAGCATGGAGGGCGGCATGCCGTATCTCGAACCCGATCTGCAGAAGGGTTGGCTGACCGTCGTCAACGTGTCGTTGAACAGCAGCGGCACGGTGACTGGACTGGATACGTCGACGGCCACGCCGTCGAATGCGTGCGGCGTTGCCGCGGCGTGGTGCCTGGCCGCGCCCGGCGACGTCTTCTTTTCCCCAGTGACCGGCACAACATTCAGCACGGGGCATGCCGATGGCACGTCCAACGCAACGGCGATCGTCACTGGCATAGCGGCTCTGGTGTGGCAGCAGTTCCCGTACTTCACCGGCAACAACGTGCAGGAGACACTGCTGGGCACGGCAACGTCGCTGGGTAATCCGGAGCTGTACGGCTACGGCATGGTGAATGCGGCGAAGGCCGTCAACGGGCCGGGTGCCTTCGATTGGGGCGTCTTCGATGTGACGATGCCCAGCACGGCGACAGGCATCTTCTCCAATGCCATCACAGGCACCGGCAGCTTGCGGCTTGATGGTGAAGGCACACTGACGCTCACCGGCCAGAACACGTATACCGGCGGCACTGTCGTCAACGGCGGCTGGCTACAGGTGACTGGCTCCATCGGCAACCTGACGGTGGTCGGCGGTGGCCTGGAAGGCGGCGCCTCCGGCACGGGTGTGATCAAGGGCAACGTGATCAACAGCGGCACCTTCGACAACACCGAGGGCAACGTGGCGATCAAGGGCAACTACACGGCGAACGGCACCAGCACCACCATGGTTCAGCTCGGCGCGCCGCTGACGGTTGCCGGCAGTGCCACGCTCAACGGTGGCACTCTGGCGCTGTCGGCTACGTCCAGCTACGCCGTCAAGACCGTCGAGCCGGTGCTCACCACGGGCACTGGAGTGACGGGTACATTCACCACGCTCGATCTGGGCACGGTCTTTTCAACCGGCACGCTGACCTACACGGCAAACGAGGTTGACGCGACGGTGACCCGCTCGTCGGTGGCAAACGTGGCATCCGAAGCGCTGCCGGCCGCCGACTTCTCCACGCAGCAGACGGCTCAGCACATCCAGACGGCGCTTCTGCAGGCTGACCAGTGGGCGGACCCGACCGCGCATGCTCAGTTCCTGCAGTCGGCCACTGCCTTCCTGTCGGCTGCGAACATGGCTGTGGCGTCCGAGTCGATCAACAGCCTTTCCGGCCAGATCCACGCATCGTCGCAAGCGCTGAGCTTCCAGCAGGAAGGCATCGTCAACCGTTCGCTGGCTGACCGCCTGTCCGATCCCGGCGCGTCCAACCCGTCCGGTGGGTGGTTCCAGGGTACGGGTGTGAATGGTGATATCGGTAGCGCCGGCTATGCCAGCGGCAAGTACAGCGGCGGCGGTGCGATGACCGGCTACGACCTGCCGCTGTCGCCCAACCTAATTGCCGGTGCGGCGCTGACCTGGAATCATGTGAGTGCAACCTATGTCGATGACACTGGCACCAGTTCCACGCGCAGCAGCGGCTTCTCCTTGTACGGTCGCTACGGAGCAGGCAATGCCTATGTCACGGGCCGTGTCGGACAGGACTGGCTCACGTCGGACATAAATCGTTGGGCCTTGCTCGGTGATGCCACCGACACCATCGCCAGTCAGCGCGATGACACGATGACGTCCGTCTACGGTGAAGCGGGGTATCACCTCTCGTTCCCTGGTACGTCGCTGACCCCGTTCGCCTCGCTCGGCTACAACCACCTCAATCGTGGCGCGATCAGCGAGTCCGGCGCCGGTGGTTTTGGCCTCACGGCTGGCAGCGAAGGCTTCGACCAGGCAGACGGCCAGGTCGGTGCACGACTGACCCAGGACTGGCTGTGGAGCGGTGGTCATACGTACCTGTCGGGCTACGCACTCTACCAGCGCGTCTTCAGCGGCAGCGATCTGGCCTTTAACGCCGCCTACGCCGGTGTGTCGAATGCGACGTTCTCGGTCGAGGGTGTGAACTCGCCGCGCAACAGCGCATGGGCGGGTCTTGGCGTGACGACGCAGCTACGCCGTGGATGGTCGTGGTTCCTGAACCTGGATGGCCAGGTGGCCGGTGGCGATACGAACACGAGGGTGGTTTCCGCGGGTGTGCGGCTGAGCCTTTGATCAAGGGCAGATGCCTTTGCGCTGAGTGATGCAGCGCACCGTTCATATCCATCCTCGACGCCACGGGAGCAAGTCATGCAGGGAATCGTCAAGACATATTTGCCCGACAAGGGCTACGGCTTCATCAAAGGCGATGATGGAAAGGACTATTTTTTTCGCAAAGAGTCGTTCACCGATGCCGCGCAGATCGACAAGATCGGTGACGGAGCCTTCGTTACGTTTGATGAGCGCGCCACACCCAAAGGCTACCGGGCCGACCAATTGTCGCTGGTCACCCCAGCTCACGTGGCCACCTTCGTGCTACCTGACGAGGTGGTGATCTCCAAGACGGATCGGCTGCCTGGATGGGAGCTGCTTGAGATCGGCGACTGGGTCGTACACGGCGCCTCTCGCGATTCGCCGGACCAGGCGAAGAGGGAACTCCAGCAGAATGCACGACGCGTCGGCGCCAATGCGCTTCTTGGTGTCGAGTACTACAAGTCGACGGGGGCACAGGGCAACTACCGATTCACAATTCACCATTTTCGCGGTCGTGTCGCTGCAGTGGGCAGGCGCAGCACGCGCGGTACGTATACAGAAGCGGATCTGACGGGACTCAACCAACGCGCGCGAAAAGTACATCAGCAAATTGAAGAGAAGATCCGCTCGATGCATCAACGCCGATCGACGGTGGCGGCGGCTCTGTTGATCGGCGCACTGATCTGTCTTGTTGCGCAGATCGGGTCATTTATACCGAGCGTGGTTCTTGGCATCGCCGGGGGCATCACGCTTCTTTTTGGAAGCACCGATCGCTGGATCGAGTACCGAAGAGCCCCGATCGCCATGGACTGATATCGCGCAAAGGTAGCGCACGCCTTCGCACGGAATCAGGCCGTGAAGGGGGATGACCGTTGGCCATGGTGTGGCCGCCTCACTGCGCGAGTTGGCCGTGCTCCACGATCCTGATCCTGCGGTAGAACCGAAGGCTGCCTTGCCTGGCACCGCAGCCAGACAACAATGGACGCCAATGGACGCCAATGCGCACTATGAGAGGAGGAAAGTCATGAATGAGAATTTCAGGGCCTTCGCCGACAGGTTGGTCAAAGGTGCCGTCGTGGCAGCCTCCACTCGACTGATGGGCAAGCAGTGCACCAGCTTCAGCTCACCGATTCAACTGACTTTTTCAACTGTATCGACCCAAACCGGACTGCTGCCAGGACTGCCGGACATCAAAAGTGGTGCCAGGAACATCAATCTCAACAGTTTCTGAGCGTGCACCTCTTCGGCTACGGAATGGCGGCCCTCTTGCTGCACGGCGCAACCCGTTTTTCTAAACGAATACTGAATATTATGGCCAACATTTGATTTATATCCGCCACTATTCACATAAGTATCAGATTAAAAAGCACATTTTATGGATGCGTTCCGCCAGAAGCTCAACCAACTCTATAAATATAGACTGAACACATCAGCCATGCTGGTGATCGTATTCGCCAAAAGACGCGTAGGCTACGGAAATCAAAGAAAATTTACCGGAGCGATTTCCGCCAGTGAATCAGCCACGGATGCTACCTATCGCCGCCGCCCTGATCCGGCATGGCGCCCTGCCCTCCCAAGACCTCTATAAGAAGGTACAGGACGAGTTTGGGAGCGAGCGCAGCTTTCAGCGTGCCCTGAGCGACACCCCAAACCTCGTTCGCCTCGGGTCCAAGCGGAATCGAGGGTATGCCATCGCACGTACCGACATTCCCCCATCGCCGGTCTACATGCGCCATCAAGACGGGAGCGACTACTTCCTCGGCAACCTTCTGGCGCTGGAAGCAAATCAGTGGACTTGGGATGACGCGGCCATGCCGCAGTGGTGGATGCTGCTGTCGCAGCTGAGCGAGACCCTGCCGGTCTATCAGGGCCTGCCCTGGTTCATGAATGCCTTCCGGCCTGCCGGCTTCCTAGGCCGCACCTGGGTCCGTGAGCACGCTGCCGCACAGGGCTGGTCGCTGGACATCCAGTCCTGGACGGACGAGCAAATCCTGTCCGCCGCGCTGCAGGTGCCTTGGGACTGGCGAGGCAATCTGTCGCTCGGCCCCTTCCACGAGACGGAAGACGGCGTCGTTGCCATCGACGATCGAAGGGAGGAATACGCCAGGCGCGCCAATCTCGTCCTCGATGGCGTCATGACCGGCGCATCGGCAGATGGCGAGCAGCCTAAGTTCACCGCCGTCGTTGCTGAAGGCAACTGCCGGCGCTCGGTGCTGGCGAAGTTCTCACCCCGCATGACGGATGATCCGGCGGCGCGGCGCTGGGGAGACATCATGCTCACCGAAGCCGTTGCGCAGCAGACGATGGCGATCCATGGGCTGGACTCGGCCGCCACCGAGGTCTGGATGCACGACGATCGCATGTGGCTGGAAACCACGCGCTTCGACCGTGTCGGCGCGCGGGGGCGCGGAGGTATGGTGTCCCTGCGCGCGCTCGCGTACAGCTATCACTATCAGGGGCCGGCAAACGGGTGGGTTCAGGCGGCAGAACATCTGGAGAAACGGGGCGCCCTCCTCGAAGAGAGCGTGGCTAAGGTGCGCCACATCGCCACCATCGGCCACCTATTGCTCAACACCGACATGCACATGGGAAACCTGAGCTTCATCGTTGGTACCGGCCCGCCCTACCGGCTCCGAGTGGCGCCGGTATACGACATGACGCCGATGCGCTGGGTACCGGTTGGGGCGCAGAACGTGGTGCCACCGCTGAAGCCCGAGCCGCTGCTCAAGACCCACGATCGCGAAGCGATGGTGATCGCTGCGGAAATTTGGGAAGAGACGTCCCGTCGGGACCTGGCGACCGACGAATGGCGGGCGTGGTCGGCGCAGCGGGCACAGCAAATTCGGGAAGCACTGGCAGCGGATCCAAGCTGATAGCGCGCGCTCGCTGTTGATAGTGGTGGTGGTGCGGTTGCTGCCGGTCGATGGTGGTCGATGGTGGTGACCAGCCGGGCTGCGCTTTCAAGGCGAAGTCAGAATGACTTCGCCTCTTTCCGGGCGTAGATCTACCCAGTCGGTGGTTAGCTCGGACCGCCAGAAAAAGGGCGGCAATGTTTTGAGAGCGCCGCCGGCCTTTTGTATTTGACTCGGTTACCTAAAAGCAGCTCGATTGGCCGAACGCATTACCAGCGATATCGATACAACCGTCTAACATCGGAAGCCCGCTAGCAGGATTAACAGACAACATGTGTTGACCGAATTCTCCGTGAATGATGCCGCCGATGTCGATACCGTGGTTTGTCACGGGTAGACCAATGGCGAGGTTGATGCCCATCGAATCATCATCGATTGCGCCAGCGCACGGATAATGGCCGAACGTATTGCCAGCGATTTCCGGATCACTATCTAGCATTGAAAGGCCGCTAGCCGCATTCAGAGACAATCTGTGTTGATCGATCATTCCGTAAACGTTGCCACCGATGTCGATACTGTGATCTACCGTAGGTAGACCTGTGGCGGGGTTGACGCACATCGGATCATCATTGAATGGGCCAATGTACGGACTGCAGTTAGCACGCCGTTTTGCGGAGCTTCTGCTCGACATATGGGTATGCCCTCCTTTGATGACCATATAGCTGAACTTGGCAATGAAAAGGATTCCTCCACAAATAACGAGCGCAACGGTTTCGTAGTCCAACTTTCCTCTCCTTGAAACATGAGCGCGAAGCCTTCGATCGGACCAACCGTCTTGGCGAATCGTAACCGTCGCCACCGAGGCCGGCACAGTCGATCTGCGCGGCTCGCCTCAGATGAACCAACTCCTCGCAGAAATCCCTCGCGCGAGCTTCCTTCTGGATAACGTTCATCGTCGCCAGTTCGCGCCGGAAGGTGCGCAGGTCGGCATACTGAGCATCCAACGGCTCACGCTGACACGGTGTCATCGGGCATCGGGTTGTGAACATCGGGGACCTACTCCTTCGTATCGATGGCCGAACCATCCGGTCCTTGAGCTGCACGCGCGGATCGCATCACCCGATCCAGCTCGTCCTGACGCTGTTCCAGCACCGTGATTCGCTCGAGCGCTTGAGCCAGGGTGGCGTGCCACGCGTCCTTGGGTACCTCCGTATAGCTCTCGACGCAGGACGGATCCATCCTCTCCCCGATCTCAGAGTGAATGGTGTGACGACGCTCATCCTGTCGCCCTTTTCCACTCATGGCCTCGTCCGTGACGCGGTTTAGCCAGCGACACAGGGCTACGACGGGAGCAAAGAAACCCCGCGGTGTTTCCCTGGCACCCTGGATGAAGCCGTCTTTAAAAGCCTTCAGAGATTCATTCATTGCCTTCCTCCATTGATAGATGCTTTGTCGCCGATTGACATCCGCCCCTCATCGCTGCCCTGTCCCTCACCAGCCACCGATGGCCACCGCGAGGACGCCAGCGTCGTACGGACGCGCGATCTCCCACCCCGACGTACCCAGTAATCGCGCGACGTATCGGAAGCGACTTTCCAGTTCACTTTCACCGGCGCTCCCCTCCTGGGGATGCGCGACCAGCTCCCCGATGCCGGACATGACCCGACCGGGAAAACTGCGCATCTTTTCGCTGTACGCGTCGCGGCTGGTTAGCGCCACCTGCTCGATCGACAAGCGCACAAGATTCCGTTCGGGTGCATGGCCGTCCATGACCCGATGCCCACGCACCATGGCGTCCACGATGGACTCATACAGGTTCAGCCACGACGTACGACAAGCCAGCTCGTCGTACAGGGACTCCTTTCCGAGTTGACGCTTCTCGGCTACCAGCACGAGCAGCTGGCGTAACAGGGTCAAAGCATCGGTGTATTCCACGTAGTCGTCCGCCGAAAGCTGGCCTTCGGCCATAGCGATCTGATCGAGTAGCGCCGAGCCTCTCCAACGGGCCGGATGGGTGTCGCTCAGCTCCGCGATGACCTGGGTGATCAGCGCGCCGACCACCAGATTCGGCACCATGCGTCGAGAATCCTTGAGCGACAGGGCAACACCTTCAATGGCCATCATCGAAGTCAACCCGTCCAGACCGGCGAGGAGGTCTGCATGGGTCAACCCGTCGCAAGCGAGGGCGAACCCCTCGCGGTCAGCGGTGAAGTGCCAGGGTGCAACCCAGCGCACTCGAATATCCGCACCGCGAACACGTCGCTCGACAGTGATGACGCCCATGAGATCCCGATACATACCCGTGACCAGGGCTGCGATCTCGCCTTCTGGCGTGATGAGGACGCCAGCCACGGGATCCCGCCGATCGACTTCCCGAGACTCACCTTCGGGTGAGATCTGACACTTGTGCATCAGATGAGCGTGGATGGCATCGATGACGGCATGAGGCGTGCCCTCCAAGACCTCCTCGAGGATCAGCTGCAGGCTCGGCCGCTCGGTGACGGAGCCGAGGACCTCGCCCACCTGCGGACACTGTTCGCCCATGCGCGGCAGCGGCGTGATGGCCGTCTCGACCATACGTCCGTCCTCGTCCCAATAACAAAAAAGGGGAACGCCGAAGGCCAATGGGTGCGTGCATGGACTGACCGCCCAGCGCAGGTTTTGGCGGGTGCCGAACACGGCGTCGTTGAATGCCATCGCCATCAGGCGGCCAATGCGATGCGGTGGCTACACGCCATCGAAACATCCGTTCGATGGGTCGGGTTCCGACGGCGCCGACGAGGCTCTGCCAGATTTCCTTCCTGTTCCCACTCTGCCTCGAGCGTACGCCGAAGTTTGACCTGCACAGGCAGCAAGGAGCGAAATCCCGCACACATGATGTCGATCGCATCACATTGGCCCACCACCTGAAGCGTGGTCATCGGGGCGCTGCAGAACTGCTCGAACGATACGCCGAGCTTGTTGATCGATGCCTGCTCGAAGATTTCCGTGAGAGTGAAACCGTGGATCTTTTCCATGAAGGGCTCCTTGTCCGTAGAGGTGACTAATCATGGATACCACTCCTTCCCTGTGGCGCAAGCCCCCCATCCCTCTGGATTTCCACGATTTCCAGCATCGACAAAACACACAACCCATCCGGCCCTTTGTACTCAGATGCTCACCTATTACCTACTTAGATAGGTGAGCATCTGCCTTCTCGACGACCACTTGCTCGCCTAACTCAGCTCAAGTGCTTCACATCCAGGCTAGGCACGTGTGTGTGGGCCGTTGCCGCCGGGAATCTGTGTTGCCGATTGTCGTGGACCATGCTGAGCGAAATTTCCATCGGCATTTGCTTGAGACACTGCGCAAGGGAGGCGGCAGCACGTTAGGCCGCGGCGGTCATAAGGAACCTTCGGGAAGGCGATCGCGTCAGGTTTTGATTGTCGCTTGTGTAGCGCGTACGCAGCTCAGCACGTTGATCTACTACGGCCCTATGATTGAGGTCATAAACGATCTGCTCGACCATCTCACGGGCCATCGCCGCAATCAGTCCGAAGGCAACTGCGGAGTCGAAGACTTCGCACAAACCACAGGCTGCTACGACCAAACCGGGGCGTAAGGCCCAAACGACCTGATAGGCGCGGCAAGCCATAGGTGGATCAGCGCCACCAATAAAATGCACGAGCAACCGGTATTCACTCATTTCATACGATGCCCCGGACCAGCGCACCGAACGCCGAGCCGTCCTGCCGTGTGAGATTGGGGACGAAACGTGCGTAGCGCGTGAATAGCATCCGCGCATCGCTGTGCCCCATCTGGCGTCGAATGAACTCGACATT
>FTBI01001290.1_pt1 | contig 10757 bp, 12 predicted proteins | sample 1639171 | NCBI WGS metagenome assembly FTBI01 (sample SAMEA3914812, study PRJEB12502) | metagenome | biome: forest; material: soil | place: Canada | collected 2011-07-07 | depth 0.1 m | reverse complement strand
GTCACGCTGTATTGCGTGAACTTTGTAGGCGACGGGCTGCGCGACGCGCTCGATACCAAGGAGCGTTGAGATGGCGTTGCTCGAAGTAAAAGACCTGGGCGTGCGCTTTACACGACGCGACGCTTCGCCCGTGGATGCGGTGCAACGTGTGTCGTTCACGCTCGAAAAGGGCAAGACGCTGGGGATTGTCGGCGAGTCAGGCTCGGGCAAGAGTCAGACCGTAATGGCGCTGCTCGGACTGCTGCCGGGCAATGGCCAAACCTCCGGCGAAGCGCTCTACGGAGGACGCAACCTGCTGGCGCTGAGCCAGCGCGAACTGAACCAGATTCGCGGCGATCGCATCGGCATGGTGTTTCAGGATCCGATGACCTCGCTCAATCCGTTTCTGACGGTCGAGCGGCAGATGACCGAGGCACTGCAACTGCACCGCGGCATCTCGCGGCGCGATGCGCGCCAAAAGGCCATCGAGGCGCTGCAGCGTGTGTGGATTCCGGACGCGGCACGCCGGATCGATCGGTATCCTCACGAGTTCTCGGGCGGCATGCGTCAGCGCGTGACGATCGCCACGGCGCTTCTCACCGAACCTGAGATCCTGATTGCCGACGAGCCGACCACGGCACTCGACGTGACGGTGCAGGCGCAGATCATCGAACTCCTACGCGAGCTGAACCGCGACCTGGGGACGGCGATCATTCTGATTACGCACGACATGGGCGTGGTAGCAGGGCTCGCCGACGACGTGATGGTGATGTACGCAGGCCGGACCGTGGAGCGCGCGAGCGCGCAGGCACTGTTCGAGAACCCGACCCATCCCTATACGCGCGGCCTGCTCGACGCGCTGCCGCGCATTGACGACGGCGACGGGACCCATGACATAGACGCGCCGCTGCGCACGATTGCGGGCAATCCGCCGGCGCCGGGTGAGGCCATCGAAGGCTGCGCGTTTGCGCCGCGCTGTGCGCTGGCGAAAGAAGGCTGCCACGGCACGCGGCCTGAACTGGAGCCGATCGCCGGTGTGACGGACGGCTGGCGTGCGTGCCTGCGGCCGGTCGGCGAGATGATGGAGGTGGTGCGGTGAGTGACACGGCGACACAAAAGACGGTGGGTATGGGTAACGGGACGACAGGAAAGCCGCTCGCCGGCGGCGCGGCGGGTGGCGATGCCCGCGCTAACGCAGTGGGCGAGCCCGTGCTGACGGTGCGCGATCTCAAGGTGCACTTCCGGGTGCCGCGCGGCGCGTATCCGTGGTCGTCGAAGGCGACGCTGCGCGCGGTGGACGGCGTGTCGTTCGACGTTCGGCGCGGTGAGACGGTGGGGCTCGTGGGTGAGTCGGGCTGCGGTAAGTCGACGCTGGCACGCGCGATCATTGGGCTGACGCCCGTGACGGAAGGTAGCGTGCGTTGGCGCGATACCGAGACCGTCACCGACGGACGACGGCCGGCTGCTGCGATGGAGCGGCTGCGCAAGGATGTGCAAATGGTGTTTCAGGATCCTTTAGCTTCGCTGGATCCGCGGATGACCATTGAGCAGATCGTCACCGAGCCGTTGAAGGTGCAGCGTCCGGGTATGGGGCGTGACGAGACGCATGCGCGGGTGGTGACGATGCTCGAGCGCGTGGGGCTCGGCGCGCATCATCTGTCGCGCTATGCGCATGAGTTTTCTGGGGGACAGTGTCAGCGGATCGGGATTGCACGCGCTTTGGTGGGTGAACCGCAGTTGGTGATTTGCGACGAGCCTGTGTCGGCGCTGGATGTTTCGATTCAGGCGCAGATTGTTAACCTCCTGCGTGATTTGCAGCGGGAGTTGCACCTTTCGTTGCTGTTTGTCGCCCATGACCTCGCCGTTGTTAAGGCGATCAGTCAGCGCGTGCTGGTGATGTACCTCGGGCGCGTAATGGAGCTTGGAACGCGGCAAGAGGTGTATGGATCGCCGCAGCATCCTTATACGCGGGCTTTGTTGTCCGCAGTGCCGAGGCCTGATCCTGCGACGGAGCGCACGCGTACGCATGCGGTGCTGACCGGGGAAATGCCCTCGCCGTTGAATCTGCCTTCCGGCTGTGCGTTTCGCACGCGGTGTCCGGAGGCGATTGGGGCGTGTGCGGAAGAAGTGCCGCAGTCGATCTCGCGCGGGACGGGCGATCGAAGGGTGGCGTGTATTCGGGTAGCGTGACCGGTGTCTCAAGGCCCAGGCGTCTTGCGCGCGTGGGCGTCATCTTGACGCTCCTGCGCGTACGGGGCCTCTGACCTGGATTGTTCGACAACCTGGAGCAATGTGCGTGCAAAGAAGCAGCCCATGACTGCGGACAGGATAATGAAAATCGATGCCGCATCGACCAGCAATCCGAGACGCACGAAAACAAAGAAGCAGCACACAACATTCAGTAGATGCAGGAAGACGCCCAGGACGGTGGAAGCCCTCGGGACGGCTCTCAGGAATAGTGCAAACCGCGATCGGGGGCGGGGCACGTACCAGATAATCAGCAGTCCGAACGCCATAATAAAGGCGCTTTCCGCCCATTTCAGCCAGGTGGGGCGGCGCAGGAATCGTCCCTCGACAATCGTCTCAATGACTTGCGCCTGAATCTCGATACCCGGCACCAGTTCCCCCAATGCGGTCGTGCGCATGTCGGTCACGCCGCTGCCGGTCAGGCCTACCAGCACCAGTTTGCCGCGGATCCGTTCCGGATCGACTGTGCCCTGCAGAATGTCGCGCGCTGACACGTAGCGGCTCAGCGTCGTGCGTATGGACGCGAAGTGCAGCCAGATATCGCCGCCTGGTTGCGTCGGCACCTGCACGTCCGCGACACCCACCGCCTGCACGCCCGATGTGTCAGCGTAGACGTCGATCGCCGCTGAATCCGTGGCGAGGCGAAGCATTTCCATCGGCAGCCCGGGTACCAGCTTGTCCCTCAAACCCATGATGAGGGGAATATGCCGGACCACGCCTTGTTCGAGCGAGACGCTCAGCATTGCCTCACCGTGGGCCGCCGCCTGTAATTCCGGCAGACTCGCGAGCACAAAGTCGAACCGTTGCACGTGGTCGAGTGGGTCGCTGCCATGCACGAGGATCGGAGCGCTTCGCAGATCCGTACTGGCGGCGAAGACGTAATGATCAAGCGCCGCGGCACCCAGGATGGTCGGCGCAGCGCGCAACGAACTGGCGAGAATGGCCTCGTGACTGGGCAGAGCCCGCAAGCCGGCAGCGAGGCCCGTGGCCGCCTTCGGCAGATTGGCGGCCACCTTGTCGGGCGAAGTCTGATCCGGCTCTGGCATATAAATGTCGAGACCGATAGCCAGCGGTTTCAGTGCCGCAATCGCATCGATGAGGTTCGCGAGTCGATTTCGCGGCCAGGGCCATTGACCGACCGTCGCCAATGTTTCCTCATCAATCTCGACAATGGTCACCGGCTGAGCCGTTGGAACGCGTGGAAAGCGGCGTTGATACTGGTCGAACAGAAGTTGCCGGGCCGTTTTGAAGGAGTCCGGAAGCGCCTCGTCCATCGCACCCACGAAAGCCGGACGGTGTATGTCGCTCGGCCATTCGCTGGACAGGTTGATGAGGCTCAGGCCGAACAGCACCACCAGTGCCACCGGGCGCCCCTGGGCTGCCCTCACCAGACTCCTGATGCGCGCAACCCACCGGTCGTAATAGCGTTTCATCGAGGGAAAGAACATACCGCGTCGATGATCGCCGCCGTCATTGGATGGTGATGACGGTGCGCCGGTTCATGCGATTGGGAACGCCATCTGCCGTAGGGACTAGCGGCTCGCGCTTGCCGCGGCCCGCGGCTTCAATCTGGCGGGCAGGTATGCCTTCCTTGACCAGGAACGCGGCAACTGTCTGCGCGCGCCGCAACGACAGTTTGTCGTCCCACTCCTGAGAGCCCGCCAGATCGGTGTGTCCGACCACCAGCACCTCGGGCGCGGGCCAGGTCGCCAGGACGGCTTTCAGCTGTTTAACCGTGGCGGCTGACTCCGGGGCCAGGTCGGTTGCGGAGTCGAACAGGAAGAAAATCGTGAACGTCACGGGGCGAGGAGGCCGCGCCGCGAGTACCTCGGCATAGCGTGTCTGGACGGCTGCCTGGCTATCCATCGTCGTTTCGATGGCACCACTGCTGGTGACGTCGACTCCGGCGTAAGCCTTGTTGATGGTTTGCTCACCGGTGGCGCTATGGACAATGACCGCTCCAACTTTGCCCTCCGGATCCGGCAATAAAATAATTTTGTCTGGGGGCGTGCTACAACCGGCCAGGAGAGCCAGCAAGACGAATGCCGCTCCAGCTACCAACGCGCGACTTCGGATTGCAGCCTTCAATGTCCGCTCTCCCCTTTCTCGCCGACTTCGATGATAAATTCTGTGCCGCGTACGCCCAGCGTGGTGGTCGGCGTGCTGAAACGGACGGCATCCGGATTCGCCTTCGCCAGCTTGCCGGAAATCACAGCCAGGGAACCGCGTTTGACGGTGGCGTCCAGCACCCCGTCATGCGTCGTGGTATCGAACGCGAATTTGTTCAGTTCGAGAGTGGTATTGGAGCCGGCCGACAGTTGAGTGCTGTCACGCAGCGTGATACCAACGGAGGATTGCGGGCCAGTCACGATGCGATCGCTGCCATACACCTCACTGCCGACGGCCGCGCCCGCATTTCCTGCAGCCCGCTCAATCTGCACCGTGCCTTTTAGGGTCTTGACGACGCCGGCCGCATCGGCGGCACGTGCATCGGCAATATCCATGCACCCGCATGCGAGTATCACGGCATAGCTAACGGCTTGGAGACGCATCGGTGGCACCTGATTGCGTAAGCGCCGCTTTGCGCCGGGTAGCGCGGCTCGGCGATGTCGGCCTGGTGTTCCTGCGAGTGATCGTTCCCCGACTGCTCGGCAGCTGGGGCGTGTGAAGGACCTGCAGAAATACTGCTCCCGGAAGCCAGGCAGAGGCGTTTCTGCGGTGCCGTACAGCGTAGGGTCCCGCTCCGAATGCCTCTGTGCGTTTCCGCGCATTTCGCCGCTAGATAGTACGTCTTTGTCAGCCGCTTTGCGTCACCCGAGTTCGATCGGCTGCCCGTGCGGGGTATAGCGCGCGGCGACGTCCCACGCATTGTGACGCTGCCGGAGCGTGTCCTCTGTCACCAGGCCCTTGATGGTGCTGATGCGCTCCAGCGCCGTCAGCCAGTGACTGTAGTAAGTGTTGCCACGGTCCGGGTCGCCAGCGGCCTGTGCATCACGGATTGCCCGACTCAGACATTCGGCCCATTCCGCCCAGGTGAACATGCCGCGCTTGTGCAAAGCCACTGTCATGGCAAACGCCTGGGCTTCCCACGGAGCACTAAAAACGGGCCCAGCGTCGTCGCAAGGCAACGCCGGCAAGGCGGCACGCAGTTCAGGCAGATTCGGTCGGGCGGAAGTCATGTCAGGTAGATCCGGCGTCCGGGTCGACGAGATACGGCTCCCAGCAATCGACGCAGACCGATGCCGCTGTCGTATCCGTCCCCCAAAGTTCAGAGGCATCGAAGCACACCGTATAGAGCCATTGCGGTTGTTCGCCAAGCCCAACTGCGTTGGTATCGGGAAAAACGTGCGCGCCGTGCACGGCGAGAATGCGCCCTCGCTTGCCGCGGCAGTAGCGCGGCAAACGGGTATGGGTGGACGGATTCAACTGACGGGTCTGCACCCTGTCGCCCAGCTTAAAGCGTGCACCAGCGGCCGCGGCGCGATTGACAGGGCTGCCCCGGAGCAGCGCAGCGGCAACCTGGTCGGCCATCAACACGCGAGGGACCGACGCCGCCGCACTCGTCGACTCGCCGGTGCCGATTTCCTCCGCCGTTGCCAGCCCCGTACTCAGCAGCAGCTTTTTTAGTCCTTCGAACCATATCTGGTAGTAGCTGCTGGAAAGGTATTGTGCAGGCGGCAGGCTCTCCCGTGCCGCACGAGACATGTCAATGTTCCATTTGCCGGTTGCGCCCATTGCCAGCGTGATCGCCAGCACCCGGCGCTCCCAGTCGGCGTGAAAGAGCGAGGCGTCGGCTTCCGCCTGTACGAGGCCGAATGCCTGCATGCCGCCAAGGTCCTGTGCGCCGTTCATGCGGGCCCCCGTATCGATTCCGGTGTCTTCGGCAATCCTGTGCCGATCATCGAGTCACGTGTCACCAGTTCAGCGAGCGCCTCCTCAGAGAGGCCACTGGCTCCGGGCGGCTGCATGGGTAACACCAGATAGCGAACCTCTGCGGTGGAGTCCCACACGCGAAACTCCACTTCGGCGGGCAATTCGAAGCCGAACTCCTTCAATACACCCCGCGGATCGATCACCGCGCGCGAGCGGTATGGCGCCGACTTGTACCAGACCGGCGGAAGCCCAAGCACCGACCAGGGATAGCACGAACACAGCGTGCAGACCACCATGTTGTGCAGCACAGGCGTGTTCTCCAGCGCCACCATGTGTTCGCCTTGCCTGCCGGTATAGCCGAGCGAAGCAATCGCTGCGGTAGCGTCGTCCAACAGCCATTGCCTGTACGCCGCGTCGCGCCATGCCTTCGCGACTACGCGCGCACCATTGTGCGGCCCGACCTTGTGCTCGTATGTCTCGATCAGGATCTCCAGGGCACGGGGATCGACGTACCCTTTCTCTACTAGGAGGGACTCCAGCGCACGCACGCGCAGATCCATCTCCGACAACTCACTACCGTTGTGGTCGTGAGCGTCGCCATGTGCATGCTCTTGCGGGTCGCCTTCAGGATCGTTTCGGCTCATCGAAGTCCGCTCGGAAGATTGCCAGACAGAACCAGTATGGTTCGTGCAGGACGCAAATGCAAAACCAAGGGGTGTCCTACGCAAGCTTGTAGTTGACGCAGGTTGACCCAGGTTGACCGAAGCGGGCGGCAGCACGGCATGCTGCTCAAGTCACTCAGACGCCGTGCCGCGCTCCCTATTTCCACTTCGCGCCAAGCGTTTCGAGTCCAGCTTTCTTGAGGTCATCTGCCACCATCACCACGCGAAACTCGCAGTCGGCATTGAACGAAAGAAACCAGGGTTCCGCGAACTTTGGAATCTGCGACGGCTCCTCAAGGTTCACGATGAGGATTGCTCCGCGTGTTCCGTTCTCCGAGGTAAAGTAGGCGGCTTCCGGTTTCATCTCTGCGAGAATCCTCTCCATTAACGCTCCGATGGTGCCGTCGCGCACAAAGGTGTTAAATGGCTCGTGAGGTATTCGTATGTTGAGAAGCATGCGCATGGTCTTCCTCCTTGATTGTGTCCGAATGGACTCTTCAAGAATAGGCGTTCACCGCGCTATTGGATGTGGCTATTCGACAAAGCGGCACCGGGACTCGACGGTTCGCTCAGCCCTTCGATATCGGCGCTGTACGCTAGCAGCAGCTTGATCATCGGCAGATCGCCCTTGAAGGCGGCGCCTGCCAGCGGCGTCTGTCCGTTGCTGTTGCGCAGATCCGGATCGGAGCGATGCCGAAGCAGCACGCGCACCGTTTCCAGATGTCCGTGATACGCGGCGAGCATCAGTAGACTGTCGCCGCGATGATCTCGCAGGTTTGGCGGCAGGCCTTTGCCAAGTAGCGCGCCAAGCGTTTCAGAGTGGCCTGCGCGCGCGAGATCGAATACCGTGTTCGCGAATTCGAACGTATCTTCGTCGAGCGCGCTAGCGGGAGGGGCATTGCGGATTTCAGGTTGCACATTAGCACTCCTCTACACATGGTGGACAGAAAGTGACTTTTGAATGCTTCCAAACTATCGAAACCTGCGGGACGCGACTAGCTGACGCCAGCGCAGGATTGCATCATTCGATGGCTTCGTAGGGCAAGCCGACGTAGTTTTCCGCAATCGTGGTCAAGCCGGCTTGCGAGCTCGTCAGATAGTCCCGCTCGATTTCCTGCATCTTGCGGCTGAACGCGTCGCTGTCGGGAAACTCGTGCAGCAGTGAAGTCATCGACCACGAAAAGCGGACAGCCTTCCAGACCCGGCGCAAGGCGATATCCGAATAGCGCGCCAGCAGATCCGTGCGCCGTTCACGGTAAGTCTTGATCAGGATTCCATACAACGTGCTCACGTCGCTCGCGGCAAGATTAAGACCTTTGGCTCCCGTGGGCGGCACGATATGCGCGGCATCGCCGACCAGGAACAGGCGTCCATACTGCATCGGTTCGGCGACGAAGCTGCGCAGCGGTGCGATGCTCTTTTCGAGCGAAGGCCCGGTAACGAGCTGATCGCCGAGATGGTCGGGCAAGCGATTTTTGAGTTCGCTCCAGAATCGGTCGTCGGACCAGTCCTCGGCCTTTTCTGTCAGGGGTACCTGCAGGTAGTAGCGGCTACGGGTGCGCGAGCGCTGGCTGCACAGCGCAAAGCCGCTCGGATGATGCGCGTAGATCAGCTCGTGATGGACCGGCGGGGTATCGGACAGCAGGCCGAGCCAGCCGAAAGGATAGATGCGTTCGTAGACGCGCAGGACCTCGGCGGGAATCGTCTGCCGCGAGACGCCATGAAAGCCGTCGCAGCCCGCCACGTAATCGCAGTGCAGCGTGCGCCGCTCACCGTTACTCTCATAAGTCAGATAAGGGGAGGCGCCGGTAATGTCGTGAATCTGGACATTTGCTACGTGATAAATGCTCGTCGCACCGGACCGCGTGCGCGCTTCCATGAGGTCTCGCGTGACTTCGGTCTGGCCGTAGACGGTGACGGTTTTGCCGCCCGTCAACGCCTTCAGGTCGATGCGTACGCGCCGGCCCGCGAAGGCGAGTTCGACGCCCTCGTGCACGACGCCATCCTGATCCATGCGGGCGCCGACCCCGGCTTCGCGCAGCAGATCGACCGTGCCCTGTTCGAGCACCCCGGCCCGAATACGGCCTAGAACGTACTCGGGCGTTTGCCGTTCGAGGACGACGTTGTCGATTCCGGCTTGCGTCAGCAGCTGGCCTAGCAGCAGGCCGGAAGGGCCTGCGCCGATGATGGCGACTTGGGTTTTCATTGCGTGCCTCCAGGTTTTTCACCGCCTCGTGCGAATGCGACGGACACGAGGTTTCGTTTTCTGATGTCGGCATTCTTTAACACTGCGGATCTGGCGGGAAGGGAGGAATCGGCGTTAAATTTGGACTTTTGGAAACTCCTGAACCAGTCGGGGGGCGGGATGGGGAAAGTACTTCATCGGCCATTGGGCGGAACCGGCGTCCCGGTATTCGAGCTCTTCGGTGAACGGCAGACGTGGCCCACGCCGGATCTCCTGCACTGCGAGTCGATACCGGAGCGCAGCCGCGTGCACGACTGGGAGATCACGCAGCACCGACATGCGGATCTCGGCCAGTTCGTGTACGTGCAATCCGGTCATGCGCTGCTCGACGTGGAGGGCACCGTCAGCGAAATCGACGAGCCGGCCGTGCAGGTCGTACCGCCGATGTGCGTGCACGGCTTTCGCTTCAGCCGCAATATTGCCGGCTACGTGATCACACTGGCGCTGCCGCTGTTCGACTGGCTGCAGGACAGCCTGGGCGATGCCGCCCCTGCTTTGTTGCGGGCAGGCTGCCATGAGGTCGGTGCCGACAAGCCCTACATCGACCAGTTATGCCAGCGGATCGCCTGCGAGTATGGCAACGTAGCGCCGGGGCGCGATTTCGTGCTGCATTCGCTGGTCGGCGCGCTCGGCAGTTGGGTTGAGCGGCAGCAGCACGAGCAACGAGAAGCCGAATGGCGGCCGGATCGAGGACAGCAACATACGGCATCCTTTTCCCGGCTGGTCGAGCAGCATTTTCGCGAGCATTGGTCCGTCGCCCAGTACGCTGCGGAGCTTGCCATTACGGCGGCGCAACTCAACCATGTCTGCCGCCGGTCGCTGGGATGCACGGCGCTCGAGCATGTACACCGTCGCGTTCTGCTCGAGGCGAAGCGCAATCTGATCTACACGACCATGTCGGTCGCCCAGGTTGCCGATTTGTTGGGTTTTTCCGACGTGGGCTATTTTTCGCGCTTCTTCCGGCGGCTGGAGCAGGTGAGTCCGCGTGATTTTCGGCAGCAGCAGGCGTCGCATGGGCGAACGCCCGCTTGAGGGGAGGAGCGCCTGCGGGCGGCGTCACGGATGATGCCGGCCAGCGCGAGCTCAGCGAATTCGGGGGAGCGGCTCGGCGCGATGGGCAAATCACTGCACGCCGTGAATGGCCGATTGAAAAAGAAAACCCCGCTAAAAAGCGGGGCTGATGTTTACACTTTGTGGTTACAAAACCTCAGAACGGAATATCGTCATCCATCTCATCGAACCCGCCGCCGGCTGGCGCGCTCGGACGGCTTGCACCACCGCCGCTACCACCACGCGAAGCGCCACCACCACCCGAAGCTACACGGCCACCACCGCCGCCGCCACTGCGCTCCGACGGCTCACGGCTATAACCACCTTCATCGCCACCACCGCCGCCCATCGAGCCGCCGCGGCCACCCAGCATCTGCATCTGCTCAGCAACAATCTCGGTCGAATACCGATCCGTCCCATCCTGCGCTTGCCATTTACGCGTGCGAATGCGCCCTTCGATATAAACCGACGAGCCCTTCTTGAGGTACTCGTTCACGATCTCAGCCAAACGCCCAAAGAACGAAACCCGGTGCCACTCGGTAGCTTCCTTCATTTCCCCAGACGTCTTGTCCTTGTACCGATCCGTCGTCGCAAGGCGGATGTTCGCCACTGCGTCGCCGCTCGGAAGATAACGGACTTCCGGATCGGCTCCGAGGTTGCCGACGAGAATGACCTTGTTCACGGATGCCATGAGTTTCTCC
>FTBI01000022.1_pt1 | contig 10791 bp, 10 predicted proteins | sample 1639171 | NCBI WGS metagenome assembly FTBI01 (sample SAMEA3914812, study PRJEB12502) | metagenome | biome: forest; material: soil | place: Canada | collected 2011-07-07 | depth 0.1 m | reverse complement strand
GCCACCGCACGGAGTGCTAAGGTATGACACCCTATTCTTAGGCGATTTTCTGAGCGCCCGTTCGTATTTTGGCGCAATCGCCTGAAACGTCGCTGTGCAAGACCTGTCGCACCTATCGTCGCTGTAAAAAAATAAATAGCCACACGAAGCGCGTTTGCACGATCTCCTGAATGCGTTGTTCGAATCAAGCCGGCATGGCGGGCCTTCGCACACCTTAAGCGTGTCGAATCGCCATCGGCTTTTTGAACATTGCATCTCACACATCAACAGGATTGCCCGTGATGCGAAGCGATGTCATTCGATCTGTATTGATTCTTGCGTGCGGCGCATTTTTCGCGGTCGACGCCTGCGCGTCTGACGTGATCGGCGTTGTGAAGACCGTCAAAGGCGATGTCCATATCGAGCGTGCAGGCAAGAACGCCGATGCCCCCGTCGGTGCCGAGCTCTATAGCAGCGATCGAATCGTGACGGGTGTGGCGTCATCGGTCGGCATCACGCTACGCGACGACACTTTGCTGACCGAGGGCGCCAACTCGACGCTCCAGCTCAACAATTTCGCATTCAACACCACGACCTATGACGGCGCGCTCGACGCAACAATCAAGCGCGGCTCGCTCTCGGTGGTCGACGGCAAGCTGGCCAAGGCCAATCCGGATTCGGTCCGCTACAGCACACCGACCACGACGCTTGGTGTGCGCGGTACGGAATTTATTATCGAAGTCGGCGGCGACGGAGGGAGCGAACATTGACCACACTCGCGATCACACTCACACGCCGCTGGATCGGGGCAGCTGCTGTTGCAGCGCTCGCCATCCTCTCCGCCTGCAGCACCCCTCCCGACAAGATCACGCTGTTGCCGAACCCCGACGGTAGCGTCGGTTCGGTGATCGTCAAAACGAATGGCAATACGCAGGTCGTCGACAAGGCTTATACGCAGGTCGCCGCGAGTGCGAACGGCAAGATCGAGCAGACGTCCGACACGCAATCGGGGGTTCAGACGAAATACAGCGATCTGCTTGCCGCCCAGCCTCCACGCCCCAAAACGTACACGATCAACTTCTTGTTCGATTCGGCCACGCAGCTCGCGCCCGAATCGGGTGCGACGGTCCAGAGTCTCAAGGCAGACCTCGCCAACTGGCCTGCGCCGCACCTGACGGTGGTGGGGCACACCGATCTTGCGGGCGCGCAGGACTTTAACGACAAGCTCTCGCTCCAGCGCGCGAAATCGGTCGCCGCGTTTCTCGTGAAGGCCGGCATTCCCGCACAGCAGATCGAAACGGCAGGTCGCGGCAAACGCGAACCGGTCGTGCGCACGGCCGATGGGGTGCCGAATCAGGCCAACCGACGCGTCGTCATCACCATTCAGTAGTCGGCGTGCACGTCCGCGCAATGATCAAGACCGGTGATGAACCGGCGCTGCCACTATGAAACGCTTTTTCACCGATGGATTGCTGTTCATCAAGCGATTGCTTGCCGCTCGCAAGGGTCGCCCGGCAGCGTTGCTGATCCTGCTGATCCTCAGTGTGATCAACTTGTGCGGCGAATGGCCGCGTGACGCGTGGCGGCCGGCATGGGTCGATTCGATCGAGCAGGCGATCCCCGATCCGTTCGGCACCCCTCGGGAATTGTTGTTCGATCATTATCAGCGCCGATTCCCGCGCGTGCCGACCTCGCAACCCGTGACGATCGTCGAGATCGACGACAAAACGCTGGCAGCAATAGGGCAATGGCCGTGGCCACGCAACCGGCTTGCCGCATTGGTCGACGCCATCTCGGCCATGAAGCCCGTCGCGATCGGGCTCGATATCTATATGCCCGAGCCCGACCAGACCTCACCCGACAAGGTGGCTGACAATCTGCCGCCGGGGGAGACGTCTCTTGCCGCGCAGCTCAGGCAATTGCCGAGCCACGAGGCGATTCTCGCGAAATCCCTGCGCATGACACCGTCGATTCTGGGCGCGGCGGCATTCGACCATGCTGCGTTCTCAACGACCACGGATATGCGCAGCGCGCCGATCCTGGTGCACGGTCCCGACCCGACCCGCAAGGTGCAGCGATTTGATCATGTGTTGGCAAGTTTGCCCGAATTGCAGGCGGCCGCGCATGGGCAGGCCATGCTGAACGTGGCACTCGAGCAGGGCACGGTCCGGCGCGTGCCGATGATCATGGCGCTGGGCGACAAGCTGGTCCCGGGCCTGCCCATGGAAATGCTGCGCGTCGCCACCGGATCGCAGACGCTCGATGTGTTTGCGGATGCCTACGGTGTGCAAGGTGTCGGTGTCGCCGACGTGCGGGTGCCCACGCAATCCGATGGGGATTTCTGGCTGCACTTCGCTTCGATTCAATCCACACAGGATCGCTATGTGTCGGCACGCGATGTGTTGCAAGGCAAGGTGGATCCCGACCGGATTCGTAACAAGCTCGTATTGGTCGGACTCACGGGCTCAGGGCTCACCGATATGCGCACGACGGTACTGGGCGAGGTGGTGCCCGGCATTGAAATTCAGGCGCAGATCATCGAGTCCATCTTCGAAGGCCGTTTTCTGCGACGTCCTGCGTGGCTTAAATGGACCGAGTCTGGATTGACGCTGGCCTTTGGCCTGCTGCTGATCTGGTATGTGCCGCGTACGAATTCGCGATTTGCGCGCTTTATGCGCACGGTGCCCAAGGCGTCGGCGGTAGTCGGCGTCGGCCTGAACTTGCCGATTCTCTGGAGCTGCATGTTGCTCTTCAAGATGTTCGGCCTGCTGGTCGATGCCGCTTCGATCTTTATTATCTTGTCCGCCGTGATGGGCATGTTCTTTTCCACTGCGCTGGTCGAAGCGGAGGCCCAGCACAGTGCGAGAGACCTGGTACGACCCGAGCCGGGCGACGAGCGCGAGCCGATCGGTCCCACGCCCGGACCCGGTTCGGCATGATGGGCTTATGCCTGCTCGGCAGGTGACAAGGTACTGTCCGCGTGCAGATGTCGCGCCGCGCTTTCGCTGATCAGATGACGCAACCAGATATTGGCCGGATCGTCGTCGAGGTGACGCGGCCAGACCAGCACTTCGGTCAGCGGTGGAAATGGAACGGGCGTGGGAAACACGCGCAGGTCGTGCTGTTTTGCAAGCGCACGTGCCAGCAGCGTGGGGATCGTCGCGATGTGCTGCGTGCCACGCACCATGGCGGGTACACCGAGGTAGTACTCGCTCTTGACCGCAAATTTCCGCCACTGTCGCGCATCGGCGCTGTCGATATTTTCCGTTGAGGCGACACGGCCATCCCCGAACGTGCCGGCCACGTGCTTGAGCGAATAGAACAGATCCGTCGTGAGCGTATCGCCAATCCGCGTGTTGCCGCGCCACGCGACGCAGCTGTAGTCGCTCGAGAACAGGGGAAGACGGTCCTGGTTGGCCGCGATATAGCGTATCGGTAGCACGAGCAAATCCGCATTGCGGCGATCGAGCGCCTCTTCGACGGGCATGCGCGGTGAACGCAGGATGGCCGTCGCGTGAAACATCAGCGACACATTGGGTGCTCGCCCCACGAGTTCGCGCAGCACATGGGGCATCACGAGCCGCGTGACCATATCGGAACAGATGATCGAAAAGCGCTGGGTGGCCACCTCCGGGTCGAATCCCGGTCGACGCGCAGTGATGGAATGGGCACGCTCAAGTGATTCTCTGACCTGACGTTCGAGTCGAAGTGCAAGAGGTGTCGGTACCATTCGACGGTTGACGGGGACCAGCAATTCGTCACCGAAATGGTCGCGAAGACGAGCAAGTGCGGCGCTGCAGGCGGGTTGGCCGATATGCAACACGTCCGCTGCACGGCTCACGCTGCGTGTATCGAGCAGCGCATGCAGGGCGATGAGCAGGTTGAGGTCGAGATCGCGGTAGTTCATGGCGAATGACGGGGCCCGTTAATGCATCCGTGCCGTGTCGATCACGAGATCGCGGAACCACTCGAGCGCGGGGTCCTCGATATGGCTCTCGCTCCATTGCAGCGCTTCGTCGAATTCGATCCTGCCCACGGCGTCGGGCAGTTCGAGCACACGCACGGCTTCAGTCTGGCTCCACTGTTCGGCCAGCCGGCGCGGCACCAGCGCGAGATACGGCGTGCCCACGATCAGTTCGAGCGCCAGTGCAAACTGGTCGACGACGACGCGGTTGCGTCGCGCAATGCCGGCCATGGCGAGCTGCCGCGCATCGATGCCATCGGGCACGGCGTCCGAGAACTGCATGGTGATCTGAGGACGATCGCGCAGATCGTCGAGCGTGAGCGTCTCACCGACGGTGGGATTGTCGCGCCAGACCACGGCAACGAACCGCTCGTGAAAGAGTTCAGCTCGCGGATGCAAGGCCGTGCAGTATTCGGTGGGCATGATCGAGAAATGCGCGCCGCGCTTGGCAAAATCATCCGAGACCGAATTCGCGGCCGCGCTCAGCGGGCGCACGGCGAGTGTCGCATCCGGCGCGTGCTCGGCAAGACGCTGTACGACGCGCGGCACGAATGTCTCCGCGATGTAGTCCGAGCAGAGCATGACGAATTCGCGGCGGGTTTCGCGCGGTTCGAATTCGGGTTGGGCATGCACGATCGCGTCGAGTCCACGCAGAAATTCGACCACCGAAGCCTGGAGATCGAGTGCAAGGCGAGTGGGCACCATCTGCCGGTTCAGCGGCATCAGCAATTCGTCGCCGAAGTGTTCGCGCAATCGCGCGAGCGCTGAACTGACGGCGGATTGTCCAAGCTTCAGACTGATTGCCGCGAGCGATACGCTGCGTTCCTTCAGCAGCGCATCGAGCACGATCAGCAGATTGAGGTCGAGCCCTTTGAGCCGCATCCTCGGTGGTCTCCATTCATCACTGCCGTCAATACACGCGCGCAGTTTTCTATTTAATCCATGGCGAGATCGCCTTACATTGCGGAGCGTTCAGCTTTCGCCATCTCACGGATGCCATTTTGAGTCCAATTGGAGATTCTCGGTGTCCCGGGAAAACCCGCAGTTCTACGCGAGTTTTACGGGTGCCGCAGGCTGTGAAGCGCTGCGGCGCGGAGCATCCCGCCAATGTATCGATACTGTCAATTTCATGAATTGAAAACTTTCATTATCGAAGCGCACTCCGTCGTTTCAATAATCGCCTCCTTGATCGTTCAAAGCGACGTCGCAATCCGGGCACCTCGGGCGGACCGACTCGAAACACAAGCCCATCCATGAAACTCGCCACCCTCAAAAATGGAACGCGTGACGGCCAGCTGGTCGTGGTCTCCCGTGATTTGCGCCACGCCACCGTCGCGCCGAACGTTGTGCCGACGATGCTTCGCGCTATTGAGGACTGGTCGCGCGTGAAAGGGGCACTGATCGCGCTGTATCAGGAACTCAACGCGGGACGCATCGAGAGCGCGATGGTCTTCGATCCTTCGAAGTGCGCGGCGCCATTGCCGCGGGCGCCGCAATGGCTCGATGCTTCTTCATTCCTGAATCATGGCGAACTGATGCAGAAGGCATTCGGGCTCGCCCCGATCGATGATGTCGACACGATTCCGTTGATGTATCAGGGGGCCTCAGACGATTTCCTGGGGCCGACGGACGATATCGTGGCGCCCGCGGAATCCGACGGTATCGACTTCGAAGGTGAGGCCGGCGTGATCGTCGACGACGTCCCCATGGGCACGACACCGCGCGATGCGGCTTCGCATATCAAGCTGGTGGTGCTGATCAATGACATCAGTCTTCGGGCGCATGCGCCGCGCGAGATGCGCACGGGCTTCGGATTTCTGCATGCGAAGCCTTCGACTGCATTCGCAGCGATCGCGGTGACGCCGGACGAGCTCGGCGATGCGTGGCTTGATTCGCGCGTGCAGTTGCCGCTGCGCGTTGAGCACAACGGGGTGCGCTTTGGTGAACCTCACGGACGAGAGATGAATTTTTCGTTTGGCGAACTGATTGCCCATGCGACACGCACGCGACGTCTTCGGGCAGGCACTGTCGTGGGATCGGGTACCTACTCGAACGCCTCACGCGACGCGGGCTCTGCCTGTATCGCCGAGCGACGTGCGATCGAGCTGATCGATTTCGGCGCTCCGAAGACCGGATTTATGCGATTCGGCGATTCGGTTCGGCTCGAGATAAAGGGCGCGGACGGCGCCTCGGTGTTTGGCCCGATCGAGCAGCGTGTGGTGGCAGCGTCGGATACGCCGGTCGCCGACGCGAAGACGCGCTAGCGGAACGCGTAAGCGATGCCGGCACCATATGTCAGCTGGTTTCGGTTGCCACGTTCCGTGACGATCGGGCTATCGCCCGCCGGACCGGTTAGGCGTTGATAGAACACCATGGCACCCGCGTACCAGTGCGTGTCGATTTGGTAGATGCACGCAAGCCAGCTTGTTATTTGCTCGAATCCGGATGAAGGGCTGTAAGAAGGCAGACCGCTTTGCACGGAATCTTCATGGGTGATGCCGAAATAGGTCGAGTTGAACCCGCCGCTTGCCCAGGTCGTGCCGAGCCCACTACCCACAAAGACTCGCGGAGACAGCGGAAACCATGCCGTGCCGTTGAGGGAAATTCGCGAGCCGGTGTAGACGGCGCCCGCGTTGGTCGTCACCGTCAGTTCGCCGCGCAGACGGTACGGAAACGCGCCCGTATTCATGTACTCGTAGCCCACAAATCCGCCGCCTTCGACGGTCGTGGGGATGGTGTGAATACGCGAGACGACAGAGTCGTCGACATCGTGACGCCCGAGTCGTAATGAGATGGCGGGTCCCCATTGCCAACCCGTCTCTCCGCCAAAATCGAATTGTGCGTAAGGACCATACCATTCAAGCAGATCACCCGAGGACGTCGTATAGCGCAGTCCGGGGAGTACCCCGAGGATCCGATCACTGCCTCCGGCGTACTGGGTGGTCGAGCCGATGCCGACACCGACCATATTGGGTAGCGAGCCCGGCAGATCAACTGGGCCCGCGCAAGCGCAGTGCGCGCCGCCCAATGTCAGCACAACACAAACGATACCCTGGCGGCGCAGACGCTTCTCTCGATGCATAGTCTCTCGGCGTTATGGCGTTGACCATCTGGATCGAACCGCAATTGAACCCTCACGTCTTGACCCCCGGATCAGCGCCGGTCAAAAAGCTCAGCGATGATTCGTGGACTGCCTGACGAACATAACTCGATTCGCCGGTACGGACCAAGGGGCGACGATCGGTATTAGCGACGACACGAAGCACAATTTGGCTCGTTTGGCACCGCGCAAGCTCGGGGACGCCTAACTGCCGCTAGCTTCGGGCGTAGTCGCGTCTGCAAGCGCCCGTCGCTGATCGGGCAGAAACAAGGAGAGCACGCCGCCCATGGCGAGCAATGCCACATTGCAGCCAAGGGCGACCGTCAATGCGTGAGCGAATGCAACGACTCCGCGTCCTGCATCCAGCTCGCTGTAGAACACGCCACCAATGATCGCGACGCCGAGCGCTGAGGCGATCTGAAATGTCGAAATAACGATCCCGGATGCCAGACCCGCATGCTTCGGTGCAACCCCGCCGATTACCGCTTTAATCGCCAGGGGCATGACCGTACCGAACCCCAACCCGGCGATTGCGAGTCCGATATAGAGACCGCTCGACAGCGTTCCCGCCACTGCTAGTAGCGCTACACCGAAACCGACCACCTGCAGGGCAAAACCCACTGTGAGTGCGAACTTGCCAAGCCGAAGCATGACTTGCGCGGAGGCGAGGGACGCCAGGAAATAGGCGATGGCGTACGGCAGCATTGCCAAGCCCGCCTGAAGTGGCGAGCGCTGCAATCCCGCTTGCAGGTAGACCGAGAACGTAAGATAAAACGAAGAAAGCGTATAGAGCGTAAATGCCATGGCGACGCCGACCGCGAAACCCGTTTCGCGAAAGAGCCCAAAATCGACAAGGGGCGAACGTCCACTTGCGGCAAGACGTGTCTCGAAGCGAACAAAAAGCGCGAAGGCAATCGGTGCGGCGACGAGCATCGCAACGATCCACATGGGCCAGTGGGTTTCCCGTCCTTCGACAAGGGGATAGACGAGCAGGCTCAAGGCGACCGAAAGCAATACAACGCCACCCACGTCCAGACGCTGTGCCTGCTCGGCACGCGAGTCACGCAGAAAGGCAAGGCCGCCCGCGAATGCCACAAGGCCAATGGGTACGTTGATCAGAAAGATTGCCTGCCAGGTGAATCCCCATGGATGGAGCGACACAAGCGCGCCCCCCAGTACCTGTCCGCAGATATTCCCCATGCCAAACGTCGCGCCATAGAGGGCGAGTGCCCGACCCTGCTCTGCGGGGGGAAACAAGACTCGGATCGAGGCCAGCACCTGCGGCGCCATGATGGTTGCGGTCAGCCCTTGCAGGATGCGCGCGACGATCAATGCGCCAGCGGATGGCGCGAGGCCGCACAACGCCGACGCAAGCGTAAAGCCAGCGACGCCCGTCACGAACATGCGCTTGCGCCCGAACAGATCGCCAAGGCGCCCGCCAGTAATCAGAAACACGGCATAAGTTGCTGCGTACGCCGAGATCACGAATTCGATCTCGGCAGAGGTGGCGCCGAGACTCTGCCTGATTGAAGGGAGGGCAAGGTTGACGACGTTGAAGTCAAGGATCGGGAGAAACGCGCCCGTCAGCAGAACAGGGAGCGCGAGCCAGCGCCGCGGATCCGATGTGGGGAGGCTCAGTGAAGGAATGTGCCGCGCGGGGTCGAGTGTGCTCATGGATGTCGTCGTTCGTCGGATCGGTACGGCGCCGCGGAACCGGTCGGACCCGCTGGTCCGGGCAAGGCGGCGGGCGGTGAGAACGACTATGCGATACCATGCTTCATAACTCAACGGTATGTATGAACATATCAGTGATAACGATTTGAGATGAACAAGATGGCCACTCTCGATGTTGATGCCGTACGTGCCTTCACGCTCGTTGCGGACTTCCAGAGCTTCACACGTGCTGCCGAAGCGATGGATTCCACGCAGGCCGCCGTCAGCATGAAGGTGAAGCGGCTGGAGGCGCGGCTCGGACACAAGCTCATTGAACGCACGCCTCGGCTGGTACGGCTGTCCGCACGTGGTGCGGCGTTTCTGGATGCGGCGCGCGAACTCGTTGCGGCGCATGAGCGCGCCGTTGCCGAGCTATCGGGGACTTCGCGACGCCTTGCCCTCGGTATCAGCGACCATGTTGCGGGTCCTGATCTGCCGGCGCTGCTTACGCGCTTGCATGCTTACGATCCCGCCTTGCTGCTTGAGGTACGGATTGGATCGTCCCGGGAGCTGCTCGACGCGTTTGAGCTCGGCAAGCTTGACGCCGCGATCCTGCGTCGCGAGGACGACCGGCGCAACGGGGAAGTGCTCGCGATGGCGCCGCTGGGCTGGTTTGCATCGCCGGGCTTTGTGCATCGGGAGGGGGCGCCCCTGCGACTGGCCACGCTATCGGCAACCTGCGGCATTCGCAATCTGGCAACCCGCAGCCTCGACGCAGCGGGCATTGCCTGGGCCGATGTCTTCGTCGGTGGGGGCACGGCGGCCGTGATTGCAGCGGTGTCGGCCGGGCTTGCTGTGGGCGCATTGGCGCATCGGGTCGTACCGCCCGATCTCGTCGAGGTCAGTGCGATGCTAGGTCTGCCTGCGCTGCCTTCTTCGGAAATCGTGTTGCATTCGAGCCTGTCTGACGCGAAATCGCGCGAGGCATTGCGCGCGGTGTCGGCCGCATTTCGAGAGCACCGGCCGGCGATCCGATAAACGGCTCGGCGGCGACCTGGGGAGATGCCTTGCGAAGGGGCAGCCTCGCCGGCGTCAGAAGCTGGCGAGGCTGGCCCGGCACACAGTGGACTCGAAGCATGCCTCTCGGTTCAAGCAGCACATTGCGCCTCTCGGCTTCGGCTATGGCGCACGCCGAAGAAACGCATCGCCGCATGAAATCGTCTGCCGATGTCGGAAGATCACCTTGACCATGGCGGCGGGTGATCAGGCCTCGTCAAAGATGGCAACGGCTCGCGTCCACCCTGCCGATGCCCCCCGGATCTTGTGGGGAAAGCAGCTGATCGTGAAACCGTCTGCCGGTAGCGCTTCAAGGTTGTGCAGCTTTTCAAGGTGGCAGTAGCCGATATCCCGCCCGGCCTTGTGTCCTTCCCAGATCAGCGAGATGTCACCGGTTTCGGCGATCTTCTTTGCCGTGTACGAGAAGGGCGCATCCCAGCTCCACGCATCAGTGCCTGTCAGTCGGATACCCCTTTCAAGCAGATACATCGTCGCTTCATAGCCCATACCGCATCCGGCATTCACATAGTCGTTGTTGCCATAACGCGAGCCGGCGCGTGTATTGACCACGACGATTTCCAGCGGAGAAAGCGTATGGCCGATCCGCGCGAGTTCGGCTTCCACATCGGCGTCGGTGACGACATAGCCATCGGGGAAATGCCGGAAATCAAGCTTCACGCCGGGCTGGAAACACCATTCAAGCGGCACTTCGTCAATGGTCGTCGACTTTCTGGCGCCGCCGAGTTTGGCGTCCATCGTCGAGTGGAAATGGTAGGGCGCATCGAGATGCGTGCCGTTGTGCGTGGTTAATGTGACCCATTCTGCGGCCGCGGCCTCGCCATCGGGGTAGTCGCTTGCCTTGGTGCCCGGCAGCAACGCCATAAATTCAGTCAGGGTTTCCTGATGCTTTTGATAGGTGATCCTAGGGGCAAGCGGAGGGGGATCCGAGAGCACGTCGTTCTCGAGATAAATCGACAGATCCACAAAGCGGCGCTTCGCGTTCGGCAGATTGACGTTCATGGGGCAGTCTCCAGCAGTG
>FTBI01000124.1_pt1 | contig 10819 bp, 9 predicted proteins | sample 1639171 | NCBI WGS metagenome assembly FTBI01 (sample SAMEA3914812, study PRJEB12502) | metagenome | biome: forest; material: soil | place: Canada | collected 2011-07-07 | depth 0.1 m | reverse complement strand
TGTGGCCGCTGGATGCAGTCTCCCACCCGGCGGTGTAGCTCAGATGGTTAGAGCGACGGACTCATAACCCGTAGGTCAGAGGTTCGATTCCTCTCACCGCCACCATTCGTCTGCCGCGCCATGCCGCAGACCGGATCGCAACTTCTGCAGTAGAGAGTATCATTCCGCTATAGAGTTGCGTCTAAACCACAGCACGCTCGACGCTGCTTTTCAAAACCGATTCCGGAGTCCGTCACCGCACTATGCCCAAGAGCCTCAAAATCTCACTGCTCGCCGTATCGGTAGCCCTCATCCTCTGCATCTTCGTTGGCGTCAATACGCATGGCGTAGCCGCGGCCGGCGATCCGGCACCGCAGGACGCCTACAACCAGATCAACGTCTACGGCGAGGTGCTGCAGCACATTCAGTCCGATTACGTCGAGGTTCCGAACATCCCCAAGGTGACCAACGGCGCCCTGCGCGGCCTGCTGGAGTCGCTGGATGCCGACTCCAGCTATCTCACCCCGACAGACTATAAGGCGTATCAGGCCGACCATGGCGGCAAGGCGCAGGTGGGCATCAACGTCTCCAAGCGCTACGGCTATGCGACGGTAGTCTCCGTGGTTCCCGGGTCTCCGGCCGATAAAGCTGGTCTCTCCGATGGCGACATCATTGAGGCCATCGGCATTGAGGACACCCGCAATCTTTCGCTGGCCATGATTCATCTTCTGCTGGAGGGTGCGCCCGGCAGCCAGTTGCAGATCGCCGTCATCGGCCCGCATAGCGCCAAGCCCCAGAAGATGACGCTCAACCGCGTTGTGGTAGCCGAACCGGCCGTCACCGAGATCCAGTACGACGGTACGTCGATCCTGTATTTGAAGCCCATCCTCATCGATCGCGATCATGTGCAGGAGATCGAAACCCGTCTGAAGGCCATGAATAAGGATGGTAACAAAAAGATTCTGCTGGACTTGCGCGATGTCTCAGCGGGCGATATGCCTGAGGCGGTCCGCCTGGCAAACTTCTTCATCGGCACCGGAACGATTGCGACCCTCGAAGGCCAGAAGTTCCCGAAACAGACGTTCTCAGCCGATCCAGCGAAGGCGATCAACACGACTGCGCCGCTGGTGGTGCTGGTCAACCACGGGACGTCAGGCCCTGCGGAGCTTGTGGCCGGAGCGCTGCAGGACGACGGGCGCGGCCAGCTGGTGGGCGAGAAGACCTTCGGCGAGGGATCGATGCAGAAGACCTTCGACCTGCCGGATGGAGGCGCGGTCATTCTTTCTATCGCCAAGTACTCTTCGCCCTCTGGCAAGCAGTTTGAGGACGATGCCGTGACGCCGGGAACCGTCGTCGCCTCCAGCAAGGATTTGTTCGAAGACGATGATGCAGACGACCAGGCGTTGGCGACAACGACCTCGACGGAGACGGCGAAAGCTCCGGTAAAGAAGTCGCCGCCGCCGCCCGACGATCAACTCAACAAAGCGCTGGACATGCTGAAGGCCAAGGCAGCCTGATCCCAAAGTTCGATCCCGACGGCCGCATGGTAAGGTTGGTTTTGCCGTGCCTACTCCAGTGAGCTCACACGACAAGGTGTCACCGACCAGGCGGTCGCTGTTGTGGCGCGCCGTGCGCCGCTTTCCCTTCGCTGACGCCGACGTCCGCAACCGCAAGCTCGCGGCCCGCGCTGCGGTGCTTGCTCTGCTGGCGGTATCCGCGGTGTTTGGGGTGATGCTGGGACTGATTCTGGTCTACTCCATCAACCTGCCCCAGATGACAGACCTGGAGCGCTACCGTCCCAGCACGACCACCGACTTGTACGATATCCACGGGAGGGTCTTCGGCTCCTTCGCGCAGGAGCGCCGCATCGTCGTTCCGTACTCGGAGTTTCCGGACGTGCTGCGCGAGGCCATCCTCTCCATCGAGGACAAGGACTTCGAGCACAACGGGGGCATTAACCTGATCCGCGTGGTGGAGGCGGCCTACGAGGACGTGCACACCCACGGCAAGGTGCAGGGTGCGTCCACGCTGACCATGCAACTAGCGCGCAACCTCTTTCTGTCGTCGGAGAAGACCTACGGCCGCAAGCTGCAGGAGATTTTTCTGTCGCTGGAGATTGAGCGCCGCTTCACCAAGTCGCAGATCTTCACGCTCTACGCCAACCAGATCTATCTCGGCAGTGGAACCTACGGCTTTGAGTCTGGCGCCGAATACTACTTCAGCAAGCACGCGCGCGACCTGACCCTGCCCGAGGCGGCGCTGCTCGCGGCCTTGCCCAAGGGGCCGCAGTACTACTCGCCTGTGCGCTATCCGGATCGCGCCTTGCGGCGCCGCAACCTGGTCATCCAGGAGATGCTGAACGACCACAAGATTACGGTGCAGCAGGCAGATGCAGCCAAGGCAGCGCCGCTAGGGTTGCACCTGGAGTCGCCGCCGAACAACGAGGCGCCGTACTTCGTCGAGGAGGTGCGGCGGCAGCTGGAGAGTGAGTATGGGGTGGACGAGGTGCACAGCGCCGGCCTGCGGGTCTACACCACGCTCGACCTCAATCTGCAGCGAGCGGCCACGCAGGCGGTTCTCGATGGCACGGCAGCGTATGAGCATCGGCGCGGCTGGCAGGGGCACCTGGAGAACATCCTGAAGGAGAGCGAAACGCTCGACGACTACAAGCATCCAGACTGGTCGCAGTCGGTGACCGACAGCGCGTACTTCCATGCGCTGGTCACCAGCGTCTCGGCGTCGCATATGACGGTGAAGATCGGCAACCTAAACGCCACCCTGGCGCCGGCCGACTGGGTGTGGACCGGCGTCGCCAAGGCCACCGACCTTGCGCAGGTTGGGGACATCGTCTATGTGAAGGTGATGAGCGGCGCCGACACCGCTACGCCGCACGTGATCCTGGAGCAGGACAGTGGAGCGCAGGCCGCTCTGATGGCGGTCAACAATGCAGACGGCGAGGTGCTCGCGATGGTCGGCGGACGCGATTTCCAGCTATCCCAGTTCAACCGCGCCACCCAGGCCGAGCGCCAGGTCGGATCCTCCTTCAAGCCCTACGTGTACACGGCCGCGATGGAAGCGGGGATGAAACCGTATGACACGGTGCTCGACACGCCGACAACCTTCTTCACCGCGGGCGGCCCCTACTCGCCGCACGACTACGAGGCGGGCTATCGCGGCTCCATGACACTGGTCGACGCCTTTGCGGAATCGCGCAACATTCCCGCGCTGCGCCTCGCTGACAAAGTCGGCATCAAGCGCGTCATCGACGTCGCGCACAGCTTCGGCATCACCAGCGATATCCCGGCGTTCCTACCCGTCGCCATCGGCGCCGCCGACCTCACGCTGGCCGAGCAGGTAGGCGCCTACAGCGTCTTTCCCAACGACGGCATCCGCATCGCGCCGCACTATATCCGCCGCGTAATGCAGGTCGATGGCCAGCCCCTGCAACAGCCGCGCACCCAGGTGAGCGAGGCGATTCCGGTGAACATCGCGCGCGAGATGATGGTGCTGCTGGAGGCCGTGATTCAGCACGGAACGGCGGCCGCGGCAGCGCAGATGAATCACGCGCTCGGCGGCAAGACTGGCACCACCAACAACTACACCGATGCATGGTTTGTCGGATTCTCTCCGTCGATCACCTGCGGCTCGTGGATTGGTTTCGATAACCGGCAGTCGCTGGGAGAGAAGGAGACGGGCGCCCGTGCCGCGTTGCCCATCTGGGTGCAGTTCATGAAGGTGGCGCTCGCGAATCGGCCCAACGAGGCCTTCTCGATGCCCAACGCGCCGAAGCGGCAGATCCAGGTTCCAGTGGAGCCCGATGCAGAGGCCGGGCCTGCAGAAACTCCTCCGCCCGCGCCTACTGTGGCGCCAGTGTCAGAGCCCGGGCCGCAGCCTGCGGTACTTGAGCCCGGAGAGCTGCGCCTTCCGAACGATGCCCCAGTTTCGCCTGCGCCGCCTGTAACCCAGCAACGACCTGCGCCGATTGTGCGTGTGCCACCGAAAGCCTCAGCTACTCCGGCAACCACGCGGCCGAAGCCGGCGACGGTGAAGAAGCATCCTGCGGCCAACCCTTCGCCAACCGGCTAGCGTGCCACGGTGCTGGGGCGAACCTTGAGTGCGTCGGCCAGCGCGAAGAAACGTAGAGCCTGTTGAACGTCGAGCTTAATCTGGTCGCGCAGGGCTTCGGTGGACTCGAAGCGGCGCTCCGCTCGCACCCGCCGCATAAAGGTCAGCTCCAGCGGCGTGGTCTCATCCAAAGCCACGGGTACAAAGTCCAACAGGTGCGACTCCACCGCAAAGGAGTCCGCGCCAAACGTTGGCCGATTGCCCACGTTGGTGACGCCGCGAAAGACCCGCTCGGCTCCAATCCGCAGCGTCGTGATATAGACACCGTGGGCCGGCAGCAACTCCGCGTAAGGGGCCAGGTTGATGGTCGGCACGGCATAGCGCGAGCCGTAGCCGCGTCCCGGAGCCGGTGTGCTGCGAATCGAAAACGACCGTCCCAGCAGGGCGCGTGCCTCATGCAGCCTGCCTGCGGAGATGAGCGCGCGTATGCGGCTGGAGGAGATGGCCGCTCCTCGCGCGATGCACGGCACGTACGCCTTCACGCCAAAACCCAGCTCGCGCCCCAGCTCCGAGAGCCCGGTAATATCGGTCTCGGCCTGATAGCCAAAGCGAAACGTCTCGCCCTCGTGGACCTCGACGGCATGCAGGGCGTCGCGCAGCACGCGTTCGGCGAAGTGGCGCGCCGTCCAGTGGCGCAGCTCGTCGGTGAAGGGAAGCACCAGCACCTGATCGAGCCCGGTCTCCGCCAGCAGCCCCAGCTTTTCTTCCAGTGGGGTAATCAGCGGCAGCCGCGAACCCGTGTGCAACACATGCGCAGGATGCGGATCGAAGGTGACAGCGATGGCGCTCACATTCAGCGCGCGCGCACGCTCGAGCACCGAGGCGATCACCATGCGGTGGCCGCAGTGCACTCCATCGAAGTTGCCGATGGTAACAACCGAGGGTGTGGAGCCGAGTTCAGCGAGTGAGCGATGGATCTGCATCAGGTGATGTCTTTGGAGTCAAAAATCGATGGGTAATCAGAGATGTTGAATGTAAGTTTAAGCCCGTCATGTGCCAGGCGTATGTGATCTGGTAACGCGGCGTTGGTGGTGTCGTGATCGAGACCGTGGCTGATGTGCGTAAAGAACGCGCGCCGCGGAGCAATCTTCTCTACCAGCTCGATCGACTTGGCAAGGTGCGAGTGACTAGGGTGCGGCTCATGGCGCAGCGCATCGAGCACCAGGATGTCCAGATTCTTCAGCAGCGGATAGCTCTCCTCCGGGATGTCGCTCATGTCGGTGAGGTACGCAGCGTCGCCAAAGCGGTAGCCGGCGATGGTGTCGCGTCCATGCGTTACGGGCACCCGCACAAACGTCGCTCCGAAGAGCGGAATCTCAACTCCCGCCTCTGCAGGAAGGCGATGCAGCGTGACACGCGCGCTGGTCGGATAGCGATCCGTCTTGCGAAAGGCGTACTCGAAGATGCGCTCGATGGTGTCTGCAGTGGCATCGTCGGCGTAGAGCGGAAGGCTCTCTGGATGGGCGAAGCTGAGCGGCCGCAGGTCATCCATGCCGAGCACGTGGTCAGCGTGGCCGTGGGTGTAGAGCACGGCGTCGACCGAGCGAAGATTCTCGCGCACGGCTTGCACATGGAAGTCCTCGCCAGTATCGATAACGATGTTGCGGACAACGTTGTGGCCGCCGTAACTGATCAGCACCGAGGGCCGCGTTCGCCGGTTCGGCGATCCCGGCTCATGCGCGGACGCGCAGACCGCGCACGCGCAGCCCAGCGTCGGAACCGCCATCGAGGTTCCACTTCCGAGAAAGGTGAGTGTAGCTTCCATGCGTCGTGTGTACCCGGCAGGTTCTAGCGAACGATGCTCGGGCCGCCCGGCGGAGGAGGAACGCCCGCGCCCGGCTGGCGCGCGGCCGCCTGCCGCGAGAGCGCCTGGGTCACTTCGAGGAAGCCCATGCGCAGTTCGAAGAGCGCGGTATCCAGCAGCTTACTTTCGGCCTCGCTGCGATTTCCTTCAGTCTTCTCCGCGAGAATGCCCAGCATGTCGATGGTCTGCCGAGCTCCGAGGATGTCGACCTGCGGCTGCTGGCCGGGAGCAGCGGCGCCGCCCAGTTGCAGCAGTGCCTGCATGTAGAGCGACTGGATGACGCGCTCGAAGGTGATCTCCGGCGCGCGCTCCATGCCCGGATTGGTGGCGCGGATCGCGGTGTCGAGGCGATCGACCGTAGCATCGAAGGCGCGCTTGGCCTGTTCGCCCTGTTCGGCCGTGGGCGCCGGCGGAAGCAGATCATCCTCGTTCTCGGCAGCGGTGTGCTCCGTTGTGTTGGAGACCTCGGCTACGTGCGACGGCACAGCCTGCGGTCCCTTATGCTCTACCAGCCGCGCGGAATCGTCGTCCTCCGGGCGCTTGATCGTCTCCGGCCGTGGCGGCTTCGGTTCCGAGGGTGGCGCGTCCGGGCGAACCTCGCCCTCCGCTGTGAACTTGCGACGATCGTTGACGACGAACTCTTTTATATCTGCCATGTTCTTCCTAGCTCTCTAATCTCTTTTTCTCTATGTTCTTTGATGCTAACCCGCCGGATGAGGATCGCGGTGGGGAACTGCTACGCCGCCTGGATAAGTGAGTTCCAGTTTTGCGTCGACCGCCTCCTGGCGAGCATATCCCAGCGCCAGCAGTGTCGGCCCTTCAGCCAGCGGAACCAGCGCCACGCTGGTCAGCTCACCAGCAGGCTTGCCCCCGGCTTGGAGCGGCGCGGGAAGGGGCTGCGGCAGCTCGCCCGTAAGCCGGAACGCCGTGAACCTGCGATGCACCTGCCCGCGCGACCGTATCCGCTCGACGATCTCCTGTCCCAGGTAGCAGCCCTTGGCAAAATGCAGCGCGTGGGTCTGGGCAGTCTCCTGCGGCAGGTCACGGTCGCGAATGTCGACGCCGTATTTCGGCCGAGCTTCGAGGATGCGGAGCCACTCCAGTTCGGGTGCAGAGACGGGACGGGCATGGCTGTCTCTGAGTTCTGCCAGGATGCTGGTGATGGTGGACGGGTCGGACCAGATCTCAAAACGCGGAATGAGTGGGCCCGGGGCCTGGATCAGCCATACGGGGGTGCCGGCGTAGGTCGTTTGTTTGAGCTTGATGGTCTGCGGCGGAGGGGCTTGTGCTGGGGAGGAACAGGGGGCAGCCCGGTGATTGGCAGTGCCAAGTGCCATAACGATGGAAGGGGCTTGCGGACCTGCGACGAGGATCCCGAATAGGTCTTCCAGTGGCGTAAGTTCCACGTCGTCCATGATGATGAAGTGGTCGAGATGCTTCTGAATCGTCTCAAGCTGTGCGGCGGTCGTCGCCAGCAGGAACTCGGCCGGCTCCGCGGTGGTCTCGCGATACACTGTGCAATCCCCCTGGATGCGCCCCTGCGCGTTGAGCAGGAAGTTATAGTTGCCTTCGCCCGGTTGCAGCGTCTGGATGGAGTTGCTGACCATTCCATTCAGCCAGCGCGCGGCATCCGATCCCGTCACGCGCAGGAACGCGCGATCGGTAATCGGGGAAAATCCCGCGGCTTCAAGCAGGACGGTAAGCTCATTGGGTTCAGGTTTCTGCATGTATCTCTATCGGGGCTCCTCATTCACTCCCCGTCCAAGGATATCCCGGACGCTCTGCAACGCTTTGCAATACTCCGATACTCTTGGATGCGCAGGGAGGTTGCGGGATGCTCCCCAGCATTCATGGGTTCCGCAGGATGACATCCTCTGCGTACACTAAGTCTTAGAGTTATTGCGTGTCTGGAGGCAGTTTGACCTGGCAGAGAGTCTTGGCAGTATGTGCATGGGTGGGGTTCAGCGCGGGTATCGCGCAAGCGCAGGCAACAACAGGGGGCGGCAACGTCACGCCCCCTGTCCTCACCTCGGGCAGCTCGACCGTTACGGCCGACACCGTGCTCACGCCCCAACAGGAAAAGACGCTGCTCGAGGATGAGGACCAGATCCTTCACTTCGTCAGCAAGGACACGCATTTGGCCATCAAGGATCCGGTAAAGTGCCGCTTTATCACCCGCGAAGCCGTCAACACCGACCTGCGCAAGAAGTTCGACCAGGACAAGGGCGCCAAGCGCATGGAGCGTAGCGAGTTAGTGCTCAAGAAGTTCGGCCTGCTCGACCAGAGCTTCAAGATGCGCCCCTTTCTGCTGAGCCTGCTCACCGAGCAGATCGCCGGCTTCTACGACGACAAGACCAAGCAGATGAACCTGCTCGACTGGGTGCCCATCGACGAGCAGAAGCCGGTAATGGCCCATGAGCTCACCCACGCCCTGCAGGACCAGAAAGTAGGCCTGGAGAAGTGGGGCAGCCAGGAGATCGAGGGCGTCGCAAAGAACGTCAAGCAGGACAACCGGCACATTGCCAACGACGATACCGACACCGCCCGTGAGGCCGTGCTCGAAGGGCAGGCCATGGTGAGCTTCGCCGACTACATGCTCGCCGACGCCGGACACCCCGACAAGACCCTCAAGGACGCTCCACAACTTGCCCAGCAGCTGGAGTCCAACGCCGGCGATATGTCCGACTCGCCCGTGCTGGCCCGCGCGCCCCTCGTGCTCCAGCAGTCGCTGCTGTTTCCCTATACCGCCGGCCTGGCCTTCGAGCAGTCCATCCTGGTCAAGAAGGGCGCCGATCGCGCCTTTGCAGGTGTTCTGGATGCGCCCCCCAGCTCCAGCTTCCAGATCATGACGCCGGATGCCTATCTGCGCGACCAGCCCGTCCCTCTGCTGAAGCTGCCCGACATTCATCCGCTGCTCAAGCGCGCCGGATACACGCCCTACGACGTCGGCGTGATGGGCGAACTCGATGTGCGTATGACCGCTGAGCTCTTTGGTGGCGAGCCGCTGGCCAAGGCGCTGACTCCCGAATGGGCTGGCGGCGTCTACTACGCCGCGCAGCGCAAGAATGCGACCTCCGCCCAGAAGGACACCACCGCCTCGCTCGCACTTCTCTATAGCTCGCAGTGGAAGAACAGGGACTCCGCGCGCAGCTTTTTCGAGGTCTTCGAACAGGAGCTTCCGCGCCAATACGACGGCCTGAAGCGCCGCGAGGCCGACGAGAAGGACGAGACGTACGTCACGGAGCGCGTCTACTCTACCAGTGAAGGCGACATCCTCCTGACCCTCAAGGACAACACCGTCTGGGTGAGCGAGGGCTTCGATCTAGCGCTGGCCCGCAAGCTGCGCAACGCTGTGGACCAAGCCAACGCTCCGCTAGGCGCTGGGCCGGTGATGCAGGCCCGCATGCTGCATACGGATCATGACCTGCTCGGCGGCCTGGTCGACACCGTCGGCCAGTTCGGCGTGATGAAGTCGGAACTGCGCTAGGGAACCAGCCTTCGCCTCCCACGATTTTGTCGGCGACTTTAGTTCTGCGCCGCCAGCGACATCACCGAAACGCCCATCAGCCCATGCACCCACCGCGCCGGTTTCGCGCCGTCCGTATTGATCAGCTCAATGTTGCCACCTTCAGTGTTCGGCAATCCGTTCTTCATCACGGCCACAATCACCTTGCTGTTGGAGAACGACGGCTCCACCTCCGCTACCGAATACAGCACGTAGTAGTGGTCCATCCCCGTCGCAACGATCACGCTATGCAGAATCAGCGGCTGCGTCTCGCGCGTGGTCTTCAGCCCAATCTTCTCCAGCACATCCGAGAGCAGCGGCCCGCTGTAGGTCTCTGCGATACCCCCCCGATGCGCATTGTGCACCTGCACCGTGACCTGCGGCATATTCAGCAGATCCTCGGCCGATACCGTAATGCTCTTTCCCTCGAAGGCCAGGTTGACGGAGCGCGATGGCGGAACCGGCGGCTTGGCGGCCTCGCCCATCTGTGCCGGAGCCTTGGTCTCCGGAGGCATCGCGTCCGTCTGGGCGCGCAGCACGGTAGTCGAAGCGCACAGTACGATAGGCGAAAAGGCGAGAAGCAGGGCAGCAGCAGTCGAGATCTTCATGCTCCAAAGGGTAACTCTCAGGGCGGGGGGCGTATATAGCTTTTTGAAACCAACGTATACTGGAGATCTATGTCGATCATTCGCAATGTCGCCGCCATCGCCAAGGGAATGAGTATTACGCTGGGTGAGGCGTTCCAGCCAACCCAAGTCGAGAACTATCCGGACGGCAAGGGCCCGATGCGTGGCGCGCAGTTCGAGCAGCGCTTTCGCGGCAAGCACCAGTTGCAGCGCGACGAGAATGGCCTGGAGAAGTGCGTCGCGTGTTTTCTCTGTGCCGCCGCCTGCCCCTCAAACTGCATCTACATCGAGGCCGCGGACAACACCAACGAGACCCGCATCTCCTCGGCTGACCGCTACGCCAAGGTCTACAACATCGACTACAACCGCTGCATCTTCTGCGGCTATTGCGTGGAAGCCTGCCCCACCGACGCCATCACGCACGGCCACGGCTTCGAACTCGCCAGCCTCAACGCCACCACCATGGTCATGCGCAAGGAAGACCTGTTGGTGCCAGTCTCGACGGGTCTTCCTGGTTCAGCTAAAGAAGAGCTTGAAGTACTCGCGTAGAACTTAAAGTTTTAGATTCAACATACGCGGCGAGCCATAACGGCTCGCCGTCTTGCGATCAGCGCGGCGTCCCCGCGGAACCAAATGGAGCTAGACATGAACAGGGCCACTCCCCACCCCCTCGAAGCCATCCTCGAAGACCGCATTGCCATTATCGACGGCGCCATGGGCACCACCATCCGCACCTACGGCATGACCGAGGCCGACATCCGCGGGGACCGCTTCAGGAAC
>FTBI01002117.1_pt1 | contig 10837 bp, 12 predicted proteins | sample 1639171 | NCBI WGS metagenome assembly FTBI01 (sample SAMEA3914812, study PRJEB12502) | metagenome | biome: forest; material: soil | place: Canada | collected 2011-07-07 | depth 0.1 m | reverse complement strand
GATCATAGGCCCCGGCTTGTGACACGCCAACCCACGGCAACCCGCGTCCCGTGAGAGACCTGACAAACCAGTGCGACGCGTTTAGTGGGCAGCCTTTGTTATCCATGCCGATTCCCCACCCTCCTTTGCCTCCTTCGCCCTCGAAGATCGGTAGTGTTTTCCATTCGACGCAATTAAATCGCACACGATTTGAAAAAATGTCCGGTTTTCGCGGGTCCTGGACTATCAAGTAGCCGGCGCAGCATCCGTAAACAGGGGTAAGCGCATTTACTTCGACTGACTTCCCTTCAAGGATCACTCCATGTTTGTCATCATCGGCTGGGTCATCGTCGCCGTCTGCGTCATCGGCAGCTATGTTGCCGAAGGCGGCCACGTCGCCGCCCTTATGCAACCGTATGAACTCGTGTGTATCTTCGGCGCCGCACTCGGTGCGTTTGTCGTGAGCAACCCCACCAAGACGCTCAAGTCGACGCTCAAGGCGATCCCGACCTGCTTCAAGGGCAGTGCCTACAGCAAGGAGAAGTACCTCCAGGTCATTGCCTTGCTCTACGAACTCCTGCAGAAGTCCCGTAAGGAAGGGATGCTGAGCCTCGAAGCGGATGTAGAGCAGCCGCAGGAAAGCCCGATCTTCCAGAAATATCCGGTGGTCCTCAATGACCATCACCTGCTCGACTTCATCGTCGACTATCTGCGGATGATGTCGAGCGGCAACCTCGCCGTGCATGAAGTGCAAGATCTGATGGACGCCGAGCTGCAGACCCATCACGCCGAGATCTCCGTACCGGGCTCAGCGATCCAGACCATGGCGGATGGCTTGCCTGCGTTCGGGATCGTCGCCGCGGTGATGGGGGTGGTTCACACCATGGGCTCGATCGGCGCCCCGCCGGCCGAACTCGGTGAAATGATCGCAGCGGCACTCGTCGGTACCTTCCTCGGCATTCTGCTGGCGTACGGTTTTATCGGCCCGCTCGCCAGCGTGCTCAATGCAAAGGCGAAGGAAGCCGGCAAGCCATTCGAATGCGTAAAGTGTGTGCTACTCGCCGCCATGGGCGGTTATGCACCGACCGTGGCCGTTGAGTTCGGCCGCAAGGTGTTGTTCTCGGTCGACCGTCCGAGCTTCGAAGAACTCGAGGAAGCGGTGAAGGCGACGAAAACGCCGAAGGCGGCCTGATCATGCCAGCGCCGAAAAAGAAGGAAACTGAAACCGACAAGACGTCACTTTTGATCTTGCGCCGCCGCGGCGCGCATGGCGACCACCCTCATCACGGTGGCGCCTGGAAGATTGCCTACGCCGACTTTGTCACGGCGATGATGGCCTTCTTTTTGTTGATGTGGCTGCTGAACTCGACCAACAAGAGCGACAAGCAAGGCATTGCGGATTTTTTCAACAAGCCCTTGGCGATCGCGATGGCCGGTGGCAAGTCACAGAGTGCGTCGGACAGCATTCTCAATGCGGGCGGCAAGGACCTGACGACCTCGACGCCCGCCGAGACGCGGCATGGCGACGACTCGAAGCAGCAAAATCCCGTGCTCGTGCCGAATGCGACAACGCAGGCCTCGCCTGACCAACAGGCGCAGCAGGCAGCCGCGCTTTTGGCCGCGACCGACGGCAGCAAGGTCGTCAAGCCGCGCACTGACCCGGACGATGCGCAACGTCTGTCAGAGCTCAAGGAACGTCTCGACAAGATGATCGAAATGAATCCGAAGCTGGCGCAGTTCCGCAACCAGATTCGGATCGACATTACCTCGGAAGGCTTGCGCATTCAGATCGTCGATGCGCAGAACCGTCCGATGTTTGCGAGCGGCAAGGCGGTGCTCGAACCTTATGCGGCGGAAATTCTCGACCAGATCGGCGTGGCGCTCAACGAAGTCGAGAACCATATCTCGATCGCCGGCCATACCGATTCCGCGCCGTATGCGGGTGCCGAGTCAGGGTATTCGAACTGGGAGTTGTCGTCGGAGCGCGCCAATGCAGCACGGCGTGAGCTTGGCGTCGGTGGCCTTGCCGAGCAGAAGGTCCTGCAGGTCCGGGGGCTCGCTGACGCATTGCCGTTGAACAAGGCTGACCCGGCCGAACCGAGCAACCGGCGCATCAGTATTCTGGTGCTGAACAAGCGGACCGAAGACGCGTTCTTCCGTGACGGCGGCCGCACCGACCTCAGTGCCCCGGGACAGATTCCAGGTGCGCTTGGCGCATCGAAGACAGCCACGAGTACGTCGGCAACGGTCGACCATCCGAACCTTGCTACGAATGGAGCGATTTCGCCGAGTCCGTCGACACCGAAGCCCGCACCGACAGCCTCTGTGACACCCTCGCCGGCGTCGTCAAAGCCTTCGACGCCATCGGCACCCAGTGTCGGTGTCGCGAACGCTCCTGAGTCGCCGGAAGCCGTGGTGGCGCGAATCAAGGCGGCGGTTAGTGGGGGCGCCGTGACACCGACGCCCGCCTCAGGCAAGACGAGTGCGGGGGGCGCCATCGGGGCGCCGGGGAAAACAGGCGCAGCGGTGGCCACGACGGCGGTCATGACCAACCAGCCGGCTCATGCGGAAAGCGGTGCGGGTCAGTAAGCGGCGATCTGCCATTACAATAGCGGCCTTTGCGCCGCGCGCGCCGCTCTCCTCTTGCCTCGCATGCCGACGAACCTGGTCATCCAGAGCGCCACGCCGCTCGACGAAGCGCACCTCAAACCCCTGACCGCCCTCGCGCGCGGCGTGTCAGCCGGCCTCGTAGATCCGTGTGCGCTGCGCGTGGTTAACGCGCAGCCGACACAACGGCCCGACATTGAGATCTATTGCGAGACCCATCGTCTCGACTTTGCCTATGTCCCCGCACAGTCGCTGTCGGCGCTCGGCCTGGTCGCAATGGATATGGACTCGACCCTGATCACGATCGAATGCATCGATGAAATCGCCGACTTCTGCGGCCTCAAGGCCGAGGTCGCAGCAATCACCGAGGCCTCGATGCGCGGCGAGATCCGTGACTTCAACGAAAGCTTGACCCGTCGCGTGGCACTCCTCAAGGGCCTCGATGCGAGTGCACTCGAACGTGTCTATGAAGAACGGTTGAAGCTCTCGCCGGGTGCAGAGCGTATGCTGGCCGGCGCACGTGCGGCAGGCTTGAAGACGTTGCTCGTCTCGGGGGGATTTACCTTCTTCACCGAACGGCTCAAGGAGCGTCTTGGCCTCGACTACGCGCGCGCGAACACGCTCGAGATTGTCGACGGCAAGCTGACGGGCCGCGTGCTCGGCGAGATCGTCAACGCCGACGTCAAGGCGCGCACCCTGCTCGAAACCTGCAACACGCTCGGCTTCGCCCCAAGCCGCGCGATTGCGCTCGGCGATGGCTCGAACGATCTGAAGATGATGGCCGAGGCAGGTCTCTCAGTCGCCTTCCGTGCCAAACCCGTCGTCCGCGCGGCGGCGAGCGTCGCATTCAACTACGTCGGACTCGATGGCCTGCTCCGCTTGTTTGTCTAGGCGCGACGGCGGCCCAGCAAATCCAGGTAGACGTCGAGCGAGCGCTGAACCGCTTCAGCGACCAGCCGGGACATGCCGTCATAGTGGCCTGTGACACAGGCCTTATCCAGCATATCTTAGTAGCTCAGGCGATCTTCCTTGCGAATGATCGCTGGCGGATAGCCGGCCTTCATCAATTCGAAGTTGAGCAACAGCCGACCCGTACGGCCTTTGCCATCAATGAACGGATGGATCTTGACGAAGCGCGCATGCAATTCGGCTGTACGTTCGACCGTGCTCATCTACTCGGCTTGCTCGCTCCAGGCGAGCAGCGACCACATCGCCTCATCGACATGATGCGCATCTGGCGGCGTGGTGCTCGCACCCGAGATCACCACGTTTTCACGGCGATACCGTCCGGCTTCCCGGTCGTCGATCCCCTTGAGCACGAGACTGTGGATGTTCTTGATCTGCCATTGCGTCAACGCATCCTTGCGGGTCACGATCTCCTCGACATAGAGAATCGCATCGCGATGATTCGTCGCCTCAAAGTGCTCGCGCAGGGACTTGCCGCCGATCGTAATCCCTTCAAGCACCACCTTGGTTTCCCGCAGGGTCAGGGTCTTGCCCTCGATGGCGTTTGAATGATAAGTCCATTCGAGCGACAGCTTCTCGCAGCGACGCCACCGTGTGTGTAGGCAAGGGTCGCGCCGCGTTCAGTTCGATCTTGTCATGTTCGACCTTGGCGAGCAGTGCCTGCAGTGAGCTGTCCATGATCGTCTAGGAGGTGGATGGCAGATGGGCGAGCAAGCTTTGCTCGATATCGGCGTGCAGATCGCGTTCGTCTTCAAGGCCGACGAAGAAGCGCACGAGCACGCCGTCGTGCGGCCAGTGCGTCGCGGTACGCATCGGGCGGATGTCATAGGGCAGCGCCAGACTCAGCGCACCGCCCCAGCTATAACCCAGCTTGAACAGCCGCAAACCTTCGACGAAAGCATCGACCTGGGCGCTCGTATAGGCCGGTTTGAAGACCACTGAGAACAAGCCCCCCGCACCCGTAAAGTCCCGCTTGAACGAGGCATGACCCGGGCAGTCGGGCAAGGCTGGGTGAAGCACGACATCGACTTCAGGACGTGTTTTGAGCCAATGCGCAAGCGCGAGCGCGCTACGATCGTGAGCGTCATAGCGGACTTGCATGGACGGCAGGCTGCGCAGCACGAGCGAACAGTCGTCGGACGAGACGCCGATACCAAAGCGCATCCGCGCGCGCTTGAGTTCACAATGGATATCTTCGTTCGAGGTGATCGTCGCTCCCATCATTACGTCACTGCCCCCCGACTGGTACTTGGTCAGCGCTTGCACGACGATATCGACGCCGTGTTCGAGCGGACGAAACGACAGGCCAGCTGCGTACGTGCTATCGATTGCGCTCAGCACACCCCGCGCACGGGCTACACGGGCGATGGCGCCCACATCCGGCACTTCCATCGTCACCGAGCCGGGCGCCTCGATCCAGATCAGGCGGGTATTGTCCTGCAGCAGGTCGTCGATCTTCTCGCCGATCATAGGATCGTAGTAGCGCACCGAAACACCAAAGTCCGTCGCGTACCAGTCAGCAAGTTCGCGGTTCGGCCCATACGCATTGTCGGGCACGAGGATGTCGTCACCGGGGCGGACAAAGGCGAGATAGACGTTGGTGATCGACGACAGCCCGGATGGGTGCAACAGCGCATGCTTGCCGCCCTCGAGTGCGGCGAGGCGCTGCATGAGCGCCATCGATGTCGGCGTGGCGTGCAGGCCGTAGCGCCATTTCGTGTCGTCGCGCCAGTTCATCGCGCGAATCGAAGCGAGGTCCGGGAACAGCACCGTCGACGCACGCGCTACCGGCACCGGCACGGCCGTCCAGCCGGGCGTGATGCGGTCTTCAGGATGAATGGAAAGCGTTTGCGGATGGAGCTTCGGACCGGCGTCGGACATGGCTGCGTGGGGGAAATAGAGGCGGGAATAAGGCCGTCGAGGATAGCATAGGCCGCCCAGCCGCTCAGGCTTGCGCGACCTGTGTTTTCAGGGAGATTTCTCGAAGTACTGCCAGTGCATTGACCCGCGTATGTCGGCCGTGCGGTCTGAGGTTCGGTTCGCCCGCATCCACCCTCGGCTTTGCCGCTCAATGCCGTGGCGCCTGTTTGCCGGCTTGAGTTTCGCCACCGCTGCGGTGTCTGAGGGCTACTGCCCTACGCCCGGCGCTCCGCCCGAAATGCGATGAAGATCGATCGATTCGGTCACGGACTCATCGACATTGCTCCATACGCCCTTGAAGACGCCATCTGCCCCGAGCTTACCGACCCACTGGCCCGAGATCCGAATGCCGTCATCGGACTCGTCAAGCTCAATGACGCCGCCCTCGCCGCTATCTCCCGCCACGAGCCGGATCTCGCCGGTGTCGACAAACTGATACTCGCCATGCAGACCGCCCGCATCTTCGGGGTCGGTCTTCGCGCCGAAATGAAGCACGATCATCCGTTTGCCGAGCGTCCCTTCGTAACGCGGCAGGTTGGCATAGACCGGGTTCGGATGGAGCGGGACCGCAGGTTTGGACATCGCGGAACCGCTGCCCGGCGACTGCGTCGCGCAGCCTGCCAAGCTTGTCAAACCGCCGGCCATACCGCCTATCAGAGCCACGCCGACGATGGCTCGCAGACTCGCGCGCAGGTTCGCTTGCCACTTCGCACGAAGCCGTGCTTTCGGATGAGTCCACGCGAAAGCACGGAAGCCCTCGTGAGAAGCCTTACCTGAGGACGTCCCGTAAACGATCCTTCTCAACCTGTTCGACATCCGTTCAGCCCGTTCAAATCCACCCGAAATCGCCGATTGCGGTGCGCGCACCCCTGAGCTCTACGACTTCGCGCATCATCGGCCTCCGCTCTATTCCTTACGCCGTAACGTGCCCCCATTTGTTCAGGTCGGGCACCGGGCAATGCCGCACGGTATCATCGCGGTTCCGCTTTTTGAAGTACGGCAGGAGAAATCAGATGCAGATGTCGTTGCGCGCGCCCTGGCGCGTGGTTGCCGCAGTTCCGCTGGTGCTGGCCCTGAGTGCATGCAGCATGATGCCGTGGTCGAAGTCATCGTCCCCTTCGTCGTCCTCGTCGGCACCGGCGGCGCAAACCGCGCCGGCTGACGCCGCTCAGTCCCGCACGGTCTTCAGCGAGGAGAAAACCGCCCTGACCCCGGCAAGCAGTACCGCAGACAATATGGTCCGGCTCGATGCGACCACGCGCTCGGGCTGCACGACGGTCACCAATATCGACCGCTCCGCCGAACCGGTTGGCGACACGCCTCAGCTCTGGACGGCCCATACCTGTCATGGCGACCTCGTCTACGAGGTGCGCGCCACGAAAGGACCGGATGGCCCGGTCGTGACGGTGCTTCCTGCGGGCGGTTCGATCGATAAACCGGCCAACCCGCATTTCACGCCGGCCAAGGGAGAGGACACCGTGGACACGACCGCCGAACCGGCTGCTGCCTCCTCAGAAGCCTCCCAAGCCTCCGACGCCTCGGCTGCGGCGCCTGCGCCTGCACCACTTACGATTCAGCTGCCACCCAGCGACGATTCGAGCAAGCCCAAGCAATAGCCGCCTGAAGCCCGAACTCGCGGAAAATCGCCGAAATTCGGGCTAAAGCACACAAAAAAAACGCCGGATCCCATGAAAACAGGATCCGGCGTTTTTGCATCTGCCTGCCGACTACTAACTCAGACCGTACCCCACAAATCGTGGCCATCCGCGCCGGTGATTTTCACCGAGACGAACTCGCCCGCTTTGTAGCGCTTGGACGGCTTGGAGGCCGGATCGATATAGACAACGCCATCGATCTCAGGCGCATCCGCTGCCGAACGGCCCACACCGCCTTCAGCATTGACTTCGTCGACCAGCACCTTGAGCGTTCGGCCGACCTTGCGCTTGAGCCGGGCGGCCGAAACGGTTTCAGCCACTTCCATGAATCTTGCGCGGCGCTCTTCGCGAACTTCGTCAGGCAATGCGCCTTCCAGTTCGTTCGCCGTGGCGCCTTCGACCGGAGAATACGCAAAGCAGCCGACGCGATCGAGTTCAGCTTCGCGAACGAAGTCGAGAAGCGTCTCGAACTGCGCTTCGGTCTCGCCCGGGAAACCGGCGATAAATGTGCTGCGGATCGTCAGGTCCGGGCAGATCTCGCGCCAGGCCTTGACTCGCTCCATGACCTTCTCGGCATTCGCAGGCCGCTTCATCCGCTTGAGCACATCGGGATGAGCGTGCTGGAACGGCACGTCGAGATACGGCAGCACATGGCCTTCGTTCATCATCGGGATGATCTCGTCGACATGCGGATACGGATAGACGTAGTGCAGACGGACCCAGGCGCCATATTCCTTGGCAAGCTCGCCGAGCGCGCCGACCAGTTCGGTCATGCGCGTCTTGACCGGGCGGCCATTCCAGAAACCCATCCGATATTTGACGTCCACGCCATAGGCGCTCGTGTCTTGCGAGATGACGAGCAGTTCCTTGACACCTGACTTGAACAGATTCTCGGCCTCGAGCATCACGTCCGCGATCGGGCGCGACACAAGGTCGCCGCGCATCGACGGGATGATGCAGAAGGTGCAGCGATGGTTGCAGCCTTCGGAAATCTTGAGATACGCGTAATGGCGCGGGGTGAGCTTGACGCCGGCCGCCGGCACGAGGTCGGTGAACGGGTCATGCGGCTTGGGCAGATGGGCGTGCACAGCATGCATGACTTCGCCGAGCGCGTGCGGGCCGGTGACGGCGAGCACCTTCGGGTGGACTTCCTGAATCAGGCCACCACCGCTGGCGCTCTTTTTGACGCCGAGACAGCCGGTCACGATCACCTTGCCGTTCTCTGAAAGCGCTTCGCCGATGGCGTCGAGGCTTTCCTGGACCGCTTCGTCGATGAAACCGCAGGTATTGACGACGACGAGGTCGGCGCCCTCATAGCTGCCGTGGATCGAATAACCTTCGGCGCGCAGCTGGGTGATGATTTGTTCAGAATCGACGAGTGCCTTTGGGCAGCCGAGCGAAACGAAGCCGACCTTCGGCGCGGCAATCGGGGGGGTGGCAGACATGGGGGGACCGCTTGAAGACGTTAAACCGCGAATTGTAGCGGTTCGGCACTGCCGCCGCTCGTAAGTCTTTGAATTCTCGCCTTCAACCGGTCGCGACCCCTGCCGGATCGAGCCGGCCAAGGGGTGACCCCGGGAGCGCCGGGGTGAAGTCTTTGAACGGCAAAGCGCGCTCGATCACTTCGAGAATCTCGCGCGAATCATGCAGACGACGGATCGCCGCATGGAGTTCGGCGGCCTGCGGCCAGGTCCGTTTCAAATAACTGAGCCACATTTTGACGCGGCCGTGCTCATGCCGTGAGGCGATCCGGGTCTGCAGTTTCTTCAGGTACTCGGCAATATGCCCGAGCACGGATGGCCATTCTTCGCCGGATGGCAACCGGTCCATCAGCCCCCGGATGCGCAGAGCCAGGTAAGGATCGGACACAGCGCCCCGGCCGATCATCACGTCCGCGCAGCCGCTGACCGACCGGCATCGCTCCCAGTCGGCCACGGTCCAGACTTCTCCGTTGGCGATCACAGGCACGTCCACCGCCGCATCGATATGCGCGATCCATTCCCAGTGGGCCGGCGGCCGGTAGCCGTGATCACGCGTTCTGGCATGCACGACGAGCGAGGCGGCGCCGCCTTCAACGAGCGCCGTGGCACAGTCGATCGCCAGCGATGTATCGGACACGCCGAGTCGCATTTTTGCGGTGACGGCGATATGGGGGGGCACGGCAGCGCGAACGGCCGACACGATCCGGTTTAGCTGCTCGGGGTCGGCCAGCAGCATGGCGCCGCCGCCGTGCCGGTTGACCACCTTGGCGGGACATCCGAAGTTCAGATCAAGTCCATGCGGCGACAGGGTCGCCGCATAGGCTGCATTCAGCGCGAGCCACTCCGGGTCGCTCCCGAGCAGTTGGATCACCATCGGCGTGCCGCCAGGGGTATGACCTCCCTCGAGGACCTCGGGGGTGTCGCGCTCGTAGACCCGTTCGGGAAGCAGAGAGCCTGTCACCCGGACAAATTCGGACACGCATCCGTCGAAGCCGCCCGTGCAGGTGAGCACGTCGCGCAACACGTAGTCAGCAAGCCCTTCCATGGGGGCAAGAAACAGCCGGCTCATACGAAAGCGGGCGCCCCCGAATGGCGGCGCTTATCCTGGCAATGAAAGACGGGATTCTAGCGGTTTGGCCGTGGCACCGCTCGTAAGTCTTTGAATGCTAGTCGACTTGCCTCGACATCTGCCGGATCGAGCCGGCCGACGTGCGCACATTGATGTGCCGGTAGCCCAGCCGCTCATAGAGCCGGGCAGCCGGGTTGTCGACAAAGACCCGCAGCACGAGTGTGCGGCGTTCCCGCCGCCGGGCAATCGCCTGGGCCGACTCGAGCGCGAAGGTCCCGGCACCCCGATTTCGATGGGTGGAGATCACATGGATATCGTGCACATACAGTGCGTCGACATCTTGGTCGATCCGCAGCACGCCGATGACCATGTCCGCCCATTCGATCATGTAGTTTTCCGAACCGTTCCAGCTTGCCAGAAACAGGTCGCTGCGCCAGACAAGCCCATGCCGGCGGTAGTAGCCGATCATATTGCTGCGAGTAAGCGTGTGGGCGAAGTCGTAGTCCGCGGGTGTGGCGCGGCGTAGGGAAAAGTCCTCGTCAAACGGGATGGGCGCGAACATGGACGATGGGTCGTGGCGGGGCGCGATGCCCGACATTACCGCGAGCGCCCCCGCGATGCAATGCGGACGACCGGGCTCGGCCCGGCGCTACGCGCAAAAAAAAGCCGCCAGCCCTTACGGGCGGCGGCTCCATGCGAGTTTATCCGGCGTGTCCGGCGAACCCTTGCAGGCTTAGTGAACCACGCGTTCGAAGCCGAACTTGCCTTCGCTGTAGTCGACCGGAATCACGTCCTTCGGGCCAAACTTGCCCGACAGGATCAGCTTGGCGACCGGGTTCTCGATCTCCTGCTGGATCGCACGCTTGAGCGGCCGGGCGCCGAACAGCGGGTCGTAACCCACCCGGGCGATCTGCGCGAGCGCCGCTTCCGTCACCTCGAGTTGCATGTCCATCTTGCCGAGACGCTCGACCAGCCGATCCAGCTGGATCTTCGCGATCGCTTCGATATTCGTGCGATCGAGGCCATGGAAGACCACGACTTCATCGATCCGGTTCAGGAATTCAGGCCGGAACTGCAGCTTCACCTCTTCCCACACAGCGTCACGAATCGTGTTCTGCGGCTCGCCGACCATCGACTGGATCATCTGGGCGCCAATGTTC
>FTBI01000890.1_pt1 | contig 10852 bp, 10 predicted proteins | sample 1639171 | NCBI WGS metagenome assembly FTBI01 (sample SAMEA3914812, study PRJEB12502) | metagenome | biome: forest; material: soil | place: Canada | collected 2011-07-07 | depth 0.1 m | reverse complement strand
GTATTCGAATGCTGGTGAATTATGTTGTGGCGATACAATGAACGCTTGGGCGAATTTTTAGTGTGATGAGGTTCTAGGAACCAGACTGCACGTACATTTTGTTACCGTCAAGGCATGATTCGTGCTTCGAAATTGACGATTTCCGAGGGGCTATTCCGCCACCTCGATCCCCTGGACCAGGCGTTTTGCGAGTCGGGGCTGACGCAGCTGCTCAAGCCACCAGGTCAACGCGCGCCCTTCCTGATCACCACGCCAGGCCGCATAGAGGATGTTGGGTTCGCGCGGGTCAGCAGTGGGACGTTCGACCAAGGCGCCGCGCTTGAGCAGTCCGGCGATGCGCTGGCGGGGTAACCAGCCGACGCCGAGCCCTTCACGTTGCGCGAGTATCTTCGCGTGCATCGTCGGTACGGCAAGCGTCGATTGCCCGCCGAGCAGGCCATAGCTGCGACCGTCCACGCGATCGGACGTATCGGCGACAACCACCGCGCGATGGGAGGCGATCGCGTCGCGTGACAGCGGCGCCTTGATGGCCGCGAGCGGATGACGCGGCGAAATGGCAAAGACCCACTCCATCACCCCAAGTTCGAACCATCGTAGCTGCGGGATCACCGGCGGCTCATTGGTCGCACCGACGATAAGGTCGGCATGCCCCTTTCGCAGCGCTTCCCAGGTTCCCCCCAACACTTCATGGGTGACGCGCAGGCCGACGCCTGACTTCAATGTATCAAAGCGTTGGATCACCGGAACGAGCGAGGAAAATTCGAGTATTTCGTCGGTGACGATGTGCAGGCGATCTTCCCAGCCGTTGGCGACCTGCTTCACGCGCTGGGTCAGCCGGTTTACGTCAAGCGCGAGGCGCGCTGCCTCACTAGTCAATAATTGCCCGGCGGGAGTTAGCTGCAGGCGGTATCGACGTCGATCGAACAGCAGCGCGTCGAAGCGCGTCTCCAGCTGCCGCGCAGCATGCGAAACGGTTGATGGCGCCTTGCCCAGTCGCACGGCCGCCCGCGAGAGGCTGCCACTGTCGCGAATGGCTTCCAGCAGAGCCAATTCATCGTCTGACAACATGTGCGAGTCCTTCGAACGAGTTCGTCGAAGAGATGGTACGGCAATCCACCGAGGGCGGAGCACGATGACCTTACTTCCCCTTACAACGGCTCGATAAATGCGCATCTCGGCATGCCCAGCTCATCGGTGTACGCGGCCAGCAAAGCTGCCGTGATTTCACTGGCGAAAACGCTGTCGGCGGAATTGCTGCCCAGCGGCATTCGTGTCAACGTGGTCAGCCCCGGCCCGGTCACTACACCGCTTTACGGCAAGCTCGGCATGGATAGCGCAACACTGGAAGCGACTGCGGCGCGGATTCAGGTGCAAGTTCCGCTCGGCCGCTTCGGTACGCCACAGGAAATCGCTTCGACCGTACTGCACCTGGCTGCACCGGAGTCGGCGTTTATCGTCGGCACTGAAATCATTGTCGATGGCGGCATGAGTCAGCTTTAGTCAGCGCGCGTTACGCACACCCTCGTCAAACCATACTCAGACAAACCATTCTCAGGAGTAAGTCATGAGCCAACGTCTGGATTTCTACGCATCAAGCCCGGCAGCCATCAAGGCCATGGTCGGTCTCGAGCAGCGCATCGCCAAGAGCCAACTGGAACAACCGCTGGTTGAACTGGTGCGCTTGCGTGCTTCGCAGATCAACGGCTGCGCCTATTGCATGGACCTGCATTCGGGCGACGCGCGCAAGGCTGGGGAAGACGCGCGTCGACTGGCGACGCTCAGCGCATGGCGCGAGACACCATTTTTTACCGAGCGCGAGCGTGCGGCGCTAGCATGGACCGAAGCATTGACGCTGATCCATGCCGACCATGTACCGGATGCGGTGTGGGCATCGGTACAGCCACATTTCTCCCCTGAAGAAATCACCGATCTCACGCTGCTCATTGTTGCCATCAACGGCTGGAACCGCTTCTCTATCGCGTTTCGCAAATCACCCGAGTGAGTTGCAGCTTGCTGACCGCGACAGGCTGGCGCAGTGGTGCCATGTGGATCAGACGAACGCTCGCTGCATAGGCTCGGTTTCAGCGCTGGCGATCACATGAAGTCCAAGACGCTCGCGCTTGGCACGCCGCTTGGCGCGTGCGGCCAACGTCGCGATGGTCTCTGCCCTGCGCGGGAACGGTAGTTTCAACCGGACGGCGCCGATGGCGATCGTGGTGAGCGGAAAAAACTGCGCAAGGCCACGCCGATCTTCACCGTCGATGCCGCCCCGCACCAGATCCTGCGGATCAAAAAGAGCACATGCGCGCTCATTGAACTGGGCGATGACACGTTCGCAGCGCTGTTCCCAGTCCTCACTTTGAAACAGCACCAGAAAATCGTCACCGCCAATGTGGCCTACAAAGTCCTGCGCTGGATCGACCTGCGCGGTCAGGATATCCGCGAGTAGCCGTATCATCTTGTCGCCACGGAAATAGCCATACTGATCGTTGAACGGCTTGAAGTCATTGAGGTCAGCGTAGGCAGCAACAAAAGGGCGCTTGCCGCGCAGGAGCCGCGTGATGTGTTCGGTCACCGGGATGTTGCCCGGAAGAAAAGTCAGCGGATTGGCATAGCGCGCCGCTTCAATCCGGTGCTCCGTCACTCTGCGAACCAGTGACTCTCCCGTACCCAGGCCGAGGTAACGACCTGCCTTGGTGATGATAAAGCCATCGGTGAGGTAACGCTGGTCCTCACCGCGCAAGATGTCGGCCATGCCCTCCACGGGCTGACGCTCGTCGCACAGCAAGGGCGTCTCATGCATAAACGTGGCGCAAGACTTTCGACCAAACAGCTCGCGCGCGAAAGGCTGCGCGAGTCCTTCAGTAAACACCCGCCGGTTGATCAAGCCGATCGGCCGACCCACGTCGACCACGGCGATGGCATGCAGACCCGGCTCTCGGGCAAAAATGGCCGCGACATCATCGTTGCTCTGCACCTGCGTGACCGTCGGCGCATGAATGATGAGATGACCGGCGTGCATTGGCCGATGCGTGACCGGCCCGCGCGGTCGTGGTGGAATCGATACCGCGTGCTCACGAATGGCCTCGCGAGCCTCCGCAGTGACGCTTTCCGTGAGCGTGGGTGACGGGCGCCCCAGCAGGAAGCCCTGGGCATAGCAGATGCCCAGCTCGCGCATGATGCGAAGGTCGGCAGGATTCTCAACGCCTTCGCCTACCAGGTCGGAGCCCAAAGTCTCTGCTACCCGGCATATGGCCTGCACGATGGCCAGCCGTTCCGCACTGTGCGCCAGACCATCGACCAGATAGCGGTCTATCTTGACGACCTCCGGATGGACTTCGTTCCACATCTGGAAGTTGGAATGGCCGTTACCGAAGTCGTCCAGCGCGACCCTTACGCCGCGCGCGCGCAGATACCCGATCGCGTCGGCGAGCTCGGCGGGATTTTCGACGATGTCCCGCTCGGTCAACTCAATCGTGATACGGCACAGGTCAAGTCCGGACGCGGAGAGTGCGGCGACGACCTCGTTGGGCAGAAGGCCGCCATGCAGAATGGCTTGGGCGCTCAGATTGACGAGGAGTCGCCCGCTGCCGTTCTGCGCGGCAAAGGCAGCGCACACGACACGCGCCGCGTGCAGCTCGAACTCACCCAGCCGCCCCTTCGCGCGCGCAAGATCCAGCAGGTCGAGAATCGTTAAGCCCTCTGGGCCCGATGCCGGTCGGCTGAGTCCCTCATGGGCCACTACTTCCAGCGTGTCCAGCCGCACCAGCGGCTGGAACACCGCCGCGAGCCCACCATGCCCCATGGCCTGGTCGAGAAGTGAGAAACCGCGGGCATCAGCGTGCAAGGCGGGAGTCATCCAGGGGAGGCTCTTGGGAACATCAGGGGGAGAATTCAAACACGCGCAGGGCTGGATCTTGCTGACGACCCGTGGCACTCGTCACCGGTGGCCTCGGCGCGGTTGAATCCACTTCGTCAACGCCATTGTGCAGGGTGAAGAAGTCAACTTCGCGAAGTAGCGCGGCAGCACTTCCCTGCATCGCGTGACCGGCAGCGGTGGCTTCTTTCACCAGGGTCGCGTTTGCCCGCGTCATCGCATCCATGTCAGTCACGGCGTGGTTGACCAAAGCGATGTCCTTGGCATTGCCGCGGCCGGCAGCGGCCATCGCGGCAACCCATTGCGAAAGTTTCGCTACGCTGGCGGTCACTCCTTCGAGAACGGTTCCCGTACGCCCGACCAGGAGCGTGCCGGCATGCACCGCATCGTCACTTGCGCTGATCAGCTGCCGGATCTCCTGCGCTGCCTGGCCGGATCGCTGGGCAAGCTGACGTACTTCAACGGCGACCACCCCAAAGCCACGCCCGTGCACACCGGCCCGGGCGGCCTCGATAGCCGCGTTCAGTGCCAGAAGATGGGTCTGAAATGCGACCTGGTCGACCAGATCGAGTATCTCGGTCATGCGCCGCCCGGTGCGCTCGATCTCCTTCATCGAGCCGATGACCTCGATCACCGCTGCCCGCCCCTGCTCGGCATGAGCCTGCGCTTCGGAGGCTGCCCGATCGGCCTGGTCGGCGTGTTGCGCCCCTTGGGCAACCGCTGCCGTCATGCGTGCCATTGAGGCTGCGGTCTCATCGAGGTGGGCGGCCTGGGCCTGGGTTCGCGCGCTCAACGCACCGTTGCCTTGCGCAATTCCCAGCGCGTTGTGCTCGACGATGGATGCCCGGTCGCGCACCTGACCAACGACACGTTTCAGCTGCACATCCATCTGGCCAAGCGTACGCAGCAAGGTGCCTACCTCGTCCATCCGACCAGCGTCGACTGGCTCGCCCAGCATGCCGCGCGCGATTCTCGTCGCGACAGCCGAGGCGCGCTTCAAGCGCCGCCCTAGCGACCGGATGATGGCGATGTCGATCCATGCAGCGAGGCCTAGAGCGAAGCCCAGCAGCGCGAAAAGCCGCATCAGCCCTTGATGGTTACTTACATGCTGGGCGGCGGCTTGCTCCTGACCTTGGGAAAGGGCCAGCCCGAAAAGGTTGGAGAAATCACTCTTCAGTGGCACGAATGCCGACTCGACGTCATTGGACAGCTTGAGTTGGGCCATATCGAACTGACCCGCCTGAAGGATATTCAGCGTCTCGTCGATCGTCTGATCGGCATCGGCACGATGCCTTGCGGTCAGATTGAGCAGCTGTCGTTGCTGTTGCGCCAAGCCACTTCGACCCAAAGGTGCCCAATGCCTTTCGACGTCGAGGCGGTTGCTCTTGATTGACGTGACCGCATCGTCGACGGAGGACGGCAGCCTGGTCAAACCCGCGTGCACCAGAGCCTGCATCATGTCGTTGTAGTCGCTTTGAATGCGGCCAAGGTCGGCAACCGGGGCGAGCGTATCTCCAACGACCAGCTGGATGCGTTGATCCGCCTGCGTAAGCTGCAGCGCACCGGCGCCGCACACGATGATCAGCATGGCCGCTGAACCGGCCAGGCGCAGTATCAAGCGGGTACTCAAGCTCAGTGTGGGCAGTGCTGGTATTCGATGAAACATGACTTACCTTCGGGGGACCAGGCTCGCAAGGCTTTCGGCCCCGCACTCCCGAACTTGAGACGATTTAGGTATATTTCATATATACTTCAATATGTTGCATTATTTGCGACGCTGCCGTGACAATTGCATTTCAGGGAATTCAGGTGATGGCCGGGCCTCTCTTATCGATTTAGGCGCCCCCATCTACAGCAGGTTCTTCGTTAGCCACGATTGCTGGATTGATGAGCGACCAGACACAAACAGCGATAGGCAGCTTTCTTGCCGCCCTTGCCCAAAAGGAATGCCGGGCCATCGGCAAAGCCTTGGCCAACAAGAGGAATCGCCATGGCGCAGTACATGAAGCGCGCAAGGCCATCCGTCGCCTGAGGTGCCTGCTTGCCCTGGTCAGGAATTCTGTTGGCGATGACACATCCGAGATCGAGCTGGCACTGAAGTCGCAATCCAAGCGCCTCTCGGCGCTGCGCGACGCGCAAGTGGTTGCCGTGCTCGCCGAGAAATTAGCCGTCAATGACGACACCGGCGAATGGACGGCGGCCGCGCGCGAGTTGGCCGAACGGCGCGACGCACTACTTGCCAACGAGCTGGCGCAAGATCCGGGGTTTGCTCGCCGCATCGCGGTCATTCGTGACATTGCCGCTGTACTGGGGCAGTGGCATTGGAAACGCATCACCCCAAATGCGCTACAGCGGGCGATCAAGAAAAGCCGACGCCGTGTTGTCCGGGCCGAGCACGCTGCCGAGCAGATGGTATCCAGCGCCAATCTGCATCGATGGCGACGATGCGTGAGGCGACTTCGACTGCAACTTGTTGCCATTGCCGCACTCAATCGCTCTGTTGGTACAGAGGTATGCCATGTGCGCGCGCATCGAGGCGAGTCCGTCAAAGCCTTGACACACCTCGCCGAACAGCTGGGCAGGCGTCAGGACATTCAGGTCCTGCGTTCAGCGTTCAAAACGTTTTCCAACCCTTCGATCCTGCCCACCTTGCGAAAGCGCCTGCGTATCGAAATGAGACTGGCCAAGCACTAGCTGTTCTTGAGCGCCATCGATTGACCATCGCCACCGCACTGACGCACAGAGATAACCACCCTGTCACGACCGCTGGGGCAAACTGCCAGGCCTCATCGCTCCTGAAGTCGATACTGTGTTGGCCCAATACGTCATCCCCTCGAAAGTCGGCCTGTTCCGCATCATCCGGCACGGCCACCGTTGGCGCAGCCTGCTGGATGAACGTGAGTTGGGGCGCCACACAGCGGCCAGCGCTGCACTGACCTTTCTGCGCGACACCTGGCCGCGGGCGCGGCTGCCGATGACGCTGGATCGCTGGCGTTATCTGCCGGGACCCATGCAAACAGGGCTGACCGTGCACATGTCGTTGACATAACTGCCGAACTCGCCCAGTGCAGTGCAGTTGGCGCGCTGAGGGGGTGGAACTTTTGCGACGGATCAGGGCTGCCTTGGCGAGCCATTGCCCAGACTCTGGATCCCGAAGGGAGCGGCGGGCGTGAATTGGGCGGGGTTCTTCGTGGTGTTCAAGGGGCAATAGAGCCGCGACTAAAGTTTGGGACTGGATCGTCGATAACGTTTCCATAGCCCTCTCTCGCATCGTTCCCCGCCCCAAGGAGATTACCCATGAAAACCCTACTCGCCACGGCCCTGTTGCTGATCGCGCCGATCGCCGCCCATGCAGGCTGCACGGCCAGCAATTTCGCCATTGAAGATTTCCAGCAAAGCACCGTTGGCTCCGGTGCCGCCTTGCATCTGAGCCTCAAGGGCAAGCTGGTCAACCATTGTGCTGCTGCCGCCGCCGCACAGATTCGTGTCGATGCGAAGGATGGCAGCGGCAAAGTACTGGTTTCCAAGCAGGGCTGGCCCGCCGGCACCACCAATATTGCTCCTGGCCAGGAAGTCGATTTCGACCTGGGCCGACTGGTCCACTACCAGCCGGAGATGCAGACCTACGCGGTAAGCGTCGGCCAGGTCAGCACCTGGTAAACCCGGCTGGCGCGGGATCTCCTTCGATATCGGTGTTGAATCAAACACCGGAACCATGGGAGCGGTTTCAAGTATCAAGTGCGATACGTTTTAGGCAAGCGGGACTCTCATGGCACAACCTGATTGTGCATTCCCCCGTGAGAGTCTCGCTACGCTCATTTCTGGTGCCGAATCAGCGCGCACCAGGATGCCGGTGACTGGCTCTTGCATTCGATCCATTCGCGAGCGTCACTGAGCGAGCAGAAGGGTGGCGCATTGCGCGAATAGTCCGTGAGTTTTCCGGACGAAAGCACTCAGCCACACCTTACCTCTTACCTGTCGAGCAGCACGCTGGCTTGCTCAGGCGATTGTCTGCCTGACTTTGCTGTTCTTGCCGTTGCGGGAGCGACTTCAGTCGCGATGCTCTTCTTGCAGGGGCGGGAGCACCTCTGTCGCGCCCAGAGTTTCGCACCGCTTTGGCTTTGGCTGGAGCTCGGCCTCTGCTCTGCCCGTGATCCAGCTTCTACAAACAGTGCGCGCAGGACGCGCGCCGCTCCACCAGGGCCCCAGTGCGGCGGTGAGGTGGGGTCGATGGGCCCCGCAGGAGGACGAAACGCTCTTGAGCTCTGCGGCTAGCAACCCAAACAGCAAAGCCAGAGCATCGCGACTGAATCGACCCAATTCAGGTCAGACAGGCCATGGCAAATCAGCGTGCCTAAATTCGCCGCGTTGGCGCGCGCCAGAGCCAGCAGGCGATGGACATGCGGCGGCATGACTAATCAGCCCGAAGCGGCCACCGCTGCAAACGATATCAATGCAACACAAACAACTTGTCGAAACCAGCAACCCGCAAGGTTCCGCGCAGCGCAGTATCCGCGTTGACAATACGGATCTCGGCGCGATCGCCGCCCGCGTGCTCACGTAGCAGCAGCAGCATGCCCAGCGCGGAGCTATCCATGCTGCTGACTTCGCCAAGATCCACGACATAGCTGCGCGACGGCTTGCGATCGCCCAGGCATGCGTCGTGAAAGACGCGGTGTACGGTGAAGTCGAAATGCTCGCCGAACTGCAAGGTCAGGCAATCCTGCTCGGTATCATGGTGCACGTTGAGATTCATGGCGCTCATTCCTTCAAAACAGTTCGATTTCGCCGGCTTCCATCGTGCTCTGCAGGGCGGGACCGCGTGAACGCAGGCGGGCCTTTTCCCGCTGGATGGCCAATCGCGAACGGACCCGCTGCGCACGCTCTTCCAGCGCGCCCGCTTCCATCGGCCCGCAAGCTATTTCCTCGATGTCGCGTGTGGTTTCAGCGGCCACTCCCTGCAATTCGACCAGGCGCGTGCGGGTCTGGTTGAGCAGCTGACTGAGGATATCTTCGAACTGCAGCGAACGAATCGTGGTGGAAACGTCGTTGCCCAGTCCGCGATTGATTTCGACTGCCTGGTCGGCCACCGCACTGGTGCGCGCATCGCTCTCGGTAACGTGCGCCATCATCGCGTCGATACCGCCCTTGGCGGATAGCGCCACGTTGAGATCCTGCGAGGCCAGCGCGCCGATAAGGCCGCGTACCTGATCCATCGCCGTACGCGCGCGCTCGACGTGGCTGCCAATCTGTTCGTTGAACTGGTTGGAGTGGCTGGCCAGATTGCGGATCTCGCCGGCGACCACTGCAAAACCTCGACCAGCTTCACCGGCACGGGCGGCTTCGATCGCTGCGTTGAGAGCGAGCAGATTGGTTTCTTCAGCGATGGTGTTGACGTTCTTGAGCAACGCGAAGACCGCGTCCATTTCCTTGGACATGCCATCGATGCGATAAACGATGCGCAGGCTTTCACGCGACAGTTGCACGATCAGTCCAACGAAATGTTCCAGCAAGTCGCCTGTACGGGTGGCGAAATCCTGTACTGAAACGCCGCCTTTCTGTGCGTCGATAATCTGTTTGAGCAGCGACTGCTGCAGGCCGGTTTTGTGCGACAGGCCATCGAACCCGCCGCCCAATTCGGACACTGCATCACGCAGCAGGTCCAACGCCTGATGAAGTTCGCGCGAGGCATGGCCCAATTCATCGACCAGGGCTCCGCGCACGTCCTCCAGCGCTTCGCGTACCGGGCCGCTGCTGGTGTTGACAGGTGCGGCAGGCAGGGAAGTCCGTGCGCCGAGCCGGCGCTGCTCCCACATCCACGCCATGCTGGTGGCAATCAGCAACAGCGGCATCAACCATAGCGGATGCCAGAGCAGACACAGCAGAAGCGCCAGCAGGCTCGCGACGATGCCGACAAGGGGGCGCGGAGCGGACTTTGCGTTATTCATTGGTAGACACCCGGTGCATCAGGACGCGACGCGCTTGGCGTCGACGATCGGTTGTTGGGCCAGCGCGAGCAACCGCGCAGCGATTCGTTCCAGCGGCAGCATTTCTTCGGCCGCACCCATCTTCCAGGCCGCGCCGGGCATACCCCAGACCACCGAGCTGGCTTCGTCCTGGACCAGCGTGGGTGCGCCGCTTTCGCGCAACTCGAGCAACCCACGGGCACCGTCGTCACCCATGCCGGTGAGCAGTACGGCGACGGTCGAAGCACCGACACTTGCTGCCATCGAGCGAAACAACACATCGACGCTGGGCTTGTGGCGATTGACCTGTGGACCATCATGCAGGCGGCAAACATATTTGGCGCCGTCCCACATCACCAGCAGGTGCTGGCTACCCGGTGCGATATACGCATGACCAGGCTGGATCGGTTGCCCGTCACTCGCCTCGCAGACGCGCATCGCCGAGCAGTGGTTCACGCGCGCGGCGAAAGGCCCACTGAAAGCGGCCGGAATATGCTGCGTGATGACGATCGGCGGCGCGTCAGGTGGCATCGCCTCAAGCAAGACACGGATCGCTTCAGTACCACCCGTAGACGCGCCAATCGCGATGATGCGACCACTGCCGCGGGTGCCGGGCGACTGCGAGCGTGGCAGCACCGCGTCAGCCGAGAGCCGGGGTGGCACGTCCAGCCTTTGAACGGCCGTGTAGGCACGTGGCCGCGATAGTGCGGCGAGCTTTACCTTGGCGCAGATATCCTCCGCGCATTCGGCGAAACAGCTGGCCAGGTCGCTCGATGGTTTGGTGAAGAAGTCCACCGCACCAAGTTCCAGTGCGCGCAAGGTCACTTCGGCGCCCTGCTCGGTCAGCGAGGACACCATCACCACCGGCATCGGCCGCAGCCGCATGAGGTTTTCAAGAAACGTAAGCCCGTCCATCCGCGGCATTTCGACGTCGAGCGTCAGCACGTCCGGATTGAGCAACTTGATCTTGTCGCGCGCGATCAACGGATCGGCGGCCACGCCGACCACC
>FTBI01000684.1_pt1 | contig 10901 bp, 15 predicted proteins | sample 1639171 | NCBI WGS metagenome assembly FTBI01 (sample SAMEA3914812, study PRJEB12502) | metagenome | biome: forest; material: soil | place: Canada | collected 2011-07-07 | depth 0.1 m | reverse complement strand
GTGAAGAGCGTGCCGCGCACGTTCAGGTCGAAGGTTTTGTCGAAGTGTTCTTCGGTTACTTCTTCGAGCTTGGCCAACTCGCCCTGTCCGGCGCTGGCAAAAAGGATATCGATCTTGCCCTTCTCACGCTTCACTGTATCGTAGAGGCGGTCGAGGTCGGCCAGGTTACTGGCGTCGCCCTGCACACCGGGGACGTTTTTGCTGATGAGCTTGACTGCCTCATCGAGTTTATCCTTGCGGCGTCCTGTAATGAAGACGTGCGCGCCCTCTTTGACGAAGAGCTTGGCGGTGGCGAGCGCCATGCCGGACGTTGCTGCGGTGATAACGGCTACTTTTCCTTCGAGTTTTCCCATGACTGTTCTCCTTTCATATGTACTGGTTTGGTGCGTGAGGCCGTTGCCGTGTCGCTATCGGCAGCGGACCGTGTGATTCGTAATTTAGCGGAGACCGCCGCCTACCCGAACGAGTTCGCCAGTAATCCATTTGGCATCGCTGGAGGCGAGGAAGGTAGCTACGCTGGCGATGTCGTCCCCTCGGCCGATGCGGCCGAGCGGAGTCTGTGCGACGGTCTCCTTCTCGAAGTCAGAACCGATGAACCCAGCGGTGTGCACACCTTCGGTCTCGACCATGCCGGGGTTGATGGAGTTTACCCGGATCTTACGAACGCCGAGCTCCTTGGCGAGGACACCGGTGATGGCATCGACTGCGCCCTTGGTCCCCGTGTAAACCGTGCTGGCTGGCGGCGTCAGGCTGCTGACGACAGAGCCGATATTGATGATGCTTGCGCCTTCGCCCAGGTGGGGAACGGCGGCCTGCGTGGTCAATAGCACACCGAGCACGTTGATGTTGAATATCTTGTGGAACTGCTCTTCGGTAAAAGACTCGATCGGTGAAAACTCATAGACGCCGGAGTTGTTGACGAGGATGTCGAGGCGGCCAAAGTTCTTGATGGCGGCCTCGATGAGGCCCTGAGCCTCCTTGGCTTTCGATACGTCTCCACGTACCGCGACGGCCTTACCACCGGTGGTAGTGATGGCACTAACGACGGCGTCAGCCCCGGCCTTGCTGGAGGCGTAATTAACGATGACGGAGGCGCCTTCTGCGGCCAACGATTTGGCGATGGCGGCCCCGATACCCTTGGACGCGCCGGTGACGACTGCGACTTTGCCTGTGAGCTTGCTCATACTTTTATCCTTCTTTCGATACCTATTGAAGTCAGAGAATTTCGGGGCCGTCGGACCGGGCGGCCCTCGTTCGCTTCTAGGGAGTAGATGGAGATGGGCTCGAAGAAGATTCAATAGTTCTGAATAATGGAACTATTGAACCCTTTCCCCAGAATGACTACTCTTATGTTTATGCGGCCTCTGTTTCATCCATCGATTGAGGAAATCACGGTAGAAGGCATTCTCCACGCCTTGGCCGATCCGGTCCGGGTGGCCATCTATGCCGATATCGTGGGACAGGAGTGCTCGCAGAATTGTTCGACTTTTCTGACAGTCAGCGACAAGACGATCCCGAAGTCCACACTCTCTCAACACTTTCGGGAACTGAGAGAGGCGGGGCTGATCCGTGGAGAGCGCCGCGGCGTGGAAGTCCACAACACGTCGCGTTGCATGGAACTCGAGCGACGCTTTCCGGGGTTAATCCGGGCAATCGTCAACGCGCATGCCATCCAGTCGAAGGACCAGGCGCAAGCGAAGAAACGTGCTGCAAAGAGGCCGGCCCGACGAGCGCTGACGCATAAGTAGGGAAGTATCCTCGCGTGGGGATGCGACCAAGTTCGTCTTGTGTGAGACCTTGAGCCACTGAATCGTTGCTGCGCTAACCTCCGCTGCCAGCTTTGAATTTCGCCCGCGCGTACAACCCAAAGAACATCAATCACCTTCATTAGCGCAACATCAACCGTAAGGCGCTGCCACCGCATATTCGCTTTATATCGGCGGAATACTATACTGGCGACATGAGCAAGCACCTCGAATCGCTGTATCAGAATCTTCTCAACGGCAAGCTACCCCATAACCTGAGTTGGAGCGAGGCCGTCGAACTGGTCGAGCATCTGGGTGAGGTCCAACCGCATGGAGACGACGAGTTTGTCTTCCGCGTTGGCGGCCAGCGCGCCTTTTTCAAGAAGCCTCATACCCATGATCTTGGTATAGAGGAAGTTTCTCGGCTGCGTAAATTCTTGAAAGAAGCCGGACCATCTGTGCATAAATCGGGTGCTCACGTACAAGAACAGGCCCAATCCGGCCGTATGATTGTCGTCATCGACCACCACGCCGCTCATGTTTACCAGGATTTGGGCGAAAGTCGTCCGGCGGACGACCACAGAGTGCATCCTTATGATCCTTTCCATTTCCATCACCATCTGATTCATCGAAAGGAAGCTCACTACCGTGGCGAGCGCGTACCCGAAGAGGATTCATTTTATGAGGAGATCGCGAAAGAGATCACTCCGGCGAATGAGATCGTCCTCATCGGTCACGCCACTGGGAAAAGCAACGCCGCCGACTTCTTGAAAGAATATTTGAGGACCCATCATCCAGACGTTTTTCGACGGGTCGTCGCTACCGAAAACGCAGACCTCTCGGCGGTAACTGAGCCTGAAATTGAAGCTCTAGCAAAGCGGCACATGATCGCAGCCGCCTAAACAGATTGGTTCTAACCACACCATAAGCTTTTGTGATGGCTCCGAACTGCTTGCAGCGTCGTCTCACAAAAAAGCCCGCCGTAGGGATGTCACAAATGGCGAAGAAAACAGCTGCTAATATTCTTCCGAAACTCACTGAGACCGAACGAGACCTACTTTCGCACATCCAAGACGGATACCAACTTGAAACTGATTCGCTCGGCGGCAACCCAATTCTGCGGCGCTTGAAAGACAATGAGGAAATACGCCCTCTGTCGGCCAATCGAAATACCATCAAGGCGATGGAACGGCGTGGACTCATTAGCCCCGGCAGAGGTCGCGACCCGCTCACTATCTTGTGGCGGCTGAAAGAGAAAATGGACTAGAGGCTGGGTTCCGTACCAGGCGAAAAGTCGATTTTGAATATTGGTCGGCGCTCATCCAACATCCGGAGTCAGCGATTCCTTGGCGAGGCGACGAAACAGATCGTATGCCTTTATTCGCTGGCACAGTTCGTCAAAGTTCTTGCGCGGTCCCTGCCAACAGAGATCGTCGACTCTATCGAAGACGGGAACATCTAGTCGGAGAGTTGCCAGCGTACGAAACAACAGAGCATCGCTCCAGCCGTTCAATAGCGATTCGGACAGCGCGCGCGCTCTCTTAATGGATGATTGCCAGTCTCGCCAATCCTTCGGAATGTTTTCTAAGTGGGAGTACCGAGATAGGGCAAGAGCTGCGGCCTTGGCACCCCATCCTGGTAGACCAGGGAAGCCATCTGCGGTGTCGCCTACGACAGCCAGATAGTCAGGAATGGACTCTGGCTTTACGCCGAACTTCGCGATTACTCCGGCTTCATCGCGCACGATATCGCGCCTTCGGTCCAGTTGAACGACTCGCGTGCCAATGACACACTGACTGAGATCCTTGTCGGGCGTACAAATGAGCACTCGCGTCACACGGTCATCTTTCGCTGCCTTAGCAGCTGCAGAAGCGAGCGCATCGTCCGCCTCAAATTCGACCATCGGCCACACAATTACCCCCATTGCTTCCAGCGCCTGCTCAAGAACAGGGAATTGCGAGAGCAACTGCGGAGGGATACCTTCGCTGGTCTTGTATCCCGGATACAGATCGTTCCGAAACGACTCTACGACATGATCGGTCGCGACCCCGATGTGAGTCGCACCACGGTCGATCATCGACAAAACCGAGGTCAGCACACCGCGCACTGCACCGATCTCCTGGCCGTTCACGTCTGTCCCAGCGGGCACGGCATAAAAGTGCCTGAACAATTCGTAAGTCCCGTCAATCAAGTGCACATCCATGCAGCTCGCCTCGGTCGTCTCCGACCGTCATCATAAACATTTTTGGTTTTGGGCAAAAACTTCTGATCTTTCACGGGATGAAAATCGTTTTCAGGACAGGCGATAGTGAGGCCACGCTCTTTGTATAATTCAGCAACGCGGCGAGCACCTAACACCGCGTTTGCAAGCGGGGGCAATTCTTGATGCTGCTCAAAGTATTCAACAATCGGGCCACACTGGGTCAGGCGGCTGCCGAACAGGCGGCAGTGGCCATTCGGCGCGCCATCGCCGAGCATGGCAACGCGCGAATTATCGCCGCGACCGCTGCGTCACAGCTCGAATTTCTAGACACCCTGACAAAGTCGCCCGGTATCGACTGGGCGCGTGTAGAAGTTTTTCATCTCGATGAATACATCGGCTTGCCGGCCACCCACCCAGGAAGTTTTCGGAAGATGCTGCTGGACCAGTTGGTGCACAAAACTGGAATTTCCCACTATCACTTGCTCGACGGCGACGCTGCTGATCCGGCGGAAGTAGTGAGCCGTGTAGGCATACAACTCGCATCCAGCCCCGTGGATGTTGCATTTCTGGGAATTGGCGAGAACGGGCACATCGCATTCAACGACCCCCCTGCCGACTTTGAAACTGAGGACCCCTACATCATCGTGACGCTGGATGAAGCCTGCCGCCAGCAGCAGGTAGGCGAAGCCTGGTTTGCCGACATTTCGCAAGTACCGAAGCAAGCGATCTCGATGTCGGCTCGCCAGATTCTCAAAGCCCGGGAGGTATTGGCGGTTGTCCCTGGCCCGCGCAAAGCGCAAGCCGTAAAGGCTTGTTTTGAAGGCCCGATCAGCCCCATGGTTCCGGCGTCGATTCTGCGTACCCATTCTGACGCCACCGTCTATCTCGACAAGGACTCGGCTTCGCTTCTAGGTCCCGCCTTGCAGAACGCCCTCAGTCAGAATGCGCACCCCCATGAAGCGCAGGTCGTCGTTGGTTCTTAGCGAGGTCGGTTCTTAGCGTGCTGTTAGCGAATAATCCTTCATGATGACCGCCAGGAAGCCGATTGTTTCGTTGCGCTGGTGGATTGGCGGCCTTCTGTTCGCTTCCACAGTCATCAACTATATTGATCGGCAGACGCTCTCGCTTCTCGCACCCTATCTCAAGATCGAGTACCACTGGACCAACTCGGACTATGCGGATGTTGCCATCGCCTTCCGCGTAGCTTACTCGATCGGACAGACTGCCTTCGGGCGGTTCATAGACCGCGTCGGCACGCGCCGCGGCCTGACTCTCACAGTGATCTGGTATTCGACAATCTCAATCTTGACGTCGCTCGCGAGTGGCTTTTACAGCTTTGCTGTATTTCGGTTCTTGCTGGGTGCCGGAGAGTCCGCCAACTGGCCAGCTGCAACTAAGGCGGTTTCGGAGTGGTTCCCCAAACGCGAACGTGCGCTTGCGACTGCACTTTTCGATAGCGGTTCTTCGATAGGGGGTGCCGTCGCTCCATTTATTGTGTTATGGATTTACTTTCGTTGGGGATGGCGACCCGCATTTATGATCCCGGGAGCTCTTGGACTTTTCTGGTTAATAGCCTGGAGATGGCTGTACTATCTGCCGGAGGAGCACAGCCGAATTGGTCGCGTTGAACGCGAGATGATCGTTGCCGACAAGCAGGAATCAGATATTCCCCGGCAAGGCAATGCGCGGCCACGCTGGAGTGAACTGCTGAAACTTCCGCAGACCTGGGGAGTCATCATTGCGAAAGCGTTTACCGATCCGATCTACTTCTTCATCGCGGAATGGTTTCCGATTTACCTGGTGGCGAAGGGCATCGCGCTGAGGAGTGGATTGATTGCCGTGTGGACCCCGTTCATCGCGGCCGATTTGGGTTGCTTCTTCGCAGGTTACGTTTCCGGCTATCTGATCCAGCGAGGATGGTCGCTCGGAGCGGCGCGCAAAGTGCCGATTGTTGTAGGCGGCATTGGCATGACCATGCTTATTCCCACGATTTTCACAACCAATGTTTACTGGATTGCTCTCTTGTTTGCAGTCGCAACCTTCACGTATGCGGGTTTCACCACCATGGCGAATGTGCTGCCTTCGGACCTTTATAACAGCGAATCGGTGGCATCAGTGAGTGGGCTGGCCGGCACCGGCGCCGGCATCGGAACGATTGTCGCGTTCAAACTCATTGGCCATCTTTCCGACGCTCGTCAAGCCTCGGGCACGCATTCTTTCGACCCGATTATGATGATTGCCGGCTTGGTGCCCTTCGCGGGCATGATTCTGGTCATGCTTTTGGTGCGTAACACGCAGGCAACGAATCAAGGGCTGGTGCGGCGAATTTGAACTTGAATACATTTTGAGGACTTCTTAGATAACATGGCATATAAGAAACTGGATCTCAGTGGCAAAGTGGCAGTCGTGATCGGTGGCAGTTCCGGAATTGGCCGCACGATCGCCCGCGGACTAGCCGAAGCGGGAGCCGATGTGGTACCCAGCGCGCGCCGCACAGAGCTTGTAAACCTGGCAGCCGACGAAATTGAGTCTCTGGGCCGCCGGTCGCTGCGTGTAAGCTGCGACGTGGCCGACCGGGGATCGTTGGAAAAAGTGTTGCAGGCTTCCGTCGAGTCGTTAGGGAGCGTGGATATCCTGGTTAACGCCGCCGGATTCAACCAGCGGGCTCCTACGCTGGACTTTCCCGATGCTGAGTGGGACCGTCTCCTCGACACCAACCTGACCGGCACGTTGCGAGCATGCCAGGTTTTCGGACGCCACATGATCGAGCGCGGTTGTGGGCGCATCATCAACATCGCTTCCATAGGCTCGTTTCTAGCACTTTATGAAGTGGCGGCCTATTGCGCGAGTAAGGCGGGCGTAGCCTCATTGACGAAATCGCTGGCCATCGAATGGGCACGGCATGGAATCTGCGTGAACGCGATCGTACCCGGCTACTTCCGCACGCCATTGAGCGAGAAGTTGGTGATCGGCACTCCGCGAGGACAGGAAATACTGACCCGCACTCCGATGAAGCGCTTTGGGGAATTGGATGAGCTGATTGGAGCGGCGATCTTTCTCGCATCCGATGCCGCTAGCTTTGTAACTGGTACTCTGCTTGCCGTGGATGGAGGATATCTCGCCAGCGGTGTGAACGAATAGCAGCCGTTTATTTTCTGATTAGTCCTCGCTGGAGCCTTTCTGCCCAGAAAGCGCTCGTTCGAGCCAACGGTGTCAACGGGGTAAACGACGGCTGTGCGAAATGGGTTCGAGAGTTTTGGTCTGCTGGACGAGTTGGTGCCAATGACGACTCTCCTTGCGACGGTCGGCAGACGAATCGTTCATTGAAAGGGTCGGGCTCGTTAAGCGCGCTCTCGCGCGAATCGTCTCATCTCGACTACCTAGAGGACGCCGCATCACGTGTTTGCCTCCTCTTCCTGAGCAAGACGCAAGACCCTTGGCAGTACAGCCGGTTCGACGGGAATCGATTGGACATCGCTGAGGTTTTCGTTGGCAAGATCGCTGAGAACGTGTCCGGGCGGCAACGAGTGAACTTGATGGCGCTCATATATGCCGCGGATTACGATCATGCCGATCAGAATTTGCAGCTCCTCGATGTGGCGCGGGTCGCGTGTGAACAGCGGTTCGATTGCGAACGGTCTGTCGGCCTTGACCACAACATCGATCCATGAGGCGGGGATGTCGATACGCGGTAACTTATCGACGATCTGGTTGACCTGCACCTCGACGATTCCGTCGTGAAAGGCAGCTGCTTCCACAATGACTGGCGTGTCTTCAGTGTTTGGTCCGGTATAAATATTGCCTTCGGCGTCCGCCTGTTCCGCACAGACCAGGACCACGTTGGGGACCAGATCCACAAGCAAGCGGGCATAAAGTCCGACCTAGGTGTGGATAGCTCCAATGTCGAGCTTTCCATCTTCCAATAATTGCGCAACGCGCAGGCTCTCTGGGCCGGCGTAGGAGAAGTCTATTTTCTTCGCGATACCAAGCTCAAATAGGGTGAGCTGTTCGGGGCGGCTGATACTCGAAATGATTAGATGCACATCGTGAATCCTTTTCGGATCACCTTTACCAGGGACCGTGAAAGGAAATCAGCTTGTTTCTGGTTATCTCCCTCAAGCACAATCCTGTCGCCGCCGACGATTAGAGTTTCGAGGGCCTCGATGATTTTTCCCTGGGAAGAATCAGTCCTTTCATCCAGGGCCGGACTAGTTGCATACGCCGCCGTTTCTCATCGCGCCGCGTCGTCCAGGAACGCGAGACCGGTTCTAGAGTTTGGTGTGGCGTTGATTGTCGTTCCCACACCGGCAACTTTGACAACTTCGTTCAGTATGCTCGACGTGCTGCTTGCATAGCCGGCGGTTCCCGTATAAGCCGCCGTGATCGGATCTGTACCGGCGGCCAGGGTGGTGGTCGTGAGACTGGCTACGCCGACGGATAACGGTACTTCGCCCAGCTGTGTGCTTCCACTGTAAAACATCACATTGCCAGCGACCGTACCAATGGGCTGCGTGGTCACGCCTGCTGTAAAAGTGACTGCCTGCCCAACATTCACGGGGTTTTGCGAAGAAACCAAATTCGTAGTGGTTCCAGCAGGAGTTGCAGCCGCGCCTGTGGTTACGGATGCGGCGGAGCTTTGAGGGCCAAGTCCAGCCGCGTCGCTGGCCGCCACGGTGAAGCTATACTTTGTCGCGGGCGACAGGCCGGTTACGTTGAAGGTGGTGATAGTTGAAGTGCCGAGTGAGACGCCGTTCTCGTAAATGGTGTAGCCGGTCACGCTGCAATACGCCGCAAGCTCGACGGGCGGCGTCCAGTTCAATGTAGTTCCCGAGCTCGTGGTGTTGGAGGCTGCCAGTTCCGTGGTCGAGCTGGGAACGGTAGCGTTGCGGGGTCGCAAAACGGAAAACTTCGTGTGCAGGTGCTTTTGAGTCACTGATTCGAACTCGACATGCATCTTCGCGGATTCCACAGAGAGCAAGCCAAGGATTCACACTGACCGTCGGTAGGGGCAAGCCCGGTCGTACCTCAGTTTACGAATCGTCCCTATTACTCTGGCGACCGAAACCGATTGGGTCACAGTACTTATTCGGCAGGGACAGCGCATCCTCTAGCGTGATCTTCATGGCTCTATGGAATTGTGCAGGTGAGGTCTAGGCTGCCTTCTTCTGTTGTGCCTTTACCTTAGCCCAGCGTGCTTTCTGTGCAGTAGCCATCTTCCTGCGACTCGCTGCAGAGATTATTCTCTTGGGTGTAGTTGATTCTGCGCCTGTCTTCGTTTTGCTCCATCTCGCTTTTTGGGCTAGTGAGATTTTGTTTCGGGCAGAAGCGGACATTCCGCTTCGGTTACTACCATGGTTTGACTCTGTTCCGCGCAATGCGTCAGCCACGCGTTGTAGCTTTGCAATTTCTGCCTCGACCTCCGATAACATTTGTTTGGTATCCAATGGAGCCCCCTAGGTTCTGATGCCTTTGTAGTTTACACGAGAGAGTGATGCATTAAGATTGCGTAGACACAGTAATGAAGATGGCTGTCTATTAGTTTCCGAGGCACACTCCATGCAAACCGAAAGCTCCGCCTCCTTTCCCAAAGAGATCACTAGTTACGATGCTTTCGGGATATGTTGGTAAAAGATGGAATTAAGACACCTGCGTTATTTCGTTGCGGTGACCGAGATCAAGAACCTCACCCTGGCAGCGAAAGAAGAGTTGCACACGTCCCAGCCTTCTCTCAGCCGTCAGATAAGGGACCTTGAGGAAGAGGTTGTAGCGCAACTCATGACGCGCACAGCTCGCGGCGTCGAGCTGACACCGTCGGGCGGAGCCTTACTCGATCACGCCCGTACAGTGCTATCGCAAGTTGACGCGGCAGTTGAAGCTGCACCCCGGTCGCTCATCCCGCCAAGCCGTGCTTTACCATGGGCTTTCTGACCGGCCACGAACTGACGTGGATGCCCGAAGCCTTGCGGATCTTGCGCGACGAACTCCCCAATATTGACGTGATGATATCGAGTCAATCCTCCCCGCTGCTTGCGGACGGCATTTCGAAAGGAAAGATCGATGCAGCTTTTCTTCGGCGCGAAAAAGCGGTGCCGGGGTTGGCGTTCCGTCTTCTTGTGAAGGAGCCTTGATGGTGGTCATGTCTAGTAATCACCATCTCGCTGAGCTCAAAACCATCAGTCCGAAGGTCTAGGGAACGCTATTCACCGTTCAAAAGGCGCTGCCGCTTCTGAAGGATGGTGGTTCTATCATTCTCAATGGCTCCGCCGCGAGTGTTAAGGGGACTGCCGCTTTCGGCGTCTACGCCGCGAGTAAGGCTGCAATCCGCTCTTTCGTGCGAACCTGGACGACAGATCTCAAGGACCGTCATATCCGCTCAAACGTAGTGAGTCCGGGTCCGATCAACACGCTACTGGCGAGTCGGCACGCTCCAGACGTGATCGCGCGGATTGTGTCGACCGTTCCGATGGGACGCATGGGAGAGCCCGATGAAGTTGCGAGGGCGGCGCTGTTTCTGGCTTCGGATGACTCCAGTTTTGTCACGGGTATTGAACTGTTCGTTGACGGCGGCAGAGCGCAGATCTAAGCTCCGCGCGATCGTATACCGATTAGGCGCACACTTACAAAGTATTGCGAATGAAGGGAACGAACCCGATTCTATAAGAAGAAGATTATGTCAGCCCTATCCAAGCCAATCCTCTCGAGAAGTTGTCGCAAGAACCACTGCCCACCGAAATGATTCGTGAATCGTGATCATTTTTGGAGCTTCGGGCGACCTGACGAAACGCATGCTGCATGGACAGACTTTGAAACGCCTGACGAAGGTTTTACTCCGTTGAGACATTAAATTGACGAGTATCGGCCACAATTGACGTCTAATTCAATTGTGGAAGCAACAGACGTCTTCATAATCGGTGGCGGACCGGCGGGCTTGGCAACCGCTATTGCCGCACGGC
>FTBI01000599.1_pt1 | contig 10927 bp, 16 predicted proteins | sample 1639171 | NCBI WGS metagenome assembly FTBI01 (sample SAMEA3914812, study PRJEB12502) | metagenome | biome: forest; material: soil | place: Canada | collected 2011-07-07 | depth 0.1 m | reverse complement strand
TTGCCCTCGACCAGCGGGCCTTCGAGGTGGACGACGCGAAGGTTCAGTTTCACCTCGGTCAGGCAGAGGAACTAACTCTCCGCTTATCGGTCTGATCGACGATGCTCTGACGGGGTAGAAGCCGCTCCTAGTCGCCGACTACCTGACGGCATTTACCTGTCGGCGCCTAGGCCGGCGTCTCCGCCGAGGGGCTGCAATGGCGTTGCAACGCTTCCTGTCAACGTAGAGCCAAAAACATTGCCACCTGTAACACGCTGAATTCGCTATAGAAAGGTCCCGAAGCCTTGACGCTATGTCCTTCGTAGGCAACTGGTGGCACGTACCGGTCGCCGGTGGGAGAGAGCTCGCTAACCGGAAAGGAGCAAATCAAGGCGGTTGCGTGTCCCCGCAAACACTTTTATTGAACGAGCGAACAGATCAGGATCAGCGCCATTGGCGCGTGGTCCCGTTTCTGTTTGTGCCAGGCCAAGTCTGATCACCGACGCAATCTCACCGATCAGCTCGACGTCAAATCCTGCGCTGCTGGACGCCGGCGTCAGCACGATCTCGTCAATCAGGCTGCGCGCGGTCTCAAGCGCCGCCTGGCCATTAGCACCCGGACCGACAGCGCGCGGACTCTTGCGCTGACCGTCGCTCCGGCTCGTCCATACGCCCTCCGGCACGGTCCCGAAGGCGAGGCGCGAGGTGGTGATCTGGTGTTTCAACGAGTATCTCGACCGCATCCGAAGGTGGCTGAGACGATGCTTGCAGCCGTTCGCGCCGGGGCCGCGGCGGCCGTTACGGCCTGATCGCGCATTTCAAGATTTCGCATGCCGAACGCGCCGCCCAGCCGCGACGATGGCGACCATTGCCGATACTCCTGCCCCCAGGCTGGCTCAGGCTGTATCCCGGCTTGCAGCCCCGGCGGGACATGGGCGCGCGGAGGGAGAAGGTGGTTGCCGGTGTCGGCATAAGCGGCGGCACGGTCGAGGAGGACGTCGCCATCCTCGAGGCCGCGATCCGGGAAGCTTGACGCCACCTTTCCAATTGGATGGATTTTCGGCTGCCGCGGCTGAGTTCCGTTCCGGCGAATGACACGTCAATTTAGGAGGATTACTCTGATGTACAGATCCATTCTCATTACCGGCGCTGGCTCCGGTTTCGGCGAAGGCACGGCGATCGGGCTGGCCAAGCAAGGCCACACCGTCATCGCTGCGGTACAATCGTGGCCGCAAGTCACAGCGCTGCGCAACAAGGCCGACTCGCTCGGGCTATCCGGTCTGCGCGTGGAAAAGCTCGATCTGCTTGAACCCCACGACACCGCGCGTGCAGTGGGCTGGGAGTTCGACGTACTGTTCAACAACGCCGGCGTAGGGGAAGGCGGGCCGATCAGCGAAATTCCGCTGGACCTGGTGCGGCGGAATTTCGAGGTCAACGTCTTCGCGCCGCTCGACTTGACACAACGCGTGGTGAAAAAATGGGTTAAAGCAAAGACAAGGGGCAAGATTGTCTTCACGTCGTCGGTCCTCGGCCTGCTGAGTCCGCCGATGGTAGGCACGTATTCGGCCACGAAGCATGCCGTGCAAGCGATTGCCGAAGCGATGCAGGACGAGCTGCGGCCGTTCGGCATTCAGGTACAGACGATCAATCCGGGGCCGTTCCTGACCGGGTTCAACGAGACAATGGTAGAAGCTGCGTATCGGTGGCTCGACGACGCGGTGAATTTCACACCGCGCGCCACAATGAAAGAAGTCACGGACGGCCTCCTGGCGAAGCCGGAAGGACGGTTGGATCCGAACGATATGATCGCAAAGATGATCGAGCTCATTCCCGATCAGAAAGGGCCTTTCCGGAACATCTTTCCAGCAGCCTCGCAGGAATGGTGCCGGCAATACGAAAATTCAATGCTCGAACGAACAATTTGAGGCGTGCGCGGCCGGACCGCGGGCCCCCGGAATCTTTTGGTTCAGCGGGGTTCCTGGGATGGGGTTCGCTAAGCCCATGATGTCGAGCCGCCCTAGACGGCTGCCTGCGATCAGCCTTGTGTAGGCCTGGAGTGTGAAATCGCGTCTAGTTGTGACTCCTCCCAAAAATCGGACGTCTCATTGATCTTGCATGTGATTTTACATGTTTGCCGGGGTCACGGTTGGACGCGAAAATGCCCCTGTCCATTACGGCATTTGGGGATGGGGACATAGTTGCGCGCGATTTCGCAAATCTGCCGCCGCAGAGATTGCGATCTCCGATTTCAGGGCGCTATGTCGCTGTTGGATTGCTGGAGCAGAGCTTCATCCGCTCGATGAGCCAGCGGCCCGCGGGGCCAGGCGGTGCCGATGTGGGATAGGCGGCCGACATCGGTAAGATCATTTCGTCCGGCGGCAGGTCTTCGATCCGCAGTTCCATCAATCTGCCGGCCGTCAGGTCGTTCTGGGCGACATGCACGGGCAAGCCACCCCAGCCAAGGCCGTTGAGTAGGAAAGCATGCTTGGCAAACAGATCCGCCAGCCGCCAGGTGGAGGGCGACATCACGCCGAATTCCTGTCCTTTTGATAATTTTGAGCGGTCAGTGAGAACTAGCTGCACATGTTTAGCGAGTTCGGATTTTGGGATGGTGCCTTCATATTTGGCGAGAGGATGGTCGCTCGCTGCGACCATGACCATCACCACCCCCGTCAGCCGCTCGGCGGTGAAGGTTGAAGGCAGCATCGGCAGCGACCCCACGATGCCGAACCCGGCAATGCCGTCGAGCACTGTCTGATAGGCGGCACCAAGCGTTTCCACGTAAAGCCGCAAAGGTGTGCCGGGAAATTTCTCGCGGAACTCCTTCGCCGCCTCGGTGATCGCGGCGATCGGAAAGAGCACGTCGAACACGACTGACAATTCGGGTTCCAGCCCAGCTGCCATACCTTTGGCGCGAGCTTTCATAAAGTCCAAACCCAACGAGATGGTGCGCGCATCTCCAAGGCGCTGGCGGCGCCGATTACGGAGCTCTTTGCTGTGCCCAAACCCCGGGAGAAGCCCCTGGTCACTCCGCCCAGCGGGCGCAAGAGGGCGAGCTAGGGTAGATCCTGGCCGGCGATCGCGGCCAGACACGCCGGGGCGGCGCGCGTCCCGGCGCTGGCTTGCTGCCGCCACGGCAGATTTTTCAGCGGAGCGACCTGCGAGAGCAGCCGGGTTAGCGCCGCGGACGCCTTTGCGAGCGGCGCACCGACGATCCGGCGGAAGGCCGCGTCTGTTGCATCGGCAATCCGTCCATACGGCCTAACGGCCGAGAGTTCGGCGATAACTCCGCTTCGGGGGCCTGCGAGCCAGTACGTCGCGGGCCTCCTCCTCGTTTTTTAGGCGTTGCTCGATCGCAGAATCGGCCTCTGCTTTCGTAGCGAACCTTCCAATGGCCGAAACCTGGCGTTCACCGTCCACACCCCATTCTATTGCCCACTGGTCCGCCCAGACGGGCACGGCACGATAATCCTTCATTACTCGCCCGCCCCAGACGCCGCCCACCAAACCATAGATCCCGACATTCGACGCTAATAGTCGTTGAGAAGCTGCTCCACGATCAGCCTCCCGGCGGCGTGCGCCTCCGACGCCGTATCAAAGATGCGCCGTTCCGATGGCGCGTTCAGAAGGCCTGGCCGACTTCTGTAGACATTGATCTGCCAACCGAGGCCATCAGGGCGCCGAACTGCGTTGAGCTGGTATTCTCGATAGACGACGTTCTCTTGGTCCACTAATCGCCCCTATCGCTGGCCGCTGGCATTGAGAAATGCACAAGCTAAAGACATGGAGCAGGCGGTGGAAGCTGCAGCCGCATCGGGGCAGCAAGGTGCGCGCCTATATATCACCGGTGAAGCCGCAGGAGCAGTATAGCCAGCGGAATGATGCGGGGGCCGATGTGCGCCGGTGGATCACGTGGTCGGCGCGGTTGGGGCGCGACGAACCCAAGCGCGCCAACTGATGCTGCTTCCGGTCGCCAGCCTCGCCCCCATTGAACCGAGCTGAGGCCAAGGTGTCACTTGGAAGCCTAAGAAGGATGCGGATGCGCCGTCCAGAGTCAGAACAAACCGCAATAATAACTATACATATAGCATGCCATCATATACAACCTGGGCGTGTGCCTGAGGGGCGCTAAGGGGGTCAGGCTATGCCGCACTATCGAATCTACGAACTGAACCATCTTGGGAAGATAAGCTCCGCATCGGACGCTGAATGTGCGAACGACAGCGAGGCCTTAGCGCAGGCAGAAGCCGTCCTGGGCGAAGAAGCTCACTATGAGATATGGCACGGCGCCAGACGGGTAAGCCAACGATTTGGGCAACAGCCGGCCCTTCCAGTTGAGATGCTGCAAGAGGCGCCTGTGGTGCGGTGCAAGGCTGCTCCGTTTCGTGGGCGCGAACTTGATCGTTCTATAATCGATGCGTTGGCGAGCGCCCGCGCTGCCGGCGATATTGAGGTGGTGGACGGCTTGATGAGGGCCTGGCGCGCCCTACTTTCCGGGCGCGGTCGTGCTGCCAGCGGTGACCATATCGCGAAACTGTCGGCTCAGTTCCGGGTGGTAACGCTTTCGGGCGGCTCATGGACCATTGAGTGGACAGTAGGGGGCGTGGTCGTTGGCCCGGAGTGCGGCGACTTTAGGACCGAAGCGGAAGCCGCACGCATTGCTCATGAACTAACCGTCATGGATTTTGAACTGGCTCGCCCGGTATAGGGGTGGGTAGCAATCTCGTTCTAGGTCGAAATGGCGAGGCTTCCAACAATCGTTCTGTTCGGCCGCGGTGGCGCGGGCGCCGGCTTCTTGGGGGCGGGTTGGTCGACGGCTGAAGAAGAGCACACTTGGACGGCTGGCAAACAAAGCAACTTACGGCTGCCGATACCCTCGGGCGCCGGCGACCTTTATATAGACTTTACGGTAGAGCCATTTGTCGCGGGCGAACCGCACCCCTCCCAGCATCTAACAGTTTTTGCCAGCGGAAAGCAGCGTCTCTCGGAACGCTTTCAATGGAAAAAATGCCTAGGCATCCGGATCGAGGAAAGCGACTGCATTGGCAACAACGACGTCGACGTAGACTTTTTCTGCCAGGACGCGATCCGTCCGTCGGAACTGGGCATCGGGCAAGATACCCGGCAGCTAGGCGTCGCGCTATATGAAGTCCGCCTCTGGCGCGAATCCAACAGCAAGCCGTTCTACCGCCATCGGAGAGGACCGACGCTAATCCGGATTAACAAACCGGCTGAAGCCGACGCCGCGGCCATCGCAATCACCCACCTAACAGTTCCCGAGCTGGTCCTTCGCTTCGAAAGCCTGGGGCGGCACTGTGAGTTCGGCCTTGTCCAGCGCATGTGTGCAACCGAGCCATTGGGTCTGCTTCGATTTGCCGGTTTGCCATACGGCTGCTTGCTGCACGCTCTTCGTAACGGATTCTCAGGTATCGACAGCGAGGCAGATTTAGATGTCGAGTTAGATGAAAGCGGCGGAGAGTGGATGGTGTTCAATCGTCGATACGACATTCATTACCACACGTTCTTGCCTCCGAGCCAAATCGATGCTGCGACGTTGAGGGAGCAGCAGCGGCGGACGATACGCTACAGGCGGGACAAACTCATTGAAATTCTGGCCACCGGTGAGAAGCTCTTGGTGGTGCGCGACCCGCAGGGAATCACTGAAGCCAGCGCCCGCCCTCTGCTGAACATTCTTCGGGGTTATGGACCAAACTATTTGCTTTTCGTCAGCGACCAGACCGGCAACCCGCCTGGCACCGTGGAGGCGCTGTCGCCCCACCTATTCATGGGGTCGCTTGATGGGATTGCGATCGGAGCCGACGAGCGCGAAATCGTCGGCCGTGCCACCTGGTTAAGCGATGCCGCGATGTCCGCCTGGCTCAGCATTTGCGCGCACACGTATCGTTTGTGGCGTGAGGACGGGGGCGGATGCAATTAGATTTCGAGGGAACTCCTCAAATGAAGACAGCGCTGGGATGCGTTTGCGCAAAGACCCGCTTGCGCAACCGCTTAGGCTCGAGGCACTGTGGCTCCCGGAGGATCAAACCATGCGATTTCTAAGAGCTTTGCTGCTGGTGGCGCCGTTCACTTTCGGCGCAGCCTGGGCGCAAACGCCAGTGCACACCGTCCCCGCGGGCCTGACCTGTCCAAGCGACGTCATTGTCTGGGTGAACACTAGATCGGGCGTCTATCACTTCGCTGGAGAGCGATACTACGGCAGCACCAGGAACGGCAAATTCATGTGCGAGAAGGATGCCCGTGCCGAGGGAGACAGGCCAACTAAGAACGGGCAGTAGACAGCGACCAGGGCGCCAAATCCGCACTGCAGAATAGTCTCGCCCTTGCGGAATACGCTTGCGGTGATTTCGGCGCTCACGACCGGGCCGCTCAGCGCACTGATCCCGAAAACTCCTAGCCCGACCCGCCCCAAGGCGATGGGGGGCCCGTAGGTGACGATCTCGCCGTTTTATTGGTTTTATCGACCTTCGGTGCAATATCGAGATGAGGCTGGTGCGACATCGTGGCCGACGCCCACGGATCACCCATGGTTTCAACCGTACGAGCTCGCAGGCGGTTCGCGATCGCAGCCAGGCGCTTTGCCTCGGCCCGCGTAGCATGCCCCTCGTGGGCGACTAGATGCGCGACAAAGCGGCTCTCCCCGCTCAATCCATCAAGATCCGCGGCACGGTTGACGCAAAACCTCAAATCCGCGGCCACCCAGGGGCAACTCATGGATCCCCCTCGCACAGAGCGGACAAGTCCGCGGAATCATACCCCGTGATATGTTGCCAGCATACGAGAACCGGCGCAAAATGTCGTGATTTAGTGGTCTGACCGGCACGTAGAGCGCGACGCTGCACCATTTCAGAGAGTGGCGGAAAACCCCGTGTCTTCAACCCGCTTCTGTTCAGCGTCTCCAGTGAACGCGCGCGGTGTTGCGCCCTGACGCCGTAGCGGTGGCGCTGCATGTTAATGATTTCAACGTGGGTGTTTTCTATGCGGGCGCCGCCTACGTTTATCATGTGCCGTAAACGTCGCCTCACAGAGTTCCGTCATTATAAAAAAATTGACGGTTTGATACCCGAGTGAACAACTGGCGTATCACCAGATGCTACCTGCAGGATCCTAGCGGCAGGAAGCAACGCGCGCTTCCCCTGCGTCCGATGGAGGGCGCCATGGCTGAGTATAGGCTGTTCAAACTAAACGATAGACACGAAATAATTGATCCCAGCCTCGTATCTGTCCACGAGTTGGAATCCGATGCCGTGATGGCTGCCGCCGCTCTAGCTAGAGAATGCCATGCAGTTGAGATTTGGCTAGGGTCTAGGATGGTCGCGCGAGTCGGCAAGCCCCTTCCGGTGAGACCGAAAGATTCTGCCGCTTCACAAAGACACTCGCGAGGCGGCTAACCTAGTCGTCTTTGGCCTCGGGGGGCATGGGCACCAGGATGGGCAACCGCGGCAAGAATAGCGGTGGGCCCCTAGTTATCCGTAAGCGATGCTTTGCGGCCCTTCTTCAACACTATGGGTAAAGAATGCTGATGTGGCTTGAGGCAGAGAGCTTCGAGCTATCACTATGTTCGACGTTAATGACGACGCGAAGGGTGGATTTCGGCGGATTGAGCTGCTGACGGGGCCGGGGCGTCGGCGCAAATGGTCGGCCGAGGAGAAGGCGCGCATCGTTGCGGAGACGCTGGAGTCAGGGGCGCGGGTGGCAGAGGTGGCACGTCGCTGGCAGGTCTGCCCGCAGCAGGTGTTCGGATGGCGTCGCGAGGCACGCCAGGAGATGCCCACGCAACGCGCCGACGCGAACGTCGGCGTGGCGCACGCGTTCGTGCCGATTGTTGCTGAGGCCAACGCGCGCGCAGCGGGACCGCGGGCGGCACTGGCTTTGCCGGTCATCGAGGTCAAGCTCGCCGGCGCCGTCATACGAGTCGTGTCTGGCAGCGATGATGGCACGCAATTGGCGGCGGTGCTGCGCGCGGTGCGGGCCTCGGCGGCCGAGAAATGATCAGCATTCCCGCCGGTGCCCGCGTGCTGCTGGCCATCCGCCCCGTGGATTTCCGAAAAGGTGCACACACTCTGGCCGCTCTGGCGCAGGAGGTGCTGGGCCAGGACCCTTTTTCGGGGGCGGTTATCGTGTACCGTGCCAAACGCAGCGACCGGATAAAAATACTGGTTTGGGATACCAACGGCCTCGTGCTAATCTGGAAGCAATTGCAGGATGGCAATTTCCGCTGGCCGCCGATCGTGGACGGGGTGATGAAGCTATCCCCAGTGGAATTCGCCGCCCTGTTCGACGGTTTGGATTGGACGCGGGTTCAAACAACAAAAGGGATTCTCAAACCGGTTTGTGCTGCGTAGATTCGCGTGCGTGGACACCACGCGCGAAACTCTCCCTAGCTTACCCGACGATACCGAGGGTCTACGCGCCCTGGTTCTGACGTTGCTGGCCAAGCTAGACGATGTCAGCAGCGAACGCGACAGCTTACAGCAGCAGAATGACCGCATCCGGCATTTGCTGCTAAAACTCAAGAGCATGCAGTTCGGTGCCAAATCCGAGCGGCTGCCCGAAGAGCAGCTGCAACTCGGTCTTAAGGCACTCGAACAGGCGATCGCCCGCAACGAGGCCGAACAGGAAAAGCGCGATCCAGAAAAACGTAGCCAAGGGCAGGCACGTCGCAGAGCTTGCCGGGGCGCGCTGCCTGCGCATCTACCACGCATCGACGTGACACTGACACCACGAGACACCACCTGCCCCTGCTGCCAGGCGCCGATGATCGTGATCGGCGAGGACAGTTCCGAGCGGCTCGATGTGATGCCGGTAAAATTCCAGGTGATTGTCACGCACCGGCCGAAATTCGCCTGCCGGTCGTGCGCCGGCACTGTGGTGCAGATGCCCGCTCCACCACGGCTGATCGAAGGCGGCATCCCGACCGAGGCGATGGTCGCCCACGTGCTGGTGGCGCGCTATGCGGATCATTTGCCACTGTATCGCCAGGCGCAGATGTTGGCCCGCGAGGGCGTGCTGATCGATCGGTCGACGCTATCATTCTGGATGGGATACGCGGCGGCCGAACTGGCGCCCGTGGTGACGCGCTTGCGCGAAATAGTGCTGGCCTCGACACGCATTTTTGCTGACGAGACGGTCGTTCCGGTGCTCGATCCAGGCCGCGGGCGCACCAAGCAAGGCTATTTCTGGGCCATCGCGTGTGATGATCGTCCGTGGTGCGGCGGCACGCCGCCAGCCGTCGTCTACACCTACGCACCCGGCCGCGCGCATGTCCACGCTCATAGCCTGCTCGGCGGCTATAGCGGCATTCTGCAATGCGATGGCTACGACGCCTACAAGAGGGTCGCTCAGTCAAAACCCGATGGATCAGCAATAACCTTGGTGTTCTGCTGGAGTCATGTGCGGCGTGGCTTTTATGATTTGGCCAAGACCGGCACAGCGCCGATCGCTTCTGAGGCGCTGCGTCGAATCGCTGCACTCTACGAGATCGAGGCGCGGGCGCGTGGTAAGCCCGCGGCGATCAGGCTGGCAATCCGCCAGGCAGACAGCGTTGTATTGGTTGCCGATTTACGTGTCTGGTTCGAGGCACAATTGGCAAAATTACCCAGCCGCAGCACGACCGCGGATGCGATCAACTATGCATTGAACCATTGGGATGGGCTGGCGCGCTTTCTTGACGATGGCCGCATCGATCTGGACACTAATTCAATCGAGCGGGCCATGCGCCCGGTGATCCTATCCAGAAAAAATAGCCTGTTCTGCGGCTCCGACGAAGGCGGCGAAAACTGGGCCTGCCTGGCATCGCTCATCGAGACCTGCAAACTCAACGACGTCAATCCGCAGACCTATATGACCGACTTGCTCACGCGCCTCGTCAACGGATGGCCGCAGGATCGGATCGACGAACTCATGCCCTGGTGCTGGAAGCCCGAGCCCGACGCCTGAGCGCGACAGGGCCACGGTGCATCGCTTACTCCTTACCAGCAGTCCCTTGCATTGGGATGGCGTCCGCCCGCGCCCCGCGCTCAGATCTGCTTGCATCGACACCCCCGGGCGCAGGGCGTGCTCAACAGCTTGGATTTCGGTGTGCTTCCGGTAGCTTTGGAACCCATTTCACGTCCGATGCCGTCCCGCGGATGGACATACGCGAGACGCTTGCCCTCAACCTGAGGACCATCCGGCGGGCCAGGGGCCTGTCCCAAGAGGAGCTCGCCCACCGGGCCGAGATCGACCGCACCTACGTCAGCGCGCTGGAGCGCAGCGTCTACGCCGCCGGCATCGACGTGCTGGACCGGCTCGCGAAGGCCCTCGGCGTCGAGGCGGCCGATCTGCTGAGGGTACCGCCGTCGCGCCAGGGCAGGGGGAGGAAGGGGACGTAGCGCCGCCGCTCACCGCCAACGCGGCAACCGGCGTGGCCATGAGAACCAAGCCGTAGCGCCGCCATGGGGGTTCGAGCCGCCTCATTCGCACGGCCTTAAGTGAAACGCGGGGGGCAGCAACTTCGATCGATAACGGCCGGTTCGCGATGTCGAATTCTTCAGCGATGACATCGACGCGCCGGTTGGTTCCCTCCAGATGCACCTCGATCGCTGGGTTCTCCGCCATAAAGCGCGCGATCAGCGCACCGAACTGGAAGGAGAGCAGTGCGGTGGGGCAACTCACGCGGATTATGCCGCGCGGCTCCGCGCGCAGTTGGGCAACCACCTGTTCGGCGGCTTCCGCCTCGACCAGCATCGCCGTGCAGCGATCGTAATATTCGCGGCCGATTTCGGTGATCGAGAAGCGGCGCGAGGAGCGGTTGAGCAGGCGCACGCCCAATCCTTCCTCCAGCAGCAGAATGCGGCGGCTGAGCTTCGATTTCTGGACTCCGAGCGCCCGACCGGCGGGCGCGAAGCCGCCATGGTCGACCACCTGGACAAAATAGAAGAGGTCGTTG
>FTBI01000738.1_pt1 | contig 10971 bp, 14 predicted proteins | sample 1639171 | NCBI WGS metagenome assembly FTBI01 (sample SAMEA3914812, study PRJEB12502) | metagenome | biome: forest; material: soil | place: Canada | collected 2011-07-07 | depth 0.1 m | reverse complement strand
GCAATGCGCAGCCGAGTAGTGAGAAAGACAAAATCGCATGCATAACCAAGGAATTTCATTGACGCCGACCCGTAGTAACAACGAGCCTGAAGAATTCGATCTGGTAATTCTGGGTGGTGGCACGGGATCGACTGTTGCTGCATGGACCTTTGCCGCCAAGGGGCAACGTGTAGCCGTGGTTGACCGCAAATACATTGGCGGATCTTGTCCAAACATCGCCTGTCTTCCCAGCAAAAACATCATCCACACTGCGAAGGTCGCGTCGTATGTCCGCCGGAGCAGTGACTACGGCATTGCTCACGACGGCTTTGCACTCGATATGGCTGCTGTCCGCGACCGTAAACGGAGGATGGTTTCGGACCTGAATCAGGCCTACCTGGATAACTATAAGAAAACCGGAGCGGAACTGATCTGCGGATCTGGACGTTTCATCGCTCCTCGCACTGTGGAGGTTGCTCTCTCTGATGGAACTTTGCGTCGCCTGCGTGGCGCTAATGTGATCATCAGCACGGGAACGCATGCGGCGCTGGAACCGATTCCTGGTCTTGCTCAAGCACAACCACTTACACATATCGAGGCTCTCGAGCTCGATCGGGTCCCCGGGCATCTGCTTGTGATCGGGGGCGGTTACATCGGGATAGAACTGTCGCAAGCCTTTCGTCGCTTTGGCAGCAGGGTATCAGTCATCGAGCGCAACGACCGACTGTTGCATCGAGAAGATGAGGATGTAAGCGCTGCGCTTGATGCTCTCTTCGCGGACGAAGGGATTGAAGTTGTGCCGAATGCTCGCATCAAGAATATTTCAGGGAAATCAAGCGAGTCGGTGAGGATCGTCATCGAGCAAAAAGGAGTCGAGAAGATGCTCGAAGGCAGCCATCTGCTGGTTGCTGCGGGACGGACTCCCAATACCGAGGGAATTGGACTGGATTTGGCAGGCATCGAGGTGACGGATCGTGGTTACCTCAAGGTAAATGAGAAGCTGCAAACGACGGCAGAGGGAGTGTGGGCGATCGGTGAAGTGGCCGGCAGCCCGCAATTTACTCACATAAGCATCGATGATTTCCGTGTTGTTCATGACAACCTCACGGGTGGGAGTCGCGTGACCACGGGCAGGATTGTCCCCTTCTGCGTGTTTACCGATCCAGAGCTCGCGCAGATCGGACTTAACGAGACGCAAGCGAAAGCACGAGGAGTTGGGCATCGCCTCTTTAAGATTCCAGGGGACGCGGTATTGCGCGCTCGTACCCTCGGTGAGACGCGCGGATTCTTGAAGGCCTTGGTCGAGACGGATAGCGATCGCATTCTCGGCTTCACAATGTTTGGTATTGATGCGGGCGACGTCATGACATCCGTTCAAATCGCGATGATTGGCGGCCTGCCTTATACAGTGCTGCGCGATAGTATCCTCGTCCATCCGACGATGGCGGAAGGACTTAGTCCACTGTTTTCGTCTGTCGCTTCCGAATGGAAACCCACCGCCGCACAGAATGGGCAATCCCGATAACGGTCACTGTAGCCGAGGGCCATAGTCGCTAAAAATTCTCGACGAGCAGGGGTTGAGGTATCGTCAGCCGGCTCCGGCCCACCGCCAGTTCTCAACCTGAAACCTTACCGCTGCGTAGGTCACAGTTCTGGAGTTGGATTCACTCCTGGCTCTCATCGATAATCCGACACGCACTTCCGGTTAATCGTGCCGGGAGCACACTGCCCTCAAGCAGTGGATCGTGCTACGTCTTCGACTGGCGGAAACTGCAAGCGCCGCAATCTTTGGTTGAGCCGGCGAATTTGGATTCTGGAAGTCAAGGTCGGCGACCAATTCCTTAATCCCGACGCTCCACGGCATCGATCTGACACCGGTGGGGCGCTATGTGAAACTTGGTTTCGGCGGGGCGCACACTGATTCGAACCATCGACTGATGTACACCTCGGCGTGAGCTTCGCCGCAGAAATGCCGGGACCCGGCCGCGTTTGCGCTTTCAGAGTTCCAACGGTACACGGTAAGAGCGGCGTCTCCACATCGAATCACGAACCAGTGTGTGGGATTTGTAGTCACGATTCCACAGACCTCACACCTAAATTCCTGCAGCGTTGTCATGGCTCACCTCCTTATATATCAGTGGTTAGTCATATCCGCTCGCGATGGTACCGCGTTTGATGCCACGCAGTCTTGTGTCCAGGTCAACCGCCAAATTTCAAGGGCATGAGATCGCCCGAAAAACGATCGCAACGCGGACGTTGAGGACTGCGACATTTTATCGAACCTTTCTGCGTCTTCGTTACATCAGATTATGCGTGTCCACATGGGGGCATTCGTCGTTTCGTCATAGGGCACGGAAGCGCCGCAGGGCGCGGCAATGTGGTTGATATGGGAAGAACTCGCTACTGTGAGCTTTACGAGGCTTAAGGGATGAGCACTTCTTTGATAGTACTGGACGACACGCTCAATTCTCATGAGTCGTCGAGCGCACCACCTGAATTGCAACGAGAGAGCGACCGCCTGAGGCTGCTCCTGGACATGACGGCTACTTTAGTATCGACTTTAGAGTGTCGCGATCTCCTCCGCACGGTGTCAGCGAGCATCCGTCAGGTCATGCATTGCGACATCGTTGGGGTTTGGTTGCCAGATGTGGAACACGCACATTTGCGCCAACTCGCTATGGACTTCCCAGGGGGTAAAGGATTTGCTAAGGAGGATGCGCTGCAACCGATCGAGGGGTCCGTCATCGGCGCGGTATTCAAGGCGGGCAAGCCTATTGTATTAGATCTCCGGAGTGAACAACTGGCCCCCGGTGTGTCTAGTGAAGTTCGCGCCGAGGCCCTCGAATCGGGTTGCGCTCTGCCCCTGATCAGTCGAGGTCGGACGCTCGGTGTGCTCACACTTGGCAGCCGGGTCGAGAACTCGATCCGCTCGGAAGACGTTGATTTCCTGCTGCGCGCCGCAGGGCAATTGGCGATTGCTATCGACAACCATTTGGCCTATCGCGAGATCGCCGAACTAAAGGACAAACTCGCACAGGAAAAGCTTTATTTGGAAGATGAAATACGCGGCGAGCTAGATTTCGAGGGAATTGTGGGACAGAGTTCGGCCCTGCGTCACGTTTTGAATCTGGTCGAGACGGTGGCTCCCAGCGACTCGACTGTTCTGCTTCTCGGTGAAACGGGCACGGGCAAAGAATTAATTGCGCGCGCTATCCATGAACGAAGCCGGCGCAGGGATCGAACTTTCGTAAAGCTGAACTGTGCTGCGATTCCGACAGGACTGCTGGAAAGTGAACTTTTTGGACATGAGCGAGGCGCCTTCACAGGAGCAATTGCGCAGAAGATTGGACGGCTGGAGCTGGCAGATCGGGGCACGCTTTTCCTGGACGAGGTGGGAGATATTCCCATCGAGATCCAGCCCAAATTGCTCCGCGCTTTGCAGGAACGTGAGTTTGAAAGGCTGGGCAACAACCGAACCAAGCGAGTCGATGTGCGGCTGGTGGCGGCGACCAATCGCGATCTGGAAAAGATGATGGAGGACCGGGAGTTTCGCAGCGACTTATACTATCGCCTGAACGTGTTTCCGATACGCATCCCGCCCTTGCGCGAACGTCCGGAGGATATTCCGCTGCTGGTCCGATACTTCACGCAAAAGTATGGCCGCCGTATGCAAAAGCAGATTGATTCCGTTCCTGCGAAAGCCATGAAGAAGTTCTCCACGTGGCATTGGCCGGGAAATATTCGTGAGCTGGAGAACTTTATCGAGCGTTCGGTAATCCTCACTCGCGGGACAGCATTGCAAGCTCCGATCGCAGAACTCGGCCACAATGGGGGGCATGTCCCAGTGGTGGACACCAGCGAAGCGAATGAGCGCGATGAGATAGTCCGCTTTTTAAAAATGACGAACGGACGAGTGGCGGGTCCCGACGGCGCAGCAGCAAAGATGGATGTCAAGCGCACGACGTTGATCTCGCGTATGAAGAGACTCGGGATTGACCCGCAACGAGTGTTGTGAGCTTTCATCAAGTGGACCTTCTGCACGCCACCTTACGCGGCCTCGTGCCTCTCTTCTGAGCTTCGGTATCCTTAACCGACTGTCAGTAATCGTTGACAATGTCGAGATCGCCCTCGAGATTTCTCGACACTGTCCGGGTCAGATCTATCCCTTCCGTTAAAGCCAGCGATTTAGGACATTCTTGCGGCGCACTGCTTTGGTCCTTCAATTGCATTTAGAAGCTGGGTTGCAAACGAGGAGGATCGCAGATGCCACACGCAATATCGCCGACTACTGAAGAAATTATCTCCGACATTCTCAACTGGGTATGCCCCGAATGTGGTGGACCCATGGGCGGACGTAGCAATGCATTTAAGTGTGAAGGTAAATGTCGAACGGACTGGCGCGACCTGTGGGAGCAGCGCTTAGCCAAACCGGCAAGAACATGAACTCTCCAAAGGCTCCTGGCAAGCCGCACAAGGATTGTGCGATGGCCGAGGAAGCGCGGAAGTTAGTGCCATGAATTTTATTGCCCATCTTCTTTTGAAGCACGGTTACTCGGTTCTTTTCGCTTCAGTGTTCGCGCGCCAGATGTGGTTGCCGGTACCGGCGATCCTGTTCTTGATTGCTGCTGGAGCACTCGCGGGCGACGGACGCATGACCTTGGCAGTCGCACTCGGTCTCGCCGTCTCTGCCTGTTTGCTGGCCGACATGGTGTGGTACGAGGCTGGCCGGCGGTGGGGTGACCAGATCTTGCACTTCGTTTACGGCCTCGCTCTCGACCCGGACGCGGCCGTTCGCCGGTCGAAGGAAGTCTTCGTCCAACATGGGCTTCGGACACTCATGCTCGCAAAGTTCATCGTTGGATTGGACGCCGCGACGCCTCCATTGGCCGGATTGTCCGGAACCAACCGGCTCCGCTTCATCGCCTTTGACGTCATTGGAGCCGCTCTGTGGTCGGGTGTTTATGGCGGACTCGGCTTTGTCCTCGGCAAAGACGTGGATCGTGCTGCTTTGTACGCTTGGAGGGTGGGCGAGCTTTGGGTGGTCGTTGTGTTTGTTTTACTGACTATCTACATGGGTCGAAAACTTATTCGATGGCATCGCTTCTCGCGCGAATTTCGAATGGCAAGGATCACACCGGAAGAACTTAAAGCGAAGTTAGACGCAGGCAGAAAGGTCATGATTGTTGATCTGCATGGCTGTCGGGGTACGATGCGGGGCCACCAAAGCATTCCGGGCGCAGTGTGTATAGATCCATATCGGCTTGGACAGCAAAACAATTTCACAAGGCGAACGCCGATCTCTCATGATCACGAAATCGTCCTTTACTGTAGTGCTCCGCATGAGCTCACGAGCGCGCGTGTTGCACTTCAGTTACGCCGCTGGGGATTCGAGCGCGTTCGCCCGCTAGCCGGCGGCCTTGAAGCTTGGCATGAACGGGGCTTTCCTATCACTTCGGTGATTCTGTGCGGCCGCAGCTGAACTGTCCCGCTTACCCGCTAGCCATAGACGATTGTCTCTCACCACTCTCGACAATTTGTCGATTGATCTCGTCAACGCTCGACACACCTGTCGCTGGACTGACCAGCGGGGCATTAGATTCAATAGATTGCTCCGACGGTATCAACGTGGCTTTGGCAAACAACTTGCACTCTCGAGATTCGCCACAGACGCAATATGTTCAAGATATCCACTGTCGATACGCCGTCCCGGCGCACACTGCTTGTGGAAGGAACCTTCCTCGGGCCGTGGATTGTCGAGCTTGACACAACCTGGAGGAACGCGTGCCGGAACTTAGCCAGACGCAAATTGGTCGTCGATTTGAGCAATGTGACCGTCATTAGCCACGAGGGGGAAGACGCGATCTTTGATCTGATGAAGAAAGGGGCGAAGTTTTCCTGCAGCGGCCTTCTTATGAAGCATGTGTTGAAGGAGCTTGCGCGCAAGAAACCGCAGGAATCACAGAAGTGAACATGTCGAAGGCAAAGTACAGCATGAGCCCTGCGCCCTACGCGAGCAGCGATGATTTTCGCAGCGTCTTCCGCGAGGAGGCAGACAGCCTGTACCGACTGGCGTTCCTGCTGACCGCGGATGGCGAGAAGGCTCAGCAGTCCTTTGTCTCCGGACTTGACGGTTCATTGAACGGATACCCGGTTTTCAAAGACTGGGCACGCTCATGGGCCCGGCGGACGATCATTCAAAATGCCGTGCGCGCCATCCACCCACGTCCAATGGAGGAACGTGCCCCCTCGAGTTTCGACGATGGTTGCGCAACGCCGGCGGTGGAGCAGGCAGAGACTGCGGCGGTGCTTCAACTCGAGCCCTTCGAGCGCTTTGTTTACGTCATATCAGTTATTGAACACTACTCCACTCTGGATTGTTCGCTGCTCCTGGGCTGCACGCGGCAGGACGTGATTGCAGCACGAATTCGCGCGTCTCAGCAAATCGAAATGCAATCGACTCTCACTACAAGCAGCACATACAATTGCAGAAATGATCGGACAGATTTGCTCAAGTGAAAACAAAAAGCCTCAGAAACTTGGCAGTTTCTCGACGGACCCATAGGTAGCGACCGACGAGTTCACGTTGTAGTCGTGATGATCGATGATCAGAACCTTCTTGCCGTAAAGTCGAACATCGACAAAGGTCATATCTCGTTGCGGAAGCCAGAAGTCTTTGATTTTCTGGTATTGACGCACAAAGTCTGCCCGTTGGATCCAGAACGAAAGCTTCTTCGCGGGATGGCCTTCAATCCGAACAATCGCGTAATCTTCAACGTCAATCCATACCTTGCCTTCGAACAGGTATTTGTCGCTGCGTTTGGGGATCGCCTGCACTACGAAACAGTGGTAAGGTCCGACCTGTTGTTCACCGAGCAGATCCAGAGTGTAGTTTGCCGGGGAGATAGCGCTATCGTGATGCTGCTTACCGGCCGCGGTTTCGATCTCGCTGGTAACTAGCGCATCGAGCGCCAACCGACGAACCAGGACCGACCCTTTCTCGGACATGACCACAAATTTCTTCTGGTCTGGCGCCAGGTATTCCATTTGCCCGATCTCTTCGGCATGCACCGTCCCCTTCAGGTCCACGACTTGATAGGTTCTCTGGGCGGTATAGTTCAGCAGCGTCGCGGCCCGGAAGGAGTTGTGCACAACCAATTCATCGAAGATCCGAACTGCGGTGATACCAGGTTGGACGGGGTAGAGCGGGGTCGTGAGTTCCGTTTGGCCCCCTTGGTTCAGCTGTGCATGTGCGCTCACGGCGAACGTTGTCATCGCCAAAAATGCGGCGTCGACCAAAAAGAGTCTTATTTTCGTGTTCGGCGTAGCCGTGTTTCTTGCGTGCACGATGGCGTCTCCTTACTTAATCTCCAAGGCTGCGAACGCCGCCCGGGGATTTATTCTTGATGAGGCTAGACCAGGGAGCGACGGTGCCGTCAGTGCGAATGATGACGTTCTGCGGAACTTGGCGGCTGTGGCCATCTTGCAAGTCACTTGGGCTACGGTTGCATTACGCGGTTTTTCCGTTAGGCGAACCGTTGGCATTACCAACGCAAAGTTATGCAAGGAAGATGCCAAAGTCGTGACAGCTAAATCCTGCAGTGAAGTCCGCCACTAAGACAGGTTCGAGGATGGCATGGAAGCGAGTTTCCAGGTCTGCCGTCGTTCGTCACCGCATTCGAGGGCGTGCCGAGATGCCGACGCTTACTAAACCTTTTTCGTTTCAGCGCAATGGGGGAAATAAATCTTTACTGGGCCTGATAAGCACCCTCCCTCTTAACTGGCACGGCCTTCCTTCTTGTTCCAGAGCTCATAACTCTTAAGCCTACCCGGCGGAGAATATCCGTTGACATGTCGACGGATGCCATTGACATTCGTCGACACTCCCTCGGCTGGGCCTCTCTTTTCCACTTGATTCCAGCGATTTGCGAGATGGTTCATCGCGCATCCCTTTGGCCGCTCAATTGCCTTTGTCAAATTGGTTATCGGAAGGCTCATGTTGACGTTCGCTGTCATTTATAGGAGCGCACAATGAAGTGGCGGGTCGTTACCCTCTTGCTCTGCCTCTGCGCATCGACGGCGTCTAAGGCTCAGGAGCAGCCGACCCCGCCGCTCGACGCGCCAAGGCAGCAGCCAGGGATCATAGTGGGCACAGCGGTCGATGTTAATAACGAGCCTGTGCCCGGTGCCAGTGTAACTCTTCAAGGCCCTGCCCTTCGCGATCCACGTGCGATCGTCTCGAACGACAGCGGGTTCTTTGAATTCAAGGATCTCGAGCCAGGAAGCCCCTATCACGTCATCATCAGCGCCATGGGATTTGCTGATTGGACTTCAGATGAAGTGATTCTCAAGCCTGGCCAGTATGTAATCCTGACGGTCTCCAAACTTCGCATAGCAACGGCGCTCACCCAGGTCAATGTAGGTTATTCCCCGGTTGAGATCGCCACCGAGCAAGTCAAGATTGAAGAACAGCAGCGCATCTTCGGCTTCATCCCCAATTTTTATGCAGAGTACGATCCGAACGCTGCGCCGCTTACCACAAAGCTGAAGTTCCAGCTCGCCGCCAAGGTCTCCTACGATCCGGTCACCCTCATTGGCGTAGGCGTGTTTGCCGCTGCCAACCAGGCAGGAGACCGCCCAAACTATCCCCAAGGTGCGAAGGGTTATGCCGAGCGCTATGGGGCTGTCTATGCGGACGGCGTTACCGACATCATGATCGGCGGCGCTGTCCTTCCATCGCTTTTGCACCAGGACCCGCGCTATTACTATCAAGGCACGGGTACGAACAAGTCTCGTGTTTTCCATGCGCTCAGAAGCTCATTTGTCTGTAAGGGAGACAACGGTCAGTGGCAGCCGAACTATTCAACCGTAGGGGGCGATCTTGCTTCGGCAGCCCTCTCGAATGCCTACTACCCGTCGTCAAATCGCGGTGTCGGCTTGTTCTTGAGCAATTTCTTTGTTGATACCGGGCAGCGAGCAGCCGCGAATCTGGCACAGGAATTCCTCCTACGCCGCCTAACCAAAGCGAAGAATCAAAAGTGAGCACCGCGAGCTAGTGTCGTAGTTGAGGCTTACTGTGCCTTCCTCGAGAAGCAAGCCATAGGGCTCGCACCATTAATATTCTGCGACCGCACGGTCTCTTCAGGACTCTACTAAAAAGAAATCTGGAGAGATCGAAAGGGAGGCTTATGACAGTGAACTCGCACGAATTGCCGGTGCAAGTGGGTATTAATTCATGGCGACTTGTCCTGGAGAGAGTAAACAAGAGACTTTCAAACCTCGCGGACGACCAACTTCTCAACGAGGTGGCTCCAGGGAGAAACCGCATCATCTACCTATTGGGACACCTGACCGCCATTCACGATGCCATGTTTCCAATTCTCGGCCTAGGAGAGCGACTGCATCCGGAACTCGATGCAATCTTCGTCTCCAGTCCGGACAAGGCAGGGGCACGGTTGCCGGCGGCAGGAGAGCTGAGACAATATTGGAACGAAGTGAACAGCAAGCTACTTTTGCGATTTGCTGGTCTTTCCGCGGACGAATGGTTGCTACGGCACAACGCGGTGTCCGAGGAAGATTATGCCAAAGATCCAGCCCGGAACCGATTGGCTGTCCTGCTAAGTCGAACAAACCACATGTCCTATCACCTAGGGCAGATAACTCTGGGGCTCAAATAGTATTTCTCGCAGACTTTCCATGAGCGATCAAAACGGTTTTTTCTTGGCCGATCAATTCCATCCCGATCCATCTCCTCTCGCGGAGTGCATTTCAAGTGCGACATGGGACCGCTCGGTCTCATAGATGGTTGCATTGTGCGGCCAGCGACAGTATTATCGCCTCATTGGCATGACCAGGAACGGACATGCGTAAAGGCGAGAAGACGCGGCAAGAGATCATTCGTAAGTCAGCCCCGATTTTCAATAAAAAGGGATACGACGGCGCTGCTCTTTCCGATCTCATGCGAGCGACCGGGCTGGAAAAGGGAGGAATTTACAGGCACTTTGAGAGCAAAGAAGAGCTTGCCTGTGATGCCTTTGACTACGCCTGGAAAGTTGCAATCGATGCGCGCTTTGAAGGAACAGCGGAGATCCCGAATACCGTTGACCGTCTTAAGCAAATTGTGCGGAACTTTCGCGACCGGCGTATGGGGCTGGTGCCGGGAGGCTGCCCGCTGCTGAACACAGCCGTCGATTGCGACGATGGCAGTCCCAAGCTGCGGGCGAAGGCTCGTCAGGCTCTCGGTTCCTGGCTTGACCGAATGCAATCAATTGCCGAGGAAGGGCAACGAAGACGCGAGATCCGCTCCGATGTCGATTCCGGGAAATTGGCCATGTTGATTGCCAGCACGCTCGAAGGCAGTCATATGGTGAGCCGTCTGCAGAAGAAGGACGAGCCTCGAGATCTTGCGGTCCGTCATCTGGAGGAATATCTCGAGACCAATGTTCGCGCACGGAAACCAAAAGCGAAAGCCAAGTCATGAGCACCCAAGAAATCCCCTCGCAGGCGAACTTCAGAGAACGAGCAAAGACGAATGATGTGCCGGTCGCACGTCTGATTGGATTTGAGGTGAAAGACATTGCGGAGGGACGGGCGACGGTCGTGTTGGCCGCCGGCCCACAGCATGCAAATCCCATGGGAACGCTGCACGGTGGCGTACTTTGCGACATAGCGGATGCCGCGATGGGCATTGCGTTTGCGAGCACTCTTGCCCCAGATGAATCCTTTACTACGGTGGAATTGAAAATCAATTTCTTTCGTCCCGTCTGGCAGGCGCAACTCAAAGCGGAAGGAATCGTCGTGCGGCGTGGCAACACAATCGGCTACGTGGAGTGCGCTATCACGGACGAAGAGAACCGACTGGTCGCGAAAGCAGCTTCCACGTGTATGGCGCTTCGCGGCCAAAAAGCTACAGGGCGGTAAGCTTCTCGCGTTGTCGCTTCTTTAATGTCTTTCACTCTGCTTAGAATTAGGTCTCTCAGTTTGCCTCTCGATATC
>FTBI01001306.1_pt1 | contig 11008 bp, 8 predicted proteins | sample 1639171 | NCBI WGS metagenome assembly FTBI01 (sample SAMEA3914812, study PRJEB12502) | metagenome | biome: forest; material: soil | place: Canada | collected 2011-07-07 | depth 0.1 m | reverse complement strand
GTCGCCCGCGGCTTTTTGCGCGCGGGCGCTGCGGCTTCGCCGTCTTCGTCCGTCTCGTCATCGTCGTCGCTATCTGCTGCGCCGCGCGCCGCACCACGCTTGCGACTGCCCGCTTCCGGCTTGCCTTTGCCACGGCCCAGGCTGCGCTTGAGCAGGTCGGACAGATCGAGGATGTCGGCGGATTGACGCGACTCGTGCGGGGCTTCGACCTCGGTGATCTCCTCGGTCTTGCCCGCGCGAATCTTGCGATCGACCAGCGCCATGATGTCGTCACGAAACGTGTCGTGATACTGCGACGGGTCCCACTTATCGCTCATATCGTCGATCAGCTTTTTCGCCATATCGAGTTCGCGCGCGGAGACGCCCGCGGCTTTCATGCCCTCGGGCGGCAGCTTGAAATCGTCGAAATCGCGCACCTCGGCAGCCCAGCGCAGCGTGTTCAGCGCGAGGACCGGCCCCACCGGAATCAGCGCCGCCAGATGCTGCTTGTTGTGAAGCACGACGCTCGCCACGCCGATCTTGCCGGATGCCTTCATCGCTTCGCGCAGCAACGCGTAGACCTTTTCGCCTTTGCGGTCGGGAGTCAGGAAGTACGGCGTGTCGAGATAGAGAAACGAGATGTCTGGCGCATCGACGAAAGCGAGGATATCGACCGTTTGCGTCGACTCGGGATTCGCCGCGCGGATCTCGTCATCGGAGAGCACGACGTACTTGTCCTTCTCATATTCGAAGCCGCGCACGATGTTCTCGCGCGTCACGTCCTTGCCGGTGCGCTTGTTGATCTGCTTGTAGCCGACCGGGTCGATGGTGCGCTTGTCCAGCAGGTTGAAGCCGACTTTCTCCGACTGCGTCGCCGGATACAACTGCACCGGCACGTGGACGAGGCCGAAGCTGATTGCGCCTTTCCAGATCATGTGTGCCATCGTCCGCTCCAGTGGGCCTAAGACCTGACGTGAAGCAGCAAGCGTGCCACGGTTTGTCGCCCGCGCAGAGGTGCCCGGCACCCCTCGTAGCGGCGCCCGGCGCGGCGTGACACTCCGCGGGCGGCGTGCGCGGCGGGTGGGTCAGGCTGTAAGTCTTGCGTCAGGACGGAAAAAGCTACGGTGTGCGGTCGTCGTCTCCCTCCGCGCGAGGCACGGTGAACGGCGATCGATACACCAGCGAAAATCATGCGTGAGAGCGCGACCGCGACGGCACCCAGTGCCATGCGTACTCTGCACCCGCACCGGACGTATGCGCAGAACCGATACAATAGCGGCATTTTCCGCGCGCCGTGCGCGCTCTTTCCTTCCGCGTTACCGCGTCGTCCATGAACCTCGTCATCCAAAGCTCCGCGCCACTTTCCGTCGATCACCACAAAACGCTCGTCGCGCTCGCGCGCGGCTCGCAGGCTACCGTTATCGACGCGCACGCGCTTCGCATCGCCGATGCCAACGTCGCGCAGCGTGCCGACCTCGACGTCTATTGCGGCACCCATCAACTGGACTATGCGTTCGTCGAAGCCGGCCGCCAGTTGCGCGACTTCGGGCTCGTCGCCATGGACATGGATTCGACGCTGATCACGATCGAATGTATCGACGAAATCGCCGACTTTTGCGGGCTAAAAGCGGAAGTGGCCGCGATCACCGAGGCCTCGATGCGCGGCGAGATCAAGGACTTCAACGAAAGTCTGACGCGCCGCGTGGCACTACTCAAGGGCCTCGACGCCAGCGCGCTCGAACGCGTTTATGAGGAGCGCCTGCAACTGTCGCCGGGCGCGGAACGTATGCTCGCCGGCGCGAAGCAGGCGGGATTAAAGACGCTGCTGGTCTCCGGCGGCTTCACGTTCTTCACGGAGAAGCTCAAGGCGCGCCTCGGCCTCGACTTCACGCGCGCGAATACGCTTGAAATTGTCGACGGCAAACTCACCGGCCGCGTGATCGGCGAGATCGTCAACGCGGACGTCAAAGCCCGCACGCTGCGCGAAACGTGCGCGAGCCTCGCCATCGAACCATCGCGCGCCATTGCAATGGGCGACGGCTCGAACGATCTGAAGATGATGGCCGCAGCGGGTCTGTCCGTCGCCTTCCGCGCGAAGCCCGTGGTGCGTGAAGCGGCCAGTGTGGCATTCAATCACGTCGGCCTGGACGGGCTGCTGCGTCTGTTCTGATTGCGACCGGCAACGCGGTGCGAGGCATCTCCAGGCGGCGGGCTCACTCGCCTCGCGCCATAGCTTTTGCGCCATAGCCTGCGCCATATGGTCTGCGCCTTATTGCCTGCGCGCCAGAGCCAGCCGCCCTATAGCCAGCGCGCGTCCCGCGTAAAGGCCACGGTCAGCCAACGGTCGGGGCCCGATTCGCCGATCGCGTGAGAGATCTTGTCGCGAATCAGATCCAGCTGGCGAATGCCGACGTGCTCCATCGCTTCGGGCAACACGATGTGAACCTCGACAAAGAGTCCGCGGCCCACGCGCGTGGCGTAGTGTGAATACGACACGAAACCATACTCCGCGGTCAGACCGTGCATCAGCTCGCGCACGGTGCTGTCCAGACTGTCCGGCGTGATCAGCAACACCTCCTTCACCGCGCCGATGACCGTGCCGATCGGCATGGGTATCAGCACGAGCGTCAGCACGGCCAGCACGCCCGGGTCGACATACCAGCTCAGATGGCTGAAGCGGGTGCGCTCCAGCACCCATGCAATCGAAAACGCGACCAGCAGCGCCGAGCTGATGCAGGCCGACATCAGCCAGCTTTGGGTATCGAGGCCGATCAGTTCCGATTCGATGTGACGGTTGAGCTTGCGCTGCCGGAAGAACATGAAGAAGCAGAAGATGCTGATCACGACCGCATACACCATCGCGATCCCGAACTCCAGTTCGCGGCCGCCGTCGAGCATGCCTTTGATCGCGTTGACGAACGCATAGAAGCACAGCACCGACAGCAGGCTGCCGTTGAATACCAGCACCAGAGGCTCGATATGCCAGAAGCCGTGCTGAAAACGCCGGCTCGCCTGCTGGCCGAGCAGACGCGTGACCAGCAACGAGAGACTGCACATCGCCGCATCGAGGGCGGAAAACATGCCGTCGAAAATGATCGACAACGAACCGCTGATCACGCCGACAATGATCCCGATGCCCGCAATCACCACGGTGCAAAGTAAGGATTGCTTGAGTATCTGCTGTTCAAGTTGCGTCGCTGACATGATCCAGCTTCCCTTTGATCTAAGAGACGGCAAGGACGAAGGTGACCGGCGCAGTATATCGGCATCGACATGCCTGGTGTTCTGATCAGAGCCCCCGAAACTGCCGATGTCCCGCTCGCGTTGTCAAGCCGGAGCGTGGGTCCGGGACGCAAAAAAGCCCACCGGAAACGCGTTCCGGTGGGCTTACTCTTCGCTGTCACGAGCAAAGCGCTTGCGCGCTTATGCCCGCTCGATCAGGCCAGCGCCGCCAGACAATGTTCGATATCCGCGCGCAAATCCGCCTCCTCTTCAAGACCGATATAGAACCGGACCAAGGTGCCCTGATGCGGCCACTGCGCGGCAGTGCGCATCGACGCGACGTCGTACGGCATCGCGAGGCTCTGCGCCCCGCCCCAGCTCCAGCCGAGCGAAAAGAGTTCGAGCGACTCGCAAAACGTATCGATTTGCGCGGCGCTGTAACGTGCGTCGAAGATCACCGAAAACAGTCCGCCCGCGCCCGTGAAATCGCGCTTGAAAAACTCGTGACCGGGGCAATCGGCGAGGGCCGGATGCAAGACCGCCGCGATTTCCGGACGCGTCTTCAACCAGGTGGCCAGATTCAAAGCCGCGCGGTCGTGCTGTTCGAAACGCAGCTTCATGCTCGGCAGGCTGCGCAGGATCAGCGAGCAGTCGTCCGCTGAGACGCCGATCCCCATGCGCATGCGTGCCGACTTCAGCTTCAGATGCAGTTCGCGATCCACCGTGATGGTCGCGCCCATCAGCACGTCGCCGCCGCCCGACTGGTACTTGGTCAGCGCCTGTACCGAAATGTCGACGCCATGATCGAACGGCTTGAACGCGAGCCCTGCGGACCATGTGTTGTCGATCGCCGTGACCACGTTGCGAGCCCGCGCCGCTGCCGTGATGGCAGGCACATCGGCGACTTCCATGGTCACGGAGCCGGGCGCTTCGAGCCAGATCAGACGCGTGTTCGGCTGGATCAGATCGGCGATGCCCGCGCCGATCATCGGATCGTAGTAACGCACCGTGACGCCGAAATCGCGCGCGAGCCAGTCGCCATGATCACGATTCGGCGAGTAGACGTTATCGGGAATCAGCACGTCGTCGCCTGCCTTGACGAGGCCGAAGTACACATTCGAAATCGACGACAAACCCGACGGCTGCAACAACGCATGCTTGCCGCCCTCGATGGCGGCCAGACGCTGCGCCAGCGCGAGCGAAGTCGGCGTGGCGTGCAGGCCGTAGCGCCATTGCGCGTCGTTTTTCCAGTCGAGCGCGCGCATGGTCGCGAGATCGGGAAACACGACCGTCGACGCACGCGTGACCGGCATCGAGAACGATTCGAAGCCGGGCGTGAGCTGGTCTTCGGCGCGGACGATGCGCGTTTGCGGACCGCGTTTGAGTTTGGATTGGGTCATGGTGAGATTCGATGAAAATCAGACAGAGACGACGGCGCACGGGTTCAGCGCGTGCGCCGCTCAGGCTAGACTCAGGCAAGAGTAGACGAGGCGGCGGGATTTTGCCTCAATTGCGTGGGGCGAGTGGGCAATTGGCGCGGTGCTGGTGCAGGTGGGTGCACGGCTGAAACCTGCCACGCGCCTGATTTGAGCGGTCTTCAGGCCAACTCGCGCACGGTTGACGCCGTGGCTGAAACGCGACGTGTGCGCCGGCGGCTTGGCGCGCGAGCCGCTGCGATCACGTTGCTCGCTTCAGTCGCTCTAGTCGCTTCAATCGCCGGTTCGCAGGTTGCTGACGCCGCCTACGGCGTGACCGTCCGTGGGAGCCGACGAGGCCGGCGCGGCGGCAGCGCCCCCGGCCGTGGGTTGCGGCGCCTGGCCCGCAGGGGCCGCGCCGTTGGCGCCAGCGGCTGTCCCAGACGCGGGCAACGCCTGCCCGGCGGTCAGCGGCTTCAGGTCGAACGGTTGCGGATCGGAATCGTCGACGTTCATCCGGTCACCGGAGAGCGAACCGTCGGCCGCGAACGTGCCGACCCAGTTGCCGGTGATATGCGTGCCGTCGTTCGATTCCTCGACTTCGAGCGTGTCGCCGTCGCGGTCCCCCGCGATCAGGATGACTTCGCCCGTGTCCGCGTACTGATACTCGCCGTGCACGCCGGTCGGATCGTCGGTTTTCGCGCCAAGCCGCAGCACGATCCGGCGCGCGCCCAACGTACCCGTGTAGCGCGGGAATCTGGCGAACTCAGGACTCGGTTTGAGGGGCAACTGGATCGCGGGCGGCGCCGCCAACGCCTTCACCGCCGCGCTTTCCGCCCAGGCCTGCGCGGGCAACCACGCTCCCGCGCCCGCACACAGCAACGCGGCTGCGCTCAGGACTGCCCAACCGCGCCGACGCGTCGGGCGCGCCGTCGTACCCTTCATCGCTTTCAATTCCTGCATCCGTTCCTTCCTCCTGCTTGTTGCTTGTTGCTTGTTGCTGCTGGCTACTGCTCAATACTGCCGACTACCGTTCGACGCTGCCGGAAACCACCCGGCAGCCGTTTTCCGCGCGCGTCAAATCCGCTCGAAGATCGCCGCAATACCTTGCCCGCCGCCAATGCACATCGTGACGAGCGCATACCGGCCGCCCACCCGCTGCAACTCATACAGTGCCTTGACGGTGATGACCGCGCCGGTCGCGCCGATCGGATGGCCCAGCGAGATGCCCGAGCCGTTCGGATTGACCTTGGCCGGATCGAAGCCGAGTTCCTTGCTGACCGCGCAAGCTTGCGCGGCAAACGCTTCGTTCGCCTCGATCACGTCGAGATCGGCGACTGTCAGGCCGGCCCGCTCCAACGCCTTGCGCGTGGCAGGCACCGGACCGATGCCCATGTAAGCGGGATCGACACCCGCGTGCGCGTACGACACGAGCCGCGCCAACGGCTTGATGCCGCGCTGTTCGGCGACACTGCGCTCCATCAGCACGACTGCCGCGGCCGCGTCGTTGATGCCCGACGCGTTGCCGGCCGTCACCGTGCCATTTTCCTTCACGAACACCGGCTTCAACTTCGAGAAATCTTCCGCCGAGGCGTTCAGGCGCGCGTGTTCGTCCGTGTCGAATACGACGTCGCCTTTTTTCGACGCACTCGTAATCGGCAGGATCTGCTCCTTGAAGTAACCCTGCGTGATGGCGTTCGCCGCGCGGCGGTGCGATTCGAGCGCGAGCGCGTCTTGCGCTTCACGCGAAATCTCGTACTTGCGCGCGACGTTCTCGGCGGTCACGCCCATATGGATGGACTGGAACGGGTCGTTCAGCGCGCCGACCATCATGTCGACGAGACGCGCGTCGCCCATGCGCTGACCGAAGCGCGCGGCGGGCATGGAATAAGGCGCGCGGCTCATGTTTTCCGCGCCGCCGCCGATGGCGATGTCCGCGTCGCCCAGCAGCACGCTTTGCGCCGCCGAGATAATGGCCTGCAGGCCCGAGCCGCACAAACGGTTCACGGTCAACGCGGGCGCGTGTTGCGCGACGCCGCCGTTGATGGCGGCTACGCGCGCCAGGTACATGTCTTTCGGCTCGGTGTGCACGACATTGCCGAATACCACGTGACCGACTTCGTCGCCCGACACGTGAGCACGCGCCAAGGCTTCACGCACGACGCGAGCGCCCAGATCGGTCGGCGAAAAGTCTTTCAGACTGCCGCCGAAACCGCCGATTGCCGTACGCACACCGCTTACCACCACTACGTCCCGTTGCATTGCTCGCTCCTCTTCCAGTTTCTCAAGATGATTTTGCGTTGGCGGGCCGCGCCTTGGGGCGCGTAGCGTTCAGCCCGCCAGCAACTGTTCGACTGTCGCGCGCGAAGGAATCGGCGCGACCGCACCGTAACCTTGCGTGGACAGTGCAGCGGCGACGTTGGCATAACGCGCCGCGTTAAAAGGATCGTCGCCCGCGACGATGCGCGCGATAAACGCGCCACCGAAGCAGTCGCCCGCGCCGGTCGCATCCACCGCGTTGACGACGTGGCCCGGCACGACGCGCCGCTCCTTGGGCGTCGCGATGTAGGAGCCTTCGCGGCCGAGCTTGAGCGCGACCACGCGCGGCCCATGCGAGAGCAGGAAGTCGACGATCTCGTCGCGCCCCGTCAAGCCGGTGAGTTCCGTGACGTCGTCCCAGCTCGGCAGACAGATGTCGGTCTGGCGAATTGCTTCGAGCATGACAGCGCGGGCGCGCGCGAGCGGCCACAGCTTCAGACGCAGATTGGTGTCGAAGCTCACCTGCACGCCGTTGGCGCGCGCATGCGCGATCGCGGCCAGCGCGGCGTCGCACGCGCTCACGCTGATCGCGAGGCTGATGCCGGAAAGATGCACGACTTTGGCCGCCGCGATCGCCGCGAGCGGCAGATCGTGCGGCGCGTAGCGGCTCGCCGCCGAACCCGCGCGCAGATAGTCGAATGCATGGCCCTGGGGGCCGTGGGAAACGAAATAGACACCGGTGGGCGCGCCCGGATCGACGCGCACGAGCGACGTGTCCACCTGCTCGCGTTCCCACAGATCGATCAGCAAACGTCCAAAATGATCCGCGCCAACCGCCGAGACAAAACCGGTCTTCGCGCCCTGCCGCGCCGCCGCGATACAGAAGTTCGACGTATCACCGCCGAAGCCCTGCAGGTAGTTCGGTTGATCTTTGGCCGACTGGTTGAATTCGATCATGGCCTCGCCGAGAGCGAGGATCTGCGGCGTTTGGGTGTCCTGCTGGGCAGGCGTACTCAACGACATTGCTTAAACCTCGCCCCACAGGTCATGACCGTCCGCGCCGGTGATTTTCACCGACACGAAATCGCCGACCTTATAGCGCTTGGACGCCTTCGTGGACGGCGCGATATACACGACACCGTCGATCTCCGGCGCATCCGCCGCGGTACGGCCAATGCCCCCGTCGGCGTTGATCTCGTCGACCAGCACCTTCAGCGTCTTGCCGACCTTCTTCGCGATGCGTTTGGCCGACACCTCTTCGGCCACTTCCATGAAGCGCGCGCGACGTTCTTCCCGCACTTCGTCGGGCAACGCGCCGTCGAGTTCGTTGGCCGTGGCGCCCTCAACCGGTGAATAGGCGAAGCAGCCGACCCGATCGAGCTCCGCCTCGCGGATGAAATCGAGCAGCGTCTGGAACTGCTCTTCCGTCTCACCCGGGAAGCCTGCAATGAATGTGCTGCGAATCGTCAGATCCGGGCACATCTCGCGCCACGCCTTCACGCGCTCCATCACTTTTTCCGCGTTGGCCGGGCGCTTCATGCGCTTCAACACTTCGGGATGGGCGTGCTGGAACGGCACGTCGAGATACGGCAGCACGTGGCCCTTATACGGACCGGCAGCCATCATCGGAATCACTTCGTCGACGCTCGGGTACGGATACACGTAATGCAGACGCACCCAGGCGCCGTATTGCGCGGCGAGTTCACCGAGCGCGCCGACCAGATCGGTCATGCGGGTCTTGATCGGCTTGCCGTTCCAGAAGCCCGTGCGATATTTGACGTCGACACCGTACGCGCTCGTGTCCTGCGAAATCACGAGCAATTCCTTCACGCCGGACTTGAACAGGTTTTCCGCTTCGAGCATCACTTCGGCGACCGGGCGCGACACGAGGTCGCCGCGCATGGACGGGATGATGCAGAACGTGCAGCGGTGGTTGCAGCCTTCGGAAATCTTCAGGTACGCATAGTGGCGCGGCGTCAGCTTCACGCCCGCGGCGGGCACCAGATCGACGAACGGGTCGTGCGGCTTCGGCAGATGCGTGTGAACGTGCTGCATCACTTCGCCGACCGCGTGCGGGCCGGTCACGGCCAGCACCTTGGGATGCACCTCTTCGATCAGCCCCGAGCCGCTGCCGCTCTTTTTCGCGCCGAGACAGCCGGTGACGATCACCTTGCCGTTTTCGTTCAGCGCTTCACCGATTGCGTCGAGGCTTTCCTGCACCGCTTCGTCGATGAAGCCGCAGGTGTTGACGACCACGAGGTCCGCGCCGTCGTACGTGCCGGAAATTTCGTAACCTTCGGCGCGCAACTGGGTGATGATCTGTTCGGAGTCGACGAGCGCTTTCGGACAGCCAAGAGATACGAATCCGACCTTGGGTGCGGCATTCGGGGCAATCGGGGGGGTGGCAGACATGGGGGACCGCTTGAAGACGTTAAACCTCGAATTGTAGCGGTTCACCACGGCTACCGCTCGTAAGTCTTTGAATATTCGCCTTCAAGTGGCTACGACCTCGGCCGGAACGAGCCGATCCGTCAGCACGGATCGACGTGCCGGCGCCGCGCCGTTGCACGCCAGCGCCTGCTCGATTACGCGCAGAATTTCGCCCGAATCCTGTAACCGGCGGATGGCTGCATGCAGGTCGGCCGCCTGCGGCCAGGTCCGCCGCAAATAGCTGAGCCATTTCTTGACGCGGCCATGTTCGTGAGTGGAGCCGACCCGCGCCTGCAATTTTTTCAGGTAGCCGGCGATGTCTTGCAGCACCGTCTGCCACTCGCCGTCGGAGGGGATCGGGTCCACCAGTCCGCGAATTCTCAACGCGAGGAACGGATCCGATACCGCGCCGCGCCCCAGCATCACGTCCGCGCAGCCGCTGACTGCCCGGCAGCGTTGCCAGTCGGCCACCGTCCAGACTTCGCCGTTCGCGATGACCGGCACGTCTACCGCGGCGTCGATCCGCGCGATCCACTCCCAGTGCGCGGGCGGCCGGTAGCCATGATCGCGGGTTCGGGCATGCACGACGAGCGAGGCCGCGCCGCCTTCGGCGAGCGCCACCGCGCAGTCGATCGCGAGCGACGTGTCGGACACGCCCAGGCGCATTTTGGCGGTCACGGCGATATGGGCCGGCACCGCGCCGCGCACCGCCGACACGATCCGGTTCAACTGCCTCGGGTCGGCCAGCAACATGGCCCCGCCACCGTGCTGATTGACGACTTTGGCGGGACAACCGAAGTTCAGGTCGACACCATGCGGCGACAACGTCGCCGCCACGGTGGCATTGCGGGCCATCCATTGCGGATCGCTTCCCAGCAACTGGATCACCATCGGCGTGCCGCCAGGGGTGCGGCTGGCGTGCAGGACTTCGGGCGCTTCCCTCTCGTAGACCCGCGCGGGCAGCAGAGAACCGGTCACGCGGATGAACTCAGACACACATCCGTCGAATCCCCCCGTGCCGGTCAGCACGTCGCGCAGGACGTAATCCGCGAGCCCTTCCATCGGTGCAAGAAAGAGCCGGCTCATGCGGACATCCGTTGACACGAGCCGCCGCTCACCCACGGCTGACCGATGTGCTCTTCGAAGTCGAAGGAATCGGGGCGCGGGAGCACATGGCTGGCGGCACTGGACAGGGCCGGTGCAGGGTGACGACCGGCGCGATGACCAGCGCTTTGAGCAGCACGGAGACCGGGACGAAGACGACAGGTGATGACGATCGAGATCAATGAGGGACGGTGCAGCAAGGACTGGCGGGATTCAAGGTCATGCGGGCCAGCAGAACCCAGCCCCGTGGGACTCGCGCCCACACACATGCAACCGTTGATTGTACCGCGCCGAGGGCCATGCGCCTCGAATGGAATCTGCGCAGGCCGACACAGTCAGAACGTGCCGCACTCACCGCCGTGCGAAATACGCTCGCGCAATCGTGCCGTCTTCAGCCATTGCGCTTGTTGCGAGGTTACTTCTTCTCCGGCTCCGGATTGCTCTGCGGCGTGCCCGGCGGGTTGCCGCCACCCACCGCCCCAGGTACACCACCCGGCGTAAACGGGAACGTGGCGAACATCGACTTCGCCTGGTTCTGCATCTGCTCCTGCATCTGCACGAACATGTTCTTCGACTGCTCGATATAGCTGGTCATCATG
>FTBI01001118.1_pt1 | contig 11078 bp, 10 predicted proteins | sample 1639171 | NCBI WGS metagenome assembly FTBI01 (sample SAMEA3914812, study PRJEB12502) | metagenome | biome: forest; material: soil | place: Canada | collected 2011-07-07 | depth 0.1 m | reverse complement strand
CGCGTGAGGGCGTCGCGCGGCGTGTTCGCGTGGATCGTGGCGAGCGAGCCTTCGTGACCGGTGTTCATGGCGTTGAGCATGTCGAGGGCTTCATCGCCGCGCACTTCGCCGAGGATGATCCGGTCGGGCCGCATGCGCAGCGCGTTGCGCACCAACGTGCGCTGGGTGATCTCGCCGCGACCTTCGATATTCGGCGGACGTGTTTCCAGCCGCAGCACATGTTCCTGGCGCAGTTGCAGCTCCGCGGCATCTTCGATTGTGACGATGCGTTCATCGGCGGGAATGAAACCGGACAGGATGTTGAGAAGCGTGGTCTTGCCGCTGCCGGTGCCGCCTGAGACCAGAATGTTGACCTTGGCGCGGGCGAGACCGTCGAGCACCTCAGCCATCGGAGGAGTCAGCGTCTTTAGTTCGATCAGGTCCGACACCTGCAGTGGGGTGACCGCGAAACGCCGGATCGACAGCAGGGGCCCGTCGACTGCCGACGGCGGAATGATGGCGTTGACCCGCGAGCCGTCGGGCAGGCGCGCGTCGACCATTGGGCACGATTCATCGATGCGCCGCCCGACGCGCGAGACGATCTTCTCGATCACCTTCATCAGGTGGGCGTCGTCGTAAAACGTCACTTCGGTCGGCTCGAGGCGGCCCCGCCGCTCGACGTAGGTGTGGCGGTAAGTGTTGACCAGAATGTCGGAGACGGTCGGGTCGCGCAGCAGCAGTTCGAGAGGACCGAAGCCGAACATTTCGTCATGTACGTCGACCACGAGTTGCTTGCGCTCCAGATCGTTGGCCGGCGCCTTCTGGTCGTCGAGGATACGGCCGATCAGCGCGGCGATTTCCTGGCGCACCTGGTCGGGCGGCAAGCGCGAAAGGCGTTCCAGTTCCACGCGTTCGAGCACGGCCAGATGGATCTCACGTTTGAGCTTCTGGTAGGCGGCCCGCATCATGCTGCCCTGGGCGCCGCTCATCTCGGAGCGCTCGACGAAGGGCTGGACACGTTGGGCGGTGATCTGCTCACGAAGCGACATGATGATTCCCCTGTTGGCTTTATTGCATTTCAAGTTTCGGCGTCGGCTGACGGCCGAGCATTCGCGCGAACAGCGAATCGCTCTTTGACCGTTCAGACCTGGCCGTCGAAGCGGGGCCGGCGATGTTGTCCGCCAGCGTCTGCAAGCTACGCGACACGCCACTCCTGCGGCCTGTCTTCGAGATCGGCACGCCTTGGTTGATGGCTTCGGACACGGCCGCGACGTCGTCCGGAATCACCTGATAGGGGCGCATGCCGAGCACCTGTTCCATGGCGGCACGAGCCCGCTCTTCGTGACGCGAGTAGCGGTTGAGCAGCAGCCGCGTGCGTTCCGATGCATAGCCGAGCGAGCCGAGAATTTCCAGCAGCCGTCGGCCCGCGCGCACGTGCGGCATGGTGGCCTGCAGGACGATGTGGAACTGGTTGCTGCGGTCGAGCGCCAGCATTGAGATCGGATTGATGGTCTGGCCGAGGTCGAAGATCACGAAATCGTAGCGGGGCGCGGCGACGCCGAGAATCCATTCGAGCCGGTCTTCCTTGATCTCGGCCGCCTTCACCGGATCGCCGGCGCCGGCCAGGATATGAAACGTGTCGCTAACGTGCAGCACGCTGGCGTCGAAGAATGCGATGTCCATCCGGTCGATCTGCGAACACAGTTGCGGCAGCGTCGACGGTGGCGTCTCTCCCGTCACGAGGAAGGCGGCGTCGGCAAACAACTGGTTGAGGTCGATCATCAGCACGCGTTTTTGCCGCGTGCTGGCGATCATCTCGGCGATATTAGCGGCGATGAAGCTGGTACCCACCCCGCCCTTGCACGACACGAACGAGACGATCTCGGTGGTATGCGTGTTGGTTTTCAGGCGCTGGGCTTCGAGGCGCACGAGTGCGTCGCCGAGCGCACGGCGCTCCAGTGGCCAGTTGAGCACGTCGCGAAAGCCGGCGCGCATCGCGGCGATCAAGGTTTCCGGCGAGGCATCGGGCGTGAGCAGAATGCATGCGAGATGCTTGTGCTTTTGACACAACTGCGCCACCACAGGCAGCTCTGCGTCCTGCATCGACGTCGCATCGACGATCAGTACATCGAAGGCATCGAGACTGTCGCCACGCTCAACCAGCAGCGAAGGACTGTCTGCGGCGCGAGTGGTGCGGTAGTCGCCGCATTCGCCTAGCACGTGCACGACCTGGGACAGGCGTGCCGCGTCTTTCGAGGTGATGAGAATGTCGATCATGATCGTCTGCGCCACGCTGTCTGGGGTTATTGGCCGCTGCCACTGCCGCTGCTGCCGCTGCTTACGCCGATCACAAACGGATTGGCGTTAGTGGAGGGTTGCGAGAACGACTTGTCGTACTGGGTCATCGCAGAGGCAGCCGATTTGCCGTCGATGCCGTCAGGCGACGCGGTGTGTTCGGCGGCCAGCGGATCGATTATTTGAGCCTGGGTGGCGGCCCTTTCGGCCTCGCCGAAGTGAGCATCCCAGATCGGCGAGCTGGACATGCAGCCGCCGAGTGCGGCGAACACCGGCACGATGAGCGCGGCGCGGGCGGCGAAGAGGATGGTTGCGAGTTTCATGGGATTCCCCTTTACATCACATCAGTGAGCGAGCGCAGCGTTGCTGCTGCCGGCGTTGGCAAGGTCCTGCGGCACAGCGAGAGCGGTCTGTGCCACAACGTGCTTATCCGGTACCACGGTGGCCGCTGAACTGCCCGGTGGCGGGTCGGCCGGTGCGTGTGCCGGCTGCGTCGCCGCAGCGGGCGTTGCCACTGTGGGAGCCTGCGGCGCCGCGGGCACCGGGGGCGCCGCTTCGGTCGTGCTGACCGGCGTTTGCGGTGCCGGAGCGGCGGGCGTTACGTTCGTTGGAGCGGCCGCCGGCGCCGGCGCCGGCACGGGTGCGCTGCCAGCCGCAGGTGTGCCATCCGTGTGCGCCGCTGCGCGGCCTTCCATGTTGCCGGTCGCGTAGACGTCGACGTCCTTGGGCTGCGTGAAGCTGTCGGTCGGCAGCGGCACGTTCGCGGTGCGTTGCGGCCGGACCAGATGCGGCGTGATGATGAACACCAGCTCCGTACGGTCCTGCTGGAACGACGTGCTGCGAAACAGCGCGCCGAGCACGGGCACCTCGCCGATCCCTGGCAGCGCCTTCAGCGCGCCGCTGATGTTGTTGCTGATGAGCCCGCCGATCGCGAAGGTCTCGCCGTCGCTCATCTGCACGGTGGTCGATGCACGGCGCGTGGTAATGAGCGGCAGGATCGTTGCGCCGCTCACATTGGTGGCGGTGAGCGTCACGCCGGTGGGCGAGAGTTCGGACACTTCAGGTGCGACCCTCAGGTTGATGCGGCCGTTGCTCATTACTGTGGGGGTGAATTTGAGGCCGACACCGAAGTCCTCCTGTTGCAGCACGATCGACGTGGCGCCCGTGCTGCTGCTCTGCGGTACCGGGATGAACACTTCGCCGCCGGCGAGGAAGGTGGCTTCCTGACCGCTGATCGTCACCAGATTCGGTTCGGCGAGAATCTTCACGAGGTTGTCGGTCTTTTGCGCATCCACCGCCACCTGGAACGGCAGCTTGTTATTCTTGTTCACCGCAATACCGCTCGACACGCCTGCGAGCAGGCTGCTCACCAGCGCCCCGGTCCATGAGCCGAAGCCGCCCTGGATGTTGAGCGCCGAGCCCAGCTGGTTGATCAGCGTCTTGTCGACTTCGGCCACTTTCACTTCGAGCATGACCTGCTGCGGCGAATCGACCGTCAGCATATTGAGCACGCCGCCGGACTTGCCCGTGCCTGCGTTGGTACCTGTGCCGTCTGCGCTGGTATGGCTGCTGTAGACGGTTGCGATCTCAACCGCTTCCTGGGCTGCCTGTGCGCTAGACACATGGCCCGCCAGCACGAGATTGTCGGCTGCGGTGGAGACGCGAATGCCGCGTTCTTCCGGCATCAGTTGCGTGAGCGACGCTTGCAGGCCGCCCGAATCCACATTGACGACTACATCGATGATCTGGCATGCGCCGCTGCGTCCCTGCACGATCATATTGGTCGTGCCGACCGATTCGCCCAGCACATAGAGGGTTTGCGGCGAGACCATGGTGGCCTGCGCGACCGCGGGATTGCCGAGCGTGCGATTGCGCACTGGTTCGTCGACCGGCACCAGCGTCGATTTGCCCACCGACACGAACACGGTGCTTTCGCCGCGGATCGAGCCGGTGCAGTTCGGTCCATGCAGCGGGGCGGTGGCGGCCGCTGCGCCTGCGGCGCTGGCGGGAGCGGGCGCCATGCTGATGGTCATCTGCAGCGGTTGGCGGCTCGTCGGAAGCGGGGCGGTCGCGCTCGCCTTGGCCGGCGCGCCGTCGTCCGGGGCCCCTGCGACTGCGGCCTGTCCGAGCAATAGTCCCGCGCTCAGCCACGCGACGCATGCCGCGCGGCTCGCTCTGGTGCGTCGCGGCGCCTGGCCGGACGAGAAATCAGGTTTGGTAGTCATTTTTGTCGTGCCCCCGTTACTGGATGCTGTAGATCGCGGTCGTTGTTTGGTGTGGTTGTTCGTGCGGGTTGCGGTTGGCGCGCACGGCTTCAGGCCGTTGCGGCGTGGTCCCCGCACCCGTCAAAAGCATTCCTGACTGCCGCTTACGCCGGAGAGCACGCCAATGCAGTCACGCTTGACCGGCGCGCGGCTGACATACTTCACGCGTGTCGGTTGCGGTGCCGCGACCGGAGCGGAAGCCGGCACGGGGGCCGAAGCACCGAGCAGGGTCAGCTTGGTGGCGCCGGCGGTGGCGAGGGTGTCGGCATCCACCTGATTGCGCAGCACGAGCGAGAGCGTGCCCACGCTGCGGGCCAGATCCAGCTTCTCCGCCTGATCGGGCGTGACCTCGAGCGTGACGGCGTTGACCACCTTGGGTGCGGTGTCGTCGCGATTGACCTGTTGGGCCACCGCCAGCACGAGGATCTTTTCGAGGACGGTCTTCGAAATGCTTTGCTGCGTGTCGCTCTTGTTGTACTGATCCTGCTGGGTATTGACGATCACGTCGACATAGTTGCCTGGCAGTGCGAAGCCCGCCACGCCGACTACGTCGTTCACGCGTACCGTAATGGCCCGATGGCCTTCGCCAATCACCGCGGACAGACCGCCTTTGGTGCCGACCGGCGCGAGCTTCGATTCGAGTACCGGTTCGCCGCGCTGCAGGCTGGTTCGCAGCACGCGTCCGTCGAGCGACTTGGGGTCGGTGAAAGCACCGGGCGGGATGCTATTGGTCGGCCAGCTGACGGTGTGAATCATGGCACCGCTGATCGGTTCGCCGAGGTTGAGGTCGTCGGTTGCGACGGCGACCTGGGTCACCGCGCCCGACGAGGTTTGCACCAACCATCGGGAGGCGAACACCACGGCGGCCAATCCCGCCAGCATGGCGACCGCCAGCATGATGAATGCGCGACTGTTCTTCATGACGTGACTCCTCGTAAAGCGGGTGAAACTCGACGGTCGTCCGGCGTTTTAGCGCCTGTGTGACGTCCGGCCAGCGTGTCGGTGAAGGCGGCGGTAACGTTGGCGGCGAGGCCATCGTTACCACTGCCTGCTTGGTGTTCGTGATGCCCGGTACCGATCTCCGACCGGTGCCGCTTTTGATTCGAATCCGGCCGGTGATCTGCCCGGCTGGCGCGGTGCAACTTGCTCATGCGATGGTCGTGAACAACACGCCCAAGGTTCCTGCTGCAATCGCGACGCCGTAGGGCAGCGAGCCAACCGACTCGAGCGGAGCCGGTTCACCTGCCGTGGAACTCGGGCCGGGTTGCGTTGCGCTCGTCATCAGGCACTGCAGGTTGGTGAAGAGATGCCCGACCCGCCTGCGCCGTGCGGCCACCGCCAGCGACCAGATACCGCCGATGACGAAGGTGGCGAGCGCGATACGGAAGGCCATGGACGCCCCCACCCACGCGCCTACCATCATCAGTAACTTGACGTCTCCCGCCGCCATGCCGCGCACCAGATAAAACGGCAGCAGTAGCGCGAAGCCAGTGAGCGCACCCGCGAGCCAGGTGGCGCTGCCCGCGAGTGGACCGTGCAACCAGCCTTGAACCAGCAGGGCGGCGACCAGCCCCGCCAGGATGATCGGGTTGGGGATGCGGCGGCTCACGATGTCCGTGCTCGCCGTGACGATTACCAGCAGCGCGACGCATGCCGGAATCGGGTGAGGGAGAAGCGGGAAGCCTGGCATCATGAGCCTCGTGAATGAATGGGTTCAGGCGGGTTCAAACCGACGCTGCAATGTCGCTGAACACCGAATTCAGGTTGGTACCGAGTGAGCTGACGGAACCGATAATCACGAGGGCAATCAGCGCAGCGATCAGGCCGTACTCGATGGCAGTGACGCCGTCTTCGTCGCGGATAAATGCTTGCGCTGCACTGCCGGCGCGGAACCAACCGGTACGCGCGACGGGCTTCGACTGGGCGATTCTGAAAACGAAACGGGCTGTGTTCAAGATTGACTCCTGGTTGCTGGGCCGGCGCGGCCACCAATCAAAGGAAACAGGCGGGACGGACGACGCTAGGCATGGGGTCGTCCGCCGCCGGAAGGCTCAAACCGAAGCGGCGACGTCGCTGAACACGAGGTTCAGGTGCGTACCCAAGGTCGTCACCGAACCGATGATGATGAGGGCGATCAGCGCTGCGATCAGGCCGTACTCGATGGCGGTGACGCCGTCTTCATCGCGGAGGAAACGCTTTGCGTGGATGAGGATGTTTTGCATGACAATCTCCAAGAGGACTACTACGGATATAACCCTGCGCCGAAATTGGCGTCAGGAAGGCACTGCGGGTACAGCGAAAGAATCCGGATTGGCTTAGCTAATCTCGCGCGGCGGATCTGTATCGTCAGATACGGAGAGCCGTTGGCAAGCGGCATTGCAATCGAGGGGAGTCGAGGTGCGGGCTTCGTGGTAGCCCGGCCACGCGGGCAACGAAACGAACACATCGCTGCCGGCTTGTTCGCCGTGAAGCTTCGACGAGGCTGCGACAGGCTTCCAGTTCAACGGCTCGCGTTGAAGGCGGTTGGTCTTCCGCGTGAATGCATCGTTGTTCATTTTGTTTCCCCGACTTCGGTTGCTTATGTATGGCACTGGGGGTGGTCAGATCCCCTGTCTGCGGTGCCCGGTCTGTTTCTGGACAGTACCTGTTCGACTTCCGCGCTCATCCCTATGCAAGGGGTGGGCCAGCTCGCGCAAAACCGCGAAAACATTGGGGGTGCCCGGTGTTCCAGGCGCGCGGCGGGTCGTCCGTGCCCGGGTTGTCGCAACCTTGAGACGAATCGAGGGGGGAGGCTGTCCGTCCAACGTCGTTGGAACCCCCGTGGCGCCTGCATTGCGGCTTTCGACCAGGGACTTTCCATGAGTTCGCCACGACGACGATTTCACGAAAAACGACGGGATTTCAAATGGCCCAACTGGACAAGATGTCTCAAGGTTGAGGCAAATCGTGAGCGTCGAGCCCGCGAGCGCATGGATTTCGCCCATCCAGAGGGGTGAGGGGTGTCAGCCATCGTCCACTACGTTAACGCGGGGCTTGAAAGTTAGATTGTTTTCCTACAACAATGAACCCAACGCAGGCGCGCGATACGCCAGATCGTATGCTTAGGAATCGAAACAAAATCAAAAGTGACCGGATGGGCCGGATTGTTTTCCGGCGCATAAATAAGGCGGGGATGATGGATATCTTTCTTCGGGGATTGGGCCGCACCGAGCGCCGCGTTGGTGACTGGGTGACACGCGAGCGGATGGTCGTGTATAGCGTGGCGGCACTCCTCGTTCACGCAACGATCCTGGGTTTGTGGGCCTGGAGTAGCGCGGGCTTTACTTCGAACAGCAGTTATCGGCCCGGAACAGACTTCTCGGTATTCTGGGTCGCCTCTCACGTTATGTTGCATGGCGTGCCTGCACAGGTCTACGACTACCTCGCATTTGGCAAGCTCGAGCAACTCCTGCTGAGTGGGTATCAGCACGGCGGCTTTCTGCCGTGGCTTTATCCACCCATGTTCCTGCTGCTCGTTACGCCGCTCGGGCTGTTGCCGTTCTGGCTGGCGTTCTTTACTTTCGTAGGTGCAAGTGTGGCTATCTTCGTGGCTGGCGTGTTGCGCGTGTCGGGTCTCGGTCACGCGCTGGGCAAGGCGAAGCTGGCCCGACTCGTGGTGGCGGCATCTCCTTGCGTGTTCGTGTGTGCGACCTTTGGACAGAACTCGCTGCTGACGGCGGCGCTGGCGGCGTTCGCGGTGGGCTGGGTCGAGCGCAAGCCGGTTCTCGCTGGCATCTGCATTGGTTTGCTGGCCGCAAAGCCGCAGATGGCGCTGCTGTTCCCGCTGGTGTTGATTGCGGCGCAGGCATGGCGCGTGATAGCGGTCGCCGCGGTGACGGCGGTTCTGTTCACGGTACTGAGCCTGCTGGTGTGCGGACCACAGTCGCTGCATCTGTTTCTCGCTAGCGCCGACCTTGCGCGCGATATCACGCTTGAGCATGGTTACCGTTTCTGGCTGGCTTCTCCTACGCCGTTCGCCGCGTTCCGGCTTGCCGCCATGGATCTGACGCTGGCCTATATCGCGCAAGCCTGTGTGGCACTCGTCGCGGCTGCTGCTGCCTGCTATGTGTGGCAGCGCACACACGAGACCGGGTCACGCGTGGCGGTTCTGGCAGTGGCGACATTGATCGCCAATCCCTACGTTTGGCACTACGAGCTGGCATGGCTCGGGATCGCGCTGGCATGCATGGCCGCGACGGGACTGCAGCGCGGATGGGCCCGCGGTGAGCAGACGATACTCGTGCTTGCCTGGATCCTGCCGCTGTACGAATTCTTCAACCGCGTCGCTGAATGGCCACAGGTTGGGCCGATCATCCTGCTGCTGATGCTCCTGATGATCCTGCAGCGCGTGCGCACCGACACTGGAAGCGTGCAATGAATCCGATCTCATCGAATCCTCCGCATACGGTGCGACGCTCGCCACTGACCTCGTTCGAGGCCGCCCATGTCCGGCGCGGGCAACACTGGCTCAACGGCGAGCGTCTGCGTACTTATTCGCTAGTGGCACTGGTCTGTTACGGAGTGTTCCTGCTTGTCTACCTGTATCGGACCGAGTGGCAGCACCGGCCCGATTTCGGCCCGCTGGCGATGGACTTTCTGCCGTTCTGGAGCGCATCGTTCCTGGCCTTGCATCACCACGCAATCGACGCGTACAACGTTGTCGCGCTGACCGCCGTGGAAACGGACGCAATCGCTCGCGACCCTGGCGTCTTGCCCTGGCTCTATCCGCCCACCTTCCTGCTGGCGGTGTATCCACTGGCGCTGCTGCCGTTCAAATTTGCTGCAGTGGTGTTTCTGGGCGGTACGCTGGCGCTCTTTGTCAGGGTCATGTGCGCGATCGTTCCGGGCAGGCAAACGGTTCTGCTCGTGCTTGCGTTTCCGGGGGCGGCCCTGGTGCTCGTGTCTGGGCAGAATGGTCTTCTGACCGCCTCCATCGCGGGAATTGGTCTGGTGTTGTTGCGGCGTCAACCCGTGCTCGCCGGCATCTGTTTGGGATTGCTATGCATCAAGCCACATCTGGCCGTGCTGTTTCCGCTTGCGTTGTTGTGTTCGCGGTCCTGGCGCGTGCTTGCTGCGATGGCGGCGACGGCAGCGGTCCTGCTTGTGGTGTCCGTACTGGCGTTCGGCACGGGGACGCTGGCGGCCTTTCTGCACAACGCGGGCATGATTGCCGGTTTCGTCGAGTCAGGCCGTGCGGCGCTCGCACGGATCCCGACCGTGTTCGCGCTGGCAACGCTAGCGCACGTTCCTGCCGCATGGGCCTATACAGCACAGGGCGCAGCCGCATTGATTGGCGCAGCGGCAGTGTGCAACGCATGGGGCCGCGAGTGTTCCTATGAGCTGCGCGCCGCAGTGTTGATCTGCGCGAGTCTGCTCGTCAGCCCCTATCTGTTCGACTACGACCTCACCTGGTTAGGCATGCTGATCGCATGGTGCGTGCGGCACGGACTCGCCCGCGGCTGGAAGCGCTATGAGCGCGAGTGGCTGGTGGGGCTGTGGTTTGTGCCCATTGCGGGCGTCTTCGTGGTGATGCAACTGAAATTTCAATTCATGCCGCTCGTGATTGCGGCGACGCTCTGGATGTTGATGCGGCGGATCGCGCAGGAGCGGCGGGAACCCGCGGTGCTGGAAGGCGGTGACGTGCAATCCGAGCCGTCGCTCGTACTGTTGCAAGGATTGCAGCGTTAAGTGCCAGTAAAAACAATTGATTTAACGGGGAAGGGGGGCATCATGTCCACACATAACACTAGAAATCTGATTTCGCTGGTTGTGCCGTTCTACAACGAGGGCGAAGCCGTCGACCAATTCTTTGCACAGATCGTGCCGGTGCTGGAAGCGATCGAAGGGATTCGCTTCGAGATCGTCTGCGTGAACGACGGCAGCAGCGATACAACGCTCGACAAGCTGATCGCAGCCAGCGCGAAAGACGCGCGGGTGCGGGTGGTGGACCTCACGCGCAACTTCGGCAAGGAGGCGGCGCTGACGGCGGGCCTCGACGAGGCGCTCGGCGACGCGGTGATCCCGATCGACGCTGATCTGCAGGATCCGCCCAGCCTGATTCCTGTGATGATCGAACACTGGCGCGCAGGCGCCGAAGTGGTCGCGGCAAAACGGACTAACCGCGCATGCGATTCGTTTGCCAAGCGCACTGCGGCCGCGCTGTACTACCGCGTCCACAATGCGCTGTCCGATCTGAAGGTACCGGAGAACGTCGGTGACTTCCGGCTGATGGACCGCCAGGTGGTCAACGCGCTGAAGCGCCTGTCCGAGCGCCGCCGCTTCATGAAGGGGCTGTTCGCTTGGGTGGGCTATCGCACCGTGATCGTCGAGTATCAACGTGAAGCACGCAGCGCCGGTCATTCGAAATTCTCGGGATGGCGACTGTGGAATTTCGCGCTCGAGGGCATCACAAGCTTCAGCACGGTGCCGCTGCGGTGCTGGACGTATATTGGCCTCGCGATCGCCGCGTTGTCTTTCGTCTATGGTGGCTTCATGATCGGG
>FTBI01000197.1_pt1 | contig 11172 bp, 14 predicted proteins | sample 1639171 | NCBI WGS metagenome assembly FTBI01 (sample SAMEA3914812, study PRJEB12502) | metagenome | biome: forest; material: soil | place: Canada | collected 2011-07-07 | depth 0.1 m | reverse complement strand
CATGTCAAACCCACGCTTTTCATCCTCCAACAGGAGGAATTGCAGTATCTGTCCGGGCCGCACACTGAAGCGGCCTTTTTTTCAGACAGAGCAAGCCAATTCAGACCAACACTGAGTACACCTGGACACGCGATCACGTCTGGGTTTTCAGGGTGTGTGTCCGATCAGAAGCACGATGAACGAATGTGGAGAGAGCGGACACGGACACGAAAGTGCCCCCCGATCCTCCGGCGTCATCAAATCCATACAACACGTTTCGTTCAGCGGCAGTACGCTGGGCACTCATTCTGAGTCCCCCAATCTGGCGCGGGACCAGATGCATGCCTCGGAACGGGAGCGCGTGCGCGAGCAAGAACTCGTGCTGCACTCTGAGCAAAGTTAAATACCGGCACGCCCAGCCGGACAAGAAATGGGTACAGAGTTGGTCGGGGACGGCACGCAGCAGTAGGCGGGCAGTCAAGGAGAAGCGATTCGCCTCCAACCGAACAGCCCGAGCACCGCAGCAAACCGCGCGCGAAAGGCCGCGGTGGACGGTGTGACGGACAGCAGGGCGTGCATCTCCACACGCTCGGTTGACCAGGCAGACGGATCGCTAAAGTCGCGGAGAGCGGCAAGAAGAACATGCCCGGCCGGGGTCAAAGCGGCAGCGCAAAAGTTGGCCAGGTAGGGGCCGTGCCGATTTACTGAAATTTGGATGAGAGAAACCACGTGAAAACGCTTATAGGAACCGTCACTGTCGCCAGTGGTCTGGCCATCTACGCAAACCACTTTCATTTGACTGCGCAGCAACTTATGGACCAGGTGAATTACTTTGTGTCTCATGGGCCAGGCATGGCTATCCATTTTCTTGGTATCAAATATCAATAAAGCCCGTGGCGCCCCCCCGTTCGGCGAGTGCTGGCAGGTAATGGGTACGGTGTTGGTACTGAAGAGGATTTAGACGATGGCGCTGCACTTAGAGATTGGAATTGACGAAATTCTCGGCCGATACAGATTTCCAGACAGGATGCGACGCGAGTTGGCTATGCTGGTCAAAGGAAATCTTGGGAAGGTGCTCAGCGCGACACGTGTGAGCTTGAAGAGAGCGGCGCTGAAGACTCAGGAGCGGCGGCTGTACTCGATCTTTCGTACGATCGAAGAAATCCGCGAGTCTGGTTACAAAGTCGAAAGCCCGTACTCAATCTCGGGTAAGCATCTTGAGGTGGTCGTCAAGCGCTGGGTGGGAGAGGGGCAAAGCGTCGGGACCATCCAGACGAAACTCTCGCACCTCAAGGCGTTCTGTCACTGGATGGGAAAATTCGATCTGGTGATGTCGCTCTATGACTATGTGTCGAAAGGCGATTTGGATGGCAGGACACGCAAGTACGTGACAACGACGGACAAGTCTTGGGATGCACACGGGATCGATGCGATGACGAAGATAGCTGAGATAGAACAGGAAGATGGCCACGTGGCGATCCAGCTGAAGCTGCAGGCGGCATTCGGGTTACGGATCGAGGAAAGTTTCTCGCTGCCTGTAGCCAGAACGATCAGGGAGCTGAAGAGAAGGGACGATGGACGGATGGTGGTCGACAAGGGGACGAAAGGCGGTCGGGAGCGCGAAGTGCCGGTGCAGCTGCAGATCCATGTGCTGACCGAGGCGCTGAAATACACCAACGCGCGGACCGGATCAACAACGCCGGAAGGCTACACGATTCGCCGCTGGCGCGATCACTACAACTGGGTAATGCGCAAGCACGGAATTACCAAGGGTGATCTTGGGATTACGAGTCACGGGCTGCGGCACGAATGGCTGCAAGAGTATTACAAAACGCTGACGGGATTCGATGCGCCGATCAAGGGCGGCGACGAGCGGCCCGACATCGAGGTGCACCGCGCGGCCATGAAAGTGGCTATCGAAGCGGCGGGGCATTCCAAGCCGTCTAAGACCGGGATGTACATCTCGACATACACGGCCATGGACAAGCTCAAGGCACCGGTGGTCGAAATCGATGACGTGCGTCTGGCGCTGGACGAAACGGGCGGGGACAAAAAGGCGGCTGCGGTGAAGCTCGGGATCAGCCGTCAGCGTCTATACCGAATACTGGACGCGGCCGGCGATCGCCCTGCGCCAGCAGCCTCCTAAACCATCGGCGCACTTAGTAAGGCCGGCTGGCATCAATCCAAGACTGCGTGGCGGTTAGCGTCAGCCGGTACCGCGCGCAGTTGAACACTTCCAGCTTCTTCAACTCATCGAGCAACATGGCCTGAAGGCCCGGGGCTTGATCTTCGGTGAGTTCCAAATCTTGCACCGCTGCTTGCGCAGTTTTTTTGCCGCGAACGACGAGACCAATGGCCGAGGTCAAATACTCCCGGTAGTGCAGTCTCAGCGGGTTCGGGACGCCGGCTGGCTCCGTCACGAGTTCCTTCTCCATCGAGCGCCGATAGGTGCGGGCGAACAGGTCTACCGCGAGCGAGACGTCCTGAAGTTCGTGCACGCCCATCATCGCCTGAGCGTAATCATGAGGGGCGATGTCCCAGAAAGACAACGGCGCACAGTTGTGAAGCATCAGGGGAATATTGGCGGCCAGACGACTCGTGGGATTGTTGCCCTCCTCGAATGGTCGCAGGTAGGCCAGATTCACCCAGAGGAAGAACGCGGCCTCGACCGGATTCTTGACGAGCCTAGCCTTGGCGAGGATTGCCTTTAGAATCTCATCGAGCACGGCGGGCACGTGAGTCGGCACGTAGCTGGTGCCGCTGATGCTCACGAGCTTTTGGCGAATGACGCCGAGCGCTTCGGTGTCAGCGACAAGGTCCTGCATGAGCAAGGCATGCAGGTTTCGGACAAGCGCAATCGAGAAGCCCTGCAACGGAACAGCATCGACCAGGTATTCGATCGCCGCCTTGTGGTTGAGCAGCATCACAGCGTCGGTGTCGTTGCCGGCGGTCCCGCGCTTAAACACTTGCTCGGTTGCCAACAGGGTATAGCGGTTGCCCTCTAGGCGGGAGGATGACCATGACAGCTCGATCAACATCTGCTCGAGCACTTTGCGCGCGGCGGAGCCGGCGGGCCGTTGTTCGCGCGGGGGAGCGACGCGATAGAGCTCTTCGGCGAGGTCTTGCGGCATCAGCCAGCTTTCGTTGGGGACGTAGCTTTCGACAAATTCACGCCGATAGGTCACCGGGTCGCGCGCAGCGGGCAGCATGTCAATTTTGCGGTCGAGGTCGAGGTCGAGGTCGACGGAGGCGGGCGGCTCTGCTGGCGCCGGGCTGGCGGACGGCGCTTCGTGGATCGGGGTATGGATGGCGTCCGCGGTCAATCGGTAGCGGGTGGCTCGTGCCTGACCGCTACGTGTGAGATGTCCACTGGCGCACAGCACATCCATGTAACGTCGGACTGTGGCCGATGAGCCGTCTGTAGCGGAGATGACGTCGGTGGAGGATACGTCTGGTTGACCAGCGTGGGTCAGGCGTTGGATGGCATCTAGGACACTTGCCGGCGCTAATCTGCTCATTTATCTGCTCAGTATCTGATCAATATTGAGCAGATAGTAGCCCGCTGCGCAGATTGTCAAGGGTGAGCAGATAAATGAGCAGATTAGCGCGGCTTCGCTAGCCGTTCCGTCATAACCCCCGCTCATGCGGGGCAACCAAACGGGCACTGGCCTTGGTCAGTCGCGATCTCCTTTAACCCCCGCATATGCGCGGGGCAGCCGGCGAGGGGAAACGTAGCCCGTGCGTCCAGCACCTATAACCCCCGCATATGCGGGGCAACCTGCCGATGAGATCTTAAGATCTTCGATGACTTCCTATAACCCCCGCATATGCGGGGCAACCGAACGGATCTGGATCGACCTCCAGCGCTTCGGCCTATAACCCCCGCATATGCGGGGCAACCCGGTGGGGGCGATTGTCCGAATTGCCGTTCTTCCTATAACCCCCGCATATGCGGGGCAACCCGATCCATGGCTTGCCGGGCAGTGTCTGTAGCCCTATAACCCCCGCATATGCAGGGCAACCTGCCGCACGGGCGAACGCTGCGACCGTCATACCCTATAACCCCCGCATATGCGGGGCAACCGCCACGCCCAGTTCATGATTAACGGCCATCTTCCTATAACCCCCGCATATGCGGGGCAACCTGGGCTGTTCGGTTGGAGGCGAATCGCTTCTCCCTATAACCCCCGCATATGCGGGGCAACCCTGCGGGGAGCGCTACGCCGACCCGAATCTCCCCTATAACCCCCGCATATGCGGGGCAACCACGCGCCACTGTTCACCAAGGCACCGGTCATCACTATAACCCCCGCATATGCGGGGCAACCATGCGGGATGGCATCAACGATATCAATGTCCTTCTATAACCCCCGCATATGCGGGGCAACCAACAACGCTACTGGTAATTTTCGACCTTAATTCCTATAACCCCCGCATATGCGGGGCAACCTCTTCGGAATTTTACCCTTTAAACGTTTCCCTCTGGGGAGCCGGCCTTTAAGCGATGCGCGCCTGGACACCCAGTAGCAGGCAAACTCCAGGAAACTGCCATGCGTCGAGTGCGCGACCAGCGGACTCGAAAGGTTCGGCGTATCCGGCGGTCATAGGCCGTGTGGGCTAACCATCTCGATTTCTGAGCCGAAGGCGGTGCGCCAGACTTCCGGAAAGATCTTCCTGTAATCGACCAGCACGCCGTCGCCATCCACGGCAATCGCATTCGCCACCATCTCAAATCCTATTTCAGCTGGAATTGCCGCTGCGCGTTGCGCGCATCCCTGACGAAGGGATCCGTTACCTCATACCGCCCGTGAGCTACGCGCATAACAAGATTTGCGTCCGACAAAGCGCGGAGCGCGATCTGCACCTCTCTAGCGGAGACGTCGCGACTTAGCGTGGTCTTGAACTCAGCCAGCGCCTCCACCGAGTGGAGCCGTGTTGCACCGCGGTCCGCTGTGCAAATCTTCGAGAAAACTTCGCCGGCCAAGTCGCCGAGCTGCTCGACGCGCGCCAACTCCACATTCCCCGCCGAAATCTTCAAGGCCATCGTGATCGCCGGCAGCTGGCTATCGGCCGAATTCCTGGGGTCGGCCTCCTGCAGCGCGGCGAGCGCTTTGCCGAGTTCCTCGGGCCGATTGCCCAAACTCTGAAATGCGTGATAAGTCACATCTCGGGACGGGGTCAATTTTCCTAGAACAGGTCGTACCTGGTCTAGGACGTACTCGACATAATCCATTCCAAGGACAGGAAACTCGCGCGTCTCGGCCCCCTGGAAAGCCTGGTTGCCCTGGATGACAAGTTCATGGACCTGTGCACGATGGGAGCCTGTCCCGATGAAAATGAACCTACCGGGCGTGCCGGCGCGTTTGTTGACTGCCTCACGCGCTGCCTTCAATGCATAGAGAAGATCCCCACCCTGCGGGCTACTCAACGTGTGCTGGACCTCGTCGACGATGAGCACCACGTGGGTTTTCGCCTGGTCGACCACCTCAGTAATCGCCTGGGCGAGCGTCGTTCCGTTCGGCTTGCCCAACTGGTCAAGTTTGAAGCTGAATTTGAAGCCGGCACCGCCCACCTCGACCTGGCTCAGCGCCTTGAGTTTGGAAAGCAAGCTGGCCTCTGGCGTACTCAGCTCAAGCAGCGTCTTCTGGATCCTCGAGGTGACCAAGTCGACGGGGCTGGCCGAAGGCTGAGCCCAGAGATCTATATAGATTACGATGGCGCCCTGATTTTCCAGTTCCGGAATCAGATCCGCCATAAGGAACGTAGTTTTGCCGACCCGCCGCGGCCCCGAGAAGAACAGGCCGGATTGCAGCGACTGCTGTAGAGGCCCGGGTCGCAGTAGCTGGACGACCATTTCGGTGGCCAATTCGCGACGGTGGAAGGTGTGATTCATGAATTACCCTGAATTACTCAATTCGGGTAATTATCCAATATGGGTAATTCGTTGTAAAGCCTGTCGTCGTCACTCGTTGACCATGTGGATCCGGGGGGCCCAAGGGGATGCGTGCGAAGGTTGCGTAGCCGACGGCAAGAACCTCCCCAGCCGTTCTCGCATGTAATCGCAACTACCGGCGATGCTGGACAGAATGTACTTGTCCCCACGCACCATCGCTGCGGCCAGTCGATGGTTACCGTCGATCACGGGCCAGTCCACCCAGCAGTTCAAGAAAGGGACGCCGACGTCCACTTCGATTGGGTCGGACCAGCCGCTGGCGGCCAGGTGGGCGATGCGAGCTATGTGGTTGTCTACCGTCCATGATTTGGATAGTCCGCCGTCGCTGTAGGAATCGGGCTGGCGAATCTCATCTTGCATGGCCTGCAACACACATTGGACGGTCAATGCCTCAACATCTTTCCAAGGAGGCTCGACAAAGGGATTGCATATCTCGCTTAACCTAGAGACCGAGACCAGACGATATCCCAGGTCTTCACAGACTGTCGGCGTTATGGGGGAGCAGGGCGTCGCAATACTCAAGTTGCTTTCCTTGCGTTATTTCTATTACAGCCCCTCGATGGCGGGGTTTTCCTTGATTACTTGCCTGCGATCTCCACAAGCCTAAAGTGTTGCCTTGCCCAATCGGAGCGAGGCGTGACCGGCGAGATCGCGCCGACCTTTTCGAGTGCCGAGACAGTTGAGGTTCCAACGTACCAATCTGGGACACGCTTCGACATGGATGCGGGCATCTGCTCCGTTGTCCAGTATCCCCCGGGCCAACGATGCAACGCACCGCCCGTGGCCCGAAGTTGATCGACGGCCTTTTGTTGTGACTTGCTCAACTCCATGTACTGCACGCGCGGCTCCATTTTTCGTCCTTATTGCTCAATTTGGGGCAGCACGATGTGCTTTTTGCCGCAATCCCGCTCGATGTTCTCAAGACTCACTGACGGTCGGCTGACGCGTTCACCGGGCAAGCTTTCCATGACGCTGCGAATGGATGGCGATCAGATGGTGGTCGTCGCTATTCCGCAAGGTGATGGCAAGGAAAATGAGACAGCTCTGCGTCAACCGCTCGTGCTAACGGTGACGATCCGGATGGAGAAGATGCGCAGCGATATCTTCCATCCAAAGTCCGACCTGAACTTTTCCCTGATGAGTTCCGTATACCGGAACGTATCAAGGGTCGCCGCCGGCGCAGTCCACGGTTGTCCGAACAGGAGTTGCTCGCTCTGCGTAAGACCTGTAGCGGCTTGCCGCGCAAGGTCTGCACCGAGCTGATTTACCTGACTCGGCTACTTCAAAAACTCGGCAGGCGTTCTCCGCTGTCCGAGGGCTTCGGCGGTAACCCCGTCTATGCCTCATGTGGCGTCGTGTTCAACTCGTCAGAATTAGCGAGCGAAATGATCGACGATCACTTCAACAATGCATCACAGGGTGGGGACTATTCCACTAACGTGAGTTTTATTCCGTTGGCAAACAACCGGGTCGCTATTCGTCGCCAGTACAGGGACTGGGCACTCGCATTTCAGATCATTCGCCACCTCGACCGCCTACTGGCGCTGATGTCGCATCCCATTTATGGAGCTTAACCATGCAACTTTTAAACAAGGGCGAAACCGGGCAACAGGTCGAGCTTTCGTCGGCAATTCTTTTCTACTCGAGTAAGCGTGGCGAGCAATACGCTACCGTGCACCCCATCACCACGACCGGCAAAGAATCGCGGCCGGTGATAGGGGCAGGGCGACCTGTCGATCGCGCGGTGCTGACGCAAACCCTCTCGAAGCTTGCGGAGAATACGGCACCGGAGGCGGCATTTCTGCCTCCGACCGTGCTCGGTATCTCGTCGGGGTCGCTGACATGGTGGTGCGCGCCGGCAAAGCGCCGCGTGTTCTTCAAGTGCAAGGAACTCGGTGAGCGTTCCGCGGTGGTACAGCATCCGGGCCTGGTGTTTCAGGCTTCGGCAAGTGGTTTTCGCGTGTTTGCCTTGGAGGGTGCGGAGCGGCCATCAGCCGACACCGCGCTGTTCGAACCTCCGTACTTCAACACCTGGGATCTCGGCAAGATCTGCATCGGTTCGGCAACGGTACCGAAGCGGATCAACGTTGAGTCGATCGAGGGCTGGGAGGACGGGTTTTTTAACTCGGCTTTCACGCACCCGAACCACGGTGGCAAGCGTCTCAAATACCAGGACGGCTTTTACGCGTTCTGGCGCGACATGCTTGACGGAAAGTTCGGTGAAGCATTTCCGCTGGAAGTGCTAATTCCCATGAAAAAGACGGTTCGCCAGCTGGTGACCGGCAAGGTGGAGTGAGTCATGAACCCATTCGATCTTGCCCTCCAGACGTCGTTTCCGTCTGTCATGGTGCCGGGGCGCGAGCCCCTGGTGCCGTTGGATAAACCCGGCGAGCGGTTGCTTATTGCTGCGAACGGGATCTTCCTCGAAATCGTACGGCCGTGGATCCGCATCGTTCGACGCATCGCAGAATATCGCGTTGCCACGGCGATACCCTACGGCAAGTACGATGAAGTCACCGATCTTCGTTGTGGGCCGGTACCGCCCGCGCTTATTGCCCAGTTTTACGGGCAAACGCGCGAGGCGCTGCCGAACGAGACCGGCGCGGCAATTGCGTGGCATGAATCAACTGGGAAGTTCCGGCTGGTTCCGCTGAAGCCTATCTCGCACTCGCCGAGTCATCTGGAGTACGAGCGTCCGGTGCTTCACTCGGGCGAACATCTTGTCGTGGATTGTCATTCTCATGGTACCGGCCGCGCGTTCTTCTCGCGTACCGGGATTCACAACGACGATGATGATGACCGCCATGACGTGAAGTTTGCGCTGGTGCTTGGTAACTGCGATCGTGAGCCATCAACTGCGATGCGCCTGTGTGCAAAGGGAATTTTCGAGAATTTCGGAAAGATCCCCCAGCCGTGGGCCGACGCACTATCTGCGGAGGTGCTGTAATGACTGACGCTATCAGCCATACCATTCCTTCGGAAATGGTTACACGTCCCTGGCGTGTTGTTGTTGTGGGTGCTGGCGGTACTGGCAGCGCCCTGTTGCCGAGCCTCGGCCGGCTGCACCATGCAATGATCGAACTCGGCCATCCTGGCGGGATCGAGTGCACTGTGTTCGACGATGACACCGTGAGCGAAACCAACGTCGGGCGGCAAGGCTTCTATCCGAACGATGTTGGCCAGCACAAGGCGTTGTTGCTCGTGAATCGCATCAATGCGTTGATGGGAACCGCGTGGGAGGCAGTGCCCGAGCGTATTACTGTGAGCGACAATCTCGAAGCGGATATCGTGATCGGGTGCGTCGATTCCAGGCGCGCACGGCATGCGATTGTGAAGGCTGCGGCTTCGAGGTGTCACTACTACCTCGACTGCGGCAACGAAACAGATCGTGGCCAAGTGGTGCTCGGAGAGTTCGGCAAGCGCCGGCATGACAGGTTGCCGCACGTCGGCGATCTATTCCCGGAGATGTTGGACGCTAAGGGTGACAAGGGCGACGATACGCCGTCTTGCAGTATGGCACAGGCATTGCGCCGGCAGTCCCTGGTGATTAACCAGGCGATTTCGGTGCAGGCGTTTAACTTGCTATGGACGCTGTTTCGTACAGGTACGCTGACGTTCTCGGCCGTTTTCGTGAACCTCGCAACGGGGAGAACGAATCCGGTGCCGATCGATCCTGCTTCTTGGGCTCGATTCGGTTACGAGGCGCCGTCGGTGCCTGTGAAAAAGACGCGTTCGAAAGCTTCAAAGAAAAGCGCGGCTGCTGTCTAAGCACCGCGCTTCATTTGCACAACGCCGCCCCGATGGGGCGGCTTTTTTTTGCTCGTCGCAAACACGTCCAAAAATGGCAGTCTAGTCTTTGTTCGTTACCTGCTGCTTGAGGCCGACGAACTTGCCGTTTCGGTCGAAAAGCACCACGGTTTGGATGTCTTGACCTGTCATCCCCAGGGTGCCGGTAGTTATCACAGCCAATGTGCCGAAGTGTGCCTGACCGTAGTGATACAGCGCGGAACTTGTGCCGTCCGGATTCTTCACCGTCTTCTCCGGCTGGCCTAGTTGAGCATCCACATCGCTCTCGGTGCTTACACCCTTCACGAAAGCCGTATCGATGTTGGCGGCCGGCTTGACGCCTTCGGTGGTGGTGCAGGCGGCCATGCTCAGCAGGGCGAGGGTGGTCAGGGATGCGGTGGTCAGCTTGCGAATCATGTTCATTCCTTTCTTGTGGTTGATACTCAGCGCGATATCGCTGAAGACAATCCTATATTATCAACTGCACTTTGAAGTCAAGTGCGCTCCTTCCTCGTTCCAGACAAAGCGAGCTTGCTGATTTATCCGGCACAGCCGGAGTCAGAAAATCAAGGAAACGAAGATGCGAAAGGGGACTTACGACGCCCGCTGGAAGGTATAAGCGGGCAGATGATACGCACGTGCGCGACTCTACCAGCGCTCTCGATCAGGCAGGTTATCTATAGCGTCGGCGACCCGGATTTCGAATGCCATGTCGTTAAGATCAGGATTCGCCGGGATCGTTGGGATGTGCAGGTGAGGGACCTCGTCGACGTAGACGAAGCGCACCAATTGCATGAGCTTGCGGTACCGAGCTGCATCGGTCAGAACCGGAGTGACTGGCCAGAAATCCCGGGACGTTGCGATCGCATCGGAAATTCTCAGAGCGAGCTTCGCGAACGTCGGACCACGGGCCTCCCAGTCTTCGGTGTTGTTCGCAATCGCGGACAGAAGCAGTTGACTGTCGAGCGGCCCCACTTCCTTTTCGATCAGCTCTTCCAGACTGCCTGGCGTGCTCGGTGTTCTGTTCACGCGATTGTTCCATATCCCTGCGCATCGATTCAGCGCAGAGATCTCGTCCAGGTGCTCGACCATCTCCCATCCAGTGCCCATACCGCATGTGCCGCAGAAAATCCTCACTCGTTCTTCGCTAGAAGGCGGGCGGCCGGATCTTGAAGGCTTACCGCCTTCTGTAATAGAAGTGGTGTCTTCCGATATTAGACTGCGACCAACTTGCGGTATGCCCCCACCTTGGCCACAAGGCAGTAGTTGTTCGTACACGGCTTAAAGGGGAATGAAAGCGGACACGGTAACCGAAATGATGAGATAGATGTATGACTTTTGCAATTAGTCACTAATCTTACTGTGTCATAAATTATTCGCGCTGATGGTAAAAATTGGTTGCGAGGGTAAGTCGACGCAGGAGATGAAGTCCAAGAAGAATGCGTAGCGTCGTG
>FTBI01000077.1_pt1 | contig 11173 bp, 7 predicted proteins | sample 1639171 | NCBI WGS metagenome assembly FTBI01 (sample SAMEA3914812, study PRJEB12502) | metagenome | biome: forest; material: soil | place: Canada | collected 2011-07-07 | depth 0.1 m | reverse complement strand
GAATCTGAGCAGGCGGCCGTTCCGGTTCGTTCGTCGCAAACCACCGTGGCCCAAGGCAACGGCCTGCCGACCCGCGACAACCCCTAAGCTGCAGCGAGCCGGGCGCGCCTGAACGGCGCATCGTCCCGGCGCCATCGAATCCCGGTCCACGAGGCCGGTGGGCCGACCCCGCTCGGGGCGGCCCGAAAAAGCCGTGTTCCACTACCCCGGAACACGGCTTTTTCTTTGGTTCTGGCAAAATCGGTCTATAAGATTGCACAGCCCGACTGCATCGTCGCCGCGGCAGGCCGCGTCGCCGTTTTATGGAGAACCCTGGATGAGTTTGAACTTGACCCCTGTAAGCGCGACCGATGGAGCCGCGCTGGACGTCTGCCGCACGCTGTTGCGCGAGTACCAGGAGGCACTCGGGATCGATTTGTCGTTCCAGGATTTCGAGTCGGAGCTGGCCGCCCTGCCGGACGCGTACGGCGAAGCCGGCGGTATCCTGCTGCTGGGGATGGACGACGGCGCCCCGGTATGCTGCGGCGGGGTGCGGTCCATCGACGGGGCGACCGCGGAGTTGAAGCGGGTCTATGTGCGGCCCGCTTATCGCAAGCACGGCTACGGCCGGGTATTGGTCGAACAACTGCTGGCGTTTGCGCGCAGTCACGGCTACGCACGGATCCAGCTCGATACCTTGCCGGCGATGGCAGCTGCGCGCGGTCTCTACGCGGCGCTCGGGTTTCGCGAGATCGCGCCGTACACCTACAACCCGATACCCGGCACCGTATTTCTCGGCTTGGCGCTGTAGCCGGCCGCTGACCGGGCTCAGCGCGCGAAGGCGATGACCTCGCCGGCCACCGTCAGTGCCAGTTCGTCGCCGGGGCGCGGGCTGGCGTAACCCGGCACGCGGGCGTTCAGCTGTAGCGCATAGACGCTGTCAAGCAGGGCCAGGCTGACACTTGCGTCGTGGCCGTAGTAGGTCACCTCCAGCACCCGGCCCCGTACTTGGCCCTCCTCAGCCTCCTGGCCCACCATGCCCAAGCGCAGTTGCTCCGGGCGCAGTAGCACGCGCACGTCCCCCTGCGGCATATCGGGTGCGAGCGCTAGATCGCCGAGTGCGCAATGGACCGCGCGGTCGCGCGCGACGCCGTCGAGCAGCACCGCCTCGCCGACGAAGGTACCCAGTTCCGGACTGGCCGGTGCGCGATACAGCGTGGCCGGACTCGCGATCTGGGCCACCTGGCCCTGCCACAACACCGCCACCTGCTGCCCCATCGAAAGCGCTTCGGCCTGATCGTGCGTGACCAATACCGCGGTAGCGCCGGCCGCCTCGAGCGCGCGCGCGACCGCCTGGCGGGTCTCCACCCGCAGCGCCGCGTCGAGCGCGGAAAACGGTTCGTCCAGCAGCACCAGGGCCGGTGCCGGCGCCAATGCGCGCGCCAGCGAGACGCGTTGCTGCTGGCCGCCCGACAATTCCTGCGGCGGGCGCTGCGCGTACGAGGTCGGCAAGCCGACCAACTCCAGCAGTTCGGCCACGCGATAGTGCTGCTTGCGCAGGCGGCGCGCGAGGCCGAAGGTGATGTTGTCGGCTACCGACAGATGCGGGAACAGGCCGCCTTCCTGGGGCACATAACCAATTTCGCGCCGCTCGGGAGGCACGTGCACACCGTCGCCCGAGACCACGCGGCCGCCGATGCGGATGGTGCCTGCGTCCGCATGCTCGAAGCCGCACAAGAGCCGCAGCAAGGTCGTCTTGCCGCTGCCGGACGGGCCCAGGATGGCCGTCAAGCTGCCCGCGGGCACGGTCAGATCGACCTGTTGCAACACCGGGTGATGGGCGAAAGCTTTGCTCAAGCCTTCGACTCTGAGTTCGGTCATGTTCTAGCCTGCGTATTGAATCGGTGGTGCACGCCAGCCATGTGCGTGCGGCGAGTCATATCTGGCGCTATGTCTGTCTGCCTGCCACGCGCGCGCCGAGCACGGCCGATTTGCCCAGCAGCGACATCAGGAGCCAGGTCGAGGCGAGCGAGATCAAGGCCAGCAGCCCAGCATACGGTGCCGCCGCGGCGAAAGCGAGCGTCGAGGTATCGACCCAGACCTGGGTCGCCAGCGTCTTGGTGCCGATCGGGGCGAGCAGCAGCGTGGTGGTCAGTTCGGTGACGATGGAAGTGAATACCATTGCCGCCGCCGCGCCCAGACCTGGGCCCGCCAGCGGCAGTACCACGCGCCACGCCACTTGCATCCAATTCAGGCCCAACGCCCGGGCGGCGTCTTCAAGCCGCGGCTGAGCCTGCAACAAGGCCGCGCGGACGCTGACCATGGCCAAGGGTAGAAACAGGATCGAGTAGGCGATCACCAGTAGCGCGGTGGTCTGATACAAGGGCTCGAGCGCGCGTATCGCCAGCGATACGATTGCCAGCGCGATCACGATGCCGGGTATGCCCTGGGCCAGGAATACCGTGCGTTCCAACATATGCGCAAAGCGTCCAGGGTGGCGCGCCAACAGGAAGCCCAGCGGCAGTGCCAGCAGAGTGGTCAGCGCGGCGCCCGCAAAGGCGAGTTCGAGTGAGTTCGCGGTGGCGTCGACCAGCAGCTCGAACGAGACGTCGGCCGGGCTGACGGCTGCCGCCGCGTTCTGCGTCAACCAGTAGACGATCATGCCGAGCGGGACCACCAGGGTCGCCACCACCAGTGCGGATAAGCCAGCCAGGACCGGCCAACGCGCCCAACCGAGCCGATAGCGGCTGACGCTGCGGCGGGTGCCGCGATCGAGTCGGTCATAGCGGGCGCCGCCGCGCACCTTGAATTCGGCCGCCAGACACAGCAGGCACAGCACGATCAGCACGCAGGCGAGCAGCGAAGCCCCGGCGCCATCGAAGCTGGCGCGATACTCGGCGTAGATTTCGGTGGTGAAGGTACGAAAGCGCAACAGGGTGAGCGCGCCGAATTCGGCGAGAACCCCCAGCGCCACCAGCAGCATGCCGCCCAGCAGCGCCGGGCGCAATTGCGGCAGGATCACGCGCAGGAAACAGCGCCACGGCCCGCAACCGAGGGTCCGCGCGCTCTCCTCGAGGGCCGGGTCCATGCCGCGCAGGGCGGCTGCAACCGGTAGATAGACCAGCGGGTAGTACGCGCTGGTAATAACCAGCAAGGCGCCCGCGTAATCCTGCAGCGACAGGCTCAACGAGACCCATGCAAAGCTGCTGATAAAGGCGGGGATCGCGAGCGGTACCACCACCAGGACACCCCACATGCGGTGTCCGGGCAATTGCGTGCGCTCGACGCACCAGGCCGCCGCGGTGCCGATCAGCGCCGAAGCGACTGTGGCTCCGATCACGATCTGCAGTGTGTGCCACAGCAATTCGCCGACCAGCGGACGCCACAGCAAATCGAGCGCGTTGTCCCAACCGTAGGAGATGCCCTGCCATACGGTCCATGCCAGCGGCATCAGCACCAGCAAGGCGGCGAGCCCAGACGTCAAACGCAAAGCGGCCGGCGCACCGTCGCGCCGGCCGAAGGTCCGACGGCGGCCGTTGCCGGACGCCGTCTCGGATGCCGTCAACGCCGAAGGCGGCGTTGGGTTGGCCAGGTCATTCATTACAGCAGGCCGGCCTGACGCAGCAGCGGGACCACTGCACTGTCGTCGCCCAGTTGCTGCATGTCGATCGCGGGCGGGCTCAACTGGTCGAAGGGCTTGATGATGGGATCGGGCGCCACGCCCGGGCGCAGCGGATATTCGAAGGTGACCTTGTTGCTCGCGATCAAGTGCTGGGCACGGTCACTGACCAGGTAGGCCAGGAATTTCTGCGCTTCCGCATTGTGGCTGGAGCTCTTCAGGATCGCCGCGCCCGACACGTTGATCAGGCCACCGACGTCGCCGCCGCCGAAGTGATACACCACCGAATGCGTGCCCTTGTCGCCGAGTTCCGCGTGCAGGCGGGCCCAGTAATAGCTGTTGATGACGCCGACCGCGACCGCATGGCGATTGACCGCGGCCACGACACCCTCGTCGTCGTCGAAGATTTGCGCATTGGCCTTCAGGCCCTTGAGCCAGGCCAGTGTTGCATCATGGCCCTTGAGTACGAGCACGGCGCTCACCAGCGGCAGAAAGTCGGCATCGCTCGGGGCGATCGCGATCTTGCCCTTCCAGGCAGGGGCTGCAAGGTCGAGCAGCGAAGCCGGCAGTTGGCTGGCTTGGATCAGTGCCGGGTTGTAGGCGAGCACGTCTTCACGGGCGAGCACGCCCAGCCACTCGCCCTGGGGCGAATTAAAGCGGGCCGGCACGGCCGCCAGCGTGGCCGGATCGACCTTGGCCAGCTGGCCCTTTTCCTCGAGCAGCATCAGCTCGGGCGAGTTTTCGGTGAAGTAGATATCGGCCGGCGACTTGGCGCCTTCGGCGATGATCTGGGCGGCCAGAGCCGGGCCTTCATTGGTGCGCACACGCACCGAAATGCCGCTTTGCTGTTCGAAATCCTTGACCAGCGAATCGACAGTCTGCTCGTGCTGCGCGCTGTACAGCGTCAGCGTCGCGGCGTGGGCCGTGGTGCCGCCGAAGAGGGCGGCCAAGGCCAGGGCGATGCCACCGGCACGGATTTTCAATGAAAAGGACATGGGAAACGACTCCAAAATAGGCAATGCAAATCAATCAACTCGATCAAGTCTCGAACAGCGCTGCGCCGATATAGGAACCTTCCCGCGCCCCGGGCGGCGTCGCGAAAATGCCGCTGCCGACGTGGGTAATGAACTGGTTCATGATGTCGATCTTCGCCAGGCGCTGGTTGATGGGAATGAAGCCGGTACGCGGGTCGCGCTGGTGCGCGATGAACAGCAGGCCCGCGTCGTACTCGACTTCCTGGCGCCAGGGCGGCCAGCGTTCGATATAGAAGTTCGCGCCATCGTTGTACGAATAGCCGCGGCGCAGTATCCGCTTGCCGTCGTTGCTGCCGGGATTGGACAGGCCCACATGTGAATTGGCCGGTATCACCGGGTTGCCGTCCTTGTCCTGCGCGGTGAGGTCGACCGGATCGAATTCCTTTTCCTTGCCAAGCGGTGCGCCGCTGTATTTGCGCCGGCCCACCACCTGTTCCTGGAAGCTCAGCTGCATCTGGTCCCAGTGCTCGAGCGTGATGCGGATCCGGCGTACCACCGTGTAAGTGCCGTTCTTCATCCAGGCCGGACCTTCGTCGCCGGCCCACACGAACTGGCTCATCAGCGCGGGATCGCCAGGCGATGGATTGTTGGTGCCGTCCCGGAAGCCCATCAGGTTGCGTCCCGTCGAGCCGTCCTTGGGGCTGGCCTGGAAGCCGGTCTGCACCCACTTGATCGCCGCTCGGCCGTAGGCCAGGCGCGCCAATTGACGTACTGCGTGGAAGGCTACCTGGGCGTCGTTGGCGCAGGCCTGGATGTACAGATCGCCGCCGGTTTTCTCGGCCACCAACTGGTCGCCGTTGAACTTGGGCAGATCCACCAGCGCCGCCGGTCGCTGCGCGGCCAGGCCGTAGCGGTCCACGCCATTGCATTCGAACAGGCTGGGACCGAAGCCGAAGGTGAAGGTCAGGCGCGACGGCGCGAGGCCGAGCGCCTCACCCGAATCGCCCGGGGCGATATCGTTGGGATTCGGCGGAGCATCGGGATTGTCGCCGACCACGCCGTCGCTGTTGCCCAGTGGCCCTGCCACGTCGCCGCGCGTCATCTTGGCGCTGGCCTCGGTCCAGCGCTTGAGCAGTGCGATCACGTCGGCACGCTGGTCGGTCTGCAGTTCGAAGACGGCGAGGTAGGTGTAGTCCTGCTGCGGCGTGATGATGCCGCCTTGATGCACGCCGAAAAACGGCTCGATGCCATCCTTGGGATTACTACTGGGCGCGGCGGCTGGCTGGGGCGCCGCCTGCGCGGTCTGCGCAGCGGCGACGCTGCCGGCCGCGAGCGAGCCGGCGGCCAGCGCGAGCCCGCCGGCTCGGCCCAGAAAGCCGCGCCGCGCCGGCTTGGCCGGTTGCTCGGATCCGGCCGGGCCGGCCACCGCCGGGTTGTCGATCAAGTCTTTCATTTTGCCAATACGACTGTGTTGACGTCGTCTTCGACGTAGTAGAAACCATCGCCTTCCGGCGTCATCGTGATGCCGAACAGATCACCGTTGCCCGGCGGCGTTTGCGCGCGGTCGGTATCGATCCATTGGGCGTAGATCTGCTGGCCGCCGACCGGATCGATCTCGACAACCTTGCCGTTCAGGCCATTGGTTACCAGCAGGTGGCCGTTGGGCGCGGTGGTCATCGCGAGAGGTCGCTGCAGCAGGCCGTCGGCCGTCACCTGGCGGCCGACGCCGGCGCTGGTGGTGCGGGTCGTCGCTTCATCGATCTCGTTGATGCGGTTGCCCAGGGCATCCGACACGTAGAGCTTGTCGTCCTTGCCGAGCGCGAGGCCGGTCGGTCCGATCAGGAACACGCCCTTGTCGGCCTGCTCGCCGAAGCCGCCCGCGACCACAGTTTCATTGGCGACCACCGGCGGCTTGCCGTTGGGGATCTTCAAATCCAGGCGCACGATGGTCGATTCCTTGACGACAGGCGGGGTACCGTCGACACCGCCGACGCCGAAGCCGGCGTTGCTGACGAAGAGGGTGGCGGTATCGCCATTGTCGATCACCGCCATGTTGCCCCAGGGATCGTTGATTGCCGCGTCGCCAAGGATGCCCGCGAACTTGCCGTTCGAATCGAGCACCATCAAGCAACCGGCGCCCTTGGTGTTGGTGGTGCCGTCGTTGCTGGGCGTGCTGCCGACGATGACCCAGCCGCTCTTGAGCATGGTCATCGCGGTACTGAGACCGACGCCGCCCGGGCATTCCTTCAGATCACGCGGCAGCTGCGCGAAGGTGGTGAGCTTCTTGGTGGTCGGGTTGTAGTCGACGATGGTCGTGCCCAGGCCCTGCAAGTTGGCGGCGTTGTTGAAGTTGTCGATCAGCAGGTCGTCTTTTTGCACGGTGCCGGCGGATACGGGCGCGACCGCGAGCGCGTAGGGATTCTGATCGCCGTTGTCCGGTACGGTGGACGTCAGCGTGACGTGCTTGTGCACGGTCTCGAGAAAGCCCTTGGGCGCGTCCGCGTATGCAGTACCGGCTGCGGTGCCGGTTGCGAGGCCGGTCAGCGTGGCCACCAGCAGACCGGCGAGTCGGTGGGAGGAATTCATATGCACTCCTGTTGTCATCCTGTTACTCAAAACGTGATATTGGTGCGCACGCCGATGATCAGTTCGTTCTTGATTTTCTGGCTCGGATCGTTCGGATTCACGATGCCGCCGCCGGGATTCATCACGTACTGGATATCGGGCTGGATCTGCCACCACTGATTCACTTGATACTGATAGGTCGCCTCGACGAAGGTCTCGCTGCTGCGAATCGGCGCATAGCCGCCGTTGATCGTCGCGCTGTACTCGTCCGAACCGACCGCCGCGCTGCCGACCTTGACGTAGCCCAGGGCCAGACCCGCGCTGTCGTTATCGCGGCCTGCGAACGGCGCCTTCAGGACCAGGCCCAGGTTGCCGCTGAAGCTCAGCAGATTGCGGTCGCCCGGCGCGCCCATCAGGCGCGTGAAGACGTTCAGGCTGCGCGGGCCGTCGGGGTCGGGACGCCAGACCATCTGGTCGGCCACCGCGTAGATGCTGTAGTCGCCCGGGTGCAGGATCGGGTTGCCGTTGCTGTACGGCGAAGCCAGCGGCAGGCCGTCGGTGCCGTACTGCAGATCGGAAAATTTTTCGTTGTTGTACCAAAAGCCGATTTTGTAGGTGCCGGGCAGGCCGTGATGCTTGCCGTCATCGAGGTCGCCCATGGCCGGCTGATTGACCCCATACTGCAACTCGGCAATATAAAGCGCCCCATTGTGCAGGTTGAAATTGGTGCCGTGCGCATCGGCCAGTTGCGGGTCGCCCACCGAGGTACCGGCAGGGTTTCCGTCGAACGCGCCGGCCAAGACCGTGAGGTTGTGCGTTGGTTCGGCGCGGAACCGTATGCCCAGCGCCGAAAGCGGATAAGCAGGCCCTCCCGCCGGCATGTCATAGGACGGTACGGCGGCCCAACCGAACATGGTGTTGACGAACAAATTGGCGTTCGTGCTGACCATGAATTCCTGGTCCAGGCTCTGCTGCCCAATCTTGATATCCAGATGATTGTCCAGGAATTGCTGCTGGTACCAGAGTTCCCACAGGCGCGTGCCGGTGTCGGCTTCGATGCCGCTGGCGGTCTGCAGGTTGTCGAGATTGGCCGCGCTCAGGTTGTGACCGTGGATCTGCAGCGCACTGACGTTGAACGTCCCGCCCGGCAGGCCGAAGGCCTTGTTGGTGTCGACCGTGACGACCGCGGTGGTCAGACCATCATAGGTGTAGCCTTTATTGATCCCGCCCGTGACGTTGCCCAGCAACTCGCTGGTTTCACCCAGACCCAAGGTGATGCCGTATTTGGCCAGCGCCGAGCGCAGGCCATAGATGTCGCCCAGCAGCGTCGAGCGGCTCCAGGTGCCGGTCCATTGGTTGTCCGACTGGGCCAGAATCGACGTATCGGGTTCCGGGGCGACATCCGACATGCTGCTGTCGGTGTCGGCTGTACCGCCGGCGGGCGTCGCCAGTGCCGGCGTACTCCACAGCCACGCGCTTGCCAGCGCCGCGCCGAGCGGGCCACGCAGGCCGGCGAGTCGGTTGTTCTTGTTTGAATTCACGTGCGACACCATGTGTGTAGGCGTAAAACTAAAACGTGTCCTGCTGGCTCGGCGCATCGCGTCGCTGCAGCCAGGGTCCCTGATTAGTCGCTAATATACTGAAGCGGATTGCGAGTGTCAATGATAATACGAACTATTCCTATTTGCATTAATGAGTGGCGCATTTTGTGACGCGACGGTGCACCCGGCGTCGAAATACAGATCGCATGTTTGTCGGAGGCAGTCGTATCCACGTCGCGCGCAGCCGGGTTGTTACAATCGCGGCAAGCGGATCGCGACCTACACCGGACCGGGTGCAAGGCGTGCTCTTGATCAATCGCGGCAACTGCATGCGTGGACTATGGATCGAACCAGCGGATCTGAGGCAGGAGGCGCGTCAGCAGACGCGAGTGCGGGGCAGGGATCGGGCGCCGGTTCGGCGGGCGGTGCAGCGCAGACCGTGACGCTGCCGCAGGCCATTGAGATCGCCCTCGAGCACCATCGGGCCGGGCGCCTGGCGCAGGCCGAGGCGATCTACCGGCAGGTACTGCAGGCCGATACGAATTATGCCGATGCCTGGAACCTGCTGGGCGTGGTCGCGCATCAGACCCAGCAGCACGAATTGGCTCAGCAACTGATCTCACGTGCGATCGAATTGCATCCGCGGGCGGTCGGCTATCACGTCAATCTCGGCAATGCGCTGCGTGCGGACGGACGCTACGACGCAGCCATCGTGCAATATCGGCAGGCATTGACCTTGCAGCCGGACTACGCCGAGGCTCACAACAACATGGGCAATGCGCTGCAGTCGCTGCAGCGCATGGACGACGCCGTCGCCTGCTACCGGCATGCACTGGAGGCGCGGCCCGACTATGCCGAGGCCTGCAACAATATGGGGCTGGCGCTGGCCGCCCAGGGCACCTTTCCCGAAGCGATCGCGGCCTTTCGCCAGGCCATCGCGCTGGCGCCGAACTATCCGGAGGCGCACAACAATCTGGCCAGCACCCTGAAGACCACCGGCCAGGTCGATCTGGCGCTGCGCCATTATCGCCAGGCCATCGCGCTGCGCCCGGACTATGCGGAAGCCTTCAACAACCTGGGCTGGACCCTGCACGACATGGGGGTGTACGACGCGGCGATCGAGCATTACCAGCGTGCGCTCGCGCTCAAGCCCGATTTCGCCGAAGCCCACAACAACCTGGCCAACGCCTGTTCCAATCGCGGCGACTTGCCTGCCGCGATCGAACATTTTCGCCGTGCCCTGGCGCTACGTCCCGATTTCGATCTGGCGTACAGCAATCTCTTGTTCCATTTGAATTACCACGCGTTGAATGCGCCGGCCGACTATCTGCGCGAGGCGCGGCGCTTCGGCCAGCGCGTCGCCCAGCGCGCCAGGCCGTTTCGCCAGTGGCCCGCGGCGATTCCGACTTCGGCCGGGACCGCCGCGCCGCTGCGCGTCGGTTTCGTCTCGGGCGATCTGCGCCGTCACCCGGTCGGCTATTTCCTCGAAAGCGTGTTGGCGCAGCTGGATCGCAGCCGGATAGAAGCGATCGCCTATGTGACCAAACCGCACCGCGACGATCTGACGGAGCACCTGCAAGCGCATTGCGCGGGCTGGCGCTCGCTGGTCGGCTTGAGCGATGCGGCAGCGGCGCAGGTCGTCCATGACGATGGCGTGCAGATCCTGGTCGATCTGGCCGGGCATACGGCAGACAACCGGCTGCCGATGTTTGCCTACAAACCGGCGCCGGTGCAGGTAGCGTGGCTGGGTTATTTCGCCAGCACCGGGGTCAAGGAAATCGACCACATCCTGTGCGACGCGCGGGTGCTGCCGCCGGCGGAAGAATCACACTTCGTCGAGCGGCCGTGGCGATTGCCGGACTGCTACCTGTGCTTTACGCCGCCGCATGAAGCGGTCGAGGTCAGCCCGCCGCCGATGCTGGAGAACGGGTACGTCACATTCGGCTGCTTCAACAAGCTCGGCAAGTTGAACGACAGGGTCATGGCGCTTTGGTCGCGCGTGCTGGATGCGGTGCCAGGTTCGCGCCTGCTGTTGAAAACCAAGGAATTCAATAACCCGGCGCTGCGCAATGCCACCCTGGCACGGCTCGCGGCACAGGGCATTGCCGCGGCGCGCGTGACGCTGGAGGCCTATTCACCGCGCTCCGACTATCTTGCCGACTATGGCCGAGTAGACTTCGCGCTCGACCCGTTTCCGTTTACCGGCGGCACCACCACGGCCGAGGCATTATGGATGGGCGTACCGGTGCTGACGCGCCGCGGCGACCGCTTTGTCTCGCATGCGGGAGAAAGTTTGCTTGGCGCGGCCAGCCTGGATGCATGGATCGCCGCCGATGACGAGGACTATGTGGCGAAGGCGCGGCACTTTGCGGCCGACCCTGCGGCCTTGTCTGAACTGCGTGCCCGCTTGCGCGCGCAGTTATTGTCGTCGGCGCTGTGCGACGGGCCGAAATTTGCGTCGGAGCTGGGTCGGGCGTTCGAAGGGATGTGGGCTG
>FTBI01001103.1_pt1 | contig 11175 bp, 7 predicted proteins | sample 1639171 | NCBI WGS metagenome assembly FTBI01 (sample SAMEA3914812, study PRJEB12502) | metagenome | biome: forest; material: soil | place: Canada | collected 2011-07-07 | depth 0.1 m | reverse complement strand
CTCCTGGCTGAAGTCGAGCAGTTCGAACGTCAGCCACTCCGGTTCGTCGTATTCATGGATGAAGCGCTGGATCTCCTGAGCCGGGCCGCACCCCACGTTCAGCACCTTGAACGGTCGCCGCGCGGCGCGCGCTTCATTGGCCAGCCGGGTCAGATAGTCCACCAGCAGCTCGACGCGATTGCGGTGCGCGCGTGCCACGGCCGTCTGCAGGAAGGCCGCGTTGACGATCTGGAAATACGTGCTCGGTCCCTGGCGGGGATCGTCGAGCATCTGGTTGACCATCTGGTAGTCACCGGCATAGCCCAATGGCTTCGTGAAGGTGCGGAAGACGAAGGGCGAGCGCAGCAGCAGAGGATGGAGCGCGGCCTGGGCAAAGGCACGGTGTGCCGGCGCCAGTTCTTCGTCGACCAAGCGCGCCTCGCCTTCGAATTCGTCGAAGTAGACCTTGGTCCTTTCCATCAGTGGCGATGCCAGTTCGAGGAAGAAGTCCTCGCGCAGGGTTTTGCCTTCCTTCGGCATGGTGTCGGCCAGGTCCGCCTGCTCGACCCAGCGCGACATGTCCGAGAGAAAAGCCCGGATCTGGTTGACCGCGATCTGGTAGTCACGGCGGATCTGGAAACGCTCGACCCAGTCCTGCGCGAACCGGCGGGCTTCTTCCCCCACCGTGCGCGCTTCCAGCGCGCCGCCACTCAGTTCCCGCCACTCGGCGATCAGCGTCACCGAGACAATGGCTGTCAGGCCGGTGTTGACCATACTGATGACGACCGCCTTGCCCGAATAGGCCTCTTCCACGCCCATCTTGACCGACAGGTCGTTCAGCACCTCACTGACCTGGACAATCGAGTACGGGTTATAGACCTCCATCACCAGGGACTTTCGCTGGAGATTGATGATCGTGCCCCGCACCTGCTCGCCCTGCGAGTTGCGGAAGCTCACTACCGGATCGATTTGCGTTTTGGAATACACAGTATTGCGCTAGGTAAGTACCATGAGAAGGACCTCGCGACAGCACGTGTGCTAATGGCATCACGGTTTTACGAGACTCGTTAGCCTGGTGGGCCTGAAGGCCGGTATCCGGAACAATACGGACCTTTGCGATTGCAGCATTCTACTGATAAAAAAGGAATGCTGTCGTCTCACGCGGATTTCATCAGTGAAACGATCTGAATCCAGCAAACCGAGATCAAGGGCATCGGTGAGGACTGCACCCAGCGCCCAGCGACGAACCCTTCTGCAAGAAAAAAGTAACAGCAGGTTTTATTCTTCAATGCAATAATATAACATTGCGTCTGCTCCACAAGACACGCCCCGAACGGTACCTCCGCGCATTGCTGTAACGGCAATAGCGCGCAGCTGCTGCTTTGCGCCAGCGTGAAATCGCCCTCGTACGAAATCCTGCAGCAGATGAGCAGGTGGGCGGACTCATGATTCGCATACCTAACAAAAAACTGACAAGATGAGAAATCGCCACCACCTCACACAGGCTGCGCTGCTGCTGTTCGCGTTTGCGGCTCACGCATACGCGGCGGACGACAGTTCGATAACCGGTGCAATCGCTGACAGTTCAGGCAAGCCCGTCAGCAAAGCGACCGTCACCATTCAGGATGCCAGCGGCAAAGCCGTAGGGGCCGTGCAAACCGATGCCAAAGGTCATTTCATACTCGACCACGTCAATCCGGGTACGTATGCCATCGTCGTCACCGCCCCCGGTTTTGCCAGTGGCAGCAGCATCGCGACAACCACGCCAGGGAAGGAAAGCTCGGTGTCGATCGCACTGGCAAAAAGTGACGCGCTCGATGTGCAGGTCAACGCCCAGCGTCTGAACCGGGCGCGCAACGACCTGTTGCCCGAAACTGGCAGCAGCGTCTATCGCTTCAGCCAGAGCGACATCAGCGATCTGCCAGCCGGCCAGGACACCGCGCTTAACCAGGTCCTGTTGCAGGCACCCGGCGTGGCGAGCGACTCGTTCGGCCAGTTGCACGTACGGGGCGATCACGCCAACCTGCAGTACCGCATCAACGGCATCGTCATCCCCGAGCCGATCAGCGGTTTTGGGCAATCGCTGGACACGCGAATCATCGACCAGATGAATTTTCTTACCGGCGCGCTGCCTGCGCAGTATGGGTACCGGACCGCGGGTATCGTCGACATCCGCACCAAATCGGGCGATGAAGGCAACGGTGGTTCGATCGATGTGTTCGGCGGCAGCCGCCAGACGATCCGGACGAGCGGCGACGTCTTCGGCAGCCAGGGGCCATTCAGCTATTACTTCAGCGGTTCGGTCGGCGAGAACAATCTGGGGATCGAAAACCCGACCTCGAGTGCCAGCGCGATACACGATCACACGCGTCAGGGGAACGCGTTCGGTGAGATGTCGTACATCATTAACCCGCTTACACGCGTAAGCGTGATGTTCGGCGTAACCAGCAACCAGTTCCAGATCCCCAATACACCCGGGTTGACCCCTTCGTTCACGCTCAACGGCGTCAATAGTTTTGATTCGAGCCAGCTCAACGAAACGCAATCGGAACTGAACGAGTTTGCGGCGATTGCCCTGCAAGGTACAAACGGCGGGGCGCTGGACTATCAGCTGGCTTTCGTCACGCGGTATTCGCGCACGCAGTTCAACCCTGACCCGATCGGCGATCTGCTGTTTAACGGCGTCGCGTCGAACGACTTCCATAGCGACAGCGCGAATGGGGTGCAGCTGGACACCACATACCGGCTCAACGACAAGCACACCATTCGCGCCGGCGTCTTCGCCCAGCAGGAACACGCAGTCTTTGACAACAATCTCACCGTGTTCCCGGTCGACGCCAACGGCAACCAGTCCTCCGATCAGCCGATCAGCATCCCTGATTCGAACACCAAGACCGGCTATCTATACAGCGCCTACGTGCAGGATGAATGGAAGCTCACCAGCAAGCTGACGATCAACTATGGCCTGCGCTACGACAAGATGGATGAGTACGTCAGTGCGAGCCAGCTGAGTCCGCGCATTGGCCTCGTGTACGCGCTGACGCCGTCGACCACTATTCACGCGGGTTACGCCCGCTACTTCACGCCACCGGCCTTCGAACTGGTGTCGGACTCGGACATTGCCCGTTATGCGGGCACCACGGCCCAGGTGTCGGGGCGGAACGATCCGGTGCAACCCGAGCGCAGCCACTACTTCGACCTGGGCATCACGCAGCGCGTGACCTCGACCCTCACCGTCGGTCTCGATGCCTATTACAAGAAGGCGAGCAACCTGCTCGATGAAGGTCAGTTCGGCACCGCGCTGATCTTTACCCCGTTCAATTATCAGTACGGCCGCGTGTACGGCCTGGAGTTCACCGCGAATTACAAGCAGGATAACGTTTCCGCCTACATGAACGTCGCGCTCAGTCGTGCGCAGGGTCAAAACATCGACTCGGCACAGTTCAATTTCGATGCCGCAGAACTCGCTTATATCTCGAGCCACTGGGTATATCTGGACCACGATCAACGCGTGTCGGCGTCATTCGGTGGCACCTACGCGCTCGGCCAGACGACGTTCACGTTTGACAGCATCGTCGGAAGTGGCCTTCGCAGCGGATTCGCGAATACCGATCGCCTGCCCTGGTACACGCAGGTTAATCTCGGCGTTATCCAGCACTTCAATATCAATAACCCGCTGATCGGCAAGTTCGATGCCCGCCTGCTGGTGATCAATGCATTCAACCGCGTGTATGAACTTCGCGACGGCTCGGGTATCGGCGTGGGCGCCCCCCAGTATGGACCGCATATCGCTGTGTATGCGGGCATTTCCAAGAAGTTCTGATGGGTGACCAACGGGTGTTGAAATGAAAGACTGGACGACTTTTCTTGATGCTGTGCAGCTTGGCGGGTGGGTGATCTATCCGCTAAGTGTGCTTGCCATCCTGGCGATCACGATTGTGGTCGACCGCTCATATGTGTTTCTGCGCTTTGCCGGTACGCCCGATACGGGTGCGCGGCCCCCGGCGGCCGCAGGCATGTCCTCCGGTCCCCTCATCGAACGGTTGGATTCGCTGCCGGAGCGGCATGTTTTCAGGCGCCTGAGCACTCCGCTTGCGGACCGTCCAGTTGCGCCTATCTGGTATCGCGAGGCGAAGACCGAAGCGCTCGCGGCGACGATCGAGCGAGACATGAGCAAGGGCTTCTGGGTGCTGGAGACGATCGTAACCGCAGCACCGCTTCTTGGATTGCTGGGCACGATCGTAGGCATGATGCATTCATTCCAGCTGTTCGGCGGAAATGGCCTCGTCAATCCGGGTGGTGTCACGGGTGGGGTCGCCCAGTCGCTGGTGGCAACCGCGGTTGGCCTGGTTGTCGCGTTGTTCTCGCTGTTCGCTTTCAACTACTTCTCACGCCGCCTTGAACGACTGATGGACGAACTCGAGTCGTTTGCGAACGAACGTATCAGCGAGATCCGCCTCGCTTCGGAAGAACAGGGTGCCGCACCGTGAAGTTCCGTCGCTCTCGTGATGCGAAGCGCGGTCGCATCGAAATCATCCCGATGATCGACGTCATGTTCTTTCTGCTGGCGACGTTCATGCTGGCATCGCTCGCCATGCAACGACTGGACGCCGTGAAGGTGAACCTGCCGTCGGGTCATGCGCAGCAAATGTCCGCGGATGGACCGCCGACTGTGAGCATTGACCGGAGCAACGGGATTTTTGTCAACCGCCAAGCCGTTCGTCTCGATCAGGTAGAACCCGCTATCAAGCGCACCCTGCGCCCGGACCATGACGTCATCATCGCCGCCGATGACGCAGCCGGACATGGCGTGGTCGTGCAGGCGATGCTGGCGGCCCGTCGCGCGGGAGCAGAACATTTTCTTGTTGCGGTTCATCGTGAATAGAACCTGGCCGCGCCTCATCAAGGCCAGTGACAACCGGAAAGTGAGGGTCACGATTGCTGCGGCGCTGGGCGCAGTTGCATGGGGATTCCTTCTTGTCGTGCTGGGACGAAGTCTGCATACAGCACCGGTGCCCGAACGTAGGCTGGAACAGCCGTTGGAGATGAGCGTCGTTGACATACCGAATCTCGCTCCAACGCTGCCTGCAGCGACAACACGTTCAACACAGACGGCCGCTGAGCCGCAAAAGGCCTCTCCCCCGAAACAACCGTCAGTCAAACCTGCGCGCACTCAGGCGCTGCCGGTTCACACGCCAACGCCTGCTCCTAAGTCCCCGCCGATAACACGCGCACCGGAGCCCGCGCCGGCCGCGAAGCCCGAGACCAGTCCGCCCGCTGAAACGGCGACAGCTGGCGCACCCTCGCCGTCGTCCGACCGTGGTGCGACAACGCCCGAGCGAGCGTCCTCAGGACCGACGCCCGGCAACTCGCCGGCGCGTGCCATCGCGCAACCGCTGCCCCCAGTGCCAGACGAGTTGCGCGAGCAGGCCTACCAGACGGTTGCGATAGCCCATCTCGTCATTCATACCGACGGATCCGTCGCTGTCGAACTCATCAAGCCCACCCGGTATCCGCGGCTGAATCAGATTCTTGTTGAGACCCTGCGAAACTGGCGTTTCTTTCCGGCGATACAAGACGGACACCCGGTTGAAACCCAGCAGGACGTTCGCGTGCACTTTAACGTGAGCTAATCTGTTGGCGCGGCACCCTCCGTCTCGCCCTCTTCGCGCGGCTTTTCTGAAGCCCGCTCATTCCTGGGAATCGACATAAATAGCCACAAAAAGATCGGCAATTTATTCAATGTGAATAGATTCAATCACTTTCTTGCAGTCACAGTTTCCTACGCATAGGATTACGAAAAGTCGATCCAGATATCCAATAACGACAACGTGGAAACAGACCATGATGAGAGACCGAGACATCCATTCCGGGGTTGCTAAAAGAAGTCTGCTGCAGGTGAAATGACCGGTCCTGCCAGCCCAGACGCAGGAGCGGGCTGATAGCCCGACTGCGTGCCGATACGGCTGAAGTCGCATCGGCGGACACATGCGCCAATCAACTACGAGCCACTCAACCCTGAGGCAGGTACACAACCTGTGTGCACAGGCATTGCTAGCCCATAAGGCGAATGCGTAGCCATTTCGCATAAGGAATGGAATAACAATCAATCCGGGGAGCCCTCAATGGCTTTCGATATCCCTGTTACACGCCGCACTTTCCTGAAAGTCATGGGGAGCGGCGCGGTAGTCGCCATTTCAATCAGCAATCTGCCTGCGGCGATCCTCAATTCGTCGATGCAGACGGAGCCGGACAATGGGCCCGCCTGGGCGCCGGAGCCCGGCAAGGCACGCTGGCGAATAGACGGTATCCCCAAGGTAACGGGCCAGAAAATCTACGCACGAGACTTCAAGGCGCGCGATTTCGCCGGCTGGCCGCAGCAGGAAAACTGGCTGTATGCGCTGCGCTGCAATCGTGTCGATCGCGTGTATGAAGGCTTCGATCTGAGCATGCTGCCACCCGATTTACAGCCTGTCGCCATTGTCGATAACGACGCCCTGCTCTCGCGCCAAATCGCGCTCGCGCCGGAGTCCGACCCGATCGCGAGTCAGGATATCTACTGGCTTGCCCGCAAAGGCTATCCCGCGGACTGTTTCGGCCAGCCCGCCGCGATGCTGATCTTTGCGAATTTCGACGTGTACCGTCGCGCGCGCAAACTGCTCGAATTCAACGACCGCACGATCCGATATGGGGCGATCGCGGACCCGAGCAGCCGCTCCAAGCCTGTCGCTTTTACGCCCACAACGACGTACGTGCGCGACGACGACACGAACTTCAACTACGTCAAGGACTACCAGACCGGCAGCAACGGCAAACCCACGCCCGAATATCTGGAGGCGCTCGAAAAAGCCAGCGTGAATATCGACGCCACCATCCAGCACAACGCGGAACAAGGCACATGGTTCAAGGCAGGCGCATCGAACAGTCATGACTTCCTGACGCCGGCTATCGATCCGATGTTCATGGAACCGGAAGCCGGACTCGCGTGGTACGACGCCGCCTCGGGCGAACTGCGTCTCGTGCTGGGCACGCAATCCGCCAGCGAGGACGCAGGCAGCGCGGCGTCCCTGTTTGCGAACAGCAAGGTGACCATCAACGGCGTGCACATCGTCGCGTGCTTTCCTGGCGGTGGCTTTGGTGGCCGCGATCGCTCGTACTTTCCGCTTTATCTTGCGCTCGCCGCGCCGTTCGCGAAAGGCGCGCTGCGTTGGCAGCAATCGCGCTACGAGCAATTTCAGGTTGGCCTCAAGCGCTGCGAGACACAGTTCACCGAATCGCTTTGGTTCGACCGCCAGGGCAAGATTCAGGCGCTCAAATGCGATTTCACGATGAACGGTGGTGGCAAGAAAAACCTCTCGCCCTACGTCGCGCAGCTTGCGGCGCTCAGCGCCATGAGTTGCTACGAAATCACACGTGCGAATGCAACGGCCGAATCGCTCTATACGCCCGAAGTATTCGGCGGTTCACAGCGGGGTTTTGGGGGCCCGCAGGCTTTCATCGCGATCGAAACGCTGATGGATGAGGCGGCCGTCGAACTCGGCATGTCGCCGTTCGCGATCCGCAGAACCAATCTGCTTGGCAATGCCCCTTCGGTCGGCAGAGGCCACGCGATTACCGGTGCGCCGATTCTGTTCGACCTGCAATTGGGCAACGTGCTCGATCGTCTCGAAGCCCATCCGTTGTGGCAGGAGCGGGATAAAACGCGCGCGCAACGCGAGGCACAAGGCCTGAAGTACGGCATCGGGCTCGCGATGTCAAACGAAGCGTTCGGCACATCGGGTGACGGCATGTACGGCATGGTGCAAATCCTGCCGGACGGCAGTCTTCGCGTGTTCACGACTTACACCGACATGGGCAACGGTGCGGCCACGACGCTCGGCCTCGCCTCGTCCGAGTACCTGGGACAGAACGCGCAGACGATTGCCATGAGCGTCTTCGAGCCTTTCCAGGCATTGGGCCTGAACGGCACGTCGAATCCGCAGAAGCCAACCGACGTGCGTTACACGTCGGGATCGTCGAGCGCCTGCCTCGGCGCGTTTCATCAATACCATGCGGTGAAAGGCGCGGGTCAGGCGTTGCTGTTGCAGAGCGTGCTGCCCGCAGCATGGACGCTCTGGCACGCGAACGTGAAACCGGCCGACGTCAAATGGGTCGATGGCGCGCTTACCGCACGCGGCATCAGCAAGCCGCTTCTCTGGAACGATCTGGTCGAGCGCATGCGCAGCATGAATCTGCCCACCGTCGCGGCCGTGCATGCCAGCTACGCGGGCTCCTTCTGGACAGGTACCTATCCCTTCACATCCGGTTCGGCCGACATCGAATACGACTACGTCGCCGTGGGCATGAACCCAGACAGCCTGACGCCATTGCAGCGAGACCTTCATCAACCCTTAATCGACGGCGCGAAATTCCAGCGCACCACCTACGCGCCGTCGGCTGCGCTCGTCGCGCTGGCGGTGGATCCGGCGAACGGCCGCGTCAAGGTCGAGCATGTGGTGTCGTCGGTAAGCGTTGGGCGTCAGTTGTGTCCAGAGCTCGTCGAAGGACAGTCGCAGGGCGCGGTTGCCATGGGCATCGGCAACGTGCTGACCGAAACCTGTCCGCTCGGCAACGAGGGGCCGGGAGGTGGCCGGTGGAACCTGGACCGCTATCAGGTCTCGCGGCTAACCGACATTCCCGTGCAGACCCTGATCGCCCTGCCGCCGCCCAACGACGATCCCGGCAACGCTCGCGGCATAGCCGAGGCCGTGATGTGTCCCATCGCGCCGGCCCTGCTCAATGCGCTCGCGATGGCGACGGGCCATCGTTTCAGGGAGACACCCGTAACGCCGGAACAGATTCGAGGGGTTGTGCAATGAGCGCCACTATTCGCATGGTCATCAACGGACAGGCTGTCGAAGCGCAACCGGCCGATAGCGACATGAACCTGATCGACTTCCTGCATGAGCGGCGCGATCTCACCGGCACGAAGCTGTGCTGCGGAATCGGCGTGTGCCGTGCGTGCACCGTCGGCACACGAAATCTGCCGGACGCGCCGATGGAAAAAACCCTCGCCTGCTCTACACCCGTGAGCGCGATGCAAGGCATGCACGTCTATACGGTTGAAGGACTCATGCAAGACGGCAAGCTTTCGCCGCTTCAGCAGAGTTTCCTCGAATCGTTCGCTTTCCAGTGCGGTTACTGTGCGCCCGGCTTCCTGATGGCCGCTACCGCGATGCTCGATCACCTGCTGTCGAATCCCGTCGACGTCGCGCAACTCGACGAAACGATTGAAACCTGGGTTGGCGGCAACCTGTGCCGCTGCACGGGCTACGTCAAATACATCGAAGCGATCCGCAAGATCGCAGCGCCCTATACCCGCAACGGAGCATGACAATGACAACCTGTTTGCGCGTACTGGTGCTGCTGCTGATGTTCGCAGCACGCTCCACCTTCGCCGCCGGCACAGCGGACCAGACGCTCCTTCAATATGGCCAGCAGTGCGCCGACGAAGTCGGAGAGATTCCCGCTTTCAGCTGCAACGCCGGCACCACGGTGCCGATTACGGTGAACAACCACGTGCCAAAGCGCTACGTCGCGAACATGACCTGCGACCGCCCCGCGTTGCTGCCGTACGAATCGCCCACTTCCGGACCCTGCACACCCTACTCGAAGATCATCAACCTATCGCACGGCGAGACGGAGATATCCGCGTTCTGCCGCCGCAAGATGATTCGCGCGGACCAAAGCCCGCTCTACGACGAAGTCGACATCGTGCTGCACAACACGGCCAATGGCAAAACCTGCTGGTTTCATGCGGAGCATCCGGGCAGTGCCGCGGGGTTCAACGCGTCGCGCGTGCCACCGCCCAATGAGAAAACGCCGCCGCCGGGGCACGTGTCCGCCGAGGCATTCTGGTGGCCGCCGGCCGCGACCGCGACGAAGAAGTGCGTGTCGTGCCACGATGCGAGCCCGGTGATGTACAGCCCGTGGCTCGGCCAGGTATGGGCTAAGGTGCCGACTGACCCGTGGGGCAGATACATCAATATCGGCGACGCCTTCGCATCGTGGACGTCGCTAGCGATCAGCACACCCGGCAACACCTGTATCGGCTGCCATCGCATCGGCAACCAGCATAGCTGCGACATTTACGTGCCGCTCGCGGCGGGCATGCTGCCGCCGCCGAAGGGCAGTGACAAGCTCGCCAGGAGCTATCCGCTGAACCATTGGATGCCGGTCGACAACAACAAAAGCAAGCCGGAGTGGGATGCAGCGAGCGTGGAATCGGTCAGGAATCTGCTGACCTGTTGTTCCGAGCAAGGGAAGAACGATCCGAAATGCCAATTCTCGCCCAATGCGCAAGGCAGTGCGAAGGGAGGCTGAAGGAAACAGATGGCAAATGAGCCTAAGTAAGGAAACGCCTAGGCCTTGAAATCGGCAAGCATGACGCCCTTTCGAATATGCGCGAGGGCGTCCGCCACATAGTCGATGACGGGCGTGGGTGGATTGTCCGGTTTCGCCCAGACAAAGCCAGAGCATTTTTGCGGCTCCATGTTGGTCAGGACGCCTTCCCATGATCGGCACGACAGAAAAAAGCTGATGCGGTTCTGGTCCGAATCGCGACGCATGACGAGCCTGAAGTCCAACGCCCCCGGGGCAATTGTCACACCGGCCTCTTCCTTCGACTCGCGGATCGCGCACTCCTCTATCGATTCACCAGGCTCAAGATGGCCGGCGATCAACGCGTACTGACCGTCTCTGAATCCTGTGTTAGCTCTCTGGATGAAAAGGCATTCGCCCTTCTCGTTCAGGAACAGCACATTCACGTCGACAACGCTTTGCAGCCGGGTCATTTTTTAGGCACCTTGGGTAACATCGTTACGGAAACTGCTTGCTGCTGCTGAATAGGCGCTTGAGGAACTTGAGCATCATTCGTCCTTTTTCCTGGTTAATTCCATACAGCAGATCAGCAAAACGGGGATGCCGGTTTTTTCTTGGTCTAAGGTTACTTCAATTTATCAGTTGGCACAGTATGTGTGGCGTGGTCTCCAATAATCTGGAGTGCGTTGTCGAAAGACCGTACTTGACCGAACCGAGACGAATGTCGACCGGCCCAGTTCGTTAAGGGTTATTCGATGCCTGCCATCGGCCACAGGAATGTGACGGTGCCTCTGCGCGTGTTGGCAGGCGTCGAATAAGCCTCGATGGAGGAAACCG
>FTBI01001773.1_pt1 | contig 11188 bp, 10 predicted proteins | sample 1639171 | NCBI WGS metagenome assembly FTBI01 (sample SAMEA3914812, study PRJEB12502) | metagenome | biome: forest; material: soil | place: Canada | collected 2011-07-07 | depth 0.1 m | reverse complement strand
GAGCGCTCGCGCCCGTGCCAAAAAATTGCTCGACACAGGCTCGTTTCGCGAACTGATCGACCCGTTCGAGCGCATGACCTCGCCCTGGCTCAAGCGCCAGGGCATCGTGACCCAGTCGGATGATGGCGTGGTCGTGGCCAAGGGCACGATCGATGGCCAGCCGGCCGTCGTCCTTGGCATCGACGGCGCATTCCAGGGTGGCAGCATGGGCGAGGTATCGGCCGCGAAGATCGCCGGCAGCCTCGAACTCGCAGCCGAAGACAATCGCCAGGGCACACCGACTCGAGCCGTGATCCTGTTCGAAACCGGTGGCGTGCGCTTGCAGGAGGCGAATCTGGGGCTCGCCGCGATTGCCGAGATCCAGGCGGCGATCATCGACCTGCGTCGGTACCAGCCTGTGATCGGCATCACCGCCGGCCCGATCGGTTGCTATGGCGGTATGTCGATCGCAGCCGGCGTATGCAGCTACCTGATCATGACGCGCGAGGCGCGACTCGGTCTGAACGGTCCACAGGTCATCGAGCAGGAAGCCGGTGTGGCGGAGTTCGATTCCCGCGATCGGGGGATGATCTGGAGCCTGACCGGTGGCATCCAACGGCACCGGACCGGACTCGCCGACGTGTTCGTCGACGACGATGCGCAGGCGATCCGCGAAGCCGTGATCGGAAAATATCGCGAAGGCCGGCCAGCACACTGCCGCAGCGAACAGGTCGCCGGCTTTATCCGCTGCCTCGGCGAAGTGCACGCGGGTCGTGCCGCCACGGCGGCGCAGGTTGAAACCATCTACAGCACGGGGTTCGAATCATGAATCAGCCCAATCTGTCCCGCCGCGGAGCCGTCTGGCTCGACGCCCTCACCCGCAGTGCGCCGCTGGTCGAGGGCTACCCGGCATCGGTGCGTGTCGCCGATGCCACGCTTGCCGGCGAACCCGCGCGCTATATCGCAGTGGTGCCCGATCCCGACAATCCGTTTCCACGTGCGCGCAGCGGTGAAGTCGGTCTCGTCGAAGGCTGGGAGCTGGCCCGTGCCGTACGCGAGGTGATGACCGCTGATGCCAATCAATCGGTCAAGCGGCCCATCGTCGCGATCGTTGACGTCGCGAGTCAGGCCTATGGGCGCAATGAGGAAGCTTTTGGGATCCATCAGGCGCTCGCTGCGGCGGCCGATGCCTATGCCAGTGCACGGCTCGAAGGTCATCCCGTGATCGCGCTGATCGTCGGTCGCGCGATGTCGGGTGCATTCCTCGCACACGGATATCAGGCGAACCGGATCATTGCGTTGTCCGACCCGCAGGTCATGGTGCATGCCATGGGCAAGGAGTCGGCCGCGCGCGTCACGATGCGCTCGGTCGCCGCACTGGAAGCGTTCGCCGCCAATGTGCCGCCGATGGCCTATGACATCCACAACTATGCCTCGCTCGGACTGCTTTCGAAGTTGCTGGATGTCGGCGCACCCGATGCGCCGTCGCATAGCGACGAGCAAGTGGTCGAATCTGCGCTGAACGATGCGCTTGACGATATTCGTCGCGACACGTCGCGCGGACTCGAATCCCGTCTCGCGGGCGTGAACCGTGCAGCCTCACGTACCGTGCGCGAGAAACTGCGAGCACAGTGGTAACACATTTCATTCGGGAAGATTCGCCAGAGAGCGAACCCGAATGATTCGAATGCCCGATTCATTGCGGCATCAATAGCATCAATAGCATCGATCACGTCGATCACGTCGATGTCGCAATGAATCCGATCCGCAACGATGACCCTCTTGATTCGTTCGGATAACGATCTAATTTTCAACGGAGACAATCATGATCATCTATGGGACGGCCCTACTCGCGTTTTGCCATCTGGTCGGCTTGCTGCTGGGCGAGCTGCTGGGGATGGCCATCGGCGCCAAGACCAATGTCGGCGGTGTCGGTATCGCCATGTTGTTGCTGATCGTGCTCAAGATCTATTTGCACAAGCGCGGGTATATGCCCAAGGAGACAGAAGCCGGCGTGGGCTTCTGGGGCGCCATGTATATCCCGGTGGTCGTGGCGATGGCGTCCACCCAGAACGTGGTCGCCGCACTCAAAGGCGGGCCTGTCGCCCTGCTCTCGGCCATCGTGGCCGCCGCGGTGTGCGCGTGCTGCATCGCTGTTCTTGTGCGTACCGGACACGACGACACGTCGTTCGAGCCCGGCACCGAAAAGCTGGCTGACGCCTGAACACGCGATCACACGGGAGACACGCCATGTTTCAGATCATCCAGAAAATCGCGACCCAGAATGGTCTTGTCACGGCGTTCGCGCTGGTCGGGCTCATCACCTGGGTGTCGGTGCAGATATCGAAATACCTCACCTTTGGGCGCGTCCACGCTTCGGCGATTGCCGTGCTGCTCGGTCTCGTTCTGGCCTATGTCGGCGGCATTGCGACCGGCGGCACCAACGGCCTGGCCGATATCAAGCTGTTCACCGGTGTCGGTCTGATGGGCGGGGCCATGCTGCGTGACTTCGCGATCGTGGCCACCGCTTTCGAAGTCCGGGCGACCGAAGCCCGCAAGGCCGGACTGATCGGCGCCTGCTCGCTGCTGCTCGGCACGCTGCTGCCCTTTATCGTGGGCGCGAGCATCGCGCGGGCGTTCGGTTACACCGATGCCGTCAGCATGACGACCATTGGCGCGGGCGCCGTCACCTATATCGTCGGCCCCGTCACCGGTGCGGCCATTGGCGCGAGCTCCGATGTGATTGCATTGAGTATCGCGACCGGACTGATCAAGGCCATCATCGTGATGGTGGGCACCCCGGTTGCAGCACGATTTATGGGGCTGCGCACGCCGCGTTCAGCGATGATTTTCGGCGGTCTGGCCGGCACGGTCAGCGGGGTCAGCGCAGGGCTCGCGGCGACCGACCGACGCCTGGTGCCCTACGGCGCGCTGATCGCGACGTTCCATACGGGTGTCGGCTGCCTGCTTGGACCGTCGGTGCTCTTCTTTGCCACGCGGGCCCTCGTCGGTGCATAAAGCCGGCCCGCTCGGGCTGCGCGCTATTGCTCGAACGGCAGCTGTTGCTGCACCGGCGCCGGCATCTCGCCGAGCTCGCCCTTCGGCGTGAGCGCACTGACACGCACGCCGAGCAGCCGCACGCGCTGGTCGAGCTTGACCCGCTTGAGACATTCGGTCGCCGCGCGCCGGATCTCGACGGGATCGTCGGTGGCCTCCGGTAGCGTCAGGTCGCGCGTGACCGTGTGAAAGTCCGAGAAGCGCAGCTTGAGGCCGATGGTCTGCCCCACATAGCCTTTGCGTTTCAGATCATCGGCGACACGCGTGCACAGCCCCGTAAAGATGGACGACAGCGCGGCCCGGTCGTGCCGTACATGCAGGTCACGCTCGAATGTCGTCTCGCGGCTGATCGATTTGGGCGTTGACTCTACGACCAATGGCCTGTCATCGATGCCCTGCGCAATCTCGGCCAGCCACGCGGAATAGCTCCGGCCGAAATGCTCCTGAAGCATGCCGGGATCGGCCGCGGCCAACTCGCCCACGGTCGTGATACCGAGCGTCGTCAGCCGTTGCGTGGCCTTGGGACCAATGCCGTTGACCTTGCGCACGGCCAGCGGCCAAACGCGAAGCGGCACATCCTCGGGGGTGAGAATCGTGAGCCCGTCGGGCTTGTCGAGTTCCGAGCCGATTTTCGCGAGCAGCTTGTTCGGGGCGACGCAGATCGAGCAAGTCAGGCCGGTCGCCTCATTGACCGCGCGCTTGAGTCGCGCCGCGATGTCATGCGCCTCGCCTTCGACCTCACTCAGATCGATATAGATCTCGTCGATGCCGCGATCCTCGACCTGTTCGGTGAAGGTCCGTACGGCGGCCTTGAACAGACGTGAATAGTGGCGATAGGAGTCGAAATCGGTCGGCAGCAGGATCGCGTCGGGTGCGAGCTGGGCCGCCTTCATCATGCCCATTGCCGAAAACACGCCAAACGCGCGGGCTTCATAGGTCGAGGTGGTCACCACGCCCCGCCCCGCGTAGTCGCGCAGGCGTGCAAAGCGCCGGCTGCCGTCGGGCAGCACTTCCGGCGCAGCATTGCGTCCCCCGCCCACCACGACCGGCTGGCCCCGGAGCTCCGGATAGCGCAACAACTCGACGGAGGCGAAAAACGCATCCATATCGAGGTGGGCAATACGGCGGGAACCAGCAGGCATCGAATCTCCGAAATCGGCGACACGAGCGCGCACCCGTGTCCATTCCGTGATTCTAGAGCGTCAGACGAGCTTCCAGGCCGCCACCGGGCCGATTGGCCAACGTGAGCGACGCGTTCATCGCCAGTGCAAGCTGCCGTGCGATCGCCAGACCCAGCCCGGTGCCACCGGTATCGCGACTGCGCGAGGACTCGACCCGCACAAACGGTTCGAACACCGCCTCAAGCTGCTCTTCGGGAATGCCGGGTCCGCGATCCAACACAGTGATCGACACCCGTCCATTCTTCAGGCGCTCGAGTACGACCTCGCTCGATCCCGCATATTTCAGCGCATTGTCGACGAGGTTGCAGAGCACGCGGCGCAAGGCCTGGGGACGCGCGACGATCGTCTCGCCGACCTGGCCGTGCAGGGTGACCGGCTTGCCCGCATCGGTGTAGTCGGCCACCATGCTTTCGATCAACGAGTCGGGATCGATGCGGCGCGGCGCCTCCTCGGCACCATGCAGCGTGCGTGCATAGGCCACCCCTTCGCGCACGAGTGCTTCCATCTGAAGCAGATCCTCCTGCATCTTGCCGCGCGTCGCGTCGTCATCGAGCAGATCCGTGCGGATGCGCATCCGGGTGATCGGCGTCTGCAGATCATGAGAGATCGCCGCAAGAATCTGGATGCGCTCCTTCATATAGCCGCCGATGCGCAACTGCATGGCATTGAACGCGCGAGCCGCGCGCGCCACCTCTTCGGGGCCGTCTTCGCGCATCGGTACGCCGGCCAGATCGGGACCCAGCGTATCGGCGGCGCGCGCCAGCGCATGTAGCGGGCGCGTGGCGAGCCGCACGGCCAACCATGCACATCCGGTCAGCAGCGCGAGTTGTGCAAGCAACACGAGGAACAACCATGGCGAGAGCGGAATTCCGCTCATTGGATGCATGTCGATCGTGAGCGGGGACCCGTCGCTCAGCTTCAGGTGGACTTCGAGATGCTCGCGCTCGCCCGGCACGGCGTTCGCCGTAATCGGGTAGCTCGCACCCACGCCTTCGGCAATCGACGCCCCGATCGCCTCGGACAAGCGGGCGTCGGGCACGACGCCGAGCGTCCCCGGCCCCAGTACGAATCGATAGCTGCGTCGTGCCAGTCGCGGCAGCCAAGCGGGTCGCTCGGCAGGCGTGAGTCGATCCAGCAGCGCGACCGACGACGCCACTTCACGGCCGATATAGCCGACCATCAGGTTGGTGGTGGCCTCGTTGCGTTCGGTCACCGTCAGCCAGGTCGAGAGAAACTGCGTCAACACGAGTCCGGCAAAGAAAATCAGCGATAGCCGGACAAACAGCGTGCGTGGCGCGGGCAGATTGCGCAGCCAGTGGCCATCGGCCGACTCGGGCTTCGGGGTGCCGGAGGGCGTCGCGGGTGCACTCATTGCGCCTGGTCCTGCGCCGTCACGGACGCGGAAAACACATAGCCCTCGTTGCGCAGGGTCTTGATATAGCGCGGTTCGCGCGCGCCATCGCGCAAGCGCTGACGCAAACGACTGACGAGCAGATCGATCGACCGGTCAAACGGCTCGGTCTGACGTCCCTGCGTCAGCGACAGCAACTGGTCGCGCGTAAGCACCCGTTGAGGGTGATCGACGAACACCCGCAACAGCTTGTACTCGGCGCCGCTCAGCGCGACCAGCGTGCCTTCCTGATCGAACAGATTGCGTCCGATCGTATCGAGGCTCCATTCACCAAAACACAGGTATTGCGAACTTGCGCGCGCTTCCGCCTGCGGCGGCATCATCCGGGCACGCCGCAACACCGCGCGTATCCGCGCGAGCAGCTCCCGCACGGCGAAAGGCTTCACCAGATAATCGTCGGCGCCCATCTCGAGACCCACGACGCGGTCGGTTTCTTCGTTCAGTGCGGTGAGCATCAGGATCGGGATGGTCTGATAGTCACCGGCCCGAAGCTCGCGACACAGTTCAAGGCCGCTCTCGCCCGGCAGCATCAGATCGAGCACGATCAGATCGGGACGCTCAGCGGCCAGTGCATTGCGCATATCGCGTCCGTTGGACGCGACCGTGGCCTCGACGCCGTTTTTGCGCAAATAGGTCGCCACCAGCTCACGGATTTCGCGATCGTCATCGACGATCAGCACGTGATCGACCTTCTCCACGACGCCTCCCTCCGTTTTTGAGCTTCGATTCCGGTGTGGTCACACAGGCGCACGGCCCATCCGGCACATTGAACCATTCCGACGCGAGCATACCGGCAATCAAAGCGATGGCCGCCGCAACGCGCCTCATTCTTCCTCGACGACGACCGACAGGCTTGCGCCATCGGCCACCGACGCCTCGAGTGCAAACAAATCGATGCCCTCCAGGCAACCGATATTCGCGCGCCACATCCTGGGGTCGCGCCGCGTCTGGTGAAACGGATAGATGCCGCAATGGCGGCAAAAGAAATGCTTGGCGACGCGTGTATTGAACTGATACGTCGTCAGCGCGTCTTCGCCCGTGAGGATGCGCAGCTTGTCCGCCGCGAAAAAGGGCGTCATCAGCGCCCCGCGGCGCTTGCACAGGCTGCAGTTACATCGGCCGGCCGGCGTGACCGCGGTCTCCACCTCAAACGTGACGGCACCGCAGTGGCAGGCGCCCTTGAGTACGGTCGCAGGCGACGCATCGCTCGGGGTGGCAGCTGACATGATCTTCTCCGTGATGGAATCGTTGTGTTGTGTGTTTATACCGTAGCCATCGCGGGCCTTTGTGTCTCACTGTATCGATCGGGCACTCGGATACATACGGCGCTCATCTTTCCTTAACCTTACAGGTAACTGCACGTAACCTGCACGAAACCTTACATTCGTTAATCCTGCGATGAAATCAATTCATGCGCTGCTAAGGTAAATCGATCTGCCAGACGCCGCCGCGCGGCTCGCTCCCACGACCGTTCGATTACCCGAATACGCACCGCATGTCCGTTGATTCATCGCTCACGCAAGCTTTTGCCCACCATGAAGCGGGCCGTCTTCATGAAGCCGAAGTGCTGTACCGGGACGCGCTCGAGGCCGACCCTGTCCATTGGCGTGCGTGCCTGAATCTCACCAAGGTGCTGATGCTGATGGACCGCCTGGAGCCCGCGCTACGCTGGCTCAACTGGCGGCTTCAGGATGCGCACGACGATGTCGCTGCGCACCGCCAGCTCGGCATCGCCTACATGAAGCTCAACCTGCTCGCGCATGCGCTGTTTCACTTCCAGCGCGTCATCGATCTGGAGCCCCATGAGGCCGGCGCTCACGAAATCATCGCGCATATTCTGAAGACGTTCGGGCAGGCCGACGAGGCGCGCCGGGCGTACGACCTGAGTGTCGCGCTGCGCGATCCGATCCAGGTCGCCTATGCCGTGCATGCCCGACCGGCGTTTCGTCTGCTGATGACCTTCGCACCCGGTGCGGGCAACACGCCCTATCTGCATCTGATGCGCGTGGCGCACTATGACGGCCGCGTGCTGAGCTATGTGCCCGGGGTGCAATATCAACTCGATGCGCTACGCGAATCGACCGATATCGTTCTGAACCTGATGGCCGATTTCGACACGGCGGGCCCGTTGCTCGAGGGTGTCGGTTCATTGATCAGGCAGATTGGCAAGCCCGTGTTGAACGACCCGGCGCGTATCGCGCTCACGGGTCGGCAGGCCATTGCCGAGCGCATGGCCGACGTCAAGGATTGTGTCGCCCCGCCCACGCGGCGTTTTACCACTGAGCAGATGCAGGACAAGGCCTACGCGAACGCGTCGCAGCCCTGGATCTATCCCCTGCTGGTCAGGCGAGCGGGCACGCATGGCGGCGAGGACTTCGACAAGGTGGCGGATGAAGCCGAACTCAGCGCGTTCGTCGCGCGTACGTCGGCGACCCACTATTACCTGACGCAATACGTCGACTATGCGTCGGCTGACGGCTGGTTTCGCAAATACCGGTTTATGTTCGTCGATGGCGAGATCCTGCCGTATCACCTGGCAATCGACCACCAGTGGAAGATTCATCACGCGACCACCGATATGGTGCACCAGCAGTGGATGCAGGATGAAGAGGCTGCGTTCCTGAGAAACCCGCGAGGCGTGTTCGGCGAGCGTCAGTATGCCGTGCTCAGACATCTGCGCGATGCGGTCGGTCTGGACTACTGGGGTGTGGACTGCGCACTCGACCGCGAAGGGCGCGTCGTGCTGTTCGAAGCCAATGCCACGATGCTCGTGCACACGAACAACGACGCCTTTCCGTACAAGAATCAGGCCGTCGCGCGAATCAAGCGCGCGTTCGATATCATGCTCGAACGCCGCGCCGCGCTGGCGTTGCGCACGCCCGCGGGCAATCGCCCGGACTTGCCGTCCACTGCAACGACGCCTCGCTCGGCTGGTTGAGCGGCTGCGCGTCCCGCGGGCGCGCCCTCGACAGCGTCGTTGGTCGCGCCACTCGTCGCACCATTCGTCACGCCATCGATCAGACCGTGGATCGCACCACGGACCGCGTCGCTGCGAGCGTCGGTACATCACGACGCCCCAAGCTTCCGACTACTTCGCACTCGCGGAGTAATAGCTGGCCGCCGCATCGATCTCTTCAGGCGTCATGTTGCGCGCGACATTGCGCATCTGCTCACTGATGTCGTTATGCCGGGCATCCGAGGCGAATGCCTGGAGCTGGGCCTTGATATAGACAGATGACAGACCGTTGAGCCAGGGACTTCCGATTTTCGTATCCACGCCCCCGTGACAGGATGCACACGGTGCGATATTGCGCATCGGTGCACCGGTCGCCACGATATCGGGCACCGGCACATCCTCGAGCACGCGTGCCGAACTCGGGCGCGGCAGCGACGAGTAATACGCGGCGAGATCGCGCATGTCCTGATCGGTGAGATGGACGACCATCGGACTCATGACGGCGTTGGTTCGCGCACCGGCCTTGAAATCCATGAGTTCCTTGTAGATCACGGACGGATACTGACCGGCCAGATTGGGTGAATTGGCCTGACTCATGCCGCGTTCGCCATGACACATCGTGCACTGCATGGCCAGCGTCGCACCACGGCCGATGGCCAGCACGGTCGCGGTGCCGAGCGTCGTCTGACTCAATTCGACCTCACTCGTCTTCTCCGTCGGTGCAACCACGTTCGTGGGATTCGCGTACCAGTTTCTCGGTACGCCTGCCGCGCTGCACAGCGCGTTCCATACCCCCTGAAAACCTTCGTCCTTCTGGACCGACGGCAGCCAGATAAATCCGATCACGAACGACACGATAAAGACCAGTGCGGTGGCCGCGACACTGGTCGTGAACCAGCGATTACGCAGCGAAAACAGCGGTTCCGTGCTCATCGAGGACCTCCGATCCGGATCGCCGGGACAGACGTGTCACTGCGAAACAGCAACTGCCCGATCGGATAACCGTAGTTGACCACGGTCAACGCGATCATCAGCGTGAGCCACAAGCTGAAGCTGTTGAGCGCGACGGGCAACGTGGCCGATTCATGGACCGGACGTGCGAACTGGAACGCCTCGACCTCGGCACGCGGCCCGCGATGGCCACCGATGATGATCACGAAGAACAGGATGGCGGAGACCACCAGCGTGGCGCCCCCGATCACCGAAAAAATCACCGACAGGGCCTGCGCGGCAATCTCGGGATTCGTATAGTCGTAGTACGCCATGCGTCGCGGCATGCCGAGGATACCGACCCAGTGCCACGGGAACGTGAGCACGATCATGCCCACGAACCAGAGCCAAAGCTGCCAGCGCATCAGACGTACATTGGTGATCGGACGCCCGGTCAGATGGGGCCACAGATCATAGGCGATCACGAAATACATGATCACGATCGCACCGGCAAAGATCAGATGGAAGTGGCCCGTGATCCATTGCGTATTGTGGATACTCGAGTCGAGCTGGTAGCTCATGTTGATCAGGCCGCCCGCCCCCCCGAAGCCGAGCATGATGAACGAGAACGCCAGCGCAAGCATCGCCGGCCGATCCCACGGCAATGCCTTGACCCAGCCAAATGCGCCCGTGCCGCCGCGCAGACGGGCCGCGATTTCAGCCGAGGCGCAGATCGTGAACACCGTCAGGAAGGTCGGCACCGACACGAACGCGGTAAAGACGGATTGAACAAACTTGAAGCCCGAGCCGACCTGCGGATCGGCAAACAGGTGGTGAATCCCGATCGGCATCGACACAACGAGGAACAGGATGAACGAAATCCGTGCCATCGAATCGCTATAGAGACGCCCGCCAATGGCGCGGGGAATGATCGTATAGAACGCGATATAGGCCGGCATTAGCCAGAAATACACGATCGCATGCAGCGTCCACGAGAAGAAGATCCGGGCGAGACCTGCATCGATCGTGTTCTTGAACCCGAATGCCACGGGCAGGATCTGGAACAGAATCTCGAGCGCGGCACCAACCGCGGTCCACCCCCACAGATACGCGCCCGCGACCGTCGCAAACATGGGCAGCGGAACCGGCTTGCCCGGGTTGTCGCGCTTCCATGCCTGCATATTGATGCCCATCAGCGCGACCCAGATCCACGAGCCAACCACCACCAGCACGATGCCGAGATAGTAGAACGCGTTGCCGATCATCGGCGGGTAGAACGTATAGAGCACCGAAGCGAGGCCCATCGCCACTGGCACTACGGCCATGACCGTGCCGATCACGGCGAGAAAGAACCCGGCCCAGGCCCATTTGGCGCCCACCAGGGGGCGCTTGAGCGCAAGCTCGGTCACTGCATAGCCAAAGCCCATCGCAAGGACCGTGGGAAACACATACCCCATGGCCGTTCCATGACCCGTCACCGATCGATAGTAAAGCTCGGGGTCACGCAGCCAGGCATGCAGCGGGCTGCGGATAAACATCTGCCATTCGCCAAGCAGCAGTGCCAGGCCAAACGTTGCGAAGGCCACCCAGAAGTGCCAGAGAATAAGTCGCTTATTGAACACAGCTGAGCCTCCGCGTGTTGGCAGCCAGTTTCGCAAAGGCGTCCTTGTCGAT
>FTBI01000979.1_pt1 | contig 11198 bp, 5 predicted proteins | sample 1639171 | NCBI WGS metagenome assembly FTBI01 (sample SAMEA3914812, study PRJEB12502) | metagenome | biome: forest; material: soil | place: Canada | collected 2011-07-07 | depth 0.1 m | reverse complement strand
GACGAAGTGGTGCTGGGATATCTGAACGAAGATCCTTCGCATCCGGTGATCCTCGGCAGCCTGTATAGCAGCAGCAGGACACCGCCTTACGACTTGACCGCTGAGAACAATACCAAGGCGATCGTTACGCGCAGTAAGCTACGGATCATTTTTGACGAGGACAAGAAGGTTATCACGCTCATCACGCCGGCGGCCAACCAGATTGTGATCAACGATGACGCGAAGTCGATTACGCTGCTGGACCAGACCGCCAACAAGGTGCAGCTGAGTCCGGACGGTATCCTGCTGGACAGCCCTAAGGACATTGTCATCAGCGCGAAAGGTAAGATCACGATGAGCGCGGTGGGGGACATATCGCAGACGGCGCAGGCCGATGTCAAGGTCAGCGGCCTCAACGTAAGCAACGCCGCCCAGATCGGATTCAAGGCGACGGGCAGCGCAACTGCGGAGTTGTCCGCCTCCGGGCAGACCGTCGTGAAGGGCGCGATCGTCATGATAAACTGACGTTTCTGAAGGCCAACCGCACCACTACTGATCCATGAGGAGTTCGATCATTCCACCGGCCGCGAGAATCACGGATATGCACGCGTGTCCTATGGTCACGCCTGGGCTGCCACCGATTCCGCATGTAGGCGGCCCGATTGTAGGGCCTGGAGTCCCCACCGTTCTGATCGGCAGTCTGCCAGCCTCCGTGGTCGGAGATAACTGTGTGTGTGTGGGCCCACCTGATGTGACGGTGAAGGGCTCGGCCACTGTGATGATTGGGGGCAGGCCCGCGATGCGGGTGGGAGACACCACGGCGCATGGCGGTTCGGTCGTCATGGGGCTGCCAACTGTCATCGTGGGAGGCTGAAGCCCTCATGTCCGATGATTCTTTTCTAGGTACAGGCTGGAGCTTTCCTCCGGAGTTCGACCCTCTGGCGAGGAAGAGCCGAATGGTCTCCGCCGATGACGACATCCACGAGAGCCTGCAGATCCTACTATCGACTTCCCCGGGGGAGCGGGTCATGAATCCCGCGTTTGGTTGCGGGCTTCGAACGCGGGTGTTTGGCACCGTGTCGGCAAGCATGATCACCGAGGTCAAGGATATGGTGGAGCGGGCCATCCTGTTCTATGAGCCGCGCATCACGCTGAACGGGATTGAGGTGGTACAGCGCGACGCGCTGGGCGGCATCCTGGACATTGATATCCAGTACACCGTGCGGAGCACGAACACCCGGAGCAACCTCGTCTATCCCTTTTACTATCTCGAAGCGACCAATGCCAATCTCTCGTTCGTGCCTCAAGGAGCGCCATGAGGCACCGGGACATGTCGGCCATTACGGATGGCACTGCCCAGGACGAGCGTCTCTCTGCTGCGCTGGACGATCACTTCTTCGACGTGGATCCGCGCAGCTTCGAAGAGATTGTCGCGCGGTGCGCAGAGCTGTCTAACCATATCTGGTACTACAACCTTGCGAACCAACGCGCAGGCAACTGGAAGGGACTATTTGCCGGCGATGAAACTGTCATTATTGCGGAGATCATGGCCATCGATGCAGCGCGCATGGAGGCTGAGTTCTTCCCGCTGCTCGCGGACCATGGCGCAGCGGCCTCCTACCTAGCGGGCTTCAGTCTCCGTATCAGCAACTGGTATCGGCATCTGCGCCAGAACGAGAGCGATGCTGCGCAATCGCTGAGCCGGTATCTTGAGCAGGTGATTGAGCAGAAGCTCAAGAACGCGATGCAGCTTTCGATGCTCTATGTGCGCCGATCGAAGTCAACGGACTTCGACTCGCTCTCTGCGTTCGACCCGATGTGGGGTCTGGCATCGGGACGACTAATGCGCATCAGTACCAATGCATCCGCGATCGAGAAGAGCTTGCGGTCTGCCTTCCAGGTTCTAGTGGGCGCGCTCTCGCAGCTCAAGCCAGTCGCCGCGAGACATTTCGCAAACAGTCTGCGCAGCGGCGATCATGAACCCGGAATTGCCTTGCTGCTAGCCGTTGCGGGCCTGGTGGAGAAGACCAAGGTCAAGATCAACACGTTCAGCGCGCGGCACCGCGATTTCTATTACCTTGACGTGCTGAAGATGACGCCGAAGGCGCAGGTTCCGGACAGCACGATCCTGTTGCTCAAGCCGGATGTTGCGACCGCGTCGCTGCGGGTTCCTGCTGGCTCCGCCTTCACTGCTGGCAAACTCGGCGGTAAGGCCGAGATCATCTATCTGGCCGACGCCGACCTGCTGGTCAAGGACGCCCAAGTGCGCAGTCTGTACACGCTGTACTGTCCTCGCAATCCAAACATCTCCCCGGAGTTCGAACTGGGGTATGTTGATGCCCTTCGCATCGCCAACGTCTTCTCCGAGGCCGCGATGGAGCCGGGCGTATTGTCCCCATCGAGAGCACTCTTCGGAGCGGAGAAGCACTCAGCCCTGAGGGGTCTGGGCGAAAACGCCGCGGTGGGATTCGCCGTCGCGAGCTCTACGCTGCAATTACGCGAAAGCTCGAGGACGATCTCGGTCACCGTCTCGTTCAGGATTCCCGCCAGCGCAACGTCGCCGTCGCCGGTTGGCGCAAAGCCGGAGCAGAGCTTCGGAGATCGGTTTCGCCACCTCATCTTCGGACACTTGCATGCTACCGATGAGGAGAAGGCGGAGTTTCAGAGCGCGGCTGAAACATTGGGGTTCAAGGACAACGACCTTCTCGCGCAAGGCAAGGATCCGGCATACATCTTCAACTCCGTGATGACTGCGTGTTTTCGTCCTGCGGTGACAACGACTGCGGGTTGGTATGACATTGCGGACTGTAGCGTGACGATGAAAGATGGCGATCCGGCATCTACGCTGCGGCTCACGTTCCAAATGATGCTCAAAGACGACGCGCCGGCAATTCGACCGTACAACGCGGCGGTCCACGGGCCAGGCTTTGACACGACGCTGCCGGTGCTGCGTTTTTGTCTCGACCCGCAAGGGGCCATCTATGGATATTCTCTCTTTTGCGACTGCATCGTGGAGGAGATTCTGATCGAATCGACCGTGTCGGACGCTACCCGAATCGTCGCATGGAACCAGTTTGGACAGCTCGACACCTCCAAGCCGTTCCTTCCGTTTGGTCCACTGCCTACGAAAAACTCCTATCTGGTTCTTGGCAACTTCGACAGTGCGCTCATGAACCTGACGGAACTCAAAGTGAACCTGGAGTGGGGCGACTTGCCCAACGCGCCTCATGGCCTGGAGGAGTACTACAAAGAATACGGCCCGGGGTATGGTAACGATCAATTTCTGGCACGCCTCTCGGTCCTGAGCGATGGCCGTTGGCGCGGCCTGGAGAACGGCGAGGTCAAGCTGTTCGACTCCTATAGCGAAGGAGCGGTGCGACCACTTCGCACTGTCAATATGAATGTCGTTGGCTGGTTCAACCCGATTGATCCCATGCTGCCGGAGGAGAAGTTTCGCTTTGACCAAACCACACGCGGTGGTTTCTTTCGTATTGAACTCACCGCACCCGAGTATGCTTTCGGACACAGCGAATACCCCAACCTGCTCACCTCTGTCCTTACCGAGAATGCGCGCATGTCCTTCTTGCGACGGACGCCGCGTCCGTTGCCGCCGCCACCCTATACGCCTTCGCTGAAGCGCATCTCGTTCACCTACTCCGCAGCCTCGTTGATCGTGGCGGCCACGCCCGGCGAGGCAAAGCCCTCTAGCGAGAGAGCGTTCCTGCTGCACCATTTTGGGGTCGAGACTGTGACCACCAACAAGCCGTGGACATTTCTGCCGAGCTTCGAACACGACGGCAATCTCTATATCGGATTTTCCGCCACCAACCCGGCAGGCTTGCTCACGCTGTTCTTTCATCTTCGCGAGGACTCATCGAAGATACTCGCCACGCCGCAACGGCTCACCTGGTCCTACCTGACCTCGGACCGCTGGTTCCCGTTGAACCAGAACCAGGTGTTCTCCGATACGACCGACGGATTTCTCCGGTCGGGAGTCGTCACGCTCGACATTCCATCGACCATCCGGCGCAACAACTCGATTGCCAACGCAGAGCTCTACTGGCTGAGACTCTCGGCGGACAGCGACCTGGAGTCCTTCTGCAGCCTGTACTCGGTGCATGCCCAAGCGTTGACGGTCACACGCAGCTTGACCGATGAGGCGCCCTCTGTGCTGTCGCGCCCGTTGCCGGCCGGCTCTATCAAGGGCCCTGTCATCTCCATTCCTGGGCTGCGTTCGGTGACACAGCTCATCCCTTCGCGCGACGGACGAGAGCGCGAGACACCGATTCAGCAACGTACCCGTACTGCCGAACGCCTGCGGCACAAGGCGCGCGCCGTCACACCGTGGGACTATGAACGACTCATTCTGGATGAGTTCCCTGAAGTCTTCAAGGTGAAGTGCTTCCCTGCCACGACTTCAGAAAGCGGGCAGAAGCCGAGTCCAGGATCAGTACTCATCGTCGTCATTCCGAGACTGCCGGTGTCGGCCACCCCGGTCGTTTTCGATCCCATGCTGGATGCGATCTCCCTCAAGAGGGTCCGCGACTTTGTGCGAGCGCACAGCTCGCCCCAGGTATTTGTCGAGGTCCGCAACCCTGTCTACGAACGCATCGTCGTGCGCTGCATGGTTCGGCTGCAGCCGAATGCCATGAGGCAGCAGGGGTACTATCTGGGTCTGCTCAATCAGGCGCTGGTTGACTATATCTCGCCGTGGAGTAAAGCGGGCGTCGCTCCTCGCTTTGGATGGCAACTGCAACTGGACGAAGTAGAGGCGTTTATACGTCGCCAATACTATGTTGCCTACGTGACGCAGGTGTCCATGCTGCACCTTACCCAGGACCAGGTGGGGAAATATCAGCTTGACGACACCGCACCGGCAGCTCGCAAAGGCCCGGGTGACGCATCCGGCCAACCGGCATCTAGCCAAACGGCATCACGTCAAGCGGCGGGGCGCACGATCTATCCACGCTATCCGTGGAGCATCGCGATACCCGATACCGCCAACATCATTGAACTTTACGAATCCGCCACCGATCGGGACGTCGCACCAAAGATGACTGGTCTCGGCAAACTTGTACTTGGGAACACCTTTGTAGTGATGGAAGGATAGGACGATGGCTACACCTGATCAGAGTGAGATCCGCCAAAACCGAACGACGCTGAAGAAATGCTTCAGCGCGGGAAGTCAACCCACACAGACAGACTTTGAGCAGCTCATCGAGTCCACGCTCAACCTGCTCGACGATGGCTTCTCCTGCAAGCGCGAAAATGGCGTTCAGATCGCCGTCACAGGAACCGGCGGTAGACTGCTGAGCTTCTTCAGGACCAACCCTCCCATCAACGATCCGGACTGGGCGGTGACCTGCGGCAAGCAGGACGGAAGCCTGAACTTCGTTCGAACCGAAGATGCTTCGTCAGACAAGTATCCCGGCCCGACCGCCAAGCAGGATAAGCAGGTACTGACGCTCAGCAACGACTCGAAGGTCGGTATCAATAATGCCGCGCCCGCGTTCGAGCTGGACGTCAAGGGCACGGCGCGGTTTGACGGAAGGTTTGGTCGCACCGCTACGGTGCCCGCAGACGGCACACCGTACGACATCACGGGACCATTGCGAGGATGCCATGCTCTCGAAGTGGTGGCTGGCGTCGGACTGCCGGGAAAGAAGATGGGACGTTACGCGATGCTCCATGCGATCGCCATGAATTCGTTCAACCCGACCGGCTGGCTCAACCTCTTCGGTTCACCGAAGAGGATCCGCTGCACTCACTCGTGGTATCTGTCTCGGGCAGACAGGATGAAACTGCGCTGGGTGGCGGTCGAGGATGGAGATCCTCACGAATACTGCCTCAAGCTGCAGACACTGCGGGACTACGGCCCCGGAATCAATGTCCGCTACTCCGTCACCGAACTCTGGCCCTATCCGGACATGGATGGGACCGTGACACCTTAAACCGCGGCACCTTAATTCGACAGCGAAGCGTACGTATGATCAAGCCGAAATCCATTCCGCGCCACAAAGGATCTGCCGGAGACTATAGCTTTGAAGCTCTCCGCGGGCTTGGGATTACTCGCGTTCAGGAGTTGGCAGGTAATACCTGGACCGACTACAACGAACACGATCCCGGCGTTACGGTGCTCGAACAAATCTGCTACGCACTCACCGATATTGCCTACCGCGCCGACTTCCCTGTTGCTGATTTTCTGGTCGGCCCAGAAGGTGAGATCGACTGGCAACGGCAGAGCCTGCTTCCGCCTGAGGTTGCGTTGCCCACGCGTGCGACCACCGCGCTCGACTATCGGGAGGTACTGCTGGACGCCATCCCTGAGCTTGAGGACGTCACGATCCAGACCGGCGATGGCCTTCCCACCGGCCTCTACACTGTCGTCCTCCGACTGCGCAGCGAAGAGCCGGGACCTTCCGCCGGCAATGCGAGCCCCGCCGGCAGCGGAGGTTCAAGCGGTCCCAATGCGGCGCGACAGGTCGCTGAAAAAGTACTGAGCATCTTTTCTCGGGAGCGTAATCTCTGTGAAGACATCGATCAAATCATCATCGAGCGGATGGAAGACAATGTCCTCGCCCTAAGCGTTAACATCAGCGAATCGGCCGACCCGGTCTCGACTCTTGCCAACATCTATTACGCGTTCACCAGCAAATTGGCATCGGCCATCCACTTCGTCTCCTACGAACGTGCGCTGGCATCCGGGGCATCTCCTGAAGAGATGTTTCGCGGACCTCTTCTAAATGGCGGAATCTTGCCCCAAGGCACACAGCCATTGCGACCAGGTCTGGGACAGGACGATATTCTGGCGCTGATCGAGGGAGTGCCGGGAGTCGTGCAGGTAACTGCCTTTGACGGTATGGCTCCCCATTCGGCGCAGACCGAAACGCGAACGCAGACGTACAGTACGATCGACGTCAAGCTGCTCTGCAACAACGTGGAGCTCAGTGTCCCCGCGCAAGACCTGCGCGCACGGTATGGAGAACTTGACCACGCAAGCCGGTACATGCGCTCCAACCGCCCGGCCAGAGTTGTTCCACTGCCCCGGGGCAGCATTCGCGACGTAGCAGACTACCTCTCGGTTCAGCATCATTTTCCCGGCATCTATGGTATCGGGCCCATGGGCGTTCCGCAATCCGCTCCGGCTCGGCGACACGCCCTCGCCAAACAGCTCAAGGGATATCTCCTGCTCTTCGATCAGAGTATGGCCGATCTGCTCGCCAACCTTGCCAACCTGCGGCAACTGTACTCGACTGAGATCGACAAACATAGAAATTACTACTCCCAGGTATTGTCCCTCTCCAGCTTCCCGGGACTCGACGAACTCTACGACCGCGAGGGCGTTGCCGCGATGCAGGCAGCGCAGGATTCACAGTCCAATCATGATCGTGCGAACCACATGATCGACTACCTGCTTGCGCTGTACGGCGAGAGCTTTCCCGAAGAGCCGCTGTTGTCGAATTCTGGCCATGTCACCACTTTGGAACGGGACGGGATCATCGATGCCCGCATCGCCTACCTCAAGAGAGTCGGTAGCATCACCTCCGACCGCTTCCACGCGGTGGACTACCGGAACAACATAAGAGACTCCAGCGAACGCTCGGGACTCGAAGAGAAGTTGAGCCATCTGCTCGGGCTCGAGATGGAGCTTGCATCGACCGGAGCGCACCTATCTGTGGTTGAGCATATTTTGCTGCGACCCAAAGGGTGGAAGCCAGCCCCTGAACGTACGATCGAGTTTCGGATCAGCATCCTGTTTCCCGCATGGCCGGCGCGTTGCGCAAGCTCCTCCTTCCGAACATACGCCACCCAGACGATCGATCTCTGCTGTCCGGCACACATCTATGCGGACGTCTACTGGCTGAGTGAGCAACAGATGGCAGAGTTCGGTAGTCTGCATCGCCGATGGCGCGGCTCGTTCGGCGAGGAAGGCCCCCGCAGCCGACTGGTGGCTTTCCTGGAGCAGCTGGAACGCGAGTGTGAAAAAGAGCTGGCCGCTTACCGCTACGGGAGCCAAGCGCAATGACCTCGTCGCATGCAGTGCGGGACTTTAGCTTCGACATCTCCTTTGGGACGGAGACGGCGGCCTTTGCGCAGCATACACGGCTTCAATCCTTCGTCGCCGAGCGCCTAGTCTCCATCACCGAGGAAGTTCTCCGCGAGCTCGATCCGGACGACGGGAGCGTGCTTCGCATTGAAGAGATGGAGATCGATCTGGGCAGCATCTCGGAGCAGAGTTACTACCACGAGGCCGAAGAGCTTTTTCGCATGCGGCTTATGGAGGAGCTCCGCGACCGGCTCGGCCGTATCAGGGCGGACGTTGATCCAGCGCAGGAACGCAGCGCCGATACAGTCGTCAGCCAAGGTCAGAGCGAATTGAACACCGTTATGTGGGTGCTGGAGCGGGGCCATCTCCCATGGAATGCGCAGCACCTCGACAGCGGTCAATTCCATGCGATGCTGGAGCGCGTCGTCGAGACGGAAGGCGAGAGTTTCGCGCAGCGGTTACGGGCCTCGCAGCATGTGGCTCAACTCACCCGCCGCCTCGCCTGGCAGGTACCGGAGAGCCTATTGGCGGCCATCGTGCGGCCCTTGCACCCAGCCACAACGCTGCCAAGACGACGCGAAGACTGGGAGACCTTACTGCTCCAACTTCTTGAAGATACGGACGAGCCCGCGCCCTGGCATACCGTGCTTGAGCAAGCTGTCGCCAGCGGGAATGCGGCTTTACTGCGCGCATACTGGGACCGGCTCTTCGCGGGCCACGCACCACTGATCGAATCCGTTGTACGCGAGCTTGGCATCCGGCGCGATGTTCGCCATGCGATGGCGAGAGGATTTCCGGATGAGATACTGGGAGACATCCTTCATCTGCTTGAACCTCATGAGTCGGAGTTCATCGGCCAGGTGACTGCTCATCCCGAGATCTTTCGTGAGGCTGCGAGGGACCATAGACAAAGCCGCGCGGACACCCGCACCCAACTTTGGGAGTTCACGTTCGCCTATCTCCTGGTCGATTGCGGTGGTCGCTTTAACCGCCGTGCGTACCTCGAGAGCACCGTTCGACGGATGGCGGCGCACACCAATACCACCTTCCTCGAACTCCTGTCTTCGCTCGTTCAAGTCGTGGGACAGGTCGAGGCAGGCAGCTCACTCAAGACCGGCATGCTGTCGCTGCTGCTCGAGTTGTCTGAACCAGAGACCACCGGACAAGCCTTACAGACCAGGGGACAATCTTCGCTTCGGCGCTACGGCACTCTTGCATGGGGACCAGCATTCACAAAGGCTGTCCGGCAGGTCCGTGCATCCAAGCAACATCCCTCGAATGCACCTGGTATCGCAGAGTCGCTCGTTCTTTCTGTGCAGAATGTTTCCGGCTTGGGAGACGCCTGGGATGACCGTGGAGATGACGGCGAGCTGGTTATGCTCCGTTCGCTGGCCACGCTGGTATCCCAAGCCGCAGAACAATACCAAAGCATGCCCGTGGAGTCGTACCATCTCGCGAGCATGGATGAGCCGTTCAACCCACCGGCTCAACCTCACCGCCAGCCTCTGCTAGTGCCCATCATCGCTGCGCTGCGCAGACTGAACCTCTCAACGGATGCAACGCGCGAGTTGCATTCGAGTATCTCTGAGGTTCTGTGGTCGTGGCCCAGCACAACCGAACACCTACGGATGCAGGGTGATGCCCGCAGCTCGCTACGGTTCCTCGACGTCCTCCGTGCGGGGCGATCGTCGGACGAGCGTCGCTCTCCAACGGACCATGCAGAACAGACCTATGGCACTTCGCCGGTGTTGACGGCGACCGCGGCCTCATTCGGCGCTGACTCCTTCGGGCGCACACTGCAGCAGATCTGTGAAGAGCTTGAAGAGCGGTTTGAACACCTCGGCGTTCGAGGTGTCGGTGCAACTTTCCTTGAGAGCCTGCAACGCTCCGTCGGCGAAGGCAGAATCTTCCTCCCTGCCCCTGACCGGTCCATGCCGTACGCCGAATGGGCGAGCGTCATCCGTGACGCGGCGGATCATCACTCCTTTGCGCCAATGACGTTGTTGTGGGAACTCTCGATGGCAATCGAACATCTTGAGACCGCTGACAAATTCGCCAGCGAGGTTGTTCCCCTGCTCCGCGACCTCAGTCTTCCCTGGAGCCGGGCGCTGGAATATGTATTGCTATCCGGTGATGTCCGTGTGCTGCGCCTTCTCCTGGCGGAGGAGCGGGTGCGCAGCACGATCATTGACACTATGCCTCCGCCACTGCTGTGCGATATCGCGGCGCTGGTGGAGCCCTCCAGCGCCCCGCTCATGCGGGCGCTTGCCGCCCAGCCCGAGATTTTCTCAGAAGCTCTGCCACAGGAAAACCCCTCTGCCGTCCGCCGTTCCCTGTGGGAGTTTACCTTGGCCTACGCGGTAGTTGATCGGGGCAGCGCCTTCAATGCTCGCTCGTATATGACGAGCGTGATCGGTCAGCTGGCTGCACACCATAACCTCCGTTATCAGGACCTAGTCGCCTCACTCTGCGATCTGGTACAGAACGCGAATCTGCCCAAGCCGCTCTATGCTGAGCTTACTTCGATTCTTCTGCCGCTCAATGAACGGCTTGAGGGCCGCGCTGTTCCGTCGCCGTCCGCTGAACGCAGCACCGACGAACTGGACCCGCGCTCGCTGTCGATGCTGCTCGCGGATGCGCCCCACAACCCATCACAGGAATTGGTTCTCTCCATCGAAAGACGGCTGGATATCTGGCTGAGTCGCTCCGCGAGTGACATCGATGCGATGGTAGTCCAGCCTATTCTTGACGCATTGGAGAGGCTTGCCCTGACCGCGCCTGCGCAGGCAATCGAGGCCGCTGCTGCACTCGATCGACACCTCGGGCGCCAACCTGACTGGCTGCGCAGCTTGCTGCTCAAACGCCTTACCGAGCCTGCATTCCTGCGGCGCATCCTTGATCAAATCCCGGAAAAGGATCTCAACGAGCTCTTCCGTCGGCTTGCACCTTCCGGCATCAGCGCGCTGGCATCTCTTGCCAGCGAGATCACCGCATCGCTTCCGATCATGAAGCCGACGCTCAAGTGGCAGTTCCTCTTTCTGATGGCGGCTCGGGGAGGCCTGCCTGTCTCCGAGAAGTCCTTCGTGCGCCAGTACGTCGCCTGGCTTGCCGGACGAATGGGATGGAAGAACGTGGAAGCCCTTGCCACGGAAGCTGCCCGCAAGCTCCGCAG
>FTBI01001885.1_pt1 | contig 11272 bp, 9 predicted proteins | sample 1639171 | NCBI WGS metagenome assembly FTBI01 (sample SAMEA3914812, study PRJEB12502) | metagenome | biome: forest; material: soil | place: Canada | collected 2011-07-07 | depth 0.1 m | reverse complement strand
GATAACGCCGGCCGTCGAGTCATCACCTGAAACGACTCCGGCTCCGGAACCAGCAGTCACACGGGCACCGGCTCCCGATACGAACGATCCAGCCACGCATCATTGACGAGCCACGCGAAGCCAGAGGGCGACGCGTCGGTAGTACCACGCCGCTCATGCGCACGCCGTGTGGCATTCGCGCGGCGATAGCAAACTCACCCGCTGCCCAATCGCCCGGTCACGCGCGGCGAAGTCTCAAAGGCGTCATGTCACGCAGGCTTCGATTCACTGTCCCCGCCAAAACGATCAAGCGCCGGATCTCTCGCGAGAACCGGCGCCCGGTCAACCCAAGGCAGCGTATCAACCCAGATCGCCCTCCCGCGATCCGAATCTCGCCACACCACGACATCACGCCTTATCCAGCAATGCTGTCATACCCGTAATAGCCGCCCTGATAGCCCGAGCCGAGGAATGCCGCTTCCTGCGGCACATCGGTCAGCATCACGCCTCTCAAGCCCACGCCGCCGTTGCGCAGCCGTTTGGCCGTTTCGACGATCTCATTGAGCGGATGGAGCCCATGGCGCACTACCAGCAACGTCGTTCCGGCGTATTTGCCAATCAGCGTCGAGTCCGTGACCGCGAGCACCGGCGGTGTATCGACGATCACGAGGTCGTAACGCGCCTTCAGTTCGTCGAGCATGGTTTCGAAGCGCTTGCTCATCAGCAGTTCGGCCGGATGCGTGGGCAGCGAGCCCTTGGCGAGTATGTCGAGGCCGGGCAGCACGTTGCGCTGAATCATCGCGCGCAAATCGCCGCCGCTCAGCACGTCGGATAGCCCCGGCTGATGCGCGACACCGAAGTGCGAATGCACGTCGCCGCGCCGCATGTCGCCGTCGATGATCAGCACGCGCTTGTTCGCCGACGCCACCAGCGTCGCCAGATTCACCGACAGAAACGACTTGCCGGTATCGGGCCGCGAGCCGGTGATCATCACGACGTTGTTCGCGGCGTGATCGAGTGAAAGTTGCAGCGAAGTGCGCAGATTGCGCACGCCCTCCACGGCGAGATCCTCGGGCGATTGCTGCGCGAGCACATGCAAGCCGCGACGGCGCTGCGCGACGCTCTGCTGCAAACGCAGTTGTGTCTGACTGCGCGGCACGATTCCGAATACGGGCACGCCGAGTATCGCCTCGAGTTCGTCGGGACGCTCTATGCCACCGTGGATCGCGCGCTTGAAGAAGGTCAGAAAGATGCCGAGTGCGAGCCCGCCGCCCAGCGCGATCAGGATCGCCTGCGCGCGCTTGGGACGCACGGGGTCATCCGGTGCTTCGGCGAAATCCATCACGCGCACGCCGCCCATCTGGCCGGCCTTCGCCATCCGCAATTGCTGCGCGCTATTGAGCAGATTCGTGTACTGCTCCGTGCTGACGTGCACGTCGCGCATCAAGCCCAGCGCGGTCTGCTCGGTATCGGGCATCACTGCGACGCTGCGGTTCATGCTGGCCTGCACGCCCTGCAAGGAAGCGATCTGCGCGTCGAGCGCGGCTACCGCAGGGTGGCTCGGCGTGAAGCGCTCCAGCATCTGCGCGCGCTGCTGTTGCAGATCCAGCAACCGGGTCTTGTTATCGACAACCTGTTCCAGCAGCAGACGGCTTTCCTCGCCGAGGTCCACTGTGGCATGCGTGCTGCGGAACTTGTTGTAGCGCTGCTCGGCGTCGTCGAGCGCCTTGCGGGCGGCCGGCAACTGCTGCTCGAGGAACGCCAGCATGTGGTCGGAATCGGCTGAACGGCTCTCCAGATCGCGACGCAGAAACTCGCGTGCCATGCTGTTGACGATCGCGGCGGTCAGCGCGCTGTCGCTTCCTTCCAGACTCGCGCGGATCACGCCGGACTGCGGCGCGGTCTCCTGCACCATCAGCGCCTTTTGCAGACGGCCGACCGTGCTCAGCGTCGACGCGCGCGACAACTCAAAACGCGCGCCGGGTGCGCCGACCAGCTTGTCGACGTGCAGCGTGATCGGGCCGTCGACGGTATCGGTCTGCACGGTCTCGCCAACCTTGCCGGAGAGAATCGCGCTGCCGTTGCGATCGCGCAGTATGTACGTGCCTTCGGTGCCGGCAATCAGCGTGAAGGTCGTGTCGTACAACTCCTTCGACGTATCGAAGCGCGACACGGCAATGGCCTCGTCACCCCATGCGAAGCCCGACAGGTTGATGAACGACGGCAACCTGAAACCCCATTGCCCGTTCACCAGGCCCGCGATCTTCGCGCCGATCACCGGAAAATAACGCGGCGTCGCGGTGATATCGAGGTGCAGCGTCCTGACCGTTTCCTCCGTGACGAGCCGCGACATCAGCAACTCGATTTCCGCCGGCGTCGAGGGCCTCGTGTCGAACATGCCGGTCAGCGACGACAACGCATCCTTGCCGTTCGCATTGGCCGTGCCATTGGTGCCGAGATTGGCCGTCCTGTCTTCGACGTGAAACAGCACGTCCGCCCGGTACGTGGGCGGCACGAGGAACGCGTACGCGCATCCCAGTGCGAGCGCGATCAGCGTCACCATCAGAATGGTGCGCCAACCGCGCACGATCGTGCGCAGGTAGTCCGACAAGTGAGCCCTGTCCGGTCCGGACATGTCGGTGTAGCGGTTTTCGAAGTGGATAGCCATTTTTCTTCACCCAACAGAGCCCGGCGGTTCAGGTTTCACGTCACGCGGCTTTTATTTCGCCAGCACGGCTCCCGTCACAGCCGCATTGATTGCCGGCAACAGCAGGTTCAACACGCGGTTGAAGCGAACCAGACCACCCTGACCGACATACACGACGTCTTTCGGTTGAAGCTCGAACTGATTGGCGAGCAACATGGCCACCGGCGAAGTCGCGTCGAGGTGATAGATCTGCGGCGAATCGCTCATCGAATTGCGGATCACGAACAACTGCCGGGTCGCCGCCGTGTTCGAGTCGAAACTGCCGCTGTCGGAAATGGCTTGCGAAAGCGTCATGGAGCCGCTGCGCATCGGCACGATGGTCGCCGGTTTGGTGACTTCGCCCATCACATACACGCCGCTGTCCTCGCGCGCAGCCACACGCACCAGGTCGCCGGGTTGCAGATAGATGTCCGACGGGTTACGTCCGCGCTTGACGAGATCATCCACGTTGAGCGGATAGACGACACCGTTGCGGATCAGATCCACGCGGCTGCGGTCCGCATTCGCGGTGAAGCCGCCACCCTGGTTGATCGCCAGCGTCAGCGACATCGGAATGTCGTTGAGCGATTGCGCGCCAGGGGTACGCACTTCGCCGTCGAGATACACCTGGGCGGCCCGGAACGACGCCACGCGCACCGTCACTTCCGGCTTCTGGTACACCTTGCTCAGACGGCTGTGCAGTTCCTTCTGGATGTCCGCAACGCTCTTGCCGGCCACGTGCACGTTGCCCGCGTACGGGAATTGCACGTCGCCGTTTTCGTCGATCAGGAAGCCCGGCATCGCGTCCGAGTTGCGCGAGTTTTGCGGCGGCTGTCCGAGCGCGGCGGCGAGTTCCGGGTGATCCCACACGACGATCTGCAACACGTCGCCCGGGCCCACCTGGTATGGCCCGTGCTTGCCGAACAGCGAGAGCGTCTGTGGCGAGAGCGTTGCGGACGTGTTCGCCTCGTTCATCTGACGCAGCAGCGCGAGATTGATATCGGTGATCGGCACATCCTTCTGGCTCGCGGCCTCAGTGCTGAAATCACCCCCTGTATCCTGGAGCGACGCTGGCGTGATCATCCGTTGACCGGGTGCGATGCCGCATCCGGAAAGCAGTGCTGCCGTCGTGAAAACCAGGAGACTTCCCGTACGTACCCCAAGTGAGCTCATGATATTTCTCCTTGCGTCACGGCGTTCTCGGACGAGACTGCACCTGACGTGATTGTTAATTGCTTAGTAAGCGTTTCGATGCACCAGTCCAGCGACAATCGTCGCGCCGATAATCCGCATGTCGAGTGCGAACGACCAGTGACCCAAGTAGTACAGGTCATGTTCGACTCGACGCTCCATCTTTTCGATGCGGTCAGTCTCGCCACGAAAACCGTTGATCTGCGCCCACCCCGTAATGCCCGGCTTGATCCGATAGCGATTGATGTAGCCGGCAACCACTTTCTGATAAAGGTCGTCGTGCTCGAGTGCGTGGGGACGCGGTCCGACGACCGACATATCGCCGCGCAACACGTTAAAAAATTGCGGTAGTTCGTCGAGGCTCGTGCGGCGCAGAAACGCCCCCACTTTCGTGACGCGCCTGTCATGGCGCGTGGCCTGGCTCAGCGTGCCTTTGGCTTCGGTATGCAAGCGCATCGAGCGGAATTTGTAGATCGTGAAGACGCGTCCGTCCGCGCCCTTGCGCTTCTGTCTGAACAGAACTGGTCCGCGCGACGAGAGCTTTACCGCGACCGCAATGCCGAGCATGAGGGGCGCGAGGGCGATCAGCGCCATCGCGGCGAACATGCGGTCGAACATCTCTTTCTTCAGCATCGAACTGGCGGACAGTGGCGAGGCGACGAGATTGATCGCGTGCACACCGAGCAGTTCGACAATGCCGCTGCCTTCGAACAGCGAGTGACTGCGCACGTCCGGCATGAAGCGGATATTCACCAGATCGTCGCGGAATTCCCCGATCAACGAGCAGATCAGCGGCTCCTCGGTGAGCGACAGCATCAGCCAGAGTTCGTGCACGTCGTTCGTGCGGATGTAATTGGCGAGCGCGTCGACGGTGTCGAATACCGGCACACGCGAATTCTTCACGCTCGCATCGTCCGGCCGCGTGTTGTAGACGGCGGTGGCACGAAAGCCCGCCGTCGGTGTCGATTCGATGCGGCGAATGATTGCGTCGCACTGCGAGCCGCTACCGACAATCGCAACCTGGTGCAGATTCATGCCGGCTCCGCGAGCCCGCGCCAGCACGGCGTGCGTGATCAGCCGGTAGGCGATCAGCAGACCGCCCGTGGAGGCCGTCCAGTACGAGAACCACAACCGCGACACGCCGTCGATACGATGCAGCGAATACATCAGCACGAGCGCACAACCCTGCACCATCAACCATGCGAGCGACACCTGGCCCGCGAGCGCCAGCTTGGAGCGGCCGCGCCACGATTCGTAGACGCCGAACGCCGGGAAGATGGCCAGCGCGAAGGCAGCGGAAAACATCACCAGCACCCAATAGAAGCCGGATTGAGCGAGGTTTTCAAAGCGGATGCGCGACGCCAGTGTCGCTCCCGCCAATACCAACGCGACATCGAACACTCGCGCGAGCAAATCCTGAAACTTGCGCATTCTGCTTACCTCGTTCTGACGGTTCCTGTTCGCCTGTGATTCGCGGCGCGATGTCCTAGGAACAGCGGCCGTAGTTGTCGTTGAACCTCACAATGTCGTCCTCACCCAGATAGGTGCCAGACTGGATCTCAATGATTTCGAGCGGTACTTTCCCCGGGTTTTCGAGCCGGTGGCGCGTGCCGAGCGGGATGTAGGTGGACTCGTTTTCGCTCAGCAGGAACTGCTCTTCGCCGCGCGTGACGAGCGCCGTGCCGCACACGACCACCCAGTGTTCGGCCCGGTGGTGATGAAGTTGCAGCGAGAGCTTCGCGCCCGGTGTCACGACGATGCGCTTGACCTGAAAGCGCTCGCCGTGGTCGATGGAATCGTAGAAGCCCCACGGGCGGCGCACCTTGCGATGCGCGTCGGCCTCGGGCGCGTGCTGCGCCTTGATGCGCGACACCAGCCCTTTCACGTCCTGCACATGCGAGCGGTCGACCACCAGCACGGCGTCGGCGGTTTCCACCACCACGACGTTGGTCGTGCCGACGCAGGCTACCAGCCGCCCTTCCGAGTGCGCATAGCTCGACACCGCGCCTTCGAAGGTCACACGTCCGCGTCCCGCGTTGCCGTTGACGTCCTTTTCCATCGCGTCCCAGACCGCGTCCCACGATCCGAGATCGGACCAGCCCGCATCCAGCCGCACTACTACGCCTGCGGGAGGGGTCGCGGGCGCGCGGCTCGTCGTGCCGTCGGTGCTGTTTGTGCTTTCCGTGCTTTCGGTGCTTTCGTCGTCGTGGGTCTGCGCGGACTCGAATCCTCCGGTGAGATGCTCCATCACCGCGTAGTCGATCGAATCGCCCTGCACGTCGAGAAACGCTTCCGGCAGCGGACGGAAAACGTGACCTTCCGTGCGGCCGCCGAGAAACGCGCGTTCGCAGGCCGCGTGCATGCTGGGCTGCAAGCGCTTGAGCGTGTCGAGCCAGACGCTGGCACGCACGATGAAGATGCCCGCGTTCCACCAGTACGTCCCCGCCGCGAGGTATTGCATGGCGAGTTCTGCCGCGGGCTTTTCGACGAAGCCGTCAATCACGTGACCGCCGTCGGCCAGCTCGGCACCAATGCGGATATAACCGAAGCCCGTGTCGGGCCGCGTGGGCGGCACGCCGAGCGTGGCGATCGCACCTTGCTCGGCGTAGCGCGCGGCACACTCCAGCGCGGCTTGCAGTGCGGGCACGTCTGCAATCGAGTGATCGGCCGGCATCACGACGAGAATTGAATCACCACCGGCCGCACAGGCGAGCGAGGCCGCCAGCGTCAGGGCTGGCGCCGTATCGCGCCGGGCCGGTTCGACCACCAGCCGTGCCACGACACCGTTTTCATGAAGCTGCTCGGCAATCACGAAGCGATGCTCCTCGCCGCACACGATGATCGGTGCAACGTCGACGTCCCAGGCGGCGGGAAATCCGTCCATGCGTCGTGCGGTGGCCTGCAGCAACGAGTCGGAACCCACCACGTCGATCAGTTGCTTCGGAAAGTTTTCCCGCGATACCGGCCACAGCCGCGTGCCCGAGCCGCCCGCCAGAATGACCGGGACGATGTGCATGCAACGCCCATTACGCCGATTTTCCGGCTGGACACTCGCGCCGTCCCGGTCGCCCGGCGTGGCGTTCACAGCTCCCTGACTCGACATATTCGGAATCCTTATAATTCCCAAAGGTCTTCGGAAAAACTCCCCAACGCCGCATTCCTACGCGAGCATCAAGTGGTCTCCCGTTTGCACTATTCGCTGGCCACGCGGCGGCTTTGAATTCTGAACTCGGTGGGAGAAATCCTCATCCGCTTGCGGAATACTTTCGCGAGACGATCGCCGTTGCCCATGCCGGTGCGGCGGGCAATCTTGTCGACCGGCAATTCCGATTCGGTCAGCAGGCTGCACGTCACCGCGAGACGCTCGTGCAGCAGAAAATTCGACGGTGTGATGCCCATTTCCATCTTGAAGCGACGCAGAAAATTGCGTTCGCTCATGGCCGCGAACTGCGCCGCGTCGGCGATCGAAATGGCCTGCTGGCAATTTTCCTGAAGCCAGCGTGCTGCCGCGCGCACCTTGTCGCCGGGGCTCAGGCCGCCGTCTTCGCCGAGCAGCGGCGCGAGGTTCGAGGACGAGTCGGCCAGCAGCCGTTCGGCCACGCTCCGCGCGGTGGCGCCGCCCAGATCGCGCTTGATCATGGCGAGCGCGCTGCGTGTCGAGTCGAGACGGTCGGTGGCATCGGAAGCCGGTTCGGGCTGGCGCACGGCAGCCATCGGTTCGCGGACTTCGCCTTCGTTCGTGTTCTCGGGTGTATAGGCCGCTTCGAGTAATGCGCGTCCTTCGGCGATCGGCCGGATCATGCCGGTGCTGCGGCGAATGCGGCGCAGCCAGGCGAGCAGGCGTTCGTCGCCCGCGGCAACGCCCGCGCCCCTGCCTCCTGCCACATATAGTGCATCGAAGCCACCGAAATGCCGCGCGTCGAGTGCTTCTGTCCAGACCCGCAGACCCGATGACGACATCACCATGCCGCCGTCGGCGGACAGAAACGATACGTCGTACAAACCACCGCCAGTCCCGGACGAGGCGAGTTCGTTCGCTGCCTGGAACACTTCTGCCACGACGCCTGCGCCCTGCAACGAGCAGTCGTTGAACATCAGTATCGCGATGCGGCGCACGTCTTTGTTCGGCGCGTGCGCCCAACGCAACATGGCAGACTCGAGACTCGCGCAGTTCATAGTCATCCTCTTAAGGGAAAACGGAGCTGCTTCTCACCTTGCTGCCCGCGAGAGGCCGACTCTGTGCAATGCATCATAGCGACGGCCCCCCAAGCATTTAGCCGCCACGACCGAAAGCGCAGACATGTTGGCGCGCTGACGAGATGACCGGCCAGTGGATTTCGAAAACATCCCCGATACGTCTGGCTTTGATGAGTTAATTGCCGATTCCACATATCAATGAATCAGCATTTTGCGAAATGTTAATGCAAACCAAAAGCTGTTTGCGTACGCTGCCGCACACTACTCAATCACTCGAAAACGACGCGCTTACACGCTCATTTGGCCCGCTATTGTGCGGATTCGACGCGCTTTTTTATGAGGTGTCGGCCACACTGGGAAGCATCTCGCTTCGCCTTCACAGGCCTCGCTGCAAGCCTTTCAGATTGCCCTCGGCGATTGCAATCGCCGCCAGGCGCGCAATACGCAAAAACACGTATCTAATATAAGCGCATGGGGTTAGCACGAATTTATTTAATGAGTTGTTATTGGTTATCGAGAATACAGATATATGGATTCATACAGCAAACGTAAAACACGGATATAAGACGACTTTAGGCCGCCCGGCAATAGACGGGCCAATGGCGGATTGCGCTGCCAGGGCACCGCTCATTTCCGCCAATACATTGCGGAAATGAGCTACACGATTTGCGCCATGTAGTGCGATGGGGCGCTATTCAGGCGCGAGCAAGGCCGTTCTGACCTGGCAAATTAGTCGTTGCGCGACGGCGTGAAATGCCTGCCGTGTGCAGCGGAATACGGCAAGTGCGCTCACGGCATGCAACGTGATGGCGGCCCCCTCGGTCCGTCTCGCAACGGCATGTCGAATCTGCAAGGGAGGCCCGCGCTAATGGAGAGGATGTCCGCTACCGCCGACCCTTTTTTCAGCGAAATCGTGGCGAAGCCCGACGGCCGGTGGCACACACGCGGCGTTTTACGGCGATACTTAAGCGGCGGATTGCAGGGCCAGCGGCGGCTGGCATACGGAGAACCATCGGGGGACGAGCTAGCATGCCTAACAACGCTGGAGCCGCACGATGAACGGCTTTGCCTGGACGATGCTGATATTGGCCGCGATGATCGGCGCCTTCCTCTTCGCGACCCTGGCTGTGGTCGTGCTAGCGCTGCTGCTTGCGAACGTGTCCGAGCGGCTCATGCGCAACGACGACGATCATCGGGACAGTTAGCGCCCAGATGCGTCACGAGCGATTCATGCCGACGGTTCGGCACACGACGTTCCAATTCTCACTCACGCTCGCGCGGGGTCAATCCCGCAGGAGAGTGCATGCTCACGCAGATCGATTTTCTCGACGTGATCCGCCTCACGCCTCTGGTGGCAGTATTCCGGATCTGGCCCGCTCGGGCGCTCGCTTCGAGGGGTGTTCGAACATCATTACAGCGACAACTTCGCGAACGAGCCGAACGTGTCGACGCACTACATCGTGCTCGCCTACGCAGTCTCGCTCGCCGAGACCGACGCGCCCGGACGACCCGACCAGCACAGCGATTATCTCTGGCTCACGCCGGCGCAACTGCTGGCGCGCGGCGATGTCCACGAGAACACCACGGCCTATTTCCGCGAGAAAAACCCAGCCGGTCGATAAACTCGTTGATCCGCTCTGCCCGCTAAAAGAAAGGTGTGGAGCGCGATCATGTGCTTCCGCACGACATGAGGCGCAATCCGAGTCGTCCGAACCACAAGCGGTTCGCTGCACAAGATCCACCGCAAAAGACAGAAACCCCGGCATCGACGGCAAAATCAGCGCACACTACCTCACTGCTCCCGTGTGGAGCGAAAATCGCCAATTGGGAGTCCATCATGGCAAAAGGTCAAATGCGCAGCAACCGCGAAGTCAAAAAGCCGAAGCAGGAGAAAAAGCCCCAACCGGCCACGACGCCGTCGGGCGCGCCGCCCATCCGCGTAGCGCCGACCGTTTCGGCAACCCAGAAGAAGCATTAACACAAAGCCGGCCCGCCTCCATCAGGCGGGCCGGTATCGTTTTGTCGCGCGCCCCACGCGACGTTGCCTGTACCTGTCCTCCCTCCTTCCCTCCTTCCTCCCACGCGTCATCGTCCCGCACCTCCCCGACCGGCGAGCTTTTTTGCTGACCGCCTGCGGCGCGATACACTCACGCTCGACCGCTCGCGCAATCGCATCGCTTCGTCCCTGGCGTTGCGCATCGGTTGATAGCAGCACGAGGCGGCACGAATGGGCGTCATCCTCGTGAATCAGAACAACCGATCAGGGGCTTTTCCGTGTCCACCACCAGTCTCTTTTTCACCGCCGCAGGCGTCGGCCTTGCGATTGCAGCACCGGTCGGGCCGATGGGCATGCTGTGTATCCGCCGCACGCTGACCGGCGGTCCACGCGCGGGGCTGGCGATCGGCTTCGGCATTGCCACGGGCGACGCCTTCTACGGTCTGATCGCCGCGCTCGGCCTCGTCGGCATCTCGCAGTTCATGCTGGCTTATGATCGGCCCCTGCATCTGGTCGCCGGGTTGTTTCTGCTTTATCTCGGTGTGCGCACGCTGCTGCAAAAGCCCGCCCCCGACGCCGCCAACGGCGACGGCAAGCTCACGCAGGTGGGCCGCGCCGGCACGCTGCGCGCGTATGCGAGCGCTCTGCTGCTGACGCTGACCAATCCGCAAACCGTCATCATGTTTGCCGCGCTGTTCACGACGCTCGCGCCGCGCGGCGCCTTTTCGTCGACGATTGCACTGACCACGGTGGGCGGCGTATTTTGTGGTTCGATCGCGTGGTGGTGCTTTCTCGTGACGGCGGTGTCGCTCGCACGGCACGCGATCGGCAGCAAACTGCGCGTCGCGATCGATCGCGTGGTCGGATTTGCGCTGGCGGCGTTCGGTGTCGTCGAAATTCGGCGCGCGCTTTGAGGGTGATGAGCGGGATGCGGCTGTAGCGCTGCCTGTGGCAGCGGTAGTGGCCCTACGAACCCGCAAGGCGCGGCGATAGCCCTGCCGCGGCCACAATCGGGCGCCGGTCGTACGCAAGCGCGGCAGTTTTGCGACAATAGCGGCTTTCGCCGCGCCGCGGCGGTCCCGCAGCGCGCCCGCGTCGATCCGTCTTCATGTCGCCGAGCCGCCGTGCGCCGCTTCGTGCAAAGCCCGCGTACGCCGGCCTCGCCACCTAACAGTTCCACTCATCCGACCGTCAGCGTTCCGCTCAATGGCTCTTCCCCACAT
>FTBI01001529.1_pt1 | contig 11283 bp, 6 predicted proteins | sample 1639171 | NCBI WGS metagenome assembly FTBI01 (sample SAMEA3914812, study PRJEB12502) | metagenome | biome: forest; material: soil | place: Canada | collected 2011-07-07 | depth 0.1 m | reverse complement strand
TTGGTGGCGCGGACGGCGGCTTCGATGGTGCCGTGGCCGGAGATCATGATGACCTCGGGTGCTCCGGGGCGGGGGATGGAGTTGCGGGATTGATTCCCGCGGATGGCGGCGAGGACATCGAGGCCGTCGCCGTCGGGAAGCCAGATGTCGAGGAGCACGGCCTGGTAGTCGGCGTCGCGGAGAAGCTCGAGGGCCTCGGCGGCGGTGCCGGTTGTGGTGATGGCGTAGTCCTCTTCACTGAGGATGGCTTCGAGGGACTCGCGGATGTCGGCTTCGTCGTCGACGATGAGAACGTGGTTCAAGCAGAGATTCCTTCCGGCTCCTGTGGGGCTTCCGAATCCTGTGGGGCTTCCGAAGTATATGAGGTAGTGGTTGGGTCAGGTGGTTCGGAGGCTGGGCGGAGTTCGAGGATGAAGCGGGCGCCGGTGGGCTGATTTTTTTCAGCGCGGATGGAGCCGTGATGCTCCTGCACGATCTTTGCGGCGATGGAGAGGCCGAGGCCGGTGCCGCGCTGCTTGGTGGAGAAGTAAGGGAGGAAGAGGTTCTCGCGCATCTCGTCGGTGAGGCCGGGGCCGGTGTCGGCGATGGTGAGCTCGACCATGCCGGAGGGCAGCGCGCGGGTGGAGATCTGGAGTTCGCAGAGCAGGCTTTCCTGCATGGCCTCGGCGGCGTTGTCGATGAGGTTGGAGAGGGCGCGCTTGAGAGCTTCGGGATCGGCGAGGACGAGCGGCAGATGGGGGGCGAGGTTCTGGCGTACGCGGACGTTGCCGAGACGACCGGCGAAGAGCGCGAGCGAGTTCTCGACGATGGTGTTGAGGTCGGCGGGGTGGGGACGGGCGCTGGGAAACTCGGCGAGCGAAGAGAACTGGTCTACCAACGATCTCATCGTCTCAACGGACGATGAGATAACTTCGGTGGAGCGCTGGATTATGGCCGGCGAGGGAGATTCGAGGCTGCGTTCCGAGAGTAAAGAGCTGAGCCGGGAGATGTGACGGCCGATGAGCTCGGCGTTGAGCGAGATGGGTGTGAGCGGGTTCTTGATCTCGTGGGCGACACGGCGGGCTACTTCCTTCCAGGCGCTTTGCTTCTGGGCGCGCAGTAACTCGGTGGCATCTTCGAGGACGAGGACGTAGCCGAGATGTTCTTTGCTGGAATGCTCGAAGCGGCTGGATTGCGCGAAGGCACGGGGATCGGGACCGGCAGATGGGCGGCCTTCGAGGAGAGCGACGGTGGCGGCGAGATGAAGGATGCCGACGCTGGACTGCATCTGCATCTCGGCGGAGGCCGAGCCCATGCGGTGGGTGCGGCGCAGGAGATGGTCGAGTGCGTCGACGATATCTGGGGGGAGCACGGAGGAGAGGAGCAGACCAACGAACTGGCGCTGGCCGCCGGGGTCGAGCATCTCGGAGAAGGCGCGGTTGGCGAGCAGGATGCGGCGATCGGCGGAGAGGGTGACGACGCCGGAGGGGATGGTCTCGATGATGGTCTCGAGCTCGGTGCGGCGTGCCTGGAGGGCCTGGTTGAGATCGGAGAGCTGCGCGGTGGAGCGCTCGGCGGTGGCGTGGGCGCTTTCGAGATCGGCGGCCATGAAGGTGAAGCTGTCGACAAGTTCGCCGAGCTCTTCGGTGGAGGACTGGCCGACGCGATGGCCGTAGTCGCCGGCGGCGATGGCCTCCATGGCGTCGGCGAGGGACTCGACCGGGCGCGTGACCTGCTTACTGAGGTTGAGCGCCAGCCAGCAGCAGGCGAAGAGCGCCAGGGCCGTCGTGAGCAGAAGGAAGCCCATGTATAGGCTGCGGACCTCTTTCCGTTCGCGGTAGAGCATCCAGTATTTTTCGGCGGATTGGCGGAGGCGAAGCGAGGTGGCGGAGATACCTGCGGGAATGGGAATGCCTGCGACGATGAGGTCGCCGCTGGGGAGGCCGGCGGTAGCGAGCGTGTAGTCGACGCCGGAGATCGAATAGAAGGGCTCGTCGGTACGTTGCGCGGCCTGCAGAATCGCCTGCTCGGTGGGACCTTCAAGGTGAGTGGAGATGACGGCAGCCCTTTGATCGGAGTTCTCGTCGGTGGAGGGTTCGATGGGCTGGATGGAGTGCAGCTCGGATTTGCCGGAAGGACTCATGGGAGCGTGCAGCGAAGCAATGGCCTGGCGGTCACGATAGAGGATGACGAAGCCGCCCTGCAGGGTGACCTCGTGGTGCTGAAAGGTGCGATTGATGGCGGCAAGCGATGCGGGGGGGAGGGGCTGCGTGTCCCGGAGCGGGGCGTTGGATAGAGCAACATTGGAGAGTTCGACGGCGATGGAATCGGCTTCAGAGCGGGCGTTGGCGTCGGCGTAACGATAGAGCTCGAGGGCCATGCTATTGGCATCGTCGTGCATTTGGGTTACTGGCTGAGAGAACCAGCGATCGACGGCACGGTTCATCAGTAGATAGCTGAAGGCAAACATGAAGACGAGGGGAACGAGGGAGACCAGGACGGCTCCCCATAACATGCGCGTACGCAGGCGGGTGCCGAGAACACGGCTGCGCTGATCCGCGTAAAGCTTGAGGACGTTGCGAACGAGCAAGACCAGAACGCCGACGAAGAGCAGGAACCCAAGGACGGACAGGCTGACGAAGACGAGCGTCTGAAGTGGAGAGTTGGGATTGAGGAAGTTCAGATTGAAGGCATTGAGTGTTCCCAGCGAGAGAAAGAGCGATAACAGACACACACCGAGTGCGATGACGAAGGCTCGACGCCGGACTGTACCGACTCCCATGCGAGCAAGTTTACTCGCTTTGCAGGCATGGGAGTTGGCTTTAGGGGTGCAATTGATCGTCAGGGATGTAACTGCTCGATGGAGGTGAAGTCGCGGTTCTGTGCGTGTGCAACCGCTTTGTAGGTGAGAGTGCCGTTGAAGGTGTTGACGCCTTCCGCGATGCCTGCGTTTTCGCGTATCGCGGCGCTTGCGCCGAGCTTGGCTAGCTTCATGACGTAGGGGAAGGTTGCATTGGTGAGCGCCAGGGTGCTGGTGTTGGGAACGGCTGCGGGCATGTTGGTCACGCAGTAGTGGACCACGCCGTCGACAAGGTAGCTGGGGTCGGAGTGAGTTGTGGGGCGCGCGGTTTCAATGCAGCCACCCTGGTCGATGGCGACGTCGACGATGACGGCACCCTTTCTCATCTTGGCGACCATTGCCTTGGTGACGATCTTGGGCGCCGCAGCTCCGGGGATCAGGACGCCGCCGATGACGAGATCGGCCTCCGAGACGGCGCGCTCGACGTTGTAGGCGTTCGAGTAGAGGGTATAGAGCCTGCCGGAGAAGATGTCGTCCAGTTCGCGGAGACGGTTCAGGTTGAGGTCAACGAGGGTGACTCGTGCGCCCATTCCGAGAGCAACCTTGGCCGCGTTGATGCCGACGATGCCGCCGCCGATGATGCAGACGTTTCCGGGAGGAACACCGGGAACACCGCCCAGGAGAACTCCGCGGCCGCCATGCTCCTTCTCGAGGTACGCGGCGCCTACCTGCACGGAAAGCCGTCCAGCGACCTCGGACATGGGGGTCAGGAGAGGCAGGGATCCGGCGTGGTCGCGCACGGTCTCATAGGCGATGCCGGTGACTTTCTTGGCGATCAGTGCATCGGTAAGCGCGCGGAGCGGCGCCAGATGAAGGTAGGTGAAGAGGACCAGACCGGGGCGGAAGTGCGGATATTCCTTTTCGACGGGCTCCTTGACCTTGACGATCATGTTGGCTGGGCCCCAGACGCCGGCGGCGTCGGCGACGATTTCAGCGCCAACCGCCTGGTACTCCTCGTCAGGGAAAGAGGACAGGGCGCCAGCATTGTGCTCGATGAGCACCTTGTGGCCAGCGTCAACAAGGGCTTTGGCGCCGGCTGGAGTTACGCCGACGCGACTTTCGTGGTCTTTTACTTCCTTGGGGACGCCGATGATCATGCTTGAATCTCTCCTAAAGGTGCTCTGTGAGCCAATGTTGCCAACGTCTTAAGTATAGTCGCCTTGCATTGGGGACAGGCGATAGCTCCGCAGGCCGTACAATAGATTTGCCGGATTTAGCTAGAATCCAACTTCTGATTTACATAAGCTTTCTATCTTTCTTTATCTTAGGAAAACGATCGGTCTCATGTCTTCGAAAAACTTTCAGATGCGGACCTCGCGTGTGAGCAACATGCGATCCATCTTCTCGCTGTTCTCAAGCGATCTCGCGATCGATCTTGGGACGGCCAACACTCTTGTCTTCGCGCATGGCAAGGGCATCATTGTGAATGAGCCTTCGATCATCGCGGTAAATCGTGTGACGGGCGAGGTTGAGGCCGTGGGCAAGGAGGCCAAGGAGATGCTTGGCCGCACGCCGGGCAACATTATTGCCATCAAGCCGATGAAGGACGGAGTCATTGCGGACTTCAAGCAGACCGAGAAGATGTTGAACTACTTCATCCAGAAGGCGCACAACCGCAAGATGATGGTTCATCCGCGCATCGTGATCGGAGTTCCGAGTGAGATCACGCAGGTAGAGAAGCGGGCCGTTATGGACTCGGCGTATCGCGCGAAGGCCAGCGAAGTGCATCTTGTGGAGCAGGCCATGGTGGCGGCGATTGGCGCCGGTTTGCCAATTACCGAGCCGGGCGGCAACATGGTCGTCGACATCGGCGGCGGAACTACGGACATCGCGGTGATCTCGCTGGCGGGCATTGTGTACTCGCGGTCGGTGCGCATGGCCGGCAATCAGATGGACGAAGCCGTGATGACCTATCTGAAGCGCAAGTACAACCTGCTGATCGGTGAGCGCACGGCAGAGCAGATCAAGATCGATATCGGATCGGCGTATCCGCTGGATAGGCCGCTCTCGATGGAGATCAAGGGCCGCAATCTGATTGAGGGCGTGCCGAAGACGATTACCATCGACGACTCGGAGATTCGCGAGGCGCTGGGTGAGTGCATTGCGACGATCATGAATGCGATTCGCGTGGCGCTGGAGCGTACGCCGCCGGAGCTCTCGGCGGACATCTCGGATCGCGGGATCGTGCTGACGGGTGGCGGTGCGCTGATCAAGAATCTCGACAAGCGCATTCGCGAGGAGACGGGACTTCCGGTGACGATCGCTGATGATCCGTTGGCGAGCGTGGTGCTTGGAACCGGGAAGATGCTTTCGGACTTCCGGCTGTTGCGCAAGATTTCGATCGACTAATTGAATTTGGAATAAGAAAAAGAGCCGCTGTCAGCGGCTCTTTTCTATTGGGGGGAAGGTCGTCTATTGGGGCGGAAGTTGCGTGCGGTCCCATCCTCCGCCGAGTACTTTGACCAGGAGCACGCTGGCATCCATGCGGCGGCGCAGGATGTCGATGTCGTTGCGCTGGTTCATGAGCGCTGAGGTCTCCGCGGTGATGACTTGCAGGTAGGTATCGACGCCACCCACGTAACGGTTGTTGAAGATGCGCTCAGACTCGACGGCGGAGGCGGTGGCCTGACGCTGTTGCTCCTGCTCGTGGGAAAGAACACGGAGAGCTACGAGGTTGTCCTCCACCTGCTGATAGGCGGTGAGGACAGCCTGGCGATAGAAGGCGGTGGCTCCGTCGTAGTTGGCGCGAGCTTCTTCAGACATGCCGCGGCGTCGGCCGCCGTCGTAGAAGGTTTCGCCGATGGTGGGACCGAGCGCGTAGATGAAGCTGGAGGCTTCGAACAGCGAAGTGAGGCTGGTGCTCTCCTGGCCTGCGGCGGCACCGATGTTGACGCTGGGAAAATACGCGGCGCGCGCGATGCCGATCTGTTCATTGGCGGCGGCGGTGCGGCGTTCGGCGGAGGCGATGTCGGGACGTCGCTCAAGGAGCTGGGAGGGAAGGCCTGGAGGAATGACCGGCGGCGTATAGGAGAGTGGCAGAGGGTCGGGGGGCAGGCTGAAGGATGCGGGGGGCTTACCGATGAGGTCGGCGATGGCGTGTTCGTACTGTGCGCGAGCGATGGCGATGTCGGATTCCTGTACCTGGGCATCCTCAAGTTGCGTCTGTGCCTGGGTGACGTCGGACTTCACGGCAACACCACCGGTGTAGCGGTTCTGGGTAATGCGAAGTGCTTCCGCATATTGTGAGACGGTGTCGTTGAGGAGCTTCTGCTGGGCGTCGGCTGCGCGCAGCTCGAAGTAGTCCATGGCGACTTCCGCTTGAAGCGAGAGCAAGGCGCTCTGGCGGTCGGCCGCGCTGGCTTGCGACTCTTCGCGTGCCGCCGTGATATTGCGGTGGACTGCACCCCAGAGATCGACCTCGTAGTTCAGTTGTAGAGGCAATTCGAGGTCGCCTTCGCCATTGTTGGCAGAGGTTGAGTTGAAGTAGGGCTCGTTGGCGGAGTCGCGTTCGCCACCGAGAAAGGGATTGAGGCCCACCGTGGGATATTTGTTTGCGTTCTGCACGCGCAGGTTGGCGCGGGCGGCGCGCAGGTTAGCGTCTGCGACCCGCAAGGTTTGATTGGCGGTGGCGACCTGTGGCTCAAGTGCGTTGAGGCCGTTGTCGTGGAAGATGGTCCACCAGTCGCCGCGCAGAATTGCGTCCTGCGGCTTGGCTGTTTGCCAGTCCGAGTTTTCTTTGAAGGCGCTTGAATCGGCGGAAGGACTGGTCTCCTTGAACGCTGGAGCAGTGGGAACGGACGGCACCTTATAGTTGGGACCAACCATGCACCCCGCGAGCGCAAGACTGCCCATCAGCGCTGCGCTGCACGATGTATGTTGAGCTGACCGGCGAAACTTCATTGGATCACCGCCGGCTGCGTGGCGATCTTTACAGGCTGGCCTTCGGAGAGTGAATCGGAAGGATCGAGGACGACCTTGTCGTCCGGAGACAGCCCGGTGGAGATCTCAACGGACTTACCGTTGTCCTTGCCAATGGTTACGGACTGTAGATGAACATGGCCATTTCGAACGATGCCGACCTGCAGGCCCTGGGCGCGGAAGAGCAGCGCGTCAGAGGGAATGGAGAGCTCACGGCTCTGTACTGGAATCTTGAAGTGGACAAAGACATAGGCCCCGGGGAGGAGTTTGTCATTGTGGTTATTTACGTCGACCTCGACGTTGAGCGTACGAGAGCTGGGATCAATCGAGTTGGAGTTGCGGGTGACAATGCCGGTGAAGAGCTGGCCGGGATACTCGTCGAGCGTGAGGGTCGCGGTGTCGCCGTTGTGAATGTCGGGCGCGTAGACCTCTGGCACAGCAACGAAGACGCGCAGCTCGTTGACGGAGGCGATGTGAAAGAGCTCTTTAGCGGTGTTGTTCGCAGTGGCAGAACCGGCGTTGATGAGGTCGCCGATGTCGGTGTTACGCTGCGTGACGATGCCGCTGTACGGCGCGTAGACCTTCTCGAAGGACTGCAGTTGAGCTAGGCGGCGTACGTTGGCCTGTGCAGCTTCAACGGCAGCGAGCCTTGCAGCCGCACCGGAGACGGCAACGTCTGTCTCCTGCTGGGAGACAGAGTTTAGCTTGAGAAGATTTTGATAACGATTGGAGGTGGTATTGGCGAGGTTGAGGTCGGCCTGGGAGCTCTTGAGATCGGCGCGTGCAACCTGGAGCTGCTCATCGAGCTCGGGCGTTTCGATGGTGGCCATGAGTTCACCCTTGGTGACATGCTTGCCGATATCGACGAACCACTGCTTGACGTAGCCGCTGGTGCGCGCGTAGATGGGGGTGTCGTCAAAGGCCTGGGTGTTGCCGGGCAAGGCAATCTCGGAGCTCGCGCCCGAGACGATGGGAGAGATGACGTCCACGGTTGGGACCGCATCGAGCTTTGTCTGATTGTCGAGGTGACGCTCGTCTGCGGTGCGACCGATGAGGCGATAGACGATGCCGGCGAGCACCAGCAGCGCGATCAGGATGACCGTGATGCGAACGCCTGCGGGTATGCGCCTGGGCTCCGGAAGCGCATGGGCCGGATCAGGGTGCGGAGGGATCGGATGCTCCGATGGAGCGTAATCAGCAGAGGGTGTTGTCATATCGGTATTGATATCGGTGTTGACGGGAGCATTGTTGAGGGGCATGGTCCTGATCTCCAGTGGCGGCTTGATGCGGGCTAGCCGAGCGCGAGGGTTTCCTCGGGGGATGATGTTGGCATGGAATCGGAGGGTCGCTCGCGGCCATGCAGCAGAGCAAAGACCACAGGTACGAAGATAAGGGTGGCGACGGTGGCGAGGGAAAGTCCGCCGATAACAGCGCGACCGAGCGGAGCGTTCTGCTGGCCACCATCGCCGAGGCCGAGCGCCATGGGAACCATGCCGATGATCATGGCGAGGGCGGTCATGCAGACGGGGCGGAAGCGGGTGGCACCGGCCTCGACTGCGGCAATGAGCGCGTCTCCGGTGATGCGCAAACGATCTTTCGCGAAGGAGACAACGAGGATGGAGTTTGCGGTGGCAACGCCCATGCACATGATCGAACCCATGAGAGCGGGGACGGAGAGCGTGGTGTGCGTAAGGAAGAGGAAGACGACGATGCCGGCGATGGCGGCGGGCAGAGCGGTGATGATGATGAAGGGGTCAAGCCAGGATTGGAAGTTGACCACGATGAGCAGGTAGACGAGAACGATGGAGAAGACGAGGCCAAAGAGCAGACTGATGTAGGAGGTCTGCATGGTCTCTACCTGGCCGGAGATGCGAACGAAGTTGCCGCGTGCGAGCGAGGGGCGGTTGAGATCGACGATGCGCTGAACTTGTTTTGCGACGGAGCCGAGGTCGCGATCCTGAACGTTGGCATAGATATCGAGGGTGCGTAGCGTATTGACGTGGCTGATGATGGGCGGCTCACTGGCACGCGAGATACCGGCTACGTCGGCCAGGATTTCAGGCGTCTTGGCGGTGGGCGAGGCGATGGGAATGTTCTCGAGGTCGCGCAGGGATTGGATCTGATACTGCGGCGTCTCCGCGATGATGCTGTAGAGAACGTGGTTCTTGTCGTTGAGGAAGTACTGCGGCTGAAGTTGTGCGGAGCCGGAGAGGACATTGACCGCGGAGCCACCGATGTCGTTTTGCGTGTAGCCGCCCTGGAGGGCCTTAGTGCGGTCGACATTGACTTTGAGGACGGGACCGTCATTGGGCTGCTCGAGGCGCAGGTCGACAAGGCCGGGGACTTCGCTGAGCTGCTGCATCATCTTCGCGACGACGGCTCGGTTGCCGGTGTCGTCGTTACCCTGGATCTGGATATCGATGGGTGCGGGAAGGCCGAAGTTGAGGATCTGGGTGACGATGTCGGAGGGCAGGAAGTAGAAGGTCACTCCGGGAAACTCGCGGGGCAGGCGTTCGCGGAGCGTGCGGACGTAGTCTGCGGTGGGAGAGTGATTCTCCTTGAGGGAGACCATGACGTCGGCGTCGGCTGCTCCGAAGAGACCGCTGGTGGCGTGCTGGGTGTTCATGGTGGAGTAGGGAAGGCCGATGTTGTCGAGGATGGTGTCCATCTGATTCTGCGGAATGGTCTGGCGAATGGACTGCTCGACGAGATCGCAGAGTCTTGCGGTTTCCTCAATGCGGGTTCCGGTCTTGGCGCGCACGTGCAGGATGAAGGAGCCGTTGTCGTTGTTGGGGAAGAAGTTCTGGCCCAGCAGAGGAATCAAGAGCAACATGACCAGGCAGGCCAGAAGGAAGAGCGGGATGAAGAGCTTGCGGATTTTGACCAACTGGGCGAGAAGGGATTCGTAGGAGGAACGAACACTTTCGAAGCCGCGCTCGAAGCCCCGTTGGAAGCGGGCGAAGATATTTTGTGAGAGCGGTGCGTGATGGTCGACAGGCTTGAGCAGATACATGGCCATGGTCGGCACAAGCGTTCTGGACAAGATGTAAGAGGCCAGCATGGCGAAGACGACAGCTTCGGCGAGCGGCATAAAGAGATAGCCGGTGACGCCGGAGAGGAAGAACATCGGCAGAAAGACGATGCAGATGGAGAGCGTAGAGACCAGAGCGGGGACGGCAATCTGCGCGGCGCCTTCAAGGATGGCTTCGCGGAGCTGGTGGCCTTCTTCGAGATAGCGATTGGTGTTTTCGATTTCGACGGTAGCGTCGTCGACCAGGATGCCGACGGCGAGCGCGAGTCCGCCGAGGGTCATGATGTTGATGGTCTGGCCGATGAGGCTGAGGACGATGATGGAGACGAGGATCGAGAGTGGAATGGAAACGGCGATGATGAGCGTCGATCGCCACGAGCCGAGGAAGAGAAGGATCATCAGGCCGGTAAGCGTAGCGGCGATGACGCCTTCGCGGATGACGCCGTCGATGGAGGAGCGGACGAAGATGGACTGGTCGCCGATGGGCGTGATTTTGAGCTCTTTGGGGACGGTGGCTGCGACGCGCGGCAGCAGATCCTTGATGCCCTGGACAACGCTCAGGGTGGAGGCCGAGCCGGATTTGAGGATGGTGAGCAGAACGGCGCGATGTCCGTCCTGGCGAACGATGTTGGTCTGAGGAATGGCACTGTCGGTGACGGTTGCGACATCCTTGAGATAGACGGTAGCGCCGTTCACCTGTTTGAGCGGGATATTGGACAGGCCCGTGAGGCTGGATGGAGTGCTATTGAAACGGACGTCATACTCCAGAGGCCCAATCTTCGCGGTGCCTCCGGGCTGGACGACATTCTGATTGCCAAACGCTGCAAGCACCTCGTCCGGGGAGATGCCTACTGCCTGCATCTTCTTGGGATCGAGGTTGAGCATGATCGAGCGTTGCTTGCCGCCGTAGACGCTGGGAATGACGGCGCCGGGAACAGTGACGAGCTGCGGCCGCATGATGTTGAGGCCGTAGTCATTCAGCTGTTGCTCATTGAGGCCCTGGCCAGAGAGGCCGAGTTGAAGGATGGGCACGCTGGAGGCAGAGAAATTAATGATCTGCGGTGGAAGAATTCCGGGCGGGAGCTGCTTGAGCATCTCCTCGGAGCAGGCCGATACCTGGGCGTTGGCGGTGTCCAGGGAAGCGCCAGGCTGCAGATAGATCTTGATGATGTCTTCGCCGTTGAGGCTGGTCGACTCGATGTGCTGGACGTTATCGACGAGGGTTGTGAGGGACCTTTCGTAGGGGCCGGTGATGCGCCCTTCGACCTCTTCCGGACTGAGACCGGTGTACTGCCATGCAACCGAGACGACAGGAATGTTAATGTTCGGGAAGATGTCTGTAGGCGTCCGCAGAATGAGCACTGGCGCAGCGATCAAGATGAGAATGGCAAGGACGACAAAAGTATAAGGCCGGTTGAGCGCCAGCCGGACGATCCACATGAAGCTCTCCCCATGGACAAAAGGTGTCTCTTGTATGACTGTAACGGATTAGGAA